>Ga0210030_1000021_pt1 | contig 120262 bp, 109 predicted proteins | sample CryGeymeta201523_FD_183986 | JGI IMG/M metagenome (GOLD analysis project Ga0210030, IMG submission 183986) | Groundwater microbial communities from Crystal Geyser aquifers in Utah, USA - Crystal Geyser metaG 2015-23 (SPAdes) (version 2) | ecosystem: Environmental > Aquatic > Deep subsurface >...
CTTGGGCGGCACCATTGTGCAGGTGCGTAACCTGGCGGAATGTCTGCAGGTGGCTTTTGATGCTGGGGCCAAGCGCCTCCTGCTGCCCATGTCCAGCGTGACCGATATTGCGACTGTGCCGGGTGAGCTGTTTGCCAAGTTCCAGACCGGGTTCTATTCGGATCCGGTGGATGCGGTTTTTAAAGCGCTGGGTGTGGCGTAAGTGTTGCATGTTTGAGGTGTTCTTATGTCGCACTTGATATTTCGTTTCGATGCCTCCACTGCCGTGGCAGGCTGGTCGGCCATTGACGACCGGGTTATGGGCGGCGTCTCGCAAAGTCATTTGCGCTTTGACGCGGGCGGCTGGGCGGTGTTCGAGGGCACCGTTTCGCTGGAGCGCAATGGCGGCTTTGCCTCGGTGCGTTCCAAGCCCTGCGCGTTTCAACTGGCCGGGGTGTCTGCGTTCTGGCTCGAAGTCAAGGGCGACGGCAAACGCTACAAGCTCAATCTGCGCACCGATGACGCCTTTGATGGCGTCAACTACCAGGTGGTTTTCACACCACCTGCGGGCCAATGGCTTGAGATTGAACTGCCGCTGGCGGCTTTTCAGGCCACGTTCAGGGGGCGCGTGGTCAGCACTGCCGAGCCTTTGAATCCGGCGCACTTGCGTCAGGTTGGGTTGGTGATTGCCGAACGGCAGTCGGGGCCGTTCAGTCTGGCACTGCGCGCCATTGGGGCGCGGTGAGCGCTCAGTCTTCGACCACGCGCAAGGACCAGGGCGTCTTTTGCCAGGCCACGCATTCCTCGTTAAGCAGGTAGGCCGACTGTGGAAATGAGCGGGCCCAGTCGCTGTCGAAACCCAGCACAAATTGCCGCGCATTCCGACTGTCGTTGCGCAGACTGATGCTCGCCATTTCCGGGTCGCGCCGGGCGTGGCACAGGGTAACGGCCAGGCGCAACACCAGCAACTGCTGGACGAACAACGCGTCATCAAAATCAGCCTCCACCAGCTTGCGCAATTTGCCGCGGTGGCCCAACACCAGCAGGCCGAGCTTTTGCAGTTCGGTGAGCGCAAAACCCATGGTGTCGGAGTTCTCCAGAATGTAGGCGCCGTGCTTGTGGTAGTCGCTGTGTGATATGTGGCTGCCGATTTCGTGCAGTTGCGCCGCCCAGGTCAGCTTGCGGCTGACGCGTTCATCCACATCGCCTTGGGCGAGTTGTTGGAACAGCGCATTGGCGACGCGGCCCACGCGCTGGCCGTGGGTGGGGTCGGCGCCAAACTTGGCAGCCAACCGTGCCACAGAATGGTCGCGCAAATCGGCGTATTGCTGGCTGGCGCCAAGCATGTCTTGCAGCATGCCGTGGCGCAGGCCACCACTAGCTTGCTCAAGGCGCTCGATGCCGAGCAGTTCATACAAGGCGCGCAGCACGCTCAAACCGCCGCCGATGATGGGCTTGCGGTCGTCGCGCATGCCGAGCAGGTGCAGTTTGTCGATGCTTTGGGCGGCCAGCAGTTTGCCCTGTAGCCAGTCCAGGCCTTCGCGGGTGACCACGCCGGCGGGCCAGCCGGCGGCCACCAGCACATCGACCACGGCATTGATGGTGCCCGCCGAGCCGTAGGCTACGTCCCACTGACTAGGTGCGTACAGGGTCAACGCCTCGTCGAGCACAGCCTTGGCGGCAATTTCTGCCATTTGAAAGGAGCGCTTGGTGAACTGGTTGTCGCCAAAATAGCGCATCGACCAGGCAATGCTGCCAACCCGGTAAGACTCCATTTGCAGGGGGTCGCGGCCGGTGCCCAAAATGATTTCGGTGGAGCGCCCGCCAATGTCGATCACCAGCCGCCGCTCTGGCACCCGGGGCAGCGCCTGGGCCACACCCTGGTAGATCAGGCGGGCTTCTTCGCGGCCTGAGATGACGTCGATCGGGAAACCCAACTTTTGTGTGCCGATGGCCAGAAATGTGTCGCGGTTGCGGGCTTCGCGCAGGGTTTGCGTGGCCACGGCGCGCACTTCGGCTTCGTCAAATCCGGCCAGCCGTTCGCCAAAGCGGGCCAAGCAGTCCCAGCCGCGCTGCATGGCCGCGATGGTCAGGTTGCGGTCGTCATCCAGGCCGTTGCCCTGGCGCACGGTTTCCTTGAGGTATTCACTGCGGTAAAACTGGCCGTGTTCAATGCGGCCGATTTCCAGACGGAAGCTGTTGGAGCCCAGGTCGACAGCCGCCAGGCGCTTTATTTTTTGCATGGTCAAAGTTTCAATGTCAGCACAACTGCCAGCATAGCATCAGAAAGAGGCGGAAAAAGGGGCGCTTGGTTCAATCCCAGGCGCGCAGGGCGCGTAAAAGTGGCCGCTTCTTGGTTTGATGCCCACCCATGCGTTGCAGGATGTCATCGAGCGTGCGAATAGCCTGCGTAATGTACGGACCCTTGTTGAGCATGACGCACTCGGCGCGTACGCCAAGGCCGGCGTCTGAAATCTCGGCGCGCGACGGCAAGCCGGTCTTGGCCATCAGTTCGAGCACCTGGGTGGCCCAGATCACCGGCATGTGGGCGGCCTCGGCGCACCAGAGAATTTCTTCTTGCACTTCGGCCAGGCGCTCGTAACCGCATTCCACAGCAAGGTCGCCGCGCGCAATCATCACGCCTGACATTTTGGAGGCCATGGCGGCCAACATGAGCTCAGGCAGATTCTCGAAACCCTGCAAGGTTTCAATTTTCAGCACAATGCCGAGGTCGTCGCGCCCCAGGCGTTGCAAATGGCTGCGCAACAGCTCGACGTCGGCAGCCTGCTGGACGAACGACAGGCCTACCATGTCGGCCTCGGCCACGACCGTCGTCAGGTCGTCGATGTCCTTGTTGCTCAGCGCCGGCAAGCTCAACTGACTGTCGGGCAGGTTGATGCCCTTGTCACCGCCAAGCTTTTCACCTGTTGGGCGTGCCTGGGTGATCTCGATCTCGATCCACTCAGCGTTTTTGCGGCGGATCACGCCGCCAATGCGGCCATCGTCAAACCAGATGCGATGCCCCACCTTGACCTGGTCGATCACCTGCGGCAGCGTGACCGCGACCTGCGCCATGTCCGGGCTGGCTTCGTCGCTGTCATCGCCCAAGCCTGCGGCCTGGCCCAGGCCTTCTTTGGTCAGGCGTAACATGTCACCTGTATGCAGCAGCAGCGTGCCCGGTGGGCTGTCGATCTGGCAAACCAGCGTGGTGTGCTTCTTTTTGCCGCCGCCGATAGCCAGAATGGTCTCGGGCGTCAGGTAAGCGGTTTGCAGGCTTTCGGTAATGGCGCCGTTGTCGTCGCGCTCAATCACCAGCAAATGGCGTTTGGCGCCCCGGGCATCCAAAAACTCGATGCTGGTGCCGGGTTTCAAGCGCTTGAGCCACGCCTCCCATACGCCCACGCTGGCATCCGCATCAGACGCCGCGTCCGTGCTGCCGATGGGGCGCAGGTGCAATCGGGCTGGCCGAAAAACGCGGCCCAGATCGTCCTTGCCGGGCTTGAGTTTTAGCACTGGCGGCCGCTCGGCGATCGGGCCGGTTCTGATTTTGGGGCCGCCCAGGTCCATCAGCAGCTTGACCGGGCGCTGCGCCGCCTTGGCGGCGCGGCGCACGTTGGCCGCCATGAGTTGCCAGTCGGCGGCGCTGTCGTGTGCGCAGTTGATGCGGGCGATGTCCATGCCGGCCTCGACCAGATCGCGCACCATGTTGATATCTTCTGCCGCCTCGCTGGGCAGCGTCACCATGATGCGCACCGGCCGCTTCGGTGGCGCCTGGCCGAGCAATTGCAGGGTGTGAAGTTTTAGCAGTTCGCGGCTGCCACTGGTGCCAGCGGGCTCCTCGCTGGACTTGTCTTGCCACGCTTGGCCGGTCAGGCGGTGCAGCAGACCGAGCACCTTGTCGAGGTTGGCCAGCACATGCGACTCAGAGCGCCCCAGCGATGACAGCCCGAGCCGCGCCAGTTGCTCTTGCACCTCGCGCAAATCAACGCTCCGCAAGGTCAGGTAGTGCGCCAGGTTGCGGGCGCTCAGGTGGTACTCGGGCAGGACTTTGTCAAGTTCACTGGCCAGCGCTTTTTCGCGCCCGAGCATGGCCTGGCGCAGCGTCCAGAGCTGGTCGATCAGCGCGAGGCAAACCTTGAAGTCCTGTGGAACGTCACCCCCGGCTGTCGGCGATGTGTCGGCAACGGCAGCAGCTGCAGGCGTGGTGATGTCTTGGTAAGTCATGACGCATTTATAGCGGTCGATCATGACAAACACGTGAAAAAAATCAGCGGCGCATCAGCAAGCGAGAGCGTTGCAAGCGAAGCAATTCGACCATGCCCTCGACCAGGCAACCGGGGATGACCAAAAGCCGGAAGAAGTTTGTTTTGAGTCGCATGGACAGACCTCTGTGAGTGGAAATTGAATACGACTGAAGTTAGCCGCATAACATGACAGGATGGTGTCAGTACCAACGAGCCGCTGCCAGCGTCAAAAATATGTCATCGCTTTGACACTTTGGCACCCTATGCTGCGCCACCATGCTGTCATTCCTTCACCCTTGTTTTTGCGGCCACCGTGACCCATTCTGAACTGCCCGAACTCGAGGCACTGGCGCACATCATTGAGCTTGGTGCCGGCTGGGTCAACGCCCGCGTGGTGCGCCAGGTGAGCCTGCCCGGCGGCGCGACTTACCCGGTGTATGTGATCACGCTGGGCAACCCGGCCAGCAATGTGCCAGCCGTGGGTTACTTTGGCGGGGTACACGGCCTCGAGCGCATTGGCGCAGAGGTGGTGCTGGCCTATTTGCACAACTTGGTGATGCGCTTGCAGTGGGACAGCAGCTTGCACCAGCAACTGGAAACCGTGCGACTGGTCTTCATGCCGATCGTTAACCCTGGCGGCATGGCACTGGGCACGCGCGCCAATCCGAACGGTGTTGACCTGATGCGCAACGCGCCGGTGCAAGCCACTGAAGCCGTGCCATTTTTGGTGGGTGGGCAGCGCATCAGCGCCGGCCTGCCCTGGTACCGTGGTGCTATGGATGCGCCCATGGAAATTGAAAACCAGGCGGTCTGCGAGGTGGTGAACGCCGAATTGCTAAGCCGCGAATTCAGCCTGTCGGTGGACTGCCATTCGGGTTTTGGCAGCCGCGACCGGCTTTGGTTCCCCTACGCGCACAAGCGTGCGCCGATTGCGCATCTGGCAGAGATGCAAGCCTTGAAAAGCATCTTTGTCCAGTCGCACAGCTACCAGCGCTACGTGATCGAGCCGCAAAGCCTGCAGTATTTGGCCCACGGAGACCTGTGGGACCATTTGTACCTGCAAGCCTGCACCCAGCCGCAGCGGGTATTTTTGCCTTTGACGCTGGAGATGGGTTCCTGGCTGTGGGTCAAGAAAAACCCGCGCCAGTTGTTTTCGCGCCATGGCATGTTCAATCCGCTGATTGAGCATCGTCTGCAGCGCGTGCTGCGCCAGCATCAGTTGCTGCTCGACTTCTTGTCGCGCGCTGCGAGTGGTCACCAGCTGTGGTTGCCGACGGCTGAAAACCGCGCGCAGCACCATGCCCAAGCGCTGCAAGATTGGTATTAGCCATCATGACCACCTGGGTTTTTTTGCGTGGACTGACCCGGGAGAGCCGACATTGGGGCGATTTTGTCGGGCAATTCCAGCAAGCCATGCCCTACCAGACCGTGGTCACGCTGGACCTGGCGGGCAATGGCCGCTTGAATCACCAGCGCAGCGACTGCCGGGTCGAAGACATGGTGGCCGACTGCCGAACCCAACTTGCGTTGCGCCACATCGCGCCGCCTTATCAACTGCTAGCGATGTCGCTGGGCGCCATGGTGGCGGTGGCCTGGGCGCAGTCGCACCCCGAAGAGGTGGCGGCGCAGGTGCTCATCAACACCAGCCTGCGCCGCTTCAGCCCTTTTTACCAGCGCCTGCAACCCACCAACTATTGGCCGCTGCTGCGCCTGATTTTGACCAGCGCGGCACCGCAGGACTGGGAGCGCGCTATTTTGCACATGACCAGCCACGGTGGCCATGAAGACATCTTGCCGAGCTGGCTGGCGCTGCGCCGTTCGCATCCGGTGGCCCCACAGAACGCGCTGCGTCAGTTGCTGGCGGCCGCCCGCTATGCTGTGCGCGATGAACCGCCGGCGATGCCAACCTTGCTGCTGGGCAGCGCGCAAGACCAACTGGTGTCGGTGCAATGCACGCTGACCCTCGCCAGGCATTGGCGCTGCGCGCATCGCATCCACCCCGAGGCGGGTCATGATTTGCCCCTGGACGACGGCCCCTGGGTTGCCGAGCAGGTGCGAGAATGGTTTTTGACATCCAGCTTGAAAGGCCACATGCCATGAAGTCACAGTCACGCCACGACGCGCCGCAAGAGGTTGAGCTCAAACTGTGCCTGCCGGGTGCTGATCCGGCAGCCTTGGCCAAGCGGTTGGCGCGCACGCCAGCACTGGTTCGACGCAAGCGGTCGTTACAGTCCTTGTACAACATCTATTTCGACACACCCGACCAGGATTTGCGCCAGCAGGGCGTTGCCTTGCGCTTGCGCCGTATCGGCAGCGCAGCCCATCCGCAGTGGCTGCAAACCCTCAAAACCAGCAGCGGCGAACGTTCGGCCCTGAGCCAGCGCGGCGAATGGGAAAGCGCGGTGGCTGACCCGGCGCTGGAATCGGCCGCGCTGGAAGCTACGCCCTGGCGCGGCATCGACCCCGATGGCCACCTGTTTGACGCGCTGGCGCCGTGCTTTGTCACCCGTTTCGAGCGCACGCTTTGGCTGGTGCATCGGCGCGATGGCAGCGTGGTGGAAGTGGCACTGGACATCGGCCATATCGAAGCCGACGGCAAGCAGGCTCCCATTTGCGAGCTTGAGCTTGAATTAAAGGCGGGCGAGCCCGCCGCGCTGTTCGACCTGGCCCACCAACTCGCCGAGCATGTGGCGATGTTGCCGGCCAACCAGAGCAAGGCCGAGCGCGGCTTTTTGCTGGCGCAAGACGCGCTGGCTCAGCCGCAGCGCGCCCAAATGCCGCTGCTCGTATTGCCGCTGAGCCGGCCTGAACTCGCGCAGCGCGTGCTGCGCGAGATGTTTGCCCAGTTCAGCCAGAACATCGATGCGCTACGCATCTTCGACGACCCCGAGGTGACGCACCAGGCCCGAGTCGGCTGGCGTCGCTTCAGGTCGGGTTTGCGACTGTTCAAAAAAATCCTGGTAGATGCTGATGCACCCGCACGGCTCAATCTGCAACCGCTGCTCGACAGCCTGGGTGCGCTGCGCAACCTGGATGTGGCCGTCACCGAGACGCTGCCAGCCCTTGCCAACGCCTATGCCCAGGGCAATGCCGGGCGTTCGCAAGCTTGGCAGGCCATGTTGACCGCGCTGGTGCAAGCCGCCGCGCTGCAAAGGCAGGGCGTTCGCGAGGCCATGCAGGTGCCAAGTGTGGGCGTGTGTTTGCTGGCGTTCACAGAGTGGCTGGAGTGCTTGTCTGCCCAGGGCGACAACCGGCCTGTCAAAAAAGCAGCGCTACAGCGCTGGGCCAAGCGCCGCATCACGCGCATGCAGCATCGCCTTGAGTTGGCCCAAAAAAATGCCGTCACGCTGGAGCAGCAACACCGCGTGCGCATTCTCGCCAAGCGGCTGCGCTACGGGGTCGAAGCGCTGCGCGACCTGCTGCCCAAGCCACTGGCTGACGCTTGTAGCAAACAGGCGACCCAGCTGCAAGACACGCTAGGCTTTTCGCGCGACGTGGCGCAGGCCAGTGCGCTGGTGGCCGAACACGGCCTGGACCCGGCCATTCAGGCCTTTCTGCGGGGCGTTGTGGCTGGGTACACACTGTCAAAGGCAGCGCTTGAATGAACCTGGCAGGATCATGAAGCGTTCGCCATGGCAGCTGTTTGGTATCAGCCTGCGACTGGGCCACTTGACGTTGCATATTGCCTGCGCGTTTGCCGTGGCCGGGGTGTACCCCAAACTGGGCGTGCTCGCGCAACAGCGCTTCATGCGCTGGTGGTCGCGCAGTTTGCTCAAGTTGCTCAAGGTGAAGCATCACGTCAGTGGCGAGCCGCACGGCGCGCAGGTACCGGCTTGCTTGATGGTGGCCAACCATGTGTCGTGGCTCGACATCTTTGCGCTCAACGCCCTGACGCCAGCGCGCTTTGTGGCCAAGTCCGAGGTCAGTGGCTGGCCGGTGCTGGGCTGGTTGGTGCAGCGCGCCGGCACCTTGTTCATTCGACGCGCGGTGCGCAGCGACACGGTGCACGTCAACGCGCGCATGGCCGGGTTGTTGCAGCAGGGTAGGGCGGTGGGGCTGTTTGCGCAAGGCACCTCGTCCACGCCCGGGCAGCCTGTGCAGTTTCATGCGCCGCTGCTGCAAAGCGCCGTGGCTGCGGGTGCCCGGGTGCAGCCCATCGCCATTTTTTACCACGACCAGCAGGGCCGCTGGCACGCGGCGGCGGCTTTTGTCGATGACATCACGTTCGTTCAATCACTGTGGCAAATTGTCTGCAACCCCGGCATCCATGTGACGGTGAGCTACCTGCCTGTGATCGACGCCTGCGGACTTGACCGGCGCGCCCTAGCGGTGATGACCCAGTGCGCCGTGAACGCTGCGCTGGACCGGCACCTGCAGGCGGGTTGAGCCGCGTCATCAAATTGCCTTGAAATTGCCATAGCCGCGTCATCTTGCGCAGCGACCATAGGGTCATCCAACCAAAGGAGAGCCCCATGAGAGAACTGCCCAACCCAACGTTTGCCCTGTCACCCCTGTCTCTGCCCAAGGGTTTGATGCAGCGCCCCGTGGTCTATTTCAAGGCCCCCCGCCTACAGCCTGCGCCGCAACCTGAGCGCAGTGCGCTGGTGGTGTCGTGGGCCAGGCACCAGGATGAAGTGCGCCAGGTGCAACGCCTGCGCTACGAGGTCTTTGCCAACGAAATGGGCGCTCGCCTGAGCTCGCCCGTGCCGGGCCATGACATCGACCTGTTCGACAACTATTGCGAGCATTTGCTGGTGCGTGATGAAGCCACCCGCGAAGTGGTGGGCACCTACCGCTTGCTGACGCCAGCCCAGGCCAAACGCGTGGGCAGCACCTACAGCGACCTCGAATTTGACCTGACCCGCCTGCGCAGCCTGCGCGACCGCATGGTGGAACTGGGCCGCAGTTGCGTGCATCCGGACTACCGCCATGGCGGCGTCATCATGGCGCTGTGGGGCGCACTGGCCGAATTCATGCAGCGCAACAAACTCGACACGATGATTGGCTGCGCCAGCATTCCCATGCTGCACAACGGCGTGATCAGCGGCGACGTGGCCGCCAGCATCTGGCAGCAACTCAAGACCACGCATCTGGCGCCCATTCAACACCGGGTGCGCGCCCGCTTGCCGCTGCCAGTGGAGCAGCTCGACAGCAGCCTGGTGGTGGAGCCACCCGCGCTGATCAAGGGCTATTTACGACTTGGCGCCAAGATTTTGGGGGCACCAGCCTGGGACCCCGACTTCAACACGGCAGACCTGCCCATGCTGATGCGCATCGACGATTTGCCCGCGCGCTACCGCAAGCACTTTCTGGGTCAGTAAGAACAAATGGACGGCGCCCTGACAGCAGGGCGTCAGAGTAATTCAGGCGACTGCACCGAGACGACCAGGGTTTGCAGCAGGGCCTCGCGCTGGCGGCTGTGCAGCCACCAGACAGCCCCTTTTTTGACCGGGCACTCGGTGTCTTCGAGCCCGATCAATTGGGCAATCGTCTGGCCCAGCGTGGGTTGATGGCCCACCACCAGCACACAGCCTTTGGCGTCTGGCCATTGCACCAATTCCAGCAACTGGGCCACCGTGCCTTCAGACTCCAGTTCTTCTTTGAACTTGAACTTTCGGCCCAAGGCATGGGCGGTTTGCTCGGCGCGGCGAGCCGGGCTGACAAAAATGCGGGTGTTGTCGGGCAATTGACGGTCCAGCCAGCCAGCCATGCGCGCCGCCTGCTTTTCGCCGCGCGCAGTCAGGCGCCGGGCCATGTCGTCACAGCCTGGTGTCCATTCTTGCGCCTCGGCGTGGCGCCACAATATCAGGTCCATCACACGAATATAGTCATGAAATATGACAGTGGCAAGACGGGGCAGGGTGGCATGGCAAACCACGCCGGCATGGTTCAGGCGTTCCTCTGCCGGTCGGCCTGTAGCGCTGCCGCGCGTCCGCGCTGCAGGTTCACTGGCACCAGCAGCAACAGGCCCAGCACAAACAGCACCGAGGTGCTCAAGATGGCAGTGCGCTGGTCGCCACCGGTGGCCCAGGTGATGAGGCCGTAGCTCAAGGGGCCGACGATGCTGGCCAGCCGGATCGCAAAGGTCCACAGGCCGTAAAACTCTGCCACCTGTCGCTGCGGCGCAAACAAGCCGGCCATGGCGCGCCCGGCAGACTGGCTGCTGCCCATGCACAGGCCGGCAATCACGGCGGCGTACCAGAAGTCGCCTTTGCTGCGCGCCAGCGCGGCGATGACGCAAGTGGCAATCCAGCCCAGCAGCGTGATGGCCAGCGCAATCTTGTGGCCGATGCGGTCCTGCAGGTAACCCCAGGCGAATGCGCCAGCAGCTGCGGCAATGTTGAGAACAAAGATCAGCACCATGGTCTCTTGCTGTTTGAAGCCAATGACCTGCTCGGCATAGATGGCCGCCAGTGCAATCGCCACCGCCACGCCAGCCTGGTAGCACACGGCACACGCCAGCAGCCACATGAAGTCCTTGAACTGTCGTACCTGTTGAAACGTGCGGTGTAGCTGCTGCATGGCGGCCCTGAAGCCGCCTTGGCCGAGTGCCGCCGGGTTGGGCTGTGCCCGCTCCTTGAGTAGGGCAAAGGTGACCAGTGCCGCCGAGCCATAGAGCGCCGCCGTGATCAGCATCGTGACCGGCACAAACTGCGCTGCGCTCTGGCCCTGGCCCTGCGCCCACAACACAAAGGCCAGGCTCAGCCCGAGCGCCAACATGCCGCCAAAGTAGCCAAAGCTCCAGCCCCAGCCGCTGACCTTGCCCAGCGACTCGGCGCGTGCCAGTTCGGGCAAAAACGCCGCCGTCATCGACTCGCCCCAGGCGTAAAAGGTGTTGGACACCACGATCAGCACCACCGCCAGCGCCACGCTGCCGGGCCCGACCAGCGCGAGCGCCGCAGTGGCCAGCACGCAGCCCGCCGTGAACAGCATGAGCAGCCGTTTCTTGGCTGCGCGCAGGTCGGCATAGGCGCCCAGGCTGGGCATGGTCAGCATGACGATGGCGTTGGACACGCTGAGCGCCGCCGTCCAGGCCAGTGTGGCCCAGGGCGCGCCGTCGGCCACACCGCCCACAAAATAGGCGGCGAAGACGGCGGTGATGACCACCGTGGTGTAGCCCGAGTTGGCGAAGTCGTACATGGCCCAGCCAAAGACCTCGCGCTTGCGCACGCCGGGTTGCAGCGCGGTTTGCGAAAAAAGAGCCATGTTTTCCTTTAGTCTGACCCGCAAGGGTTCAAATTTATTGAGCGCCGCCAATCGCCACCAGCCAGGCCTTCAATTCGGCAAAGGCGTTTTCTCTGACGGCCGCTTGCGACAGCACCAGATCGTGCATGCCGCCTTCAATCGCCACCAGCTTTACCTGAGGCCCAAGGCCGGGCGCCAGGCGCTGCATGTCGGCCACGTCCAGCACTACGTCGGTGGTCATGGCTTCAGGCGACCATGCCTTGAGCCAGCTGCTGCGCTGGGCGTGCATCACCAGCACCGGGCATACGATTGACAGCCCCCGGGCGACCTCGGCATGGGCGCGGTGAATGGCGCGAAACCAGCCGGCATAGATCGGAAAACCCGCCAGGGGCTTCCAAAGCGTGTTGTAGCGCCATTCGCCATGATGATCGGCGAGCAGGCTCTGGCCGTAAACCGTTGTCGCCACCGGAATGACCAGTTGCGGCCACCATTTGCCCAGGGCTGCCAGCAATGGCTCCAGAAAGCGCTCCTGCCAGAGCGGCAAGTTCATGTCGAGAAAAGGGCTGTTCAGGAACAACGCATTCACTGCTGCGCGCTGTGCGCCACGGTGCGCATACAGCGCAGTCACCAGACCCCCGGTGGAATGGCCGTTGAGCAGCAGCCAGTCAACGGCTTCGCTTGTCTTCAGGACATGGATGGCCGCATCGACATCGTCCAGGTACTCGTCGATGCTACGCGTGAAATTGGGCAATTGGCGGGCGCGCAGGGCCCGGCCGTGACGGCGCAGGTCAAGCGCATAAAAATGCAGCCCGGCCTGGTTATAAAAGTCAGCCAGATGGATCTGAAAAAAGTAGTCCACATAGCCGTGCACATACAAGACGGCTTTGGCGCTGGCGCTGTTGCAGCGCCGACGCACCAGCACGGCATCCGCCGGACCATCAAAAGCCGTGCGGCCGCTCAGGGTGGTTTGCTCAAAGCCAGGCAGCACATCGGGCGACCAGCTGGTCGGTTGCATAGGTGTCCCAGAAAAAATACCAAGGTGGGCATATTAACAAGGGGCTGCACTTGGCAGCCCCCTTATCCCGGTATGCTGGGGACCTTTTTGAAAGATCAGTTCAGCAACTTGCCCAGATTGAGCATTTGCACTTCGCCGCTGCTGTCATCAACCCCGTCGTTATCGTTGACGATGATCACATCGCCATTGGCAAGTCGTGCCAAGCCCTCAATTTTCTCAAGCACAGAACCCGCCGGGCCGCGCAGATCGGCCATCAGGTCGCGCACCAGGGTTTTGCTCAGGGTCGTGCCATCGGCTTTGCCGGTCAGGTCGATGCGGTACAGGCGTTTGACGCGGGCATCGGGGCCACCCTGGTTGTCGCGCTCGATCACCAGGAATTGATTGTTGCCCAAAGCCGTGATGTCAGACAAACCCACCCAGCCACCGTTGGGTGACTCGACCAGGTCCAGCGGGTAAAACATGAACTGCCATGTGTTGTTAGCCAGGTCATAAATGCCAACACGTGGCTGCGTGTCATTCACCCAGGCGCGCTGGAAGGCCACGACCAGTTTGCCATCGGACTCGGCCACACCTTCAAAGCCAAAGCGGACCTGCTTGGCATTGATTTCAGCAGGCAACTGAATAATGTGTTCGATCACACCGCTGGCACTGACCTTGAAGATCAGATTGGCAGATAGTACAGGGCGTTTTTTGCTGTCATCGACCGACCCTTTGCCTTCAGAAGCAATCCAGAAACCACCGGTCGAGGCCAGAGAGATGCCTTCAGGATCGATGTTGACCGAGCCGTCGGCATTGACCAAGGCCGCGAGATCGGTGTCGTCGAACTTCAGCGGGTCTTTGGTATTTGGCAGGTCTGCTGCCAGCGCGGCAATTTTGCTGTTCGGGTCGGTGATGCGGATCTCTTTTTGCAACAGGGCAGGTTTGCTCGCGGTCTCGATCTCAAATATCCGGTTGCCGCGGAAGAAGCTGTCATCAACGCCAAACACCACAGTTCCGCTGGTGGCTGCAGCCAGACCCGAAAGCGCTCCCCACGGAATGGGCGTGCCATCGGCGCGGTCCACCGACTGCAGGGTCGGGTAGGCGGCCGGTGCCGACTGGTATTGGTAAATATTCAATGAACCCCGTGCCAGGATGGACCGATCATCGAGTTCACTGGCCGAGATGAGCAATTTGCGCGCGGGAATGGCCAACACGCCTTCGGGACGGAGACTGCCCGGCAAAACTTGTTTGTAAGCAGGTTGGTTCGGGTTGCTCATGTCATAAACGATAACCACGCTGGAACGCTCGGACGCAACGAACAAATAGTCGGTGCCGGCAAATTTGGCGAATTCGGCGTTTTCAGGTTCATTGCCTTTGGCGTCTGAGCGCTTGTCGTTGGTGTGGCCGATGCGCGCCATCAGGTGCTCCAATGAATTACCCGCATCAAAGGCAACGCTGCCGTCCAGGTTGAAGGTGGTGAAACCGCGGCTGCCACCGTTGAAGTCGCCCTCGTTGGCTGTGACGAACTGGCTTTTGGAAATCCAGGTTACGCCATCGGGCTCACGCATGCGGTCGGTCTGTGTCTCGGTCAAGTTGACTTGGTTGGGCCGCGGTGCATCCGTCAAATCGACCTTGTCGAGCGTCACGCTGCCTGCACTGAAATGCCGGGTGACTTTGCCTGAAGCCAAATCGACCAAAGCGATGTGGTTGTTCTCTTGCAGTGTGACCACCGCAATGTTGTCGTCATTGATGTCCACATATTCCGGCTCAGGATCGGTTGGGTACAACATGCCCTCCAGACCGGCCAGGTTCACGGTGCGCGTCTTCCAGGTGGCGGGCTTGCCAGACACGTCCACGATCACCAAACTACCTGCGGGCAGTTGGGGCATAGCGCCTTTGTTGAGCGATTCGTTGCGCTCGTTTTCAATCACGATGGCAAGGTATCTGCCATCCTTGCTGTGCGCGATCGAATCCGGTTGGCCCGGCAGTGCGATCTCGCCAATGACCGCTTGGCTGGCAATGTCAACCACCACGAGTTTGCCGGAGGGATTCACGAAGTCGGGTGACGTGTTGACGGCGACCAGTGCATTCGTGCGCAGCACCGTCACCGAGGTGGGCTCGCCACCCATGGCCAGTGCACCCAGCGCGCTCGGCGCTTTGACGTTCTTGATGTCAACGAAACCGATCTCGCCTTTGAGGCTGTTGGAATAAATCAGCGTCATGCCGTCTTCGCTGGCAGCAACGATCTCGGGCGAAGTTTTCTCGTCGGTTTCGCAGGACGAGCCCGTTTGCTGGCAGACTGCAAACGTGGCAGTGCGGTTGAAAGACATGTTGGAGTTGCGCTTGGAAACCATGCTGGCGCTGGATTGGGATGCGTCCGCTACCGCAGCGGCTGGGCCATCGCTGCCGCCGCAGGCGACAAGCACGGCGCCCATGACGAGGCTGGCAGCAAACAGGCGCACGGGATGGTGTGAGGTCAGTTTTTTCATGTTTGAGTCAGGTTGCGGGTTGGTTGAAAGGAGTTTGTTTTTAGCGGCCGTGCGTGACAGAGTTGTGACATGGTGAGCGTCGGCTGGTGGGCGAACACATTGCGCTGCGAGGTTTCACTAAATCTTCTTATTTGGTTCACAGGTTTGTCACAGCCACCTTTTAAATTCATGGTTCCATTAACGTAACGGAGCTTTTACATGACCCGACCCACTTCCGCCAATTCCCTGAATTCTGAGAACGCCTTGTCTGCGCTCGGCACTGCCGCAAGCCAGGCCAGCCTGCCGCGCCGCCACGTGCTCAAAGGGGCCTTGGGCAGCTTGACGGCCATGAGCCTGGGTAGCTTGGGCCTGAGCGCCTGTGGCGGCAGCGACGACGCTGCTGTCATCAGCCCCACCACGCCGGTTGTCAACTCGGCCACGCTGAGCTCAGTTGAATTCATGGAAATGGATGCCCCCACTACCGCTGCCTTGCGCGCTGACAGCTACACCGCAGCCGGCGTCAAGCTGGGCTACTCAGATGCCACCAGCAAGACCCAGGCGCTGGCTTACAACACCATCTTCAAAACTGGTGACACCCTGAAAAACGGCAGCGTCGATGTGATCGCCGGTGCTTACTACGACATCAATGGCAAACCGATCATCGACAACTCGGTGCCTGCGTCAGCCGAGCCTTTCTATTCAGATTGCCCGGATGGCAATTCGTTGCTAAGCCTGGCCAACCCAACCGTGCCGGGTGTCACTGGCAACACCGTGTTTTTGGTGACGCAATACGAGTACAAAACCTTTGACAATGCCGGTGTCAGCATGTACGGCAAGCTGCCATCGCCGATCACCGTGACCACGCTGGATCAGGATAAAACAACCGGTGCTCTCAAGGCGGTCAAGCACTTCAATGTGGATACCAAGCCGGTCAACGGGCTGTGGATCACCTGCGCGTCTAGCCTGTCGCCCTGGAACACGCACCTGTCGAGCGAAGAGTACGAGCCCGATGCCGTCAATATCGCGACCAACACCATGTTCCAGGCTTTCAGCCAGAACCTGTTCGGCAGCACTACGGCAGCCAACCCTTACCACTACGCCCATGTGCCGGAAGTCACGGTGAACCCCGACGGCACCGCCACCATCGTCAAGCATTACTGCATGGGTCGTGTTGCCCGCGAACTGGTCGAAGTGTGCCCTGACAACAAGACCGTGTTGATGGGTGATGATGGCACCAACACCGGCTTGTTCATGTTTATTGCCGACAAGGAAAAAGACCTCAGCGCTGGCACACTGTACGTCGCCAAGTGGACGCAGACCTCGGCCACGGCCGGTGGTGCCGCCACGCTGGGTTGGGTCAAGCTGGGACATGCCACCAGTGCCGAAGTGAAAGCCCTCGCTGATGCCCTTAAAGCAGCAGATATTGTGACCGTCAAGAAGACTGATCCAGCGCTTGATCTGGTACCAGACAGCACCTACACCAAGATTGCTTTCAACGGCAAGACCGAATGGGTCAAGTTTGCGGCAGGCCAGCAAGTTGCCGCCGCCTTTCTGGAAACCCATCGCTACGCCGCCTTCATGGGCGCTTCGTTGGAGTTCAGCAAGATGGAAGGCGTGGCGCTCAACCGCAAGGACAAGCTGGCCTATGTGGCCATGTCGCGCATCGAGAAGAGCATGAGCGACACTGTAGGCGACATTCAGGTCGGTGCCATCAAAGCCGGTGCCACCTATGAGCTGAAATTGTCAGCGGCGCAAAAAGACCGCACAGGTGCCATCATCGGTAGCGACTGGGTGCCCACTGTGATGACGGCCATCCCGGCGCTGGTGGGTGAGGATCAGGCTGCTGATGCCTTCGGCAACACCGCCAATGTGGACAAAATCGCCAACGCCGACAACCTCAAGTTCTCGGAAAAACTGCGCACGCTGTTCATCGGTGAAGACTCAGGCCAGCACGTCAACAACTTTGTCTGGGCCTACAACGTGGACACCAAAAAGCTGTCACGCATTTTGTCGGTGCCGGCTGGTGGCGAGGCCACCGGTCTCGAAGTGGTGGACAACCTCAACGGCTTTGCTTACATCCTGGGTAACTTCCAGCATCCAGGCGATTGGGGTTCGATCCATTCGATCATCAAGGGTGAAGTTGACCCACTGATCAACGCCAAGTGGAACGGCAAAAAGAGTTCGTCCGTGGGCTACATCAGCGGTCTGCCAGCGCTTTAAGCCGCATCATGGGAACAGTCAGCCATCTATGACACATTTATGACATATTTGGCTGGCATCATTCCGGGGTGTTTTTAACTCCAATTCCCAATCCTCCTGCGTTCGATCTGTCCCGCCTGCGGCGCGCATCGCCATCTTTGGTGACAGCGCGCCCCTGCGTGGGCGCGGCGGCGCCTGCCGTAACCTTGCCGCACGCACTCGGGTTGGGCCTGATTGCTTTTGCTCCCTTCGCCCAGTTGATGCCTGTCAGTGTGCCGGCCTTGTGGTCTGCTGCTTTGCTGACGCTTTTTTCGCGCGTCAAAGGCGTGGTTAACGGCATTGCGCGCGCCGCCTACGTTCATGCCGATGCTGATGGCACCGTGATCAGCACCCTTGAATGGAAAACATTCAAAACATGGTCACTGGAACACCTTGAGGCCACACTCGTTTTTATGAAGGAACTGGCTCGCATGGGTATTCGCCGCCTGGGAGCAGCATCGCAGCAACTGCGGGTAGCGATGGCATAAGGAATACATCGCCTCGTATGAATCAACCAAAGGATAAAAAAATGTCACGACTGTCAGACAAATTAGAGATATTTCGTAACAAGCTGAGCCAACGCTACGGGCCTGGCGACACACTGTGCAAGCAGGTGTCTGCCGCGCTGGAGTCTTGCCGGAAATTTGAACCTGTGAGCGTAAAAAAGCACGATTGGTCGGTGCCCTACACGCACACCATCGCTGCCTATCGCCTTGATGCGTCGCAGGCAAATCGCCGCTAAAAATCTCCAACAAACGGCACAGACGGCACAGACGCCACAGGCGGCACCATGGCCGCCCGTTTTTGGCCGTCAGGGCAGGCTCTTACCGGCTTGGGTGATGACCATCTGGTGAGCATAGTCGCCGCGTGCTGGGCGAGCAATACTACCTTTGGTCAGCACATAGTCGACAAAGCTTTGCGTGTAGAGCAGGTAGGTGTTCACCGAGCGGCCATCCTTGAGCACGGTGCCCAGTGTGGTGTAACCGTCTTTGCCTTCGGCAATGAAGTCGTTGGTCACCAATACATAGGTTTTGGCCGGGTCGATGTCGCTCCAGTCACCTGTGGTTTTATTGCGCACCTGCACCCTGCTAAAGCGCTGTCCGCGGGTCTTGCTCATGTCCAGGTCCCAGCGCAAACCAGCGGCATAGGGGTGTGAGCCACTCGACTGTTTGGCGTCAAGATGATTGGCCACTGCATCTTCCAGCGTGGTGACCACCTCGGCACCTGTGATGGACATTTCTACCAGCACATTGGTGAACGGCAGCAGCGTGAATGCCGTATTCATGTCCAGGCTACCGGCGGCAACGGCTATGCGAACGCCTCCTGCGTTTTGCAGCGAGAAGTCGGCGCGCTTGGCAGCAAACAAAAAGGCTTCGGCCACCGCCTGCGCTGCATCGCTGCCGCGCGCCAATGTGTTGGCTGCTTCACAGCCGGCTACGCCGGTGCTGCGGTTGGTGCTCTCACCTGGCACGCGCACCAGACACAGCGCCTCAGTGGCGGTGCCGATTGGCTTGGCTTTTTCTGCGGCCACCTGGTCGCTGTAGTTTTTGAGTGTGGCGACTGCGCCCGCATCAGGGCTGAGCACTTTGACCTGTGGCTGATTCGCAGCCAGGCTGGCTACCAAGGTGGTTCGCTCAGGTTCTGGCACCACTTGCCAAGCCCCGCCAGCGTCCTTGCGCTTGAAGCTGTCGCCGATGAGCAGCGTCGCCTTGCCGCCACAGCTTTTGACTGTACCGTTTTCATTGAACTGCAGGTTCATCAAGCCAAAAGCCTTGCTGTATTCCCAAGCTTGGCCAATGCACACGGTCTCGCCTTTGATGTTGGTGACAACCGTAGGGTAGCTGCCCGACGATGTGGCAATGCCCACCGCGCTGAAATCACCCAGCAGGCTGTGCGAGTCTCCGCCAATGATGGCATCGATATCGGTCAGCTTGGCGGCCATGGCTTTGTCGGCGTCATAGCCCTGGTGGGTGAGCGCGACGATGTGGCGTACGCCCTGGGCCTTGAGTTCGTCAATGGCTTTCTGGGCTGAAGCCACCTCGTCGTTAAAGTGTGTGGACGCCAGCGGGCGAGATGAGTTAACGGTCTTGCCGGCGATGGTAATGCCCACAATGCCTACCTTGATGCCGTCAATCTCCTTGATCACCCAGGGTTTGAGGTAGGCTGTGCCGCCGCTTGGGGCCAGGGCGGTGCCCGCAGCCGCCACTATATTGCTGGAAATAGCAGAGGTTTTGCAACTGCCTTTGGCCAATTCATCCAGAAAGCCCTTGAGCACGGTGTCACTGTCGTCGAACTCATGGTTGCCGGGGGTGAAGGCGTCAAAACAGATGCTGTTCATCATCTGCGCGTCTGCCTCGCCCTTGAAGAAGGTGTAGTAAAGCGAGCCCGTGATGGCATCACCAGCGTGGAGTTTGAGCAAATTTTTGGTGTTGGCGACCGACTTGAACATGGCGGTTTGGCGGGCAAAACCACCCAACTCGACTTGCGTGGCCACGCCGTCCAGCGTCAGCTCGGTGGCAGTAAAGGCCTCAAGCTGGGAATGGTGGTCGTTGATGTGGGCAATGTTGAGTTCCAGCGGCTTGAAGCTGGGCTCGTCATTGCCGCCACAACCAGAGAGGGTCAGACCCAACACGGCAAACACGCTGGCGGAGAGCCGGACGCGCGAATTGACTAATTTATGCATGGTGAATCAAAGCGAGTTGAACAAGAGTCACAAAGGTTAGTGGTGGTGTGTGACGGCTGTGTGTCAATGCGGCATGGCGCCCGGCGACAGTCACGGCACCGTCACACAAAGGGCCTAAAAAGCGGGGTCCGAAAACCCTCTATTCCCAACTCAATGAGATGATGTCATGCTTCAAACTTCCCGTCGAGACTTTGTGATCCGTTTGGCCTCCCTGGCCGCTGTGGCTGGTTCAGGTGCCGCCTTGACCGCTTGCGGTGGCGGCGATGATTCGGCGCCGGGCTTCAACTACGGCGTGGCCAGTGGTGACCCATTGGCTGATCGCGTGATCCTGTGGACGCATGCGCAGTTTGACGGCGCAACCGATGACGTGCCCCTGACCTGGGAGGTGGCCCCAGACGCCGCCTTCACAACATTGGCCGCTTCCGGCAGCACCCGCGCCTTGGCGGCCAGTGCCCACACGGTCAAGGTGGATGCCACGGGCCTGAGTGCAGGCAAGGACTACTTTTATCGATTTCGTTCCGGCAGCCACAGTTCGCCAGTGGGCCGTACCCGTACGCTGCCCGCAGCGGGGGCTGCCAGCTTGTCGATGGCGGTAATGAGCTGCACAAACTACCCCGCAGGTTACTTCAATGCCTATGCCGAGGTGACCCGCACCGATGCCCAATACGCCGTGCATTTGGGTGACTTTATTTACGAATATGCCGCCGACGGCTATGCCAGTGCTGATGCCGCCGCGCTGGGACGCGTGTCTGATCCGGTCAACGAGTGCCTGAGCTTGAGCGACTACCGCAAGCGCTACGCCCAGTACCGCTCCGACCCCGACAGCAAAGTGTTTCACGCCGCCATGCCAGTGATTGCTGTTTGGGACGATCACGAAATTGCCAACGACGTTTACAAAGACGGCGCAGAAAACCACACCGAAGGCACTGAGGGCAAGCTGGCCGACCGCCGAGCCGCAGCCATCCAGGCCTGGCATGAGTGGATGCCGGTACGCACGCCGGACGCCAAGGATCTGCGCAAGATTTACCGCAGCTTTGACTTTGGTGGCCTGGCCGCGCTGCACATGCTGGAGACGCGTTTGTTGGCGCGCGACAAGCAGATTGAATTTGCTGAACTGCTCAACCCGGCCACCGCCTCCACCGCGCTGGCCACCCTGGCCTCACCCACACGCACCTTGATGGGCACAGAGCAATTGAGCTGGCTACAAGGGCAGATGGCCGCCTCTCAAGCCACCTGGCAAGTGCTGGGGCAACAGGTGCTGATGGGGCGCATGAGCTTTCCGGTGAGTGTGCTGGCGGCACTGAACCCAAGTGACACCAGCGAAAATGCGTTGGCTGCGGGTCAACTGGCCATCACTGATTACCTGACGGCCAAGGGCACGGCAGCGCAGGCACCGGCGGCTTTGACCCCCACGCAAAAAGCCTTGCTTGACCCAGCAACCAACCCCAAACTGGGCTACAACCTGGACGCTTGGGATGGCTACCCGGTGGAGCGTGAAGTGCTCTTGTCCACGGCACGTCAGTTGGATAAAAAACTGGTGGTGCTGGCGGGGGATACCCACAACGCATGGTCCAGCCGCCTGACGCTGATGGACGGCACCGTGGTGGGCCATGAATTCGCCACCCCCAGCGTCAGCTCGCCGGGGCTGGAGGAGTACCTGGCCACATTGCTGCCGGCACAGACTCAGGCGATTTTTCTGGGGATTGTGGACGATTTGAAGTACGCGGACACGTCGCGTCGTGGCTTCTTGCGCATGAGCTTCACACCCACCGAGGCCAAAGGCACCTGGCACTTTGTCAGTACCGTCAAGGCACGTGACTACACGGTTGACGCCAGCGCGTCTCAGACTTACAGCGGGTAGGGCGCTTCAAGGCGTAGTCAGTCTTTGGCAGGCCGTCCGGTTTTGATGGCCGGAACAGCTTTTGTGGCTTTCAGGAAATTGGCATCTGACATGGTGGCCAATGCCATGATGCCAGCGCGAATCAGCTCGCTCTTTTTGATTGCGTTTCCCAGCGTGACACTGCGCTGCTTCAACTCTTCGAGTTTGAGGTATTCAAGTTTAGGGATGGTAAAGCTGTCGCGCACCAGCTTTGGCTTTTTGGCCTTCAGCAGCTTGGTTTCACTCGGCTTTGTGGTCGCAGCGATAGCCGTTTTTGGTACGGCCTTCGCAGGTGCTTTAGTTGCAGCCCTGAGTGCGGCACTGGTTGCGGCCTTCTTCACGACTGATTTGACAGCGACCTTGGTAGCTGGCCTGGCCGGTGCAGAAACTTTTTTGGCGGGTGTTCTGGCCACTCTTTTTGCCGCTGATTTTACCGCTGGAGGGGTGGGCACAGGTGCCGACGGAGCAGGTGTTGAAGGCGTTGAAGGTCGTGTGGTGCTGCTGGCGCTTGGCTGATCGGCATGGGCTGTGGTGGGCTCGGTCACAAGCCCGGTCTGCATTGTTGATGTCATGGTAAGTTGTCCTTGGATTTAACGAGGTAAATAGTTTATATCGTTTAAAGGGTTTAGGTCAAGACAGTCAGCTTGTCATGCAATTGTCATTGCCGTCAGTCAGACTGAAAGCATTCTTGGTAACGGCAGCAGCACTCAAGCATGCATGGCAGCAAAGATCGGGCACGACAACCAGAGGAGACAGCAGCAATGACCACCGAGCAGGCGATGGATGGCAGCATCGGGTTGCACCGCAATCCGCGCTACATCAGTCAATTGACGCGCAACACCTTTGCGATGGTTCTGGCCGGCGGGCGTGGCAGCCGCCTGCTTGCCCTGACCGACTGGCGTGCCAAGCCCGCCGTGCCGTTCGGCGGGAAATTTCGCATCATTGATTTCACGCTGTCAAACTGTGTCAACTCGGGCGTGCGGCGCATCGGTGTTGCCACGCAATACAAATCCCAGAGTCTGATTCGACACCTGCACCTGGCCTGGAGCTTTCTGGATGGTCGTATGGGTGAATTCATCGAGACCATGCCGGCCCAGCAGCAGGTGGACGAGTGCTTCTGGTACCGTGGCACAGCCGACGCGGTTTATCAGAATCTGCGTGAAATTAGCATCGCCAAACCAGACCACATCCTGGTGCTGTCGGGCGATCACATTTACCGCATGGACTATGGGCGCCTGCTGGCGGCGCACGTTGAGCGCGAGGCCGACGTGACCGTGGCTTGTGTTCAGGTGCCGTTGCAAGCAGCAAGTAGCTTCGGAGTGATGGCGGTCGATTCGGACAACCGCATTCAAGCTTTCGATGAGAAGCCCGCCCATCCGCGGCCGATGCCTCACAACCACGAAGTTGCTCTGGCCAGCATGGGTATTTATGTGTTCAACAGGCAGTTTCTGTGCGAGCAGCTAAAGCGTGATGCCGATGATCCGAACTCAAGTCACGATTTTGGTAAGGACGTCATTCCTTACTGTGTGAAGCGCTGCCGTTGCTTTGCTCATAACTTTGCCGATGATGGTGTTGGTGACGGTACCAACCCGCCATATTGGCGCGATGTTGGCACGCTCGACGCCTATTGGGAAGCCAACATGGACTTGCTCCAGGTTTCGCCGCAGCTCAACCTGTATGACGACAGTTGGCCGATCTGGACTTGGCAGCCTCAGGTGCCACCGGCTAAATTTGTCCATGACGAGGACACGCGGCGCGGCGTTGCGATCGATTCACTGGTTGCGGGGGGCTCCATCATCAGCGGAGCCACCGTTCGGCGCACCATGCTGTTTTATGGCGTGCATGTGCACAGCCATGCAGTGATCGAGGATTCGATCGTGTTGCCCAAGGTGATCGTCGGGCGCGACAGCCAACTCAAAAAATGCATCATCGACCGCGGCTGTCATATTCCCGACGGAACCCGGATCGGTTTTGATCCGCACGAGGATCGCCAGCGCTTTCATGTGACAGCGTCTGGCGTCACGCTGGTGACCAGGATGATGCTTGGCCAGGATGTGCGCCTGCAGCGCTGAATGGTTTCCACTGCTGGACTAACCAAGTCGAGCATTCATGACTGGGCTCGCGCGGTTCTGGGGGAACGTGAGAATCCCTTCGTAGAAGTTAAGCATCCGCTTTGCCTGCTTTTGGGCTGACCATTTGGAGGCGTATTCACGACCTGACTCTCCAAGGGCTTGGCGACCTTGCTTGTCGCCCAACAGCTTGACAACTTTTCCAGAAAAGTCCGTCAACTCTTCCTGTGCAATCCAGACACCCAAGCCCTCACGCAAAACGTCGCGCGTTCCCAACTCGGCAATGGCAACGACGGGAACACCTTGCGCCATGGCTTCAAGCAATACCAAACCTTGTGTTTCCGTGCGCGACGAAAATACAAAGACATCAGCAGCCCGGTAGCAATTGTTTAATTCTCCAGGGCGATCCAGGTAGCCGACGAACAAGACGTTCTCGCTGATCCTCAAGTCCTCGACTTCATGTTCCAGATTTTTTGACGCAGGGCCCTCACCCGCGATGATGAAGAGAATGTTGGGAATCTCATGACGAATTCGATCGACGACCTTCAGCAGGAAGCCGATGTTTTTTTCATGGGCGACACGACCGACAAACAGCATGACAGGCCGGTCCTGCGGAATCCCGTGTTTGACCCGAAATGCGGCTCGGTCACCCAACACGAAGCTTGCCGGTTCGATCCCGGTCGGAATGACTTTTGTCGGGGTCGTGATGCCGTAGCCCGTCAAGATTTTGCGCATTGGCTCGGACGGTACGACCATGCCGTCCAGGTTGTTGCCTTGATGACGGGAAAAACGGGTGGCAATAAAACGCGTCACTCCTTTAGGCACAAGGGGCACGTAATGGTGCAGGTATTCTTCAAAGAAGGTGTGATAGGTCTCAACGCAAGGAATACCCAACATGCGTGACAACTTGACCCCCAAATAATGCGCCACGAAGGGGGTCTGCACATGGATGAGGTCATAGTTTTCACTGCGGATTTTTGTCTGTTGGTTCATCGCCCACTTGAAACTCATCAACCGGTCTTCAGGATCGAACGGGATCCGCCGCGCGGGCACACGCATGATGTCTGTTTCATCAGGGCTTGGCGTTGCATAGTCTGGCGCGATGACATGAACGATGTGACCCAGCAAACGCAGGTTTCGGTGGAAGGTTTCAATTGAGGTCGAAACCCCATTGACCCGCGGAAAATAGACATCGGAAATAAACAGGATTTTCATGAAGTCAGTCCAATAAGACCAGCGACCAAACGGTGATGAGGTTCAGCAGGCAAACCAAAACTGATGCGCTGCCAATGTCTTTGGCACGCTTGGCGAGCCGGTGATCATCGAGCGAGATGCGGTCCACCGTGGCCTCGATGGCTGAATTGATCAACTCAACAATGAGCACCAAAAACACACAGAAAATCATCAACACTCGACCCAGCATTTGGCTCTCCAGCCAGAATGCAAGTGGTATCAGGACAACGGCCAGCATCACCTCTTGACGGAATGCATCTTCGTGGCGAAAAGCCGCGCGCAAGCCGGCAAAAGAGTAGCCCAAGGCGTTCACCAGGCGCTTGATACCAGTCTTTCCTTTGTAGGGACTTTCCATAGTCAGCTTCTCAAATGTTGGTAGTTTTAGGAGGTCTGACCTTGGGGGGTGCACACCTCAAAACCAACTCCATACGACCGTCCAGGTGTTCGACGATCGCGGTGCAGCTGTCCACCCAGTCACCACAATTGAGGTACTGCAAGCCATCAATTTCCTTGATCATCGGCCAATGGATATGGCCGCAGATGGCACCATCCAGGCCGAGTTCGCGAACATGGCGGATGACAGAATCTTCAAAGCTGAAGATAAAGCTGACAGCGGTCTTGACCTTTCTTTTGGCATACCCGGCCAAGGACCAATAGCCGGGAATTTTGAGTGTGCGCCGCAACCAAGATAAATAGACATTCAGGCTGACCAGAAAGTCGTACGCCTTGTCTCCCAGAAGAGCGATCCATTTGTGATGGCGTGTCACCTGGTCGAATTCGTCGCCGTGCAACAACAGATAGCGTCGGCCATCGGCAGCCGTATGAATGTAGTCATGCTCGACAATGATGTCGCCAAATGAAACACCGACATATTCACGAATCGCCTCGTCATGGTTGCCCGGAATGAATATGACTTTCTCGCCATGACGCGCACGGCGAAGCATCTTTTGCACGAAGGTATTTTGGGCCGGCGACCAATGCACGCCGCCGCGATTCATGGCCCATAAGTCAATGATGTCGCCGAGCAGAAAAACATGCTCTGAAGAATATTCCTTGAGGAATTCCAGCAGGTGCTGGGCTTGGCAAGCCTTGGTGCCGAGGTGTATGTCAGACAGAAAGATCGAACGGACTTGCAGCGCGGTCATGTTGCTCCTCTGCCCGTAACAGCAGACACACAGCTTTTTAACTTTATGTCATTTGCGATGGCCTCTGTTTTTTCCATGCACACAGCTTCGCATGGCAACAAGTCATTTTCATGAAGCTTATTTGTCAGTTTGGTTAAAAATACCGCTCCAGCCGGTTGTGGCAATGCGGAGCTGTTTGGGCCCAAGCTGAGTCAGCGTAAATTTGCCACCGTTGCCCAATGCAGATCGCAAAAGCCAGCCGGCCGCAGGGCCAAACTGAATCTGCTCACTGGTGAATCTGATTTCCAGGGCAAGCTCTGTTTTGCAGACAACGCCAAGGCTCTCGGCCCATAGTCCGTGTCGGGTTTTGATGAACTGCACCGACAGGGCGCCGTTCTTGTCATGAATTGACAGCATCAATGGCTTCCCGTCGTCCATGGTGGTCTCCTCCCATTGCAGGGGAAAAGTCTGGTCATCAAGCAAGTTTCTCAGTTCGCTGATCGAGGCAGCGCAGGGCTGTGACTCCCGCGCCTGGCTGTTCGGCGCAAAAAGCAAAGTTAAAAGCAGAAATGAAAAAATTTTAGACATGAAAAATACCATTGCTATGAAGCGTTCACTTCTGCCCGAAGCGCTGCCTCGATGCTGTCAAGCGCCCACCAAAGTTCCTCTTCCAGAATATTCAGTGGAGGTGACAGCACCAGCACATTGCCTTGGCCAATTTTGAAGGAAAGGCCAGATGTCAGGCAGCGATAAAGCACAGCCTCTGCCATGTCGGTGCCAGAGCGCCAGCCACTGTCGCGCAATTCAATGCCCAGCAGCAGTCCAACGCCGCGAACCTCTGCAATCACGGGTAATTCGGCGGTGAGCCGCTTTAACCGCTCCAGGGCAGTCGCCCCCAAACTCCGGCTGCGCTCAAGCAGACCTTCTTCATCGATCACCTCAAGAACAGCCAGGCCGGCCGCGCAGGCAACAGGATTTTTTTCATGGGTGTAATGGCCCAACGAGATATGCGGGGCGACATCAAATTTAGCGTGGGTGATCAATGCCGCCAGTGGCATGCTGCCACCGCCCAGCCCCTTGCCGATGACAACCATGTCGGGCTCGATGCCATAGTGCTCAATGGCGAACAGGGTGCCGGTTCGGCCCATGGCAATGGGAATTTCGTCCAGGATCAACAAGGCGCCATGGCGCGTACAGATGTCTCTTAATCGACGGTAGTACTCAACGGGAGGAATTTGCACGTCGGTGCAACGCACGGTTTCGACAATCACCGCGGCAACGTCGCCTTCCTTCTTAAGACAATAGTCAATGTAGTCAACGCAGCGCAAGGTGCACTGGCCGCCGCAGCCAAACGCGCAGTGGCCGGGGTCACAGGGCGGCACATGTTCGGCGCCGGGCAGCAAAGGGCCAATGCCTTTGCGAAAAACTGCTTCGCCGCCAATCGAAATGGCATCCAGCGAGGCGCCATGAAAAGAGTCCCACATCGACAGGGTCTTGAAACGGCCCGTGACCACGCGCGCCAGTTTTAGCGCCATGCCGATGGCGGCAGTGCCACCCGGTGCAAACAACAGTTTGGCCTCTTCGATGGGTGCTGCCGTGCACAGGCGGCGCGCCAGTTCGATGACGGGGCGGTTGGTGTAGCGACGTGGGCTGAAGGGCAGTTGTTCCAAAGTGCTGCGCATGGCGGCCACCACTTTGGGATGACCATAGCCCACCTGATGCAAGCTGTTGCCATGAAAGTCAAGAATGCGTCGGCCGGCCGTGTCGGTCAACCAGGCGCCTTGCGCAGCAACAATGGCGTTGAGACAAGGCGTGGACATCGATTGGTGAAGAAACCACCGGGCATCCTCAGCCAGTAGTTCACGCGTGCTGTCATCGAGCTCTTTGTTCTGCCAAATCCGGCGACGATCTCCCAAATTGACGTCACCCTCGGACCGGTCAAATACCGTGTTCATCATGACACCCCTGCCAAATTACCATCCTGTAGCATGCGCAGGCGCCCACCTTGGGCGTGTGCAAAGAGGGCCTCTGCGCAAGCAGCGGCGTCTCCGGCTTCAAGCAAGTCGACGATGGCGCTGTGCTCCTCGGCAAAGCGGGGAATCGCCTTTGGCGCCAATAGGTTGCGCTTTCGGAACAGCGTGAGCTGCTTGATGAGTTTGCTGTAGGTCTCTCTTAAGGTGGGGTTGCCAACCATCTTCACGATCTGGTCATGAAAAGCCAGGTTCATGGCGTGGAATCGGTCAATCTCTTGTGCTCCGACCGCAAGCATGCTGTTGGTTAAAGCTCGCAGAGTAGCCAGTTGTTCAGCAGTGATGCGTGTGGCCAACAAGCGGCCGGCAATGGCGTCGAGTCCGGCGCGTACATCGTAGATGTCGGCGGCTTCGTCCAACTCGATCACCCGGACAAACGCGCCCCGATTCTTTTCCTGGTGGATGAGTCCTGACTCTTCAAGCGTACGAAACGCCTCTCTCAACGGCCCCCGTGAGACGCGCAAGCGCTCGGCCAAGGCGACCTCATTGAGTTTGACGCCAGGCGCGAGTTCACCCGAAAGAATAAGTTTCTCGACCGACTCGGTTACCAGTCGCGTCAAAGACGTGCTCTGGACCAGAAACAGGGGGTCATTTATCGGGTTCTGCATAAGTTAATGTTTGCATTTTTGTCTGGGAAACGATCAGTTTAATGCATCAATTCACTTTGTAGATTGTCAACAATTTGTCACAAACGATCCATAAACTACCTGCTCATGCCCGCGCAATCAAAGCCTATTGGCAACAGGATCAGGTTGTTTGCTGCGACATGTTTTCTCCATTTCATTAAGGAAAATCCACATGAATCTGAAACGTTTAGCTACATGCATTGCAGTCTCTGGTTTCTCATTGGCCGCTGCACTTCCTGCCTTGGCAGAAAAAACCGTGTTGAACGTTTACACGGCACTGGAGACCGACCAGCTCAAGGCCTACCAGGAGTCTTTCAACAAGACCAACCCCGACATCGAACTCAAGTGGACCCGTGATTCCACAGGCATCATTACGGCCAAGCTGTTGGCAGAAAAAAACAAGCCCGTGGCCGATGTCATCATGGGTGTTGCCGTTTCCAGCATGGTGGTCTTTGACCGAGAAAACATGTTGCAAGGCTATGCGCCGGTCAATTTGAAAGCCATCAACCCCCGTTTTCGGGCTGTAGCCAATCCACCGACCTGGGTCGGAATGGATGTCTGGGGTGCTGCTGTTTGCTACAACGTGGCTGAAATGCAGAAGCTGGGTCTGCCCCGCATTGAAAGCTGGAAAGACTTGCTGAAGCCAGAATTCAAGGGCAAGGTCGTCATGCCCAACCCGAACTCCTCGGGCACCGGGTTTCTTGACGTTACTGCCTGGTTGCAGATGTTTGGCGAAAAGGGCGGCTGGGACTATATGGACAAGTTGCATGAGAACGTGGCGGTTTATACCCACTCGGGTTCCAAGCCGTGCGTCATGGCGGGTGCTGGTGAGTTCCCGGTCGGCATCTCTTTCGAATACCGTGCCAACACCGTGCGAGCCAAGGGCGCACCGATCGACATCATCTTTCCCAAGGAGGGTCTGGGCTGGGACATCGAGGCCACTGCCATCGTCAAGGGCACGCCGCATTTTGAAGCTGCCAAAAAACTGGCTGACTGGACTTCGTCACTGGAAGCCAACCAACTCTACGCCAAGAACTTTGCGGTGGTGGCCATTCCTGGCATTGCCACGCGCCTGAAGTATGTGCCTAATGATTACGAAAAGCGTCTGGTGAAAAACGACTTCGAATGGATGGGTGAAAACCGAGGTGTGGTTCTTGCCGAATGGCAAAAGCGTTACTCGACCAAATCGGAACCCAAGAAGTAAGAGCGTATTGTTTCCCAAGGTTTCCATGGCACACCTAGACATCAAGCAACTGACCAAGCGCTATGGCAACTTTGTGGCCCTGGATCAGATTGACCTGGCCATTGATGAAGGCGAATTCGTTGTTCTGCTCGGTCCCTCCGGCTGTGGCAAAACGACGCTGTTGCGCGCTTTGGCCGGTCTGGAGTTGCAGGACAGCGGCCAGGTTGTGCACGCCGGGCGGGACATCTCCAGACTCTCCCCCGCACGGCGCGACTACGGCATTGTGTTTCAGTCCTATGCGCTTTTCCCCAACCTGTGTGTGAGTGACAACGTAGCCTATGGGCTGGCCAGCCAAAAGGGTGATCGCAAGGTGGGTCGGCAAGGTATCACGCGTCGTGTTGCTGAAATGTTGGAACTGGTTGGCTTGCCTGGCACGCAGAGCAAGTTTCCTGCGCAATTGTCGGGTGGGCAGCAGCAGCGGATCGCTTTGGCGCGGGCGCTCGCCACATCACCCGACTTGTTGTTGCTGGATGAACCGCTGTCTGCGCTGGACGCCATTGAGCGGGTCAGACTCAGGTCCGAGATTCGCAGTCTTCAGACAAGATTGGGCGTGACCACCATCATGGTCACCCATGATCAGGAAGAAGCCCTGGCCATGGCCGACCGCATCGTGGTCATGAAGCAAGGTCGAATTCAGCAGGTTGGCAAGCCGAAAGATGTTTACCGTTCGCCGGACAATGACTTTGTCGCCGATTTCATTGGACGAGGCAACCAGATTGACGCTTGCCCGGCCGGTATGCAGCATGTTCGCGCTGGCGACTTGATGCTGCGCTGTGGCGTTCCCATCGATCAAACCCGCAACCACCGCTTCTATGTCCGGCCAGAAGACATCTGTCTGTACAACATTCTGGACGACTGTGAAAACAGCTTCACGGCAAAAGTTCTGAAATACGAGTTTCTGGGACCATATTCCCTGGTGACGCTTGACGCCAAGTCGGGCCAAAATCGTCCCTTGGTGGCACAATTTTCGAGCAACTATCTGGATGGTCGGCCGATCAATGCGGGCGCCATCGTGCGCGTTGGCATTCCTGCCGAGCACCTGAGCCCGATGCCAGCGACTGCATGACACTCGCCTCATCTGCCATGCCCATTCGAACGGGTGGAAGTCACTGGGAGGCTCACCTGCCTGGTTGGCTCTTAAGCACGGCAGCCATGGCGCTGTGCGTCTTTTTGCTGCTGCCCATTGGCACGCTGCTGGCCGAGAGCGTTCAGGACGACCTGGGCCAATTCAGCTTGACCCGCTTCAGGGAGTTTGCTGCAACAGCAGGCATGTTGACCGCAGTTTGGAACACGCTGTGGGTCGCAGCAGTCGTGACACTGATCACGGTGCCGCTGGCCTTTCTTTATGCCTATGCCATTCAGCGCGCCTGCATTCCCCTGACCGGACTGTGGCGCATCGTTGGCTTGTCCGCATTACTTGGACCCTCGCTGGTGGGTGCTATTTCGTTCATCCAGTGGTTTGGCACGCAGGGCGTGTTGAAGTCCTGGCTCGGAGACAGTTCGGTTTATGGACCCATCGGCATCATCATGGCAACCGTTTACGCCAGCTTTCCACACGCTCTCATGATCCTTGTGGTGGCTTTGGCAACGGCGGATGGGCGACTGTTTGAAGCTGCAGATGCCTTGTCGGCATCGCGTTGGCGCAAGTTTCGCACGGTCACGCTCCCTGGCGCACGTTACGGCTTGATCAGTGCTGCCCTGGTTGTGTTTTCTTACTCGGTCAGTGAATTTGGTATTCCCAAGGTGATCGGCGGCAATTTTCAGGTGCTGGCGGTGGAGATTTATGTTCAGGTTGTCGGCCAGCAAAATTTTGGTCGGGGTGCTGTTGTCGCCCTGTTGTTGCTGGCACCGGTGCTGGTGGCTTTCATTGTGGATTGGCGGGTTCAACGCAAACAGCAGGCCAGTTTGACCGCGCGCGCGGTGCCCTATCGGCCCAAGCCTGACTGGCGGCGTGATCTGCCCTTGCTGCTTTACTGTGTGGTCATCGCGGTTGCCATGATCGGCGTGCTCGGCATGGCTGGCTATGCCTCCGTGGTCAGCTTCTGGCCTTACAACCTTGAACTGACACTTAACCATTACATCTACGGCCTGGCTGAAGCCGGTGTTCTGGATGCCTACCTGAACAGCTTAAAGATGGCGGCGCTGACCGCCTCAGTGGGAACGCCGTTTATTTTCGTGACGGCCTATCTGGTTGAGAAAACAAAAGGCGGCCCCGCTTGGCTGCGCCCGGTGTTGCAGGCCATGACTGCGCTGCCAATGGGCGTTCCGGGTTTGGTCTTGGGCATTGGTTACATTCTGTTTTTCAACCATCCGGACAACCCGCTCAATGGTCTGTACCACACCTTGACCATCATGGTGGTCGCCAACGTGGTGCACTACTACACGTCGTGCCACTTGACGGCGCTCACATCGCTCAAGAGCATTGACCGTGAATTCGAGGCGGTTTCTGCTTCGCTCAAAGTGCCGCAATACCTCACCTTTTGGCGCGTCACCTTGCCGGTTTGCTTTCCGGCTGTGCTGGACATCTCTCGTTACCTTTTCATCAACGCCATGACCACCGTATCTGCGGTTGTTTTCCTCTACTCACCGCAAACACTGCCGGCATCGGTGTCCATCCTCAACCTTGATGAGGCTGGCGAGCTCGGGCCCGCCGCTGCGATGGCAACGATCATCGTGCTGACCTGCCTCGTCGTCAGCTTGCTGTACGCCGTCGTCGCGCATTTCCTATTGCGTCGGCATCAGGCTTGGCGCCAATTCAAACAATAGACCTTGGGAAAACTTATGTACGTCATTGATCGCGACCCCTTGTTGTTGACGCCCGGACCACTGACCACCTCGCTGCGAACCAAACAGGCGATGCTGCATGATTGGGGCTCGTGGGATGCCGCCTTCAATCGCATGACCGCAGAGGTTTGCAGCCAGCTTGTTGCCATCGCACACGGTGCCGGCAACCACGTTTGTGTACCTTTGCAAGGCTCCGGCACCTTCTCGGTGGAGGCGACTTTAGGAACCCTGGTGCCACGCGACGGCAAGGTGCTGGTACCTAACAATGGCGCCTATTGCGCGCGCATCCTGAAACTTCTCACTTACCTTGGCCGGCAAGCGGTTGAACTCCCCTTTGCCGAAGACCAACCTGCCGATCCACAAGCCATTGAGGCGGCGCTGATGGCCGATCCCACCATCACGCACGTGGCGCAAGTCCATTGCGAAACGGGCACCGGCATCATGAACCCGCTGGCCGATATTGCCAGGGTGGTGGCGCGCCATGGCCGCAGTTTGATCATCGATGCCATGAGCTCCTTTGCTGCCATTGACATTGACGTGCGCACGACGCCGTTTGATGCGCTGATTGCCTCGTCGGGCAAATGTCTCGAAGGTGTGCCTGGTATGGGTTTTGTGATCATTCGCCAATCCAAGTTGGAGGCCAGTGCCGGCAATTGCCACTCTCTGGCCATGGATTTGTATGACCAGTGGACTTACATGCAAAAGACCAGCCAGTGGCGCTTTACGCCGTCCACCCATGTGGTGGCTGCCTTGCATGAGGCGTTGGCGCAGTTTCATGAGGAAGGTGGGCTCCCAGCTCGCGGTGGGCGTTATGCGGCGAACTGTGCTGCATTGACCGACGGCATGCGCGGCATTGGGTTGAAATCATTCCTGTCACCATCGGTACAGTCGCCCATCATTGTCACCTTCCGCGCCCCAGAGCATCCGGGCTACAACTTCAAAACGCTTTACCAGGGGGTGCGCGATCGGGGGTTCATCCTTTACCCTGGCAAGCTGACCCAGGTCGAAACCTTTCGGGTTGGCTGTATTGGTGCACTGATGCCCATAGACATGCGTCATGTGGTCCAGGCCGTGGCCGACACACTGCGCGACATGGGTGTTCCGGTTCTGGCTTGACGCCGGTTGCAGACTAACAGCACACAGATACCTTCTGCGCCGGATCGCGGACACTGAAATCTACCGGCTAAACACCGGCCAACTTTGGAGACAGCACCTCATGCACCCACACATTGAAGCCGTGATTTTTGACTGGGCCGGGACGATCGTTGATTTCGGTTCCTTTGCACCGACGCAGATTTTTGTTGATGCTTTCAAGCAGTCTTTCGATTTTGATCTTTCGCTGGCCGAAGCCCGTGGTCCCATGGGCTTGGGTAAATGGCAACATATTGAAGCGCTGGGCAATGACCCTGTCGTCGGAAAACGCTGGCAGGAAAAATTTGGGGCAGCGATGCGTCACGCAGACATTGATCATATTTATCAGACCTTCCTGCCGCTACAGGTGGAAAGGGTGGGTGCCCACGCCGACTTGATTCCGGGTGCGCTGGGAACGGTGGAAGGCTTGCGCGCACGCTGCATCAAGATTGGTTCGACCACGGGCTATCCGCGCCAGGTGATGACCCAGTTGATGGCTGTGGCCACCACCAAGGGCTATTCGCCAGATTGCACCGTGTGCGCCGATGACCTGAAAGCAGGTGCTCGACCAGGGCCATGGATGGCGCTGCAATGCGTTCTTGACCTCAAAATCAGCAGTGTTGCCCACTGCATCAAGGTGGATGACACATTGCCTGGCATTGCCGAGGGTGTCAACGCCGGTATGTGGACCGTTGGGGTCGCGCTCTCAGGTAGCCCCGCCGGATTGACGCTTGCCGAGTACGAGGCGGCCTCGAGCGATCAACTTGAAACCATCCGATCCAGCGTTGGCGCAGAATTCAAGGCTGCCGGGGCGCACTACGTGATAGACAGTGTTGCTGACTTACTGCCTGTTTTGGACGAGATCAATGCACGATTGAAGCGCGGAGAGCGCCCGTGACAAGACCAGACAAGGTTATGCAGCAAAGCTGCTTGAACCCGCTTTGGCTGGATGCCCTGCATGCCAGAGCCAACTGTCCGCCCTTGCGGCCAAGACAGGACTTATTGCTCAATGGAGAGCGGATTGGGTCCGTTGAACGGGATTGTTTCAAGCAAATTGTTCCAGATGGCCAGCGCCTGAAAACGGACGCGTTTGTGCTGGAGCGCAGTGCCGATGACTGTTGGCACATCACCGGGCAGGGCACACAAGCCCTGGCTTACATCGCGCAAGCCTGTCGCACAGAAAATATCGGCTGCGTTCGCGAGCAGTGGCGCGACGAGCTGTTGGCGGTGTTCAGTCCTGAGAACCGTCAATTAGCCTGTGTCGAGCGTGGCGTCGCTCGCCTGCTTGGAATCGCGACGCGCGCAGTTCATTTGGTGGGATTCACATCAAATGGTCATGTCTGGGTTCAGCAGCGGTCACTTGACAAAGCGATTGATCCCGGTCTGTGGGACACGACGGTAGGGGGGCTGGTGCCTGCATCGGACAACTTGACAAAAGCACTGGTACGTGAAACATGGGAAGAAGCTGGGATCAAACTTGATGTTGTTCAGCAATTGCATGCCGGTGGCCGCGTGATCGTGCAGCATCCCAATGCCCGGGACGGCGCCATTGGCTACGTGGTGGAGCAGATTGACTGGTTCGCGGGCGTGATTCCCGATGGCATCACGCCCATCAATCAAGACGGTGAAGTGTCGCAATTTGCCTTGTTGCAGCCACTTGAGTTGAAATTACAAATGGAAAGCAATGTGTTTACATTGGATGCGTCATTGATCCTCTCCCATGCCTTGTCACATCACTGAAACGGCGGCTAAGCACAATGATTGTTCCTTCAACATCAAGAAGCGGATCAAAGTGCCATGTACAACGACGAATCGACAAAAATCTCTGCCTCTGGTCTTCGCTATCTGGTCAAGGAGAACGGCACGCCATTCCAAGCCATGGGAGCGCCCGGTGAAACGCGGAGTTGCATCAAATGCGGTAAACACAAGGCACGTAGCAAAGGCAGCATCCAACGGTATCTGAATTCCTTGATGTTTTTTTGCTTTGACTGCCGTCCCGTCAAAAAAAGCAATGAAAAAAAATGAGGCGCCGGTTGCAGTTTGCGAATTGTCAAAACCGGATTTCTGTAGGCAGAGAAACTTGGGTTCGGGAAATCAGATGTTTTTTCATCGACCAGGAGCCAAATCATGTTTCGAGATCGCCTGGATGCGGCCAAGCAGTTGGCCGACCGACTCAAAAGCTACCGGGACAAGCATCCGCTGATTCTGGCGATTCCGCGCGGTGCCGTGCCCATGGCCAAGATCATCGCCGACCAGCTTGGTGGCGAGCTTGACGTGGTACTGGTGCGCAAGCTGCGCGCGCCGCAGCAGCTCGAGTTGGCCATTGGCTCAGTCGATGAGAGCGGCTGGACCTACCTGGCTGACTACGCCAGAGCCTATGGCGGCACTGCCGACTACATCGAGGCCGAAAAACGCGAACAGTTGGCCACCCTGCGCCAGCGCCGTACCAAGTACACGCCGATCAGGCCACCCATCAGCCCGACGGGTCGCATCGTTATCGTGATTGACGACGGGCTGGCCACGGGCGCCACCATGATCTCCGCGCTACATGGTCTGCGCGCCATGAAACCCGCCAAACTGATTTGTGCCGTGCCTGTGGCACCGCCCGATACATTGGCCAAGGTGGCTGAGCTGGCTGATGAGGTGGTGTGCCTTGAAGCGCCTGACTTTTTTCAGGCCGTGGGCCAGTTCTATCGTGACTTTACGCAGGTTGATGATGACGAAGTGATCGAGATTCTGCGGCGAGTCTGATCGCTGTTGTCAGTTTTTGCCTGGGTGGCCGGTTTTGCCTGGCGCCACGGCCTTTATAGCTGCCAGAAATTGACTGTCCGGCATGGCAGCCAGGGCCTTGATGCCGGCGCGTACCAGTTCACTTTTCTTGATGGATTTTCCCAGTGCGTCGGCGCGCAGCTTCAGCGCATCGAGCATCAGGTATTCCAGCTTTGGAATAATGAAGCTGTCGCGCACCAATTTGATTTTTTTGGGTTTGAGTAACTTTCTGGAGGCTGGTCTGGCAGCAGCCGAAGCAGGTTTGACAGTCTTGTCTGCAGGCTTGGCCACCGGCATGGGCTTTTTGCTGCTTGACGTCACGCGTTTGACAGGGGTCTTGAAAATGAGAGGCGCGACTTGTTTGGCGACTGTAGGGCTGGCTACAGGTGCCGTGGCTTTGCTTATGTCAGGATGCGCGACAGAATCGGTCGTTTGGGTGCTTGGTGTGTTCGTGCTCATCGAATCAAGCAATCAATAAATTTCAGGTACCAGAATTTCATTGGGGATGGGTAGGCGCACATAGTCGTCGTTGTGCTCGCGCGGCGGCAACATGATAGGTGGATGTTCCACTTCGTGGTAGTCGAACTGGCTCAGCAAGTGGTGAATGCAATTGAGCCGGGCTTTTTTCTTGTCGTCGGCCTGCACCACCCACCAGGGGGACTCCGGGGTGTGGGTGCGCTCAAACATCACTTCCTTGGCTTTGGTGTACTCCTCCCAGCGGCGGCGCGACTCCATGTCCATCGGGCTGAGTTTCCACTGCTTGAGGGGGTCATGAATGCGTCCCAAAAACCGGATTTGTTGTTCTTCATCAGACACTGAAAACCAGTACTTGACCAGTTTGATGCCAGAGCGCAGCAGCATTTTTTCGAACTCAGGCACGGAGCGGAAAAATTCTTCATATTGTTCGTCCGAGCAGAATCCCATGACCCGCTCGACACCCGCCCGGTTGTACCAGCTGCGGTCGAACAAGACCATTTCACCCGCGCCGGGCAAGTGCGCCACATAGCGCTGGAAGTACCACTGGGTTTGCTCGCGGGTGTTCGGGGCGGGCAAGGCAGCGACCCGGCACACCCGCGGATTCAGGCGCTGTGTGATGCGCTTGATGGTGCCCCCTTTGCCGGCGGCATCACGCCCCTCGAACAAAATCACGATTTTTTGGCCGGTTTTAACGACCCAGTCCTGCAGCTTGACCAATTCGGCCTGAAGCCGGATCAGTTCCCGGAAGTACAGTTTCCTGCTATTCCTGTACTCCTCGGATTCGAAGTCCATCGCCCGCCCGGCAGCGGTATCGAGGTTCCGATCCTCAAGCTCGAGTTCAAATTCTTCGTCGTTGCTGTCAGCCAGATCGCGACGAATGCGTTCAATAAGATTTCTTTCATTGAAATCCAAATCGAGCTCCCGTGAAGGTTCTTTGTTATTGCTTGACACAGCTTTGCTTATTTGGAAGAGGGTTCAAGTGAATCCTGGGGGACGTTAACCAAAGCCTGCACCATGGTGCTGGAGTCGACCAGGCGTAGTTTGCTGGCGTAATGCCGGTCAAGTCGCCACTCGTTGAGGATTTCCATCGCCAACTCGAAGCGTTTGTTGTCGAGCTTGTAAAGCTCTGCGACCGAGATGCTGGATTCACTCTCAAGCGCGAGGACCAACGCGGCAATGATGTGTGCAGCAGGGTCGCTCGGGCTGGCTTCAATCAGTTTGCGGGCTTTTTTGATGGCGAGCATATGTTTTTCCGTTCAATTTGTCATGGTTTCTCTTGCGAGCATAGCTGATCAGCCTCAATATTTTGATGACACTTCAATGACACCGACATAAACGGTGTTTTGTCGCTGTGTCTTTCTGTTAAAGCAAGGTTTGTCGCGGTTCTGACACACTGACGTCATTGGTAAAAGTGAAAAAATCGAATTGCCCGTGGCCAAACTGGGCAGGAACCTGACCATGGTTTGTGATCAAATTGTCACAGTATTGACACAAAGCCTTTTTAAACTTCGTCTCGAAGCACAAGAGGTGCTGAATCGTCCCAAACCAACTGGAGAAAATCCGATGAAATTGAAAACACTGGTCGCGCTGATGGGCGCGGTAACTGTCAGCTTTGTGGCTCAATCTGTGATGGCTCAAGCTGTCCAAGTCGATCCGGCTTTACCCAACTACGAAAAATCTTCTGGCGTATCTGGAAATTTTACCAGTGTGGGCTCCGACACACTCAATAACCTGATGACTTTGTGGGCAGAAGAATACAAGCGCCTGTACCCCAACGTGAACATTCAGATTCAAGGTGCCGGTTCGTCCACTGCGCCGCCGGCCCTGACCGAAGGTGCCTCCAATTTTGGCCCCATGAGCCGTATGATGACGGCCAAAGAAGTTGAGGCTTTTGAGAAAAAGCACGGCTACAAGCCCTTCCCGGTGCCTGTGGCGATTGATGCCTTGGCCGTTTACGTTAATAAAGACAACCCGATCAAGGGTATGAGTCTTCAAGAGGTTGATGCTGCCATGTCTGTGGGGCGTAAGTGCGGCTTGGGTACCGACATTACCAAGTGGGGTCAGTTGGGCATGACTGGTGAGTGGGCCACTCGCGACATCGCCTTGTATGGTCGTAACTCGGTCTCGGGCACTTACGGTTACTTCAAGGGACACGCGCTTTGCAAAGGTGACTTCAAGCGCGAGGTGGCTGAACAACCAGGTTCCGCCTCTGTGGTGCAGTCGGTAGCTACGCAGATCAATGCCTTGGGTTACTCTGGCATTGGTTACAAAACTTCTGGCGTGCGCGTCTTGCCGCTTTCCAAAAAGGTGGGTCAGCCCTACGTTGAGGCTGATCCCAAGCACGCGCTTGATGGTACCTATCCTCTGGCTCGCGTCCTGTACGTTTATGTGAACAAAAAGCCCAACACGGCGCTGAACCCGCTGGAGCGTGAATTCTTCAAGATGGTGCTGTCGCAGCAAGGCCAAAAAGTGGTGATCAAGGACGGTTTTGTCCCGATGCCTGCTGCCATGGCTGCGAAGGCAGTGGACAGTTTTACCAAATAAACCCAATCGAGTCGCAGCATCGCGTGCACAACGCGAGTCCGCTGCGGCTCCTTTCATTAGGAGATATCCATGTCTTTTTCTTTTGAACGCGCCAGCCTGTCCGTCGTGGCCTTGGCTGCGTTGACTTTGGTTGGCTGCGCCAACCAGGCTCCCACAACAGCGTCGAAAGCAGCATCAACGTATGCTGCTGCACCGGCTAAGGCCGAGGCCTCCGCAAGCGAATATTACGTGGTGCTGACCGAAGAGGGCCGGTTCTACGCTTTTGGTGACTTTAAGACCTATCAGCAGTTCTTGGCCCATGGCGAAGTTGCCCTGACTCGCACGCGTATCGGTGCCGGCCCCGACGGCAAGACCGTGGTGTTCGGTCTCACCAAAGCCGATGTCAAAGCCAACAAGCCCACCAAAGGTGAATTGGTTTTTGATGGCAAGCTGTCTGGCGGTACTGATTTCTACGGTGAAGTGTTTAAAGAAGGTCGTTTTTATGTCTTTGATGACCTCAAGGACATGAAAGAATTTGCCGCTGTCGGTGAAGTGCCCTATGCCTTTACCGATATTGGTACGGGCCCGCAGGGTAAAAGCTTGGTTTGGGTGATGAACAAAACCAGTATCAAAAAGGGTCGCCCTGAGGCGCGCATTGCTCGTTTCAAGACGATTCGCGCTGCCAACTGAAAAAGACCTACCCCTCTGGACAGAGGGGTTTTCGCTTGCTGCACGTAAGGCAACGGCCTTCCTGCAGCAAGTCATTTTTGCTGGACTAACAAATGAACACTACCATCAACGCCAAGAGTCAGACCGCCCAAAGCGTTGATCTGGCCATGGGGCGGCGCATGTTCTCCGACAAACTGTTCAAACAGGTGATGTCTGCCGGGGGCGTTGGCGTGATTGTCGCCGTGTCGGCGATTTTTTTCTACCTGGCCAGTGTGGTTGTCCCTGTATTCATGCCGCCCGGTATTGAGGCACGAAACAGTTATGAAGTGCCGGGCGATGTGACGCAAAAAACCGTGGCGTTCACCGGCGAAGAGCAGCGCGAAATCGGTTTGCGCATTGGTGCGGCGGGCGCTCTGGCGTTTTTTGCGTTTGACACGGGCGAGTCGCTTGGGTCCACCCAGATCGCCCTTCCTGAGCAAACTCAGGCAACCTCGTTTGCGATGGGCGACCTGAGTACTTTTGCCTTGGGCTATGGTTTGTCGAATGGGCAAATCGTCGTGGCCAAGGCAGGGTTCAAGGTGACGTTTCCTGACGGCAAGCGTCAAATTAATCCGGAAATCGAGTACCCGTTGGGTGAGCAGCCACTGGCATTGGACGAGCAGGGCGCTCCGATCATCCAGCTAGGTTTGCAACAATCGGCAGACGGGACCGTACTGGCCGGCCTGACGCAAGACGGTCGCCTCATCCTCTCGGGTGTCAACGTTAGTACTAACCCGATCACCGGCGAAGAAACCAGCGAACAACAGAGCTCGGTGATCTCTCCGGCACCGGCCGATGTGCGAAAGATTCTGATCGAGTTCAAGCAGCGTGAGATGTACGTGCTCTCGGGTGACCGTCACTTGGTGCGCTTCGACATCAGCGACAAATCTGCCCCCAAAGAACTTGAAACCATTGAACTGGTTCCAGAGGGCGAAAAGGTGACCTCCATGACAATGCTCAGCGGTGGCTTCTCGCTCATCGTCGGCACCGACAAAGGCAATTTGGCACAGTGGTTCCTGGTGCGCACCGAAGACGTGAATTTCAAGTTCAAGCGCATCCGCGAGTTCACGCCGATGAAGGCGCCCATCACGGCGATCGCCCCGGAGTTTCATCGCAAAGGCTTTATGGTGGGTGACGCGAGCGGCACCGTGGGCAGTTATTTTGCAACCTCCAACCGTTTGTTGTTCTCGGAAAAACTCAGCGACAAGCCAATCACCGTTCTGGGCTATCCGCCACGCGGAAATGGCTATTTGGTGCAGGACGAAGCGGGCAAGGTGTATTCGGCAACGGTGGACAACCATTACCCCGAAGTTTCTTTTTCTGCTCTATGGCAAAAGGTCTGGTATGAAAGCTACGAAAGTCCTGATTTCGTTTGGCAGTCCTCAGCCGCCAATTCCGACTTTGAACCCAAATTCAGCCTGGCACCCCTGACGTACGGCACGCTCAAGGCTGCTACCTATGCCATGCTGGTGGCGGTGCCGCTGGCCTTGCTTGGGGCGATCTTCACTGCCTACTTCATGTCAGCCAGACTGCGCACCATTGTCAAACCAACCATCGAAGTGATGGAGGCACTGCCCACCGTGATTCTGGGTTTTTTGGCCGGTCTCTGGTTGGCACCTTTTGTGGAAAATAATCTGGCGGGGGTGTTGCTGTCAATTGTCTTCTTGCCAGCGGGGTTTTTGCTGGCGGCCTACACCTTCCATCTGCTGCCCGCCGGTCTGCGCCTGAAGGTTCCGCCAGGCTGGGAGGCTGCCATGCTGTTGCCGGTGCTGGTGGTGATGTTCTGGTTTTTCTTCAGTATCGGGCACCCCATTGAAGCAGTGTTATTTGATGGTGACATGCCTAACTGGCTGAGCAACACGATGGGCATCGGTTACGACCAGCGCAACTCTTTGGTGGTGGGTATCGCCATGGGCTTTGCCGTGACGCCGACCATCTTTTCGATTGCTGAAGACGCAGTTTTTTCGGTGCCCAAGCACTTGACCTCTGGTTCGCTCGCCTTGGGAGCCACGCCGTGGCAGACGCTGGTGGGCGTGGTGCTGCTGACCGCAAGCCCGGGCATTTTCTCGGCCGTCATGATTGGCCTGGGGCGCGCCGTGGGCGAAACCATGATTGTGCTGATGGCCACGGGCAACACGGCCGTGATGGACTTCAGCCTGTTCAGCGGCTTCCGCACGCTGTCGGCCAACATCGGAGTTGAAATGCCAGAAGCCGGTGTTGGAGAAACGCACTACCGTTTACTTTTCCTGTCAGCGCTGGTGCTTTTTGGCTTCACTTTCGTGGTCAATACCGCCGCCGAGCTGGTGCGTCAGCGCTTGCGCGAGAAATACAGCACTATTTAAAGGAGTTCCCATGAAAGACTGGTTTAAATCCGGGGCGCCCTGGGTCTGGTTAACAGGTGGTGCCGTCGCACTGTCCGTTTTGATGGTGGTGGGCGTTCTGTCGCTCATCGCTGCGCGCGGCCTAGTCCACTTCTGGCCCAAGATGGTGATTGAAACGACATTTCAGGAGCGCGATGGCTCCTCATCTCGCCTGATCGGCGAGATTCGCGAGACTGAAGAAGTATCAGTGCGTCGCCTGGTGGCGTCTGGTTTTGATATTAAGTCATCCAGCCTGTTCGTCAACCGCATGCTGGTCAAGTTGGGTAACCGCGATGTGACAGGCGTGGACTTTCGCTGGTTCCCTGAGCCTTTGTTGGGTGAGTTGACTTACCCCAAAGATGTGGTTGTGATCGAGCGTCGCGAGTGGGGTAATTTTTATGGTCATCTTAAGGCAGTCAAAGAGAGTGATCAAGTCGTGGCAGAGGGGGATGCCGCCTGGCCCGAACTACAAAAGCGCTTTAACAGAGCCACTGATCTGTTTGACCAGATCTACAAAATTGAGAAGAACGACATCGGCGACATTAATTATCGCCTTGAACAATTGCGCCTTGAGCAGCGGCGCGCCGAGCTTGGGAGCGGACTGACCGACGCGATCAAAGCCGATCTGGCCAAACGCCGTGTAGGGCTTGACGCTGAATTCCTGGTATTGCAGGAAACGCTTCAAAAGCTGCGCAGCGCCATTGGGCGCGACACCTTGGTAGCCGAAATTCAGGATGGGCAGACCAAGGAGCTTAAGCTGGCTATGGTGGCCGACCTCTATCAGCCCAACACCATGACACTGTTCCAGAAAATGGGCCACTACGTCAAGAAGTTGACCGAGTTCCTGGTGGAGGACCCGCGCGAAGCCAACACCGAAGGTGGTATCTTTCCAGCGATTTTTGGCACTGTGCTGATGGTGCTGATGATGTCCGTGATCGTCACGCCCTTTGGCATCATGGCGGCGATTTACATGCGCGAGTATGCCAAGCAAGGTCCGCTGATTCGCATCATCCGCATCTCGGTGAATAACCTCGCCGGTGTGCCTTCTATTGTGTACGGTGTTTTCGGCTTGGGCTTTTTTGTGTACTTTCTGGGTGGCAACATCGACCAGTTGTTTTTTGCCGAGGCTTTGCCAGCGCCGACGTTTGGCAGCCCCGGTATCTTGTGGGCTTCTCTGACGTTGGCGATCCTGACCCTGCCGGTGGTGATTGTTTCTACTGAAGAAGGGCTTTCACGGGTGCCGCGTTCGGTGCGCGAAGGCAGCCTGGCGTTGGGCGCGACCAAGGCTGAAACGCTGTGGCGCACCGTGCTCCCCATGGCCAGCCCCGCCATGATGACCGGGCTGATTTTGGCAGTGGCACGCGCCGCCGGCGAGGTGGCTCCACTGATGCTGGTGGGTGTCGTCAAGCTCGCGCCGGCTTTGCCGATGGACGGCTATTTTCCGTTCTTGCATTTGGAGCGTAAGTTCATGCACCTTGGCTTCCATATTTACGACGTCGGGTTCCAGAGCCCCAACGTCGAAGCCGCTCGACCGCTGGTGTACGCCACGGCCCTGCTGCTGGTGATTGTTATTGTGGTGCTTAACATCTTCGCTATTCGACTACGCAACCGCCTTCGCGAGAACTTCCGCGGCCTGGAATCTGTGTGAGCTTCACCCAGAAAAACTCAGCCTCAGCTGCGCCATTTGAAAACTTAACTTCTACTGCCATGACCGATATGACCGCCATCAACTCTCCTGTACAAGCGCCCCGGCCAACCATGCCGCAACGCGATGCCGCTTTCGTCGCTGCTGGGCCTCTATCCGAGCAGGAAAATTGCATTGAGGTCAAGAACCTCAATCTCTTCTATGGTGACAAGCAAGCGCTGCAAAACATCACCATGAATATCCCCACGGGCAAGGTGGTGGCTTTCATTGGTCCCAGCGGTTGCGGCAAATCCACACTGCTGCGTTGTTTCAACCGTATGAACGATCTGGTGGACAGCTGCCGGATTGAGGGCAAGATCATGCACGAAGGCCGCAACATCTATGACCGCAATGTCAACGTTGCACAACTTCGGCGTCGTGTGGGGATGGTGTTCCAGAAGCCCAATCCGTTCCCAAAGTCCATCTACGAAAATGTGGCCTATGGCTTGCGACTGCTGGGCGTCAAGAACAAGGATCAACTGGACGAGGCGGTGGAGAAGTCTCTCAAAGGCGCTGCTTTGTGGGAAGAAGTGAAGGACCGTCTCGAGACCAACGGGTTGAGCCTGTCCGGAGGGCAACAGCAGCGACTGGTGATCGCTCGTGCCATTGCGCTCGAGCCCGATGTACTCCTGCTCGACGAGCCTTGCTCGGCCCTCGATCCCATCTCAACGGCCAAAGTTGAAGAACTGCTGCACGAACTCAAGAGCCGTTTTACCATTGTGATCGTGACGCACAACATGCAACAAGCGGCTCGCGTATCAGATTACACCGCTTATATGTATTTGGGCGACATGATCGAATACGGACCGACTGAACAGCTCTTTCTAAAACCCACCCGAACCGAGACCGAAGATTACATTACAGGCCGTTTTGGTTAAACAACAAGGATATTGCCATGAGTGAAAAACATCTATCAAGTCAATTCGACAGCGAACTCGGCGCTGTTTCCACCCGAGTCATGGAGCTGGGTGGTCTGGTCGAGTCGCAGATTCGACAGGCAATTTTTGCGCTGTCGCAGTTCAGCGTCGAGGTGGCCGACCAGGTCACAGAGACCGAGACTCGGGTTAACGCCATGGAGATCGAGATTGACCGCGATCTTTCCAGCATCATTGCCAGGCGCCAGCCGACAGCGCGCGATTTGCGCCTGCTGATTGCCATCTCCAAGACCACCGCCAACCTTGAGCGGGTGGGCGATGAAGCCGCAAAAATCGCCCGCATGGTGCGCTCTATTATCCAGAGCGGCTCGCCGCGCTCGCTGCCGTCGCTGGAGTTGCGTGTGGCGTCTGACATGGCCTCCGCCCTGCTGCGCAAAGCGCTGGACGCCTTTGCCCGGCTCGATACCGAAGCAGCGCTGGCCATTCTCAAGGAAGACGACCTGATCGACAAGGAGTTCGATGGCTTTGTGCGCAAACTGGTCACCTACATGATGGAAGACCCGCGCATGATTTCGCCAAGCCTGGACTTGCTGTTCCTGGCCAAGGCCATCGAGCGCATCGGCGACCATGCCAAGAACATTGCAGAGCTGATCATCTACATCGTTAAAGGGGCTGACATTCGCCACACACCGATGGCTGAAATCGAGTCGGTGGTGAAATGAGGCGCTTGCCTGGTGTGTTGGTCGTTGAAGATGAACCCGCCATTGCTGAGCTGATTTCGGTCAATCTGCGCCACAACGGCTTTCGGCCGATCTGGGCCATGGACAGCACCACGGCACAGGCGGAACTTGATAACTCGCTGCCCGATGTGATTTTGCTGGACTGGATGCTGCCCGGCGAAAGCGGGTTGGCATTGGCCAAACGCTGGCGTGCGCACCCCCGCACCAAAGCGGTTCCCATCATCATGCTGACTGCGCGCGGCGACGAGGTGGACCGGGTGGCGGGGCTTGATGCCGGTGCCGACGATTACATTGCCAAACCGTTTTCCACCAAGGAGCTGCTGGCGCGCATGCGTGCCGTGCTGCGCCGCCGCGCGCCCGAGCGTGATACGGGCGTGGTGAAGCTTGGTGAGTTGAGTCTTGATGCGGCTACCTACCGCGTTACCTACCATGGGCAGCCGGTTAAGCTCGGGCCCACAGAATTCAAGCTCTTGCATTACCTGATGAGCCACGCCGAACGCGTTCACAGCCGTTCTCAGTTGCTCGATAAGGTCTGGGGCGACCACGTTTTCATCGAAGAGCGAACGGTCGACGTACACGTCAAGCGCCTGCGCGAGGCGCTGGGTGAGGCCGGTCAGATGGTGGAAACCGTGCGCGGCGCTGGCTATCGGTTAACAGCGCAGGCTGTGCTGCCAAAACCGGCTTGAATCAGGCGCCTGGATGCTTGGTCGGTTCATTCTTTTTTCAGGCTATCTGACGGCAGGGGCGTTGCTGGGTCTGTGGTTTGAGGTGTATTGGCCCGAGAGCCATGCCGTCATGATCGGCCTGGTGCTTGCGGCTTCTCTCTGGATGGTGCAAGACAGCGCTCGTGCTGACCAGTTTTTAAACTGGTTGCGCCTGGACAGTGCCGCTGGTGGCGGCCCAAAATCTGGTGTTTGGGAAGAATTCACCGAGCGTGTGCGGCGCATGCTGCGCGAGCGCGAGCGCCAAACCCAAGAGAGCCAGGCGCGGCTGAAGGATTTCCTGTCTGCCATGCAGGCCTCGCCCAACGGTGTCATGCTGCTTGATGGCGAGGCCCACATCGAGTGGTGCAACCAGACCGCCGCCGCGCATTTCGGTCTCGATTCACAGCGCGACGTGATGCAGACCATTGGCAACCTGGTGCGCGATCCGGGTTTTGTCGGCTATCTTGCGGCGCGTAATTTTGAGACCAGCCTAACCATGCCGGGGCGCAACAGTACGTCCTCACGGCCGGTCACGCTGTCGGTGCAACTGCATCGCTATGGCGATGGGCGTAAGTTGCTGCTGTCGCGTGACATCACGGCGGTGGAGCAGGCCGAGGCCATGCGGCGCGATTTTGTAGCCAATGTATCCCACGAAATTCGCACACCCCTGACGGTTTTGGCGGGTTTTGTGGAGACCCTGCAAACGCTCCATCTGAAAGAGGGGGAGCGGCAGCAGTATCTGGCGCTGATGGCGCAGCAGGCCGACCGGATGCAAACCCTGGTCAGCGATTTGCTCACGCTCTCAAGGCTTGAAGGCAGCGCCCCGCCGGGGCTGGACGCTCGCGTTGCTTTGCCGACCCTGATGCGCCATCTTGAGGCGGATGCCCAAGCTTTGTCGCAGGTGATAGGGGCAGTGGGTGAGGCCGATCACCAGTTTGTGTTTGACTGTACTTTTGATGGCAATTTGGCCGGCTCGGCCAATGAACTCCTCAGCGCCATGGGCAACTTGGTCAGCAACGCGGTGCGCTACACGCCAGTGGGAGGACGTATCAGCGTGAGCGTGCGGCTTCGGGCTGACGGCTGCCTGGTCTTCTCGGTGGCCGATACCGGGCCGGGCATTGCTGCGGAACACCTGGGGCGCCTGACCGAGCGTTTTTACCGCGTGGATCGCAGCCGCTCGCGCGAAACCGGCGGCACTGGCCTGGGCCTGGCCATCGTCAAGCATGTGGCGCAACGCCATGGGGCCGTCCTGTCAATTGACAGCACCGTTGGCAAGGGCTCTTTGTTTAGCCTGATTTTTCCGGCTTCAAGGGTGGTGCCGGCTGCTGCACCGGTTGGCGCTGATACAAGTGCAGGGAGTCTTTCCGTTCTGCCGGATGCCCCAGCGAACGCCGCAATTGCCAGCTCGATCCCTGCTTGATGTCAGCGTGCCGGCTGGCTGCGCCAATGTCGGCGATCAACCATTGGCATTCACTTGTGGCGTCAAGCGCTTGCAGTTCCAGCGCTCCATGAAATTGAAACGCCGCGATCTGGCTTTTGCGCAGGCCCAGCATGGCCACGCAGCCGGGTGACGGTGGCATCGCCGAAGTGACCAGCTTGACCATGGGCGCGTAGCTTCTGGCAAAGTCGAGTAAGGGCAAACTCAAGGTCATCAGCAGCAGCCAGTTTAGCGCGACGCCGCCTGCAGGCAGCACCATGCTTTTCCAGATTGCTTTCGGATGTCTGCCAACTCGCCATTTGACCAGCCAGATCCATACCAGCGTGGCGCAGACCGCGATGGCAAACGGCGTGAATGAAAAGCTCGGTACAAAGCCCGGTGCCAACCGCGCCACATTGGCGGCCGGTTGTGCCGGCACGCCGGTCTGCATGGCAATCCAGACCACCCAGATGACCAGCGCCCAGCCAGTGAAGAAGATCAGGGTAAACCAGTCGATCAGTGCACCCACGCTGCGGCTCAGCGTGGGCAGGGCAAAGGCGGCCAGTGCAGCCAGCGCGGGCAGCGCCAGCAGCAGCGAGCGATCGGCTGCGCTGGTGGTTAATGTCGCCGCGCTGGCAATGGCAACGAAGCAAACAGGCAACCAAAGGTGCAGTCCGGTAAAGCGCGCGCTGACGAGTTGTCGGCGCCAGCGCCACAGCGTCCAGAGGGCCAGCGGCCAGGCAGGCCAGGTAAACCACAGAAAAAGCTGGCCCAGGCTTTGCCACTGCGACAGCCTGGCTTGGGGCAGTTCTATGCGCCAATGCCATAAGTTCAGCACCGTGGCCAGGCCTGCACAAGCCAAGCACAATGCCACCAGTCCCAGCGCCCTGATTTGATTGCTGGTGGCGCCCGACCTGTCTGACGGAGTTGCCAGCAGGTACAACGACGCGCTGCCGAGTCCGAGCGCCAAGGCCATGAACGCCGCGCCTGACAGCGTGAGCCCCACCAGTGCCACAGTGGCGCTGATGCCCGGCGTCCATTGGCGATAGGGCAGGGCCGCGGTGGCGTAAAACAGCAGGGCGGTGAAGCAAAGTTGCGCTAATGCCGGCGTGGTTTCATGGGCCAGTTGTGCCAGCCCCAGGCAGGCAATGAAAGCCAGCAAAGCACCGTCGGCGATGGCGCGTGCGTAGTCCGTTGGCTGTGCTTCACCGCCAAAGGCAAAGGCCACCGGCTGGGCTTTCGGGCTGCGTGCCAGGTAGTAGGTGCCGTACCAGGTTGCCATCAAGGTCAGCGCCAGCAACGCCATGAAGGGCAAGCGCGCGACCAGATCAGAGGGCAGCCAGCCGGGCGCCAACTGCATGGCCCAGGCGCCCAGCCAGTAGGGCAGCAAGGCATCGACGTCGGGCCTCAAGCCCCCCAGCGTGGGCTGCCACCAGTCAGAGGTGCCGCGGGCCAGCTCTGCCATGTAGCCGAAGGTGGCGATGTCGTTGTATTTCCAGGGAACACGCCCCAGAAAACCGGGCAACAGGTAAGCCAGGCAAAACAGCAGCAGCGCCAGGCGCGGCAAGCGCTTGACGGCAGCTTGCGCAACGATGGCGGGGGTGGGCTGGTTCACGGTGCGTGTGGCTTGGTGAGCGCTTGGGTCAGTACAAAGAAAAAGGCAGCACGGCGTGACCCGGCTGCCTTAAGCAAAGCGCTCTTAGTGGCTTACTTGGCTGCAGTCTTACCGAAGCGGTTGCGGAAGCGCTCCACGCGGCCGCCCATGTTGTCCACCGATTTTTGCGTACCGGTGTAGAAGGGGTGCGACTCGCTGGAGGTATCGAGCTTGAAGAGTGGCAGTTCGCGACCATCCTCCATCGTGATCTTGTCCTTGGCGTTGGCGCAAGAACGGGTCACGAATTTGAAACCATTGGACGAGTCCAGGAAACAAATCTCGCGGTAATTGGGGTGAATGCCTTCTTTCATGTCTTCTCCATCAGATGCGTTAGCCGCGACAGCCCTTGCGCAAACCCATTGTGCAATTCAAAGCTGCTCGTACTTGTCGCGAAAAGCGCAGATTATAGTTCAGTCGAAGCACGTGGCCGGCTTAGCCGCCGCGGCGCATCATGTCGAAAAATTCGCTGTTGTTTTTGGTGGCGCGCATTTGCTTGAGCACCATTTCCATTGACTCGACCTCATCCATGTTGTACAAAAATTGGCGCAGGATGCGCGTTTTTTGCAGGATTTCGGGCTGCAACAGCAGTTCTTCTCGGCGCGTGCCGCTGCGGTTGAGTTGAATGGACGGGAAAACACGCTTTTCGTACAAGCGCCTGTCCAGGTGAATTTCCGAGTTACCCGTGCCCTTGAATTCTTCAAAAATCACTTCGTCCATACGGCTGCCGGTGTCCACCAAAGCAGTGGCGATGATGGTCAGCGAACCGCCTTCTTCCACGTTGCGCGCGGCGCCCAAAAAGCGTTTGGGGCGCTGTAGTGCATTAGAGTCAACACCGCCGGTCAACACTTTGCCGGAGGACGGCACCACGTTGTTGTAGGCGCGCGCCAGGCGGGTGATCGAGTCCAGCAAAATCACCACGTCTTTTTTCAGTTCGACGAGACGCTTGGCGCGTTCGATCACCATCTCGGCCACGTGCACGTGGCGCGCTGCTGGTTCATCAAAGGTGGAGGCAATCACCTCGCCCTTGACGGTGCGCTGCATTTCGGTCACTTCTTCGGGCCGCTCGTCAACCAGCAGCACCATCATGTGGCTGTCAGGGTAGTTGGCCGAAATGGCGTGGGCGATGTGCTGCATCATCACCGTCTTGCCGCTCTTGGGCGGCGCAACCAGCAGCGCGCGTTGGCCTTTGCCAATGGGTGCAATGATGTCGATGACGCGCCCGGTAATATTTTCTTCACCCTTGATGTCGCGCTCCAGGCGCATCTGCACGTTGGGGAAAAGTGGCGTCAGGTTCTCGAACATCACCTTGTGCTTGTTGTCCTCCGGGCCACCACCGTTGACTTTTTCCAACTTGTTCAAGGCAAAGTAGCGCTCGCCGTCCTTTGGGGTACGCACTTCCCCTTCGATCATGTCACCGGTGTGGAGGTTGAAGCGGCGCACCTGGCTCGGGCTGATGTAAATGTCGTCAGTACTGGCGGTGTAGCTGGTGTCGGGGCTGCGCAAAAAGCCGAAGCCGTCGGGCAAAATTTCAAGCACACCATCGGCAAAAATCTGCTCGCCGGCGCGTGCGCGCTTCTTGATGATGGCAAACATCAGCTCCTGCTTGCGCATGCGGCCCGTGTTTTCGATCTCGAGATCTTCGGCTTGTTTGAGGACTTCTGACACGTGCAGTGCCTTGAGTTCGTTTAAATGCATGGGTTAGCTCGGTGAGTGTTTGGAATTTGCCAGCAAGGAAATGTTTTGACGCTTGGGACTTGTGAGGATTCAAGTCGCATCGGTTTTGCGCCCGTGTCTCGAGCTTGTCCCTTGGTAGGGGAAAGCGAGTGGCGTGAATTATGACAGGAAAAAAACCCGGCGCGGACGGCCGGACTCGGGGCAGATGCGCGGCACCTGCAAAAATCGGCTCAGGCCAATTGCTGGTCGATGAAAGCGGTGAGTTGTGCCTTGCTCATGGCGCCTACTTTGGTGGCAGCCAATTGCCCGCTTTTGAAAATCATCAGCGTGGGAATGCCACGAATACCAAACTTGGCTGGGATGTCGCGGTTTTCATCGACATTCATTTTGGCGATCTGCAATTTGCCTTCATAGGCGGCCGACACTTCGTCCAGAATCGGGGCAATCATTTTGCATGGACCGCACCATTCGGCCCAGTAATCTACCAACACCGGTACATCGGCTTTCAGCACATCGCCTTCGAACGACGCATCGGACACATGTTTGATCAGTTCACTGGCCATGGTTATTTCCTAAAAAAGTGGGTTTAAAAAGAATACAGTGTAGAAATTGTGACAGAAACCAAAACAGTGCACTCAAAAAACTCAGATAACAAGACGAAGAACGTGGTGGTCCTTGGTGCCGGCCCGGCAGGTTTGATGGCCGCCGAGGTTTTATCAGGCGCCGGTGTTGCGGTGCAAGTGTTCGACGCCATGCCCAGCATTGGTCGAAAATTCTTGCTGGCGGGCAAGGGCGGCCTGAATTTAACGCATTCCGAGCCTGCCGATGTGTTCGCTTCGCGCTACGGCCAGCGCCGCCAGCAGATCGAGGTATTGTTCGGTGCCTTTGATGCTGCCAGTGTGCGCGCCTGGGCGACCTCGCTGGGTATAGACACGTTTGTGGGCAGTTCTGGGCGAGTGTTTCCCGTGGATATGAAGGCAGCGCCGCTGCTGCGGGCTTGGCTGGGGCGCTTGCGACATCCCAAAAAAGGCTGCCCCGTCGAATTCATGATGCGGCACCGCTGGGTTGGCTGGCATCAACCCAGCGCGCAAGCGCAAGAGCCTGCTGATGGGACACGCAACACCTGGCTCGACTTCGATACCCCGCAGGGCCCGATGTCGGTGCAGGCCGACGCCGTGGTGCTGGCCCTGGGCGGCGGCAGCTGGGCGCGGCTTGGCTCCAACGGTGCCTGGGTGCCGTGGTTGCAGGCCCGTGGCGTGGCGGTAGCGCCCTTGCTGCCGTCCAACTGCGGCTTTGATGTGCAGCGCGGCTGGAGCGATTATTTTTCCAGTCGTTTTGCCGGACAACCGTTCAAATCGGTGGCGGTCACCTACACCAGCGCACAGGGTCACACGTTTGCCCGCAAAGGGGAATTTGTGGCCACGGCCACCGGGGTCGAGGGCAGTTTGATTTACGCAGCATCGCGATGGTTGCGCGATGACATTCTGGCACTTGGCAGCGCCACATTTCAGCTGGATTTGCGGCCTGATTTGTCTTATCAGCGGGTGTTGGCCGAGGTGCTGCATCCGCGCGGCTCGCGTTCGCTGTCGAGCCACCTCAAGAGCCGCCTGCACATCGACGGTATCAAAGCGGCTATCCTGCATGAGGTGTTGAGCAAGGCGCAATTGGCCGACCCGGTCGCGTTGGCTCACGCGATCAAGGCTTTGCCCATCACCCTGTCGGCCGTGCGCCCGATCGACGAAGCCATCAGCAGCGCCGGCGGCGTGCTGTTTGAGGCCATGACGACGCAACTTATGCTTGAGTCTTTGCCTGGTGTCTTTTGTGCCGGGGAAATGCTCGACTGGGAAGCGCCCACGGGTGGCTATTTGTTAACTGCCTGCCTGGCCAGCGGTTTTAGCGCAGGGCAGGGCGTGTTGGCATTTCTCGGGAAAAAATAGGGTTTTCGGGCTGATCAACAATGTATTGCCTCGCTGGATATCTGAGGCGCTATTCACGGCCATTGCCCAGGAACAACAGCAGTCAGGGTCGTGCAAGCTCAGCGCCCATAATTATGAATTCAGTTTTACATAACCAACGGAGACAGCCCATGACCAATTACGCCGAATTCCACCAACGCTCAATCACAGACCGCGATGCTTTCTGGGGTGAACAAGCCCAATTGGTTGACTGGAAAGTCCAACCCACCCATATCTGCGATTACAGCAACCCGCCGTTTGCCAGGTGGTTTGCCGGTGGCGTGACCAACTTGTGCCACAACGCGGTGGACCGTCACCTGAAAGACCGTGCCGACCAGGCTGCGCTGATTTTTGTCTCGACCGAGACCAATCAGGAAAGGGTCTATTCGTTCCGGGAACTGCACGCTGAAGTGCAGCGGATGGCCGCCATCCTTAAGGGTTTGGGCGTGACCAAGGGCGACCGGGTTCTGATCTACATGCCCATGATCGCTGAAGCAGCGTTCGCCATGCTGGCCTGCACACGCATTGGCGCCATCCACTCGGTGGTGTTTGGCGGTTTTGCCTCCGGCTCGCTGGCCACGCGCATTGAAGACGCCGCGCCCAAGGTCATCATCAGTGCCGATGCGGGTTCCCGTGGCGGCAAGCCGGTGGCTTACAAACCGCTGCTCGACGAGGCCATCAGCCTGTCGAGCTACAAACCCGAATCGGTGCTGTTGGTTGATCGCGGCCTGGTGCCGATGGCCATGGTTGCGGGGCGTGACAAGCTGTGGGCCGACCTGCGCGAACAAAACATGAACACCGTGGTGGAGTGCGAGTGGGTCGATGCCACTCACCCCAGTTACACGCTTTACACCAGCGGCACGACCGGCAAGCCCAAGGGCGTGCAACGCGACACCGGTGGTTATGCCGTGGCGCTGGCCGCCAGCATGAAACACATTTACTGCGGCGAAGCGGGCGAAACCTATTTTTCGACCAGCGACATTGGCTGGGTTGTGGGCCACAGCTATATCATTTACGGGCCGCTGATTGCCGGCATGGCCACCATCATGTACGAAGGTCTGCCGACGCGTCCTGATGGCGGCATCTGGTGGAGCCTGATTGAAAAGTACAAGGTCACGGTGATGTTCAGCGCCCCCACCGCCATTCGCGTGCTGAAAAAGCAGGACCCGGCCTTGCTTAAAAAATATGACCTGTCAACGCTCAAAGCCTTGTTCCTGGCGGGTGAGCCGCTCGACCAGCCCACCGCGCAGTGGATCAGCGAGGGCCTGGGCCGACCGATTGTCGACAACTACTGGCAGACCGAAACGGGCTGGCCGATCCTGAGCATTTGCAAGGGTGTGGACGATTCGCCGACCAAGTTCGGCTCGCCCGGTAAGGCGGTGTATGGCTACGATGTCAAGTTGCTCGATGAAACCACTGGTGAAGAGCTCAAGGGCGCCAACCAGAAGGGCGTGGTCGCCATCGAAGGCCCGCTGCCGCCCGGTTGCCTGCAAACGGTGTGGGGCGACGATGCGCGCTTTGTCAGCACCTACTGGACAACGATTCCCGGGCGCATGATTTACAGCACCTTCGACTGGGGCATTCGCGATGAAGAGGGCTACTACTTCATTTTGGGCCGCACCGATGACGTGATCAACGTAGCCGGCCACCGCCTGGGCACCCGCGAAATCGAAGAAAGCATCTCAGCCCATCCAAATGTGGCCGAGGTTGCAGTGGTGGGTGTGGCCGACCAGCTCAAGGGCCAGGTCGCCATGGCGTTCGCTGTGGTCAAGGACGCCAGCCTGATCGCCGACGAGGCCAGCGCGCTCAAGATGGAGGGCGAAATCATGAAAATCGTCGATAAAGACCTGGGTGCCGTGGCACGGCCAGCCCGCGTGCGCTTTGTCACCGTGCTGCCCAAGACCCGCAGCGGCAAGTGTCTGCGCCGCGCCATCACGGCAGTGTGTGAAGGCCGTGACCCTGGCGACCTGACCACCATGGACGATCCCGCTGCCTTGCAGCAGATCAAGGATTTGATCAATTCCTGATCAAGGTCAATCTAAGTCTGTAAGGATTGTGCTGCTTTTCGGTGGCACAATTCTTTTCTTGCATTAGGCCCTTCCAACGCCACTGTCGCATCCGCCAAACGGTCAAGCCGTGACGCGGGAGGTTAATCAACCACGAGCTTTAACCAGCCAAAGTTTCCCCAAGGGAAATGAAAGTCAGCGAAACATGAGTGAGACCAACACGGTTTACCAAGCCTACCAGGCAAACACCTACCTCTTTGGCGGCAACGCGCCGTACGTCGAGGAGATGTACGAAAACTACCTCGAAAACCCCGGTAGCGTGCCAGATTCCTGGCGCGAGTATTTCGATGCTCTACAGCACGTGCCAGCCGTCGATGGGTCCAACGCCAGGGATGTGCCGCACCAACCCGTCATCAATGCGTTTGCCGAGCGCGCCAAACAGGGCGGCACCAAAGTGGTGGTGGCCGCCGGTGCCGACTCCGACCTGGGCCGCAAGCGCGTTTTCGTCCAGCAACTGATCGCGGCGCACCGCAACGTCGGCTCCAACTGGGCTGATCTGGATCCGCTCAAGCGCACCGAGCGCCAACCGATTCCCGAGCTTGAGCCCTCGTTCTACGGTTTTTCCGATGCTGACCTGGAAACCGTTTACAACACCAGCAATACTTTCTTCGGCAAGGAAGTGATGGCGTTGCGCGATTTGCTCAATGCGCTGCGTGAAACCTATTGCGGCTCCATCGGTGCCGAATACATGTACCTGACCGATCAAACGCAAAAACGCTGGTGGCAGCAAAAGCTCGAGAGCGTGCGCAGCAAGCCCAACTTCAATGTCGAAGAGAAAAAACACATTCTCGACCGCCTCACCGCCGCTGAGGGTCTGGAGCGCTTTCTGCACACCAAGTATGTGGGTCAGAAACGCTTCTCTCTGGAAGGCGGCGAGAGTTTCATTGCCGCCATGGATACGCTGATTCAGCAGGCTGGCGCCCAAGGCGTACAGGAAATTGTGATCGGCATGGCGCACCGTGGCCGCCTCAATGTGCTGGTCAACACGCTGGGCAAAATGCCCGCCGACCTGTTTGCCGAGTTCGACCATTCCGCCCCTGAGGAACTGCCCTCGGGCGACGTCAAGTACCACCAAGGCTTCAGCTCGGACGTGACCAGCCCGGGCGGTCCGGTGCACCTGAGCCTGGCGTTCAATCCGTCGCACCTCGAAATTGTCAACCCGGTGGTCGAAGGTTCGGTGCGCGCGCGCATGGACCGCCGCGCCGACCCAACCGGCCGCCAGGTGCTGCCGGTGCTGGTGCATGGCGATGCCGCTTTTGCCGGCCAGGGCGTGAATCAGGAAACCCTGGCGCTGGCGCAAACGCGCGGCTACAGTACTGCGGGCACAGTCCACATCATCATCAACAACCAGATTGGCTTCACCACGTCTGATCCGCGCGACATGCGCTCCACGCTGTATTGCACCGACATTGTCAAAGGCGTTGAAGCGCCGGTGATTCACGTTAACGGGGACGACCCCGAAGCCGTGGTGTTGGCCATGCAATGGGTGCTCGACTTCCGCATGGAATTCCACAAGGACGTGGTGCTCGACATCATTTGTTTCCGCAAGCTCGGCCACAACGAGCAGGACACACCAGCACTAACGCAGCCGCTGATGTACAAGAAAATCGCAAGCCACCCCGGTACCCGCAAGCTGTACGCTGACAAGTTGGCAGCGCAAGGCCTGGGCGACACGCTCGGCGACGACATGTTCAAGGCCTTCCGTGCTGCGATGGATGCCGGCAAGCACACGATTGACCCGGTGTTGACCAACTTCAAGAGCAAGTACGCAGTGGACTGGACCCCGTTTCTGGGTAAAAAGTGGACCGACGCTGGCGACACCGCCGTTCCGATGGCCGAGTGGAAGCGCCTGGCAGAAAAAATCACCACCATTCCACCGAGTGTGCATCCGCATCCGCTGGTGAAAAAGGTGTACGACGACCGTGCCGCCATGGGGCGTGGCGACATCCCGGTGGATTGGGGCATGGGCGAGCACATGGCATTTGCCTCGCTGGTGGCCAGTGGTTACCCGGTGCGCCTGTCGGGTGAAGACTGCGGCCGTGGCACCTTTACCCACCGCCACGCGGTGATTCACGACCAAAGCCGCGAAAAATGGGATGTCGGTACTTACGTGCCACTGCAAAACGTGGCCGAAAACCAGGCGCCGTTTGTTGTCATCGACTCCATCCTGTCAGAGGAAGCGGTGCTGGGATTTGAGTACGGCTACGCCTCCAACGATCCCAACACGTTGGTGATCTGGGAAGCCCAGTTTGGCGACTTTGCCAATGGCGCCCAGGTGGTTATCGACCAGTTCATTGCTTCTGGCGAAGTGAAGTGGGGCCGAGTCAACGGCTTGGCCATGATGCTGCCGCATGGCTACGAGGGCCAGGGCCCGGAGCACTCCTCGGCGCGTATTGAGCGTTTCATGCAGTTGGCGGCAGACACCAACATGCAATTGGTGCAGCCGACCACCGCCAGCCAAATTTTCCATGTGCTGCGCCGCCAGATGGTGCGTAACTTGCGAAAGCCGCTGGTGATCTTCACGCCCAAGTCGTTGCTGCGCCACAAGGACGCCGCGTCGCCGTTGGCTGAATTCACCAAAGGCAGCTTTCAGACCATCATTCCGGATCAGAAAGTGCTCAAGGGTGACAAGGTCAAGCGCGTCGTGGCTTGTTCCGGCAAGGTGTATTACGACCTGGCCAAGAAGCGTGAGGAAATGGGTTCTGTGGACGTGGCCATCCTCCGCGTGGAACAGCTCTACCCGTTTCCGCACAAGGCTTTTGCCACCGAGCTCAAAAAGTACCCCAATGCCAGTGAGGTGGTGTGGACGCAGGACGAGCCACAAAACCAGGGCGCCTGGTTTTTTGTGCAGCACTACATTCACGAGAACATGCTTGAGGGGCAAAAGCTGGGTTATTCCGGTCGGGCAGCAGCAGCATCCCCCGCTGTGGGCTATTCGCATCTGCACCAGGAGCAGCAAAAAGCGCTGGTTGAAGGCGCGTTTGGCAAGCTCAAAGGCTATGTCCTGACGAAGTAAGGACGAGCCTCCCCATTTAAAACTGTTTGTGGCGGGCACTTCGCCCGCCTTGCAAACCCTCAAGATCATTTTTGAAAGAATTGTTATGGCAATCGTAGAAGTCAAAGTCCCGCAACTGTCTGAATCCGTGGCCGAAGCCACCTTGTTGCAGTGGAAGAAAAAAGTAGGCGACGCCGTCGCTGTGGATGAAATCCTGATCGACGTTGAAACCGACAAGGTGGTGCTGGAAGTGCCCGCACCCTCAGCGGGCGTGATCATTGAAATCGTCGAGCCCGATGGCAGCACCGTCGCTGCCGAGCAGCTGATTGCCCGCATCGACACCGAAGCCGTTGCTGGCGCCACGGCGGCGCCAGTGGCACCTGTGGTGACGGCGATGGCCGCGGCTGCGGCGCCTGCTGCTGTTGCGGCGGCGCCTGCTGCTCCCGCCAGCGCGTCGATGGCGGGCGTGGCCATGCCTGCGGCTGCCAAGCTGATGGCTGATAACCAGTTGGCTGCGGGTTCTGTGGCGGGCACCGGTAAGGACGGTCGCGTCACCAAGGGCGACGTGCTGGCTGCGGTGGCCGCACCCAAGGTGGCTGCTGCGCCTGTCATGCCCGCTGCCAAACCGGCGGCTCCGTTGCTGGCGCAAGTGGCAGCACCTGCCAGCAGCCTGGCTGAGCAATTGGCTGGCCGCCCGGAACAGCGCGTGCCCATGAGCCGTCTGCGCGCCCGTGTTGCCGAGCGCTTGCTGCAATCGCAATCGACCAATGCCATCCTGACCACGTTCAACGAGATCAACATGGCGCCGGTGATGGACATGCGCAAGCGCATGCAGGAACGCTTCGAGAAAGAGCATGGCGTCAAGCTCGGTTTCATGAGCTTTTTTGTCAAGGCGGCAGTGCATGCCCTGAAAAAATTCCCGGTGCTCAACGCCTCGGTCGACGGCAACGATATCGTGTATCACGGTTACTTTGACATCGGCATTGCCGTGGGTTCGCCGCGTGGCTTGGTGGTGCCGATCTTGCGCAACGCCGACCAGATGAGCTTTGCCGATATTGAGAAAAAAATTGCCGAATACGGCAACAAGGCGCGTGACGGCAAGCTCGGCATGGAAGAAATGACCGGCGGCACGTTCTCGGTCAGCAATGGCGGCACCTTTGGCTCGATGATGTCCACCCCGATCATCAACCCGCCGCAAAGCGCCATTCTGGGCATTCATGCCACCAAAGACCGCGCCATGGTGGAAAACGGCCAGGTGGTGGTGCGCCCCATGAACTACTTTGCCATGAGCTACGACCACCGCATCATCGACGGCCGTGAAGCCGTGTTGGGCCTGGTGGCCATGAAAGAAGCGCTGGAAGATCCGGCCCGTCTGCTGTTTGATATTTAATCAGGATTTTCTATGAGCAAGCAATTTGATGTGATCGTGATCGGTGGCGGCCCGGGTGGCTATATTGCCGCCATTCGCGCTGCCCAGTTGGGCAAAAACGTGGCCTGTGTCGATGAGTGGAAAAACGCCAAGGGCGGCCCGGCGCCAGGCGGTACCTGCACCAACACGGGTTGTATTCCAAGCAAGGCGCTGCTGCAGTCGAGCGAGCATTTCGAGCAGGCCGGCCACCACTTTGCTGACCATGGCATCACGGTCAAGGGTCTGAGCATGGATGCGGCCAAAATGGTGGCGCGCAAGGATGCCGTGGTCAAGCAAAACAACGACGGCATCCTGTACCTGTTCAAAAAGAACAAGGTCAGCTTTTTCCACGGCCGAGCCTCTTTTGCCAAGGCTGTCGAGGGTGGCTATGAGATCAAGGTGGCGGGTGCCACTGAAGAAACCCTGGTCGGTCAGCAGATCATTGTGGCCACCGGCTCCAATGCCCGCGCGCTGCCGGGCGCGCCTTTTGATGAAAGCATGGTGCTTTCCAACGATGGCGCTTTGGCCATGACCGCCGTGCCGAAGAAACTGGGTTTGATCGGCTCGGGTGTGATCGGCCTGGAGATGGGCTCAGTTTGGCGCCGTTTGGGTGCTGAGGTGACCATTCTCGAAGGCTTGCCAGACTTTCTGGGGGCCGTCGACCAGCAGATTGCCAAGGAAGCGCACAAGGCGTTCGTCAAGCAAGGTCTGAAAATCGAACTCGGCGTCAAGGTCGGTGAGGTCAAGGTTGGCAAGAAAGGCGTCAGTGTGGCCTGGACCAATGTCAAGGGCGAAGCGCAAACGCTCGACGTCGATAAATTGATTGTGTCGATTGGCCGTGTGCCAAACACCATCGGCCTGAATGCCGAGGCGGTGGGCCTGCAACTTGACGAGCGCGGTGCGATTGTGGTTGACGGCGACTGCAAGACCAACCTGCTCGGCGTCTGGGCGGTGGGCGACGTGGTGCGCGGCCCGATGTTGGCGCACAAGGCTGAGGAAGAGGGCGTGGCAGTGGCCGAGCGCATCGCTGGTCAACATGGCCATGTCAATTTCAATACCGTTCCCTGGGTGATTTACACCAGTCCCGAGATCGCCTGGGTCGGCCGCACCGAGCAGCAGCTCAAGGCCGACGGTGTGGCTTACAAGGCCGGTACTTTCCCGTTCCTGGCCAACGGCCGCGCGCGCGCTTTGGGCGACACCACCGGCATGGTGAAGATGTTGGCCGATGCCACCACCGACGAGATTCTGGGTGTGCACATCGTCGGGCCCATGGCCAGCGAGTTGATTGCCGAATGCGTGGTGGCGATGGAGTTTCGCGCCAGCAGCGAAGACATTGCGCGCGTTTGCCACGCCCACCCAACGCTGAGCGAGTCCACCAAGGAAGCGGCGCTAGCCGTTGAAAAACGTACCCTGAACTTCTGAATCGGCACGACGATGGCGGCCTGGGCTTGGGTAACAGGTTCAGGCGGTCATCTTTCTGCTTTTGGTGCCAAGTGACAGTCAAAAAAACTTACCAGGCCGAGTTGCTGGCGCGCGGCTACAGCGCCGACCCGGCGCAATTGCGCGCTGTGCAAGCGCTGGAGACCTGTGCGCGGGAGTGGTCGCACTACCGCGAGCGCCGCTCCAATACGCTCAAGAAGCTGATCCACCATCCACCCATTCCGCGCGGCGTTTACATGTACGGCGGAGTTGGCCGCGGCAAGAGCTTTTTGATGGACTGCTTTTACAACGCGGTGCCGCTCAAGCGCAAGACCCGGCTGCATTTTCATGAATTCATGCGCGAGGTGCACCACGAACTGGCTGCCATGCAGGGTACGGTGAATCCGCTGAATTTGCTCGCCAAACGCATGGCGGAAAAATTTCGCCTGATCTGCTTTGATGAGTTTCATGTGTCAGACATCACCGACGCGATGATTCTGCACCGCTTGCTGACAGCCCTGTTCGAGCATGGCGTGGGCTTTGTCACCACCTCCAACTTCAAGCCCGATGATTTATACCCAGGTGGTCTGCATCGCGACCGCATTTTGCCGGCCATTGCCTTGCTCAAATCGCGGCTGAACGTGATCGACGTTGATAACGGCACCGATTACCGGGGCCAGACGCTGGCCCAACTTGAGCTTTATCACTCGCCACTGGGGGAGGCGGCAGAGGTAAAAATGCTGGACGCTTTCGAGCGCTTGTCCGAATCCCAGGACGAAGACCCGGTGCTGCAGATTGAGTCGCGCAAAATTTATGCGCGGCGCAAGGCCGGCGGTTTGGTGTGGTTTGACTTCAAGACCCTGTGCGGCGGCCCGCGCTCGCAAAACGATTACCTTGAAATAGCCAGCCAGTTCCACACCGTGCTGCTCAGCGACGTGCCGCGGCTGCAGCCGCGGATGTCCTCCGAGGCGCGACGCTTTACCTGGCTTATCGACGTCTTGTACGACCGTCGCGTCAAGCTGATCATGTCGGCAGACGTTGCCGCCGCAGCACTCTACACCGAGGGCTTGATGAGCAACGAGTTTGTGCGTACCGTGTCACGCCTGCAGGAGATGCAGTCGGCTGAGTTCCTGGCCATGGGGCGCCGCGATGTCGATACTTGTTTGACCTGATCCCGCAGGTGTCAGCTCAAGCGCTTGCGACTTCGAACTTGATGACCGCCAGCGACAGGTTGTCGCCGCTACCATGCGCGCGGGTTCTGGCTTTTTCTATCAGAAACTCCGTGGCTTCCCGGGGCGACAGCGCTTCCAGCACATTGCCCAGTTCTTCATCGGTGAAATAGTGCCAGACGCCGTCGCTACAGACCATCAGGGTATCGCCCACCGACATCTTTGGGATGTGATGAAACGCCATGGTTAATTCGTTGGCCGAACCCAGACAACCCATCAAGATATTCGATTTAGGATGGCTTTGGGCGACTTCCTCGGTGATTTCACCGTAGTCCACCAGCATTTGAACGTAGGAATGATCCCGTGTGCGCTTGATTAATTGCTTGTTGTGAAACAAGTAGATGCGCGAATCGCCGGCATGGACCCAATGGCAGTCGCCTCCCGGGTTCAGCAAAAACGCGGCGACGGTGCTGTGGGGCTCTTCTTCAGACGAAATGGCGATCAATTTAATGACCGTATGGGCTTCGTTGAGCAATTGCTTCAGGGTGGCTTGCGGGTCGTCGGTGGCCGGGTCGTAGCGCTCGAACAGCTGGCGTGCCGTGAGCATGACCTGGTCTGAAGCCTTGCGTCCGCCGCTGCGCCCACCCATGCCGTCGGCCAATACGGCCAACACACAGCCCTTGACTCTGGCGTGGCTGAGTAAAAGCACCTGGTCTTGCTGGTAGTCGCGATCGCCTTTGTGGATGCCGGTCGAGGCCGTGAGTCGGTAGGCGGGCGGGGTCATGCGCTTACCAAATCTTCCACCACGGGTCGTTTTTTGCTTTACCGCCCTGCACCAGATAGGGCGTCTGCGGGTAATTCTTTTCGAGCACGCGCTGCGTGTCATCGCGCAAGGCAGTCATGCCCAGGGCATCGTAAGACTTGACCATAAGGAACAGGGCTTCTTCCAGGGCAGGCACGCCCTGGTAGTCAACAATGGCGGTCTGGGCTCGGTTGATCGCCGCCAGGTAGGCACCACGCTCGTAGTAGTAGCGCGCCACGTAGACCTCGGATTGCGCCAGCGAGTTCACGATGTAGTTCATGCGCTGGCGCGCCTCTGGTGCGTAGCGTGAATCGGGGAAACGGCTGACCAGTTCCTTGAACGACTCGAAGGAATCCTTGGCGGCTTTTTGATCGCGTTCTGCCAGGTCCTGGCGGGTCAAGCCTGAAAAAAGCCCCAGATCGTCGTTGAAATTAACGATGCCCTTGAGGTAAAGGGCGTAGTCGAGCGCCGGGCTCGACGGATGCAATTTGATGAAACGGTCCAGCGTGGCGACGGCCAGCACAGGCTCACCGGCCTTGTAATGGGCATAGGCCTTGTCGAGTTGGGCTTGTTGTGCCAGCGGCGTGCCAGCCGCGCGACCCTCGAGTTTCTCCAGCAGCGGGATGGCCTTGTCATAAGCGCCGCTGCTCATTTCGTCCTTGGCCTCGGCGTAAATTTTGTTGGGGCTCCATCCCACCGTTGGGTCAACTGTGGTGGTGGAGCAGGCGCTCAGCAAGACCACGCTGCCTGCCAACATCCAGGCACAAACGGCACATAATTTGGCATGAGACATAGCGAAAGACTTTCTTGAAAAAAACAGCATTGATTATATCGGGCAGCCCCACCCTGGACGAGCTGGAAGGCGGTGCGCAGGCCGAGTCGGAAGTCGAGCAACGCCCGCTGGTTTTTACTGCCGCCCATCATGGTATGCGATTGGACCGGGCCCTGGTTGACCTGGTGCCAGAATTTTCCCGCAGTTATTTGCAGCAATTGATCGATCTGGGGGGGGTCAGCGTCAACGGCCAGGTGCAGGTCAAGGCCGCCCACAAGGTCAGGGCCTCAGATAATGGCATGATCGAGTTACGGCCAACACCGCAAAGCCAGGCCTTCAAGGCCGAAACCATGGCGCTTGATGTGGTTTACGCCGATGCGCATGTGCTGGTCCTCAACAAGCCTGCCGGTCTGGTGGTGCATCCGGCACCCGGCAACTGGGCGGGCACTCTGATGAACGGGCTGCTGGCCTTTGACGCCAAGGCTTTTGATTTGCCACGGGCGGGCATTGTCCATCGCCTGGACAAGGACACCAGCGGCCTGATGGTGGTGGCCCGTACCCGCAGCGTGATGGACGCGCTGGTCAAGGCCATTGCCGCGCGCGACGTCAAGCGCCAGTACCTGGCCATAGGGCAGGGCGCGTGGTCGGGTGCCGGGCACTGTGCGGTTGATGCGGCCATTGGCCGGGATCCGGCCAACCGCCTGCGCATGGCGGCAGTCGATCTGACACTGCACCCGGGAAAACCGGCCAGAACCGACTTTGACCTGCTCGCCAATGCCGACCGCGCCTGTCTGGTGCAGTGCACCCTGCACACCGGCAGAACCCACCAGATCAGGGTGCACATGGCCAAGTTGATGCACCCGCTGGCCGGCGATGCACTGTATGGCGGTTCGATGGCGCTTGGCATTGGCAGGCAAGCCTTGCATGCTTACCGGCTTGCCTTTGAGCACCCGGTTACAGGGCAGTCGATGGCCTTTTCTGCCGCGTTGCCCGATGATTTTGTGCAGGCGCTCATCCTGCTGGGGCTCAAGTACAATCAAACAAGCTTCTAAATTGTTGTTCCCCCAAGCAACTGATGCGTCACCGAATGCTTTTCGGTTTGCCACGCCACTTCCATTCTTTTGTTCTGATGTCTGTTTTGGCATCGCTTTTCACTGTTAACCTCACGACTGCGACACCATGAAAACGTTGGATGCCAAGTGCATTCTTGAGGCTGCCTTGATGTGCGCCCAACAGCCCATGTCGACGCACGACATGCAGTTGCTTTTTGGGCAAGCACACAGCGTGGCCGACATACGTCTTTTGCTGATCGAACTTCAGCAGGACTGGTCGCAGCGCGGGGTGGAACTGGTGCAACTGGCCAGCGGCTGGCGCTTTCAGAGTCGTGCCGAAATGCGGCCCTACCTGGATCGTCTGTATCCGGAAAAACCACCGCGCTATGCCCGCGCCTCGCTGGAGACGCTGGCCATCATTGCTTACCGCCAGCCTGTTACTCGGGGTGATATTGAGGACATTCGTGGCGTTACAGTGAATTCGCTGACGGTCAAGCAACTCGAAGACCGAGGCTGGATCGAGGTGATTGGGCATCGCGATACCGTCGGCAGGCCGGCGCTGTTGGCCACCACGCGGCAATTTCTGGATGACCTGGGGCTCGCTTCGCTGGACCAATTGCCCTTGCTGGGCGACTCGGTGTCGGTCGCGGAGGGCTTGGACCTGGCACTGGCGGCCAGCCCTGAACTGAATTGGTCTGACACTGCGGCATCCCTCGAGGTTGAAATCACGGTGACGAACATGGAATCAAAGGAATCAACATGAAACATGAACAGGCAGCATCTCCGGCGTCTCCGGTGATCCGGTTCGAAGACGTCGTCTCGGGTCAATTCGATGCCGAAGACACGCAGGTCTCAGCCCCGCCCAAAAGGGTGCTGGCGCCGCAGCCGGAATCGCCCAAGCTGCACAAGGTGCTGGCGCAGGCCGGCATGGGCTCGCGGCTGGAGATGGAGCAGTTGATCATGGAGGGCCGCATTACCGTCAACAACGAGCCGGCGCACATCGGCCAGCGGGTTCAGTTCGGCGACCACGTCAAGGTCAATGGCAAGCCGATCCGTTTCAGGATCGAGCCACCGCCGGCCCGAGTCATTGCCTACCACAAGCCGGCGGGCGAAGTGGTGTCCAACGACGACCCGCAAAACCGACCCACTGTGTTTCGCAAGTTGCCCAAGTTGTTCCAGGGCAAGTGGCAGGCCGTGGGCCGCCTGGACCTGAACACCGAGGGCCTGCTGCTGTTCACCAGCTCTGGTGAACTGGCCAACAACCTGATGCATCCGCGTTTTGGCCTGGAGCGGGAATACGCCGTGCGCGTGCTGGGCGCCTTGAGTCCGGAAGAAAAGCAGCGCCTGCTCGACGGTGTCAAACTCGACGATGGCCTGGCCAATTTTGGTTCGATCGAGCCCGGTGGCGGTGAGGGTGCCAACTGCTGGTACCGAATTACCATTTCCGAGGGGCGCAACCGGGAGGTTCGGCGCATGTTCGAGGCCGTGGGCCACGCCGTGAGCCGTTTGATCCGCATCCGTTACGGTGCCATGGTGTTGCCGCGCGGCCTCAAACGCGGCGCCTGGCTGGAGCTCGACGCGGCTGATATCAACGCGCTCACGCAAAAAGCCAGGAACGCGGCGGCGCCAGTCAGCGCAGATGCCCAGTTGGCTTTGCCCGATGAAGACGCCACCCTACAGCGGCCACCGCGTTCACCCTTGCGCGGTCGTCGCCCCGCCGGGCGCAACAATAAGCCCGCCAACAATGCCAACAATGCGAACTCGCCAGCAAAGTCCCAACCGGACCCTTTGAAAACCAATTTTGGCTACATCGGTGCCGACAGTTTCAGCCGACAACGGCAGGAGCAGGGCAGCAAACGCGGGGCGGGCTCCGGTTCATCGGGCGCAAGACGCATCGGCAAAAGTCGTTGAACCATGGCTTTGGCCCGGCAAGCGGGGCAAAGCCAAGCAGATCAGGTTAACATCCAAGGCTTTGACAAAAAAAACGCCAAACCTTACATTTATCAGGAAAAATCATGACCCTTGAACGCACCCTTTCCATCATCAAACCCGACGCCGTCGCCAAAAACGTGATCGGCCAAATCTACGCCCGCTTCGAGGCCGCAGGCCTGAAAATCGCCGCTGCCAAAATGGCACAACTGTCGCGCGCCGAGGCCGAGGCCTTTTACGCCGTGCACAAAGCGCGCCCTTTTTTCAAGGATTTGGTGGACTTCATGATTTCCGGTCCGGTCATGATTCAAGTGCTCGAAGGCGAGAATGCCGTGCTGAAAAATCGCGAGCTCATGGGCGCCACTGATCCGAAAAAGGCCGACGCCGGCACCATTCGCGCCGATTTTGCCGACAGCATTGATGCCAACGCGGTGCACGGCTCCGACGCGGCCGAAACCGCTGCCGTTGAAATGGCGTTTTTCTTCCCCGGCATGAATATTTACGAGCGTTGATTTTTGGCATGACGGTTAACCTGCTCGATCTCGATCTTGAGGGCCTGACCGTCTTTTGCGAGCGGTTGGGCGAGAAGCGCTTTCGCGCCGTGCAACTCTTTCGCTGGATTCACCAAAAGGGCGCGCGTCGATTCGAAGACATGACCGACCTGGCGAAATCGCTGCGCGAAAAGCTCAAGACCAGCGCCCGGATCGAGCCATTGGCGGTCGTCTCGCAGCATATTTCGTCGGACGGCACCATCAAGTGGTTGTTCGATGTGGGCGGTGGCAACGCCATTGAGACGGTCTTCATCCCCGAAGAAGACCGTGGCACCCTGTGCATTTCTTCCCAAGCCGGTTGCGCCGTCGGATGCCGGTTTTGCTCAACTGGGCACCAAGGCTTCAGCCGCAACCTCACAACCGGTGAAATCATTGCCCAGCTTTGGTTTGCCGAGCATTTCTTGCGGCAACACCTGCAGCGCAACGAGCGCGTCATTTCCAATGTGGTGATGATGGGCATGGGCGAGCCACTACAGAACTACGGTGCGCTGGTGCCTGCGCTGAAGGTCATGCGCGATGACCACGGCTACGGCTTGTCAAGGCGCCGGGTGACGGTATCCACCTCGGGCATCGTGCCCATGATCGACCGGCTGGCGCAAGACTGCCCGGTGGCGCTGGCCGTGTCGCTACATGCCCCTAACGATGCACTGCGCGACAGCCTGGTGCCGCTGAACCTGAAGTACCCGCTGGCGCAGCTGATGGCGGCGTGCCATCGCTACCTGGCTTTTGCGCCGCGCGATTTCGTTACCTTTGAATACTGCATGCTCGACGGCGTCAACGACACCGATGCTTGCGCTCGTCAGTTGGTAGAGCGGGTCAAGGCCCACCCGGGGGCCTGGTGCAAATTCAATCTGATTCCATTCAACCCCTTTCCGGCCTCCGGCTTGCTACGTTCTAAACCGGAACGTGTGCAGGCGTTCGCCAGAATCCTCAACGACGCAGGCATCACCACCACGGTTCGTAAAACCCGCGGTGATGACATCGATGCGGCTTGCGGTCAACTGGCTGGCGACGTCAAGGACCGCACCCGGGTGATGGTCCGGATGGAACGCAACAGAACCTTGCGGCCGCATTCGCAGCAGGATTCGGCCAGCACCGTCTCAGGAGAATTATCGTGAACCGATTGTTGATAATTTTTCGGTGCGACTGCTTGTGGCCGGGTTTGTTGCTGGCCCTGCTTGGCAGCGCCTTGTTGACCGGTTGTGCCAGTACCTCAGAGTATGGTGCGAGTGGCCGCACCGATCTTGTGACGGAATCAGACGAATCCAGCGACCGAAAAAGAGCGCGCATTCGGGTGGAGTTGGCGATGGGCTACCTGGAACAGGGCAAAACAGCCATTGCGCTCGACGAAGTCAAACTGGCGCTGGCTGCCGACCCCAATTTTGCCGATGCCCACAATTTGCGGGGGCTGATTTACATGCGTCTCAATGAATTTTCGCTGGCGCAGGACAGTTTCATGAAGGCGCTCTCGCTGCGTCCGCGCGATCCCAACATTCTGCACAATCTGGGCTGGTTGCGCTGCCAGCAAGAGCGCTATCCCGAGGCCCTGGACGATTTTTCCAAGGCATTGGCAAACCCCGCTTACGGCGAGCGCGCCAAAACCTTCATGACCCAGGGACTCTGCCAGATCAGGGCAGGGCAGCGGCGTGAGGCCGAGCAGAGCCTGCTTAAATCGTATGAGTACGATGCAGCCAATCCCGTCACCGGTTACAACCTGGCCAACTTGCTGTTTCAAAATGGTGAATTTGCCAGGGCCCAGTTTTATATCCGGCGCCTCAACAACAGCGAATGGGCCAATGCCGAGACGCTGTGGCTAGGCATCAAGGTAGAAAACCGGATGACCGATCGGGTCGCGATGCTGCAGCTCGCCAATCAACTGGACAAGCGCTTTCCGCAGTCAAAAGAAGCGGCTTCTTACCGGCTTGGAGCGTTTGATGAATGAGCCAATCCAGCGTGATCAGCCGGTGCCTGCCGCAGGTCCGGTGTCTGGCAGCGCCTCGGCCGGTTCTATGCTAAGAGCCGCGCGAGAGGCCCAGGGCCTGCAGGTTTGCATTTTGGCGGCCATGCTGAAAGTGCCCGTGCCCAAGCTCGAAGCTCTCGAAGCTGATCGTTTTGATGACTTGATGGACGTCGTTTTCGCGCGTGGTTTGGCGGCCAGCATGTGCCGCGTGCTCAAAATCGACTCAACAGCCGTTATGGCAGCACTGCCTAAAAGTGAAATTCGCCGCGTCAAGACCAGCCTTGCAGGCCTCAATACGCCCATAAAAACCGGCCGATTTGCACTGGGCGAGCCCCTGGCAAGCCGCTTGATCAGCCCTCTGAGCATTGGCGCTTTCTCGTTGGTCCTGGGGATTTTGGCAATTGTCTTCTGGCCTGAGATCAACCGTCTGGATGCCGTTTCGCGCAGCGAAGTAGCCCTGTCTGAGAGTCCGTCCGGTCAGGTCACCACGGCTGTCACGCCGCTTATTTCTGCAGCCACCAGCCTGCCGGCCGATACCAGCGCCCTGTCGCAGGCCGCGCAGGTACAGGTCACGCCAGTTCAAGAGACCAGCACACGCCCCGACGCGGAGACGGCGCCGGCCTTGATGTTGCAAGCTCGTGATACTTGCTGGGTCGAGATCACGGACGCCAACGGCGTCGTGCAATTGCGCCGATTGCTGGAAGCAGGTGAAGTGCTTCAACTTGACGGTGCCTTGCCCCTGTCGGTGGTGCTGGGGCGGGCGGATAAAGTGGATGTGACCGTGCGCGGGCAGCCTCTGGACGTGGTGTCCATGAGCAAAGCCAATGTGGCCCGATTTGAGGTGAAATGATGCAAGCCAGCCAGCCAATTCCAATGTCCATTGCGGCGCCGCGCCGTTCACGCCAGGCCCGCGTTGTCTGGGGCCAGCGCACTGTGACCGTCGGCGGCGACGCGCCGGTGCGGGTGCAGTCCATGACCAACACCGACACGGTCGATGTGATTGGTACCGCGATCCAGATCAAGGAACTGGCGCTGGCCGGTTCTGAGCTGGTGCGCCTCACTGTCAACACGCCTGAGGCCGCGCAAGCGGTGGCGCCCCTTCGTGAGCAACTCGATCGCATGGGCATCGACGTGCCGCTGATTGGCGACTTTCATTACAACGGCCACCGGCTGCTGACCGATTACCCCGAGTGCGCCCAGGCGCTGTCCAAGTACCGCATCAACCCCGGCAACGTCGGCAAGGGCGACAAGCATGACCGCCAGTTTGCCGTCATGATCGAAGCCGCCATCCGTTACAACAAAGCGGTGCGTATTGGCGTCAACTGGGGCAGCCTGGACCAGGAGTTGCTGGCCCATTTGATGGACCAGAACAGCCGACGCAACCCGCCCTGGGGCGCCAAGCCGGTGATGTATGAAGCGCTGATCACCTCGGCTTTAGATTCGGCGCAGCAGGCAGTCGATTTGGGGCTCGACCCAAACCAGATCATTTTGTCGTGCAAGGTCAGCGGCGTGCAGGACCTGATTTCGGTCTATCGCGAATTGGCACGGCGCAGCAACTACGCGCTGCACCTGGGCCTGACCGAAGCCGGCATGGGCACCAAAGGCGCAGTGGCCTCAGCCGCGGCCTTGTCCATTCTGTTGCAGGAAGGCATTGGCGACACCATTCGCGTGTCCTTGACGCCGCAACCGGGCGAATCGCGCACCCAGGAGGTGGTGATCGCTGCCGAAATTTTGCAGGCGCTGGAATTGCGCTCCTTCGTGCCCAGCGTGACAGCCTGCCCGGGCTGCGGCCGCACCACCAGCACCACTTTCCAGGAACTCACCCAGCAGATTGAAACGTTTTTGCGCGCCCAGATGCCAGTTTGGCGCAGCCAGTACCCGGGCGTTGAAAATTTGAAAGTGGCGGTGATGGGCTGCATCGTCAACGGCCCCGGCGAAAGCAAGCAGGCCGACATTGGCATCAGCCTGCCCGGCACCGGCGAGGCGCCCGCTGCTCCGGTGTTCATTGACGGCGAAAAACGCATGACGCTGCGTGGTGAGCGCATCGCCCAGGAGTTCCAGGTGATCGTTGAAGATTACGTGAAAAATCGCTTTGGCGCGCCAGAAGCAATGCAGCTTTGATTTGAATGTCCATGACTGAACCTATCTCCCAAAAAATAGAAAAACTCACCGCCGTCAAAGGCATGAACGACGTGTTGCCGCCCGACTCGGCTGCCGTCGAGTGGTTGGAGGCCAAGGTGCGCGCGCTGATGGCACGCTACGCCTACCGCAATATCCGCACGCCCATCGTTGAGCGCACGCCGCTGTTCATCCGGGGCCTGGGTGAGGTGACCGACATTGTCGAAAAAGAAATGTACTGCTTTGAGGACCGGCTCAATGGCGATTCGTTGACGCTGCGCCCCGAGGCCACCGCAGGCGTGGTGCGCGCCGCGCTGGAGCACAACCTGCTCTATGACGGCGGCAAACGTCTGTATTACATCGGGCCGATGTTTCGCCATGAACGTCCGCAAAAAGGCCGCTACCGCCAGTTTGATCAGATCGGCGCCGAGGCGCTGGGCTTTGCTGGCGCAGAAGTTGATGCCGAACTGATTCTGATGGCGCATGCGCTTTGGCAGGAGATCGGCCTGCTTGACGTGCGTCTGGAGCTCAACAGCCTGGGCCAGGCGTCTGAGCGGTTGGCGCACCGCAAGGCGCTCATTGCCCACTTTGAGCAGCACGCCGAGCAGCTCGACGAAGACGCCAAACGCCGCCTTTACAGCAATCCGCTGCGTATCCTCGACAGCAAAAACCCGCACATGCAGGCGCTCATTGAAGCCGCGCCCAAATTGCTCGACTTTCTGGGCGCTGAGTCGCTGGCGCATTTCAAGGCGCTGACCGACATCTTGCAAGCCAATGGCGTGGCCTACACCGTGAACCCGCGCCTGGTGCGCGGCATGGACTACTACAACCTGACGGTGTTCGAGTTCGTTACCGACCGCTTGGGTGCGCAGGGCACGGTCTGTGCGGGCGGCCGCTACGACTACTTGTTTGAGCAGTTGGGCGGCAAACCGGCCCCCGCCGTGGGTTGGGCGCTGGGTGTTGACCGCGTGCTGGCGCTGGCCAAAGAGTCGGGTTTGCCCGACGTGAGCCCGGCGCTGGACGCCTATGCCGTCGTCACCGATGCCTCGGCCTTGCCGCTGGTGTTGTCAACGCTGCAAGCCCTGCGCGCGGCGGGCACCAGCGTGCAGATGCATGCCGGCAGTGGCACGGCCATGGGCAGCATGAAGAGCCAATTCAAACGCGCCGACGCCAGCGGCGCACGCTTTGCCCTGATTTTTGGCCCGGACGAAATCCAGGCCCGTCAGGTCACGGTCAAACCCTTGCGCGACGCCAGCGCCGCCCAGCAGGTGCTCGCGCTGGCCGATGTGGCCAACTGGGCCGCCACCCTACAATCAGCCGCTTAATCGGAACCCCCATGGCCAAACAATTAGACCTCGAAGAACAAGAACAACTCGACCAGATCAAGCATTTCTGGAAGCAGTACGGCAATGCCATCACCTGGGCGATCATTGTCGTTTTGGGCGCCTTTGCCAGTTGGAATTTTTACAATTATTGGCAGCGCAGTCAGGCCCAGCAGGCCGCTGTTCTTTTTGATGAGATGGAACGTGCCGTGCAGTCAGCTGATGCGGCGCGCATGGACCGCGTGTTTGGCGACATGAAAGACAAATTCACGGGCACGGCCTATGCCCAGCAATCGGGTTTGCTGGTGGCACGGCAGTACATCAATCTGAACAAGCCCGATGCCGCCAAGGCTGCGTTGACCTGGGTGGCCGACAAGTCGTCTGATGCGGGTTACCAGGCGCTGGCGCGTTTGCGTCTGGCTGCGTTGGCCATTGAGAACAAGAATTACGATGAAGCCCTGGGTCTCTTGAACCGCGCTTATCCGGCTAGTTTTGAGGCGCTGGTGGCTGATCGCAAGGGGGATGTCTATTCCTTGCAAGGCGACAAGGTCAAGGCACTTGCCGAATACAACAAGGCTTACCGCCTGTTCGATCCTCGCACCGAATACCGTCGTCTGGTCGAGGTCAAGCTGAATGCTTTAGGCGTCGATGTCGGTCTTCAAGCGCAAGTGGCCACTGCGGCCGGAAAGTAATTCATCATGGCAAAGTATTTCTCTGTTGGTTCCTTGCGCCCACTGCTGGCGGTGGTGCTGGCGGCCGCCTTGTCGGCCTGTTCCAGTGGCCCCGACCAGATCAAGCCAGCAGAGCTGGGTGCCAATCCAGCGCTGCTTGGGGTGCGCACTGCCTGGAACAGCAAAATTGCGCCGGTTGATTTCCCGTTGCAGATCAAGGTAGATGGCGCAGCTGTCACGCTTGCCGGCGCTGATGGCGTGGTGCAGTCGCTCAATGCGCGCACCGGTGTGTCGCTCTGGCGTGTTTCAGTGGGCGCGCCAATTTCGGCCGGTGTAGGCAGTGACGGCCGCTTTGCCGCTGTGGTCACGCGCGCCAACGAACTGGTGGTGCTGGAAGCCGGCCAGATTTTGTGGCGCGCGCGTTTGCCGGCGCAGGTTTTCACCGCTCCGCTGGTGGCTGGCGAGCGCGTCTTTGTGCTGGCTGCCGACCGTGGTGTGACAGCTTTCGACGCCCGCAGCGGGCGCAAGCTCTGGCAGCAGCAGCGCCCCGGCGAGGCCCTGGTGTTGCGCCAGGCGGGTATTTTGATGCCCATGGGCAATACTTTGGTGGCCGGGCTGGCAGGTCACCTGGTTGGCATGAACCCACTCAATGGCAACGTGGTGTGGGACGCGGCACTGGCCTCGCCGCGCGGCACCAACGACATTGAACGCCTGGTGGACTTGGTGGGCGGCGTCAGCCGTCAGGGTGATGAGGTCTGCGCGCGCGCTTTTCAAAGCGCAGTGGGCTGTATTGATACTCAACGCGGTTCAGTCATCTGGAAGCGCCCGGCGGTTGGCAACATGGGCCTGCAAGGCGATGAAAGCCAGGTTTACGGCGTCGAAAGTGATGGCACTTTGCTGGCCTGGCGCCGCAGCGATGGCGAACCGGTCTGGACTTCGGAGCGCCTGCGTTACCGAACTTTAAGTGCGCCACTGGTGTTGGGACGCTCGGTGGTTCTGGGTGATGCCACCGGATTGGTGCACTTTGTGTCGCGCACTGACGGCAGCTTGTTGACCCGCCTGAGCACCGATGGCTCGGCCATTGCCGTCACGCCGGTGGTGGCTGCGGACACCCTGGTGGTGGTCACGCGCAATGGCGGTGTGTATGGTTTTCAGCCTGAATAGCATGCACTCTTTCACGGATATTTCGGCATGAAACCTGTATTGGCATTGGTCGGGCGACCCAACGTCGGCAAATCGACCTTGTTCAACCGCTTAACCAAATCGCGCGATGCCATCGTGGCAGATTTCGCAGGTTTGACGCGTGACCGGCATTACGGCAACGGCAAACAAGGCAAGCACGAGTACATCGTGATCGACACCGGCGGCTTCGAGCCCGATGCCGATGCCGGCATCTACAAGGAAATGGCCAAGCAAACGCGCCAGGCCGTGGCCGAGGCCGACGTGGTCATTTTTCTGGTCGACGCCCGCGCCGGTGTCTCAGCGCAGGACCACGACATTGCCAACTACCTACGACGTCTGGGCAAGCCCTGTTTGCTGGTCGCCAACAAGGCCGAAGGCTTGGTCGCCAGCGGCCAGTTGGTTGAGTTCTATGAATTGGGGCTGGGTGAAGTGCACCCGGTGTCGGCCGCCCATAACCAGGGCGTTCGGCCGCTCGTTGATCTGGCTTTGCAAGCGATTGCGCCTGCTGAAGAAGAGGCTGAAGAGGAAGAGCAACCCGGCGTCATCAAGCTGGCGGTCGCCGGTCGGCCCAATGTCGGCAAATCTACCTTAATCAACGTCTGGCTGGGCGAAGAACGCCTGGTGGCGTTTGATTTGCCCGGCACCACGCGCGATGCGATTTCGGTGCCGTTTGAGCGCAATGGGCAAAAGTTTGAATTGATCGACACGGCGGGTTTGCGCCGACGCGGCAAGGTGTTCGAAGCCATCGAGAAGTTTTCAGTGGTCAAGACGCTGCAGGCTATCGAGACCGCCCACGTCGTGCTGTTGCTGATCGACGCCACCCAGGGTGTGACCGACCAGGACGCTCACATTGCCGGCTACATTCTGGAAAATGGTCGTGCCGTGGTGCTGGCCGTCAACAAATGGGATGCTGTGGACGAGTACCAGCGCGAACTGGTCAAACGTTCCATCGAAACCCGCCTGCCTTTTTTGAAATTTGCCAATCTGCACTTCATTTCGGCACAAAAACGCCAGGGTCTGGGGCCTTTGTGGGCTTCCATTGCGCAGGCGTATAAGGCGGCCAATTGCAAGATGTCAACGCCGGTGCTGACGCGCTTGCTCCTCGAGGCGGTGCAATTCCAGAGCCCCAAGCGCGGCGGCATGTTCCGGCCCAAACTGCGCTATGCCCACCAGGGCGGCATGAATCCGCCTGTCATCGTCATTCACGGCAATTCGCTCGAGCATGTGACCGATGCCTACAAGCGTTTCCTGGAAGGGCGTTTTCGTCAGGCCTTCGATCTGGTCGGCACGCCCTTGCGCATCGAGTTCAAAACTTCGACCAATCCGTTTGCAGACAAGACAGCGTAAACCGCATCGGTTGTTGCATTCAGTCAATTTCTTGAGGATTTAGCTGGCGGTCACCGGGAATGCGGATGTCACTGTGGTATCGTCACTGCTTCTTAAATTTCCGAACACGGAGAATATCGTGAATAACAAAGGCCAACTCCTACAAGACCCATTTCTGAACACTTTGCGCCGGGAGCATGTGCCCGTCTCAATTTATTTGGTCAATGGCATCAAGTTGCAAGGTCAGATCGAATCGTTCGATCAGTATGTGGTGTTGTTGCGCAACACCGTGACGCAAATGGTTTACAAGCACGCCATTTCGACCATTGTTCCCGGTCGGGCTGTCAATTTCTCAGTCGCCGAGGGTGACCAACCTGCAGCAGCCTGAGCGCCCCATCACCCCCGCCCTGCTGGTGGGGGTCGATTTGGGTCTTCCCTTTTTTGATACCGAACTCGAAGAGCTGGGTCTGTTGGCGCAGACCGCTGGGCTCACGCCCGTGGCGCGCCTGACTTGCAAGCGCAAGGCGCCCGATGCCGCCCTTTTCATCGGCAGCGGCAAGGCCGACGAAATCAAGCAACTCGCCATCCAACTGGGCGTGCAGGAAATTCTTTTCGACCAAAGCCTCAGCCCCGCGCAACAGCGGAATTTAGAGCGTCACCTTGAGCTGCCGGTCAATGACCGCACTCTGCTGATTCTGCAAATTTTTGCCCAGCGCGCGCGCAGCCACGAAGGCAAACTACAGGTCGAACTGGCCCGCCTGCAGTACCTGAGCACCCGCCTGGTGCGGCGCTGGTCGCACCTGGAGCGGCAAAGCGGCGGTATTGGCATGCGCGGCGGGCCGGGTGAATCGCAGATCGAACTCGACCGGCGCATGATCGGTGACAGCATCAAGCGCATCAAGGAGCGGCTCGTCAAGGTCAAGCGCCAGCGCACCACGCAGCGGCGCCAGCGCTCGCGCCGCGATGCTTTCAATATTTCGCTGGTGGGCTACACCAACGCCGGCAAGTCCACGCTCTTCAATGCGCTGGTCAAGGCGCGTGTCTATGCCGCTGACCAGTTGTTCGCCACGCTCGACACCACCACCCGGCAGCTGTACCTGGGCGAATTGGGGCGCGTGGTGTCTTTGTCGGACACGGTCGGTTTTATCCGCGACCTGCCGCACGGGCTGGTCAACGCGTTTCAGGCCACTTTGCAGGAAGCCGTCGATGCCGACCTGTTGCTGCATGTGGTCGATTTTTCGAGTCCCAACCACGTTGAGCAAATCGCCGAGGTGCAACGCGTATTGTCTGAAATCGGTGCCGCTGACATCCCGCAAGTGCTGATTTTTAACAAGCTCGATCAGATTGACCCCGCCCTGCGCCCCACAGCGCTGCAGGACCTCTACGATCTGGCAGGCGTTGCCACGCCGCGCGTGTTTTTGAGTGCGCAGACTGGGGACGGCGTGCCCTTGCTGCGCCAATTGCTGGTGGAGAAAATCAAGAGTGCTTCAGGTTCGTCCACGGCGCCAGATTTCCATGCTGACCATGAGGCTGACGCCAATTTCGGCACAATGGCGGTAAACAAAGATGAGTGATCCGATGAAACTTCAACGACCGACTTTTAGCCCGGCGCTATTGCCATCCCGGCTGCGGGGCATGTTCAATCTCAATGACCCGCGTTGGGGGCGTTCGGACGACAAGCCGGCCGACCCTGATGCGCAGGGCAACGCGCCGCAACAACCCCCGCACGACGACAATGCGCCGCCACCCAACCAGGCCCCGCAGGGTCCCAGGCGCGGCGGCAACCAGGGCCCGCCGGACCTCGATGAGTTGTGGCGTGACTTCAATCGCAAGCTCGGTGGCCTGTTCGGCAACGTCAAGGGTGGCGGTCGCGGTGCCACTCCCATCCGCGGTGGCGGCGGTGATGGTTCGGGCGGTGGCGGTGGTTTCCAGCCCGACATGAAAAGTGCAGGTATCGGCATGGGGCTGGTGGCCGCGGTCGCGGTGCTGATCTGGCTCGGTACCGGCTTCTTCATCGTGCAGGAAGGTCAGCAGGCCGTGATCACCCAGTTTGGCAAATACCACTCTACCGTGGGGGCCGGTTTCAACTGGCGCCTGCCGTACCCGATTCAGCGCAGCGAGCTGGTTTTCGTCACACAAATCCGCTCGGTCGATGTCGGGCGTGATGTGGTCATCAAGGCCACCGGTTTGCGCGAATCTGCCATGCTGACCGCCGATGAAAACATTGTCGAGATCAAGTTTGCCGTGCAATACCGACTTAACGATGCGCGCGCTTTCCTGTTTGAAAGCAAGGACCCGGCTGGTGCGGTGGTGCAGGCTGCCGAAACGGCCGTGCGCGAAGTCGTCGGCAAGATGAGAATGGACAGCGCTTTGTCTGAAGAGCGCGACCAGATCGCACCGCGCGTGCGCGAAATGATGCAAAGCATTCTGGACCGTTACAAAGTGGGTATCGAAGTGGTCGGTATCAACTTGCAGCAAGGTGGTGTGCGCCCGCCCGAGCAGGTGCAAGCTGCTTTTGATGATGTGCTCAAGGCCGGCCAGGAGCGTGAGCGCGCCAAGAATGAAGCTCAGGCCTATGCCAACGACGTCATCCCGCGCGCCGTGGGTGCGGCTTCGCGCCTGAAGGAAGAGGCCGATGCTTATAAGGCGCGCATCGTGGCGCAGGCTGAAGGTGATTCGCAACGCTTCAAGTCGGTGCTGGCGGAGTACCAAAAGGCGCCGCAGGTGACGCGCGACCGCATGTACATCGACGCCATGCAGGGCATCTACAGCAACGTGACCAAAATCATGATCGATTCAAAGCAGGGCTCGAACCTGTTGTATTTGCCGCTTGACAAGATCATGCAGATGACCACCCAGCCACCCCAAGGCAGCTCTTCCGTGCCGTTGACGAACTCGCCCAGCCCAGCCAATGCCGCTGCTGGCGTTTCGGATGCGCGTACCCGCGATGCGACACGTGACCGTTCTCGTTAAACCCGTTAGGAGCCAGGCATGAACCGCTTAGGATTTGTTTTTTCAAGCATTATTTTTGTGCTGGCCATTCTCAGTTCAATGCTGTTTGTGGTTGACCAGCGCCAATTTGGTGTGGTGCTGGCCTTGGGCCAAATCAAGGAAGTCATTACCGAGCCAGGGCTCAACTTCAAATTGCCACCGCCCTTCCAAAACGTGTCCTACATCGACAAGCGCCTGCTCACGCTCGACAGCACTGACAACGAGCCGGTGCTGACCGCCGAGAAGCAGCGCGTGGTCATCGACTGGTACGTGCGCTGGCGCATCTCCGAGCCCACTGAGTACATCCGCAATGTCGGCACGACCGAGGCGGCCGGCGCGAGCCAGCTCAACCGCGTGGTGCGCAACGCCTTCCAGGAAGAAGTCAACAAACGCACCGTGAAAGAGCTGTTGTCGGCCAAGCGTGAAGAAGTCATGCAGGACGTCAAGGCTGAGGTCTTGAGCCAGGTGCGCGGTGCCAAGCCCTGGGGTGTTGATGTGATCGATGTGCGTATTACCCGGGTCGATTACGTGGACGCCATCACCGAATCGGTGTACCGCCGCATGGAAGCCGAGCGCAAGCGCGTGGCCAATGAGCTGCGCTCCACAGGTTTTGCCGAGGGCGAAAAAATTCGCGCCGACGCCGACCGCCAACGCGAAGTCACGGTGGCCAATGCCTACCGCGACGCGCAAAGGTTCAAGGGTGAAGGCGATGCCGAAGCAGCGCGCCTGTACGCCGATGCGTTTGGCCGCGATCCGCAGTTTGCCCAGTTCTACCGTAGCCTGGATGCTTACAAAGCGTCTTTCACCAGCAAGAACGACGTGATGGTGCTGGATCCCTCCAGTTCGGACTTCTTCAAGTCCATGCGCGGTGGCGTGGTCGCCAAACCGAAATAACAACTGGGGCTGGCTTGGACAGCAGCACCTTTTGGCTGGCGATGGCGCTGGTGCTGGTGATCGAAGGGTTCATGCCTTTCATGTCGCCCGGCACCTGGCGCCAAACCTTTGTTCAAATTCTCAAATTGAGTGATGGCCAACTGCGATTTTTCGGCTTGTGCAGCCTGCTGAGCGGTGTGGCCTTGATTTGGTGGCTGACCTGAGCGTTTATCGGGTTTTTGCCCGGTAAAATTGCGTCTTTAACAGCCTCTAAAAATCACATGTCCGCCTGGGTTCTGCCGGATCACATTGCCGATGTCTTGCCTTCCGAGGCCCGCCACATCGAAGAACTTCGCCGCGACTTGCTCGACACCGCCCGTAGCTATGGCTACGAGTTGGTCATGCCGCCTCTGCTCGAACACCTCGAATCGCTACTCACCGGTGCCGGCGAGGCGCTCGACCTGCAAACCTTCAAGCTGGTCGATCAGCTCTCGGGCCGCATGATGGGCCTGCGTGCCGACTGCACGCCGCAAGTGGCGCGCATTGACGCTCATTTGCTCAATCGCGCCGGGGTCACCCGCCTGTGTTACTGCGGCCCGGTGCTGCATACCCGCTCCAGTTCCCCCCACGCCACGCGTGAACCGCTACAGCTGGGTGCCGAGCTCTACGGCCACGCCGGGCTGGAGGCCGACATCGAAATCCTGACGCTGGCTTTTGACTGCCTCAAGGCGGCCCGGGTGCCGTCTCCCAGCATCGATCTGGCCGACGCCAGGCTGGTCAAGGCGCTGCTTGCCGATGTGCCGCTGAGTGCCCCCCGGCTGGCTGCCCTGCACGCGGCGCTGGCGGCCAAAGACAGCGCAGAACTCAACGCCGTGGCCCGTGATTTGCCAGACGTTTCGCGCCAGGGCTTGCTGGCACTGGTGCAACTGTACGGTGACGAAAGCGTGTTGGCTGAAGCCGAAAAGGCCTTGCCGCCCCTGCCCGCAGTACGAGAAGCGCTACAGGGCCTGAAACAATTGGCGCAGCACCTGCCGGCTGCCAGCGTGACTTTCGATCTGGCCGATTTGCGCGGTTACGCGTACTACACCGGCGCCCGTTTTGCCATTTATGCACCCGGTGCCAGTAGCGCTTTGGTGCGTGGTGGCCGCTACGACGAGGTGGGGGCGGTGTTTGGCCGCAACCGTCCTGCGGCTGGTTTCAGCCTGGACCTGAAAGCCTTGGTGGCGGTGGTGGCACCGCGTGCCCTGCAGGCCGCCATTCGCGCCCCCTGGCGCGATGACGCCTGCCTGAATGCGTCCATAGCGGCCTTACGCGCGCGCGGCGAGATCGTGGTGTGTGTGCTGCCGGGCCACGAGAGCGTAGTTGATGAGTTCTATTGCGATCGCGAGCTGATTGAAGCCAGCGGGCAATGGGTGGTTCAAGCAGTGAATTGAAACAGAAAAGTGAAGCAAAAAATGATAGCTATCAAAGGACGTAACGTGGTCGTCGTTGGCACCCAATGGGGCGACGAGGGCAAAGGCAAACTGGTTGACTGGCTGACCGAAAGCGCACAGGGCGTGGTGCGTTTTCAGGGCGGCCACAACGCGGGCCACACCATTGTGGTCAACGGTGTCAAGACCGCGCTACACCTGATTCCGAGCGGCATCCTGCGCCCCGGGGTCAAGTGCTACATCGGCAACGGCGTGGTGTTGTCGGCGGCCAAGTTGTTTGACGAAATCGCCAACCTGGAGAAAGCCGGCGTTGAGGTGCGCTCGCGGCTGCGCATCAGCGAGGCTTGCCCGCTGATCCTGCCGTTTCACGCGGCGCTCGACGTCGCCCGCGAAGACGCGCGCGAGCAGGGCGGCAGCGAAAAGATTGGCACCACTGGTCGCGGCATTGGCCCGGCTTACGAAGACAAAATCGCCCGGCGCGCGCTGCGCGTGCAAGACCTCAAGTTCCCCGAGCGTTTTGCCGCCAAACTGCGCGTGCTGCTGAGCCTGCACAACCATGTGTTGACGACGTTTTTGGGCTCGCAAGCGTTCGACTTTGGCCCGACGCTGGCGCCCTACATGAAAGACGGCGAAGTGCTTTTTGACGCGGTCTACGACGAAGCCATGCGCCACGCCGAACTCCTCAAACCGATGATGGCCGACGTCTCGCGCGAGCTCAATGACGCCCATTTGAAGGGCGAGAACCTGTTGTTTGAAGGCGCGCAAGGCACCCTGCTCGACGTTGATCACGGCACTTACCCGTTTGTCACCTCCAGCAACTGCGTGGCGGGCAATGCCGCTGCCGGCGCCGGTGTTGGCCCCAGCTTGCTGCATTACGTTCTGGGCATCACCAAGGCCTACTGCACGCGTGTCGGCGGTGGCCCGTTCCCGACCGAACTGGCATGGGAAGAAGAAGGCACGCCCGGCTGGCACATGAGCACTGTGGGCGCCGAAAAAGGGGTTACCACCGGGCGCAGCCGCCGCTGCGGCTGGTTTGATGCCGCGCTGCTCAAGCGCTCGGCCCAGGTCAACGGTTTGACCGGCCTGTGCATCACCAAGCTCGACGTGCTTGACGGCCTGAAGGAACTCAAGCTCTGCACCGGCTACCAGCTCGACGGTGAAGTGACCGACATTTTGCCGATGGGCGCTGATGACATTGCCCGCTGCGTGCCCATTTACGAAACCCTCGACGGCTGGAGCGTGAGCACCGTTGGTGTGACACAGTACGAGCAGTTGCCAATGGCGGCGCGCCTGTATTTGCAGCGCATTGAGCAGGTCACCGGCGTGCCGGTGCACATTGTCTCGACCAGCCCGGACCGCGAAGACACCATCATGATGCGCCATCCGTTTCTGGCCGATTGAGCCTTGAACAATCCATTTTGAATTTTTTGATTCCCACTCGATCTGCATCGACAACGACCATTTGAAGGACACTCATGTTGACCGAAGACGGCAAGCACCTGTATGTGAGCTATGACGAATACCACGGCCTGATCGAAAAACTGGCCATCAAGATATTCCAGTCGGGCTGGGAATTTGACACCATCTTGTGCCTGGCACGCGGCGGCATGCGCCCGGGCGACATTTTGTCGCGCGTTTTTGACAAGCCGCTGGCGATCATGTCGACCAGTTCTTACCGTTCCAACGCGGGCACCGAGCAGGGCAACCTCGACATTGCGCACTACATCACCACGCCCAAGGGCGAGATCGCCGGACGGGTCTTGCTGGTCGATGACCTCGCGGATTCCGGCTTGACCCTCAACGCCGTGATTGCCCAGCTCAAGAACAATTACAAATCGATCACCGAGTTGCGCAGCGCGGTGATCTGGACCAAGTCCTTGTCCAAATTCATGCCCGATTACTCGGTTGAATTCCTTCCGACCAACCCCTGGATTCACCAGCCATTCGAGGGCTACGACAGCTTGCGCCCGGAGCAACTGCTCAAAAAGTGGAGCGTTTGAGACGCGCTTGTTGCATGACTGACCTTGCCACCTCCCTGATTCATCATTCTTATCAGCCGCCGCCCGGCTTTGCCGCGCCGCAGCCCGGCGTATTCAAGGCTTCGACAGTGTTTTTTCCCAACGTGGCCGCCATGCGCCACTTCGACTGGAAAGACAAATCTGCCTACACCTACGGCCTGCACGGCACGCCCACCACCTACACCCTCGAACAGCGGCTTTGCACGCTCGAAGGCGGCGCCCAGTGCCTGTTGTTGCCTAGCGGCTTGGCGGCCATCGCGACCGTAGCGCTGGCCTTGCTCAAGAGCGGCGACGAGGTGCTCATCCCCGACAACGCCTACGGCCCGTCCAAAGCGCTGGCCGAGGGGGAGTTGGCGCACTGGGGCATCACCCACCGCTTTTTTGACCCGATGGACCCGGCCGATCTGGCCGCCAAAATCTCGCCGCAGACCCGCTTGGTCTGGCTGGAGGCTGCCGGCTCAGTGACGTTGGAGTTCCCGGACCTATGCGCACAGGTTGGTATTTGCAAGGCAGCCGGGGTGCTCTGCGCGCTAGACAACACCTGGGGCGCTGGCCTGGCGTTCAGGCCATTCGACCTGGCACCCGGTGCGCAGCCCGCCTTGGGCGTCGATATCTCCATCCATGCCCTGACCAAATACCCAAGTGGTGGCGGCGATGTGCTGATGGGCAGTGTCATCACCACAGATGAGCGTCTGCACATGCAGCTGATGCTGTGCCACATGCGCCTCGGGCTGGGCGTTGGCGCCAATGATGTCGAGAGCGTGTTGCGCGCCTTGCCCAGCCTGGCGCTGCGTTACCGCCAGCACGACGAAACCACGCGCACTTTGGCGCATTGGTGCCTGCAGCGCGACGAGTTTGCCCAGGTGCTGCACCCAGCGCTGCCGCAGTCACCCGGCCACGCGCACTGGCAGGCGCTGTGCGGCGAAGCGCCGGGCGCGGCGGCCGGCTTGCTCACGGTGATCTTCAAGCCCACGTACAGCCAGTCTCAGGTCGATGCTTTTTGTGACGGCTTGCAGCTTTTCAAAATTGGCTACAGTTGGGGCGGTCCCATCAGTTTGGTTATGCCGTACCAACTGGAATCCATGCGGTCACGCTGGCCTGCGCATCTACAGCCCGGGATTGTGGTGCGGTTTTCTATTGGTCTGGAGTCGGCGGCGGCCTTGCAGGCAGACTTGCTGCAAGCCCTGCACGGCTAAAATGAAACCATTAACTTGAAAGAACAACTTGGCAACACCTAACTACGGCTACGAAAAACGTCAAAAAGAACTGGCGAAAAAGAAGAAAAAAGAGGAAAAGCTCAAGGAAAAAGCCCAGCGCAAAGCGGGCGAGGGTGGTTCTGAAGGCCAGCCAGGCGAGCCCGATCAGACCGCCCAGGACACGTCGGCAGCCTGAGCCGTCAGCCCTGCCAGCGCATCCTCTGCTCTTTTCTCAAACCAGCATCCGGCTGGCCAGTGTGTTCATGGCTTGAGCTGACCGGTCTGTCGGGGTTAACTGCCCGGCCTGACTGAATTGCACAAAATTGCGCTGCATCGATTGCAGATACGCCGGGTCGTAATGTTGCTGCAGCAATTCCAGCACCACCTCGGCAAATTGCCCGCTACGGGCTTGTGCCTGCCAGTGTTCCACCACGGCGCGGCTCCTGATTTCCACCAGGGCTGACAAGCGGTTGCAAAAGTAATCCACATCGCGCGTCAGGTAGTCATAGTCTTCCAGCAACAGCGCCACGCGCTCGGCATCGGGCAGTTGCAGGTTCAGGCAGGGGCTGGCGCGCATGGCCTCGATCAAGGCTGCAGGCACCGACAAATTGCCGACCTTTTTGCTTTCGCTTTCCACGTACACCGGCACAGCGGCATCAAAACTGCGCAAACGGTCCCAGATCAGCGTGTCAAAGCGTTTTTGTGTCGGTTGCGCCAGCCCGGGCATGGCGCCCAGCACCGAACTGCGATGGTTGGCTAGCGCTTCCAGGTCGAGCACCTGCGCGCCTTGCGCCGCCAGCGCCTGCAGCAGCCGCGTTTTGCCGCTGCCGGTGGGGCCGCAAATGACCCTGAACGACAAGCCGGGCACACGCGCCAAGATGTCTTGCACCAGTGCCGCCCTGAATGCCTTGTAGCCACCTTCTACCAGCGTCACCCGAAAGCCGATCTGGCTCAGAATCAGCGCCAGCGAGCCGCTGCGCTGGCCGCCGCGCCAGCAGTAGGCCAGCGGCTGCCAGTCGCGCGGCTTGTCGATCACCTCGCGCTCGATGTGGCTGGCAATATTGCGCGCCGCAATGGCCGCGCCACGTTTGCGGGCTTCAAACGGGTTGACCTGCTTGTACAGGGTGCCAATTTCAATGCGCTCTGCGTTGTTCAGCGTGGGCCAGTTGATGGCGCCGGGCAGGTGATCTTCCAGATATTCGGCTTCGCTGCGGGCGTCGATGATGGCGTCAAAATCGGCCAACCGGGTAATGACTTCGGTGGCGCAAAGCGGCGTCAGACTCATTGCAGCGCTTTCTTGAGCGCAGGCCAGACGTTGGCCAGCATGTGCGGCTGGGCTTCTTCCTTGGGGTGGATGCGGTCAGCCTGAAACCATTTCATGCTGTCGGGCACATCGGCGACGCCTTTGAGCAAGAACGGCACCAGCGCGGCGCGCGTGGTTTTGGCGACATCCACATACATGTCGGCAAAGCGCTGGCCGTACTCGCGGCCATAGTTGGGCGGCATTTGCATGCCCAGCAACAACACTTTGGCGCCAGCTTGCTGCGCCTGGCGCGTCATGGCCAGCAGGTTGTCGCGGGTCAGATTCAGCGGCAGACCGCGCAGCGCATCGTTGGCGCCGAGCTCGATCACCACCAGCGTGGGGCGGTGTTGCATCAGCAAGGCACCCAGACGGGTGCGCCCGCCCGAGGTGGTATCGCCGCTGATGCTGGCATTGACTACCCTGGCACTGATTTTTTCAGCCTCAAGCTTTTGTTCCAGCAGCGCCACCCAGCCGCTGCCGCGCTTGAGGCCGTATTCCGCGCTTAGCGAGTCACCCAGCACCACAATGGTGTTGGCGGGGGGCGCTGGCGGGTTGGTCACGGCCAGCGCGCTGCGGCAAATCCCGTTGCCAGCGAGGATTGCGGCGAGCACGATACAGTGGCGGCGGTTCAAAGGTTTTTGTTGCAAAGAAGAATTCATGTCTGATGTCATTATCTCGGTAGAGCACGTTTTCAAGTCGGTGACCGATGCCACGGGCACCCTGGAGATTTTGCAGGACATCGATGTTGCCCTGCAGCCGCGCGAAACAGCCGCTATTGTCGGTGCTTCGGGCTCAGGCAAGAGCACGCTGCTGTCGATCATCGCAGGGCTCGACACGCCCAGCCGGGGCACGGTGCGCTTGGCCGGGCAAGACATTTTTGCCATGAGCGAGGATGACCGAGCCGCGCTGCGCGCCGAAAAGCTCGGCTTTGTGTTCCAGAGTTTTCAGTTGCTGGGCAACCTGACCGCGCTGGAGAACGTCATGCTGCCACTCGAACTGGCGGGGCGTCGCCACGCGCGCCAACTGGCCGCCGAGATGCTGGCGCGGGTGGGCCTGGCTGAGCGCCTCGGTGCTTACCCCAAGGTGCTCTCGGGCGGCGAACAGCAGCGCGTGGCGCTGGCGCGGGCCTTTGTGGTGCAACCCGCCGTGCTGCTGGCCGATGAGCCCACTGGCAGCCTGGACTTTGCCACCGGCGAGAAGGTGATGAGCCTGATGTTCGACCTGAACCGCGAGCTTGGCACCACGCTGCTGTTGGTCACCCATGACCGCGCCATGGCGGAACGCTGCGCGCGCAGCATCACGATCGAAGCGGGCAGGGTGGTGGCAAACCCAGCCTGAACTATCCTGACGGCGCTTGTTAGCCAGGATCACACCGCGGGAGGCAAAATGAGGGCATGAAAAAGATCAATACTGCCCTCCCACGCCAACTTTTTTCACTGCTGGGTCTGGCCGGGTTGCTCCACACAACAGCGGGCTGGGCGCAAGGCAATGTGGCTGTTTCCGAAAACGACTTTCTTGATGAGATGCCGATCGTGCTGTCGGTGTCGCGCTTGCCCCAGCGGCTGGACGAAACACCGGGCGCGGTCACTCTCCTCGACCGCGACATGATCCGGCGCTCCGGTGCCCGCGATGTGCCTGACCTGTTGCGGCTGGTGCCTGGTTTCCAAACCAGCATGTCTTTTGAAGCCGATGCACCGCAGGCCAGCTACCACGGTGTGTTTGGCCATTACTCCGGCCGTATTCAGGTGCTGGTGGACGGTCGCTCGGTCTACTCGACCTATGTCGCCGGCAGTGTCGCGCCCGGCCTGATGTCGGTGGCGCTGGAAGACATCGAGCGCATCGAGGTGCTGCGCGGCTCCAATTCGGTGGCCTACGGCGCGCGTGCCATGCTCGGCGTGGTCAATATCGTGACGCGGCATACCGCGGCCACGCTGGGGGCAAGCGCCAGGGTCAATCAGGGTGAAAACGGCATCCAGGACACCCGGCTCGGGCTAGGTTGGCGCCTCCAGAACAGCAGCATGCGGCTTGGCGTCGACCAGCAGGGCGACGATGGCTTGACCGGCGCCAATGGCCACAACCGCGTCAGGCGGGTGAATTTCCGGTCGGACTGGCGTACCTTGGGTGACACCGATGTCCAGTTGCGGGCCGGGTGGATGGACATTGATGCCGGGCGTGGCATTGCCGAACTGCACGAACCCCTGCGCGATACCTCCTACGATTCCAGCTTTGTGCAAGTGGACTGGAACAAGGTGCTCAGCCCGGAGCAAGACCTGGCGCTGATGTTTGCGCACAACCAGGAAAGCTACCGCGATATTTCGCCTTTCCCGCTGATTCCTGGATTGAATTTTGATTTCAGCGGCACCGCCCGCAACGATTCCCTGACAGCGCAGCACACGCTGCGGCTGAGCCCGGCGGTGCGCATGGTCTGGGGCGCAGAACTGCGCCGCGAGTCGGTGACTTCGCTGCCCGTCTACAACACATCCGAGGCACTGGTGACCGATTTCACACGCCTGTTCGCCCATGCCGAATGGCGCCTGCGCCCTGACCTGCTGCTCAATGCTGGCGCCATGGCCGAGCACAGCAGTGCCAGCGGCGCCAGTCTGGCGCCCAGGCTGATGCTGAACTGGCATGTGGCACCAGGTCAGACGCTGCGCGCCGGCATGGCCAGGTCGTTCCGTCCCCCCAGCGAGTTCGAGACAAGTGGCGATGTACGCTACGCAGCCAACGGGAAAGTGTTCGAAATTTTCTATTTGGCGCGTGGCAATGTGGCGCCTGAGAAGGTACTCACCCGCGAACTGGGCTACTATGGCAGTTTTTCCTGGTTGAACTCAAACCTTGATGTCCGCCTTTTTGACGAGGTCATGAGCGGTTTGATTCAAGTCAAAAATTATGATGCGCAGGTTGACGGTGAATCCTTCACCGATATCCGTGACTATGTCAATGGCGACAGTCTGACGCTGCGCGGCCTCGAATTGCAATGGGCGGGCCGCCCCTGGCCAGGAGCCCAATTGGGTTTCAACCACAGCTATACAAAATTGTTTTTCCCAAACCCACCAACCAAAGAAACATTGGCAAGCACGATGCCGGAATCAGCCAGCAGCCTGTTTTTCTCTCAGCAGTTTTCCAACGGCTGGACTTTTTCCATGAGTCATCAGAACAGCAATCCTTTCAGGCTGCAAAGAACAGGCAACTACAAACAATACATCAGCCGAACCGATTGGCGCCTGAGCAAGACGCTTCTTGTCGGGCGAAACGCAGGTGAAATCGCGCTCACGGTGCAAAACCAGGGGCCTGCACAAGCCGATTTCTACAAGTCGTTTGCCTTCGAGCGGCGCGCCTATGTCTCCCTGCGCCTCGACAATTGATCGCTGACTCTCGCATGACCCGGCGCTGGCAAATTCTCTTGCTCGGGTTGGCCCTGAGCGTGCTGTGCTGGCAGGCGCGCGCGCAGGCGCCCGGCGTGCGGGTGGCCGTTGTCAGCAGCCAACTCAGCGCGCCTCACATGGATGCCGCGCAGGCCCTGATCCGGCAACTTGAGAGCCGGGGTGTGCCACGTTCGTCGATTCAAATCTACAACCCGGCTGACGTGGCCAGCATCCCCGAGGCAACGCAGACAACAATCAAAGTCTGGGTGGCGCTGGGTACACAGGCCGCGATGGTGCTGGGCAAATCCAGATTGAAAGCGCCGGCGCTCGGCGCCCTGGTGCCGCGCGCCGCCTTTGAGCGCGTGTTACGCGCAACAGGCCATCAGCTTTCGCCCCAGTTCAACGTGGTGTATCTGGATCAGCCCTTGTCGCGCCAGATGGCCTTGATTCGCCTGGCACTGCCCGAGTCCAACCGGGTCGGCGTCTTGCTGGGGCCCGATGCCTGGCACCGCAACGCCTCCTTGCGGGATGCCGCCAGTGCCAACGGCCTGGCCCTGCGGGCTACCCAGGTAGATGACGACGACGCGCTGTTTGCTGCCTTGCAGTCCGTCCTGGAGGACAGCGATGTCTTGCTGGCGCAGGCAGACCCGCTGGTGTTCAACAGCCACAGCATTCAGAATATTCTGCTGACCACCATTCGCGCCAATGTGCCTCTGATTGCTTTTTCGCCCGCCTACGTGCGCGCTGGTGCGCTGCTGGCCTTGTACAGCACGCCAACCCAGGCGGGCGCGCAGGCGGCCCATTGGGTGCTTGAGGTGCTGGCTGGCCGGCAGTTACCAGCGCAGCCGCTGGAGCCCGACGATTTTGAAATCAGTGTCAACGACCAGGTGGCCAGGGTGCTGGCGCTGACGCTCGATGCCCAGGCGCTGCGGCTGGCATTGAAACAACAGGAGCGGCAACCATGAAGAATTCCGACATTCGACGGCGGATGCTGCTCGCTGCGCTGCTGCCGGTGGCGCTGCTGTGCCTGCTGTTGTCGGGCGTCTTCCTGTTCTCGCGTTTTGAAGACATCAATGACAACTACCAGTTGCGCAACCGCTCGGTGGCGCGTCAGCTTGCCCTGGCCTGCGAGTTCGGTCTGTTTGCGGCCAATCAGGAGCAATTGCAAGCCATTGCACTCGGTGCCTTGCGCGAACCCGACGTGCGCTGGGTTGGCATCCGAGACCGTGCAGGCCGGCTGCTGGCCAGCGCGGGCGAGGCCAATGGTGCGGGTCTGCCCGGGGTGTTTGGTCCCGCAGAGCAGATAGTCGGAAATCTGCCAGATATGTTCACCCAGGCGGTGTATGCCAGCGGGCTCAAGCTCGACGATTTGTACGAGGAATCCAATGGCTTCGAGCACCGCTCAGCGGCACCGTTGGGTCAGGTGGAGGTGATGTTCTCACACCAGCCGGTGAGCGACAAAAAGCGCGAAATTCTGCTTTTGGGGGGCTTGATCAGTATTTTGGGTCTGCTCTTCGGCGTGGTCTTGGCCGCCAGACTCAGTGCTGGTGTGATTCGCCCGATGATGCGGGTGTCGCATTTGATCGAACGCATCGGGCATGGTGATTTTGCTGCGGCGGCCCGGGTGCAGGCCAACACCTCGGCAGATGACCCGTTGCATGCGTTGCAGGAAAACCTGGTGCGCATGGCCAATCGGCTGGCAAATGTGCAGCAGGAGCTGGAGCAACAGGTGGCCACAACCACCAGCGCCTTGCGCGAAAAAAAGGAAGAGGCCGAATTGGCAACGCAGGCCAAATCCAGATTTTTGGCCGCTGCCAGTCACGATTTGCGTCAACCCATCCATGCCTTGGGCATGTTCGTGGCGCGCTTGTCCCAGCTCCAGCACGATGCGGCCACACGTCAGCTGATCGACAAGCTCGATGCTTCGGTGCGCGCCATCCAGAATTTGCTCGACGGCCTGCTCGACATCTCACGTCTTGAAGCCAGGGCGGTGCAGATCAAATTGCAGGATTTCCCCCTGCAAGAATTGTTCGAGCGCGTGGCTGACGACCTGGCCCCGCTGGCGCAGGACAAGGAACTGCGCCTGCGTGTACGGCCTTGCACGCTATGGGTCAGGAGCGATTCGGCCTTGCTGTACCGGATTTTGCTCAACCTGGTGGGCAATGCCTTGCGCTACACCGAGCAGGGCGGTGTGCTGCTGGCTTGCCGGCCAAGCGCTGACCCCACACAACTCAACATTGAGGTCTGGGACAGTGGCCTGGGCATCGCGCCTGAACATCAGGAAGCTGTGTTCAAGGAATTTTTTCAGGTCGGCAATCCGGCGCGCCAGCGCACCAAGGGCATGGGGCTGGGCCTGTCCATCGTGCAGCGAAGCTGCCAATTGCTGAACCATCGCTTGCAGCTTTCATCGCGGCTGGGCGCGGGCACGCGCTTCAGGTTGACGCTGCCCCGAGCGGCACCAAGGGCAGCGTGGGCCGAAGCGATGTTGCCGCAGCCCAACCAGGACGGCGTTGCGCAAGGCGCCGCTGTGCTGGTCATTGATGACGACGATCTGGTGCGCCAGGCGCTGGTCGAGTTGTTGCAAAGCTGGGACTACCAGGTGGCCCATGCGGATGGTCTTCAACAAGCGCAACAGGTGATTCAAAATGGCTTTGCGCCCGCCCTCGTCATCAGCGACTACCGTCTCAATGGCAATGCGCAAGGGATTGATGTGATTGCCCAGTTGCGTCAGCAGCTGGCATCGCCAGTACCGGCCTGCTTGATCAGCGGAGATGCCGATCCGGCTTTGCTGCTGGCGGCCCAGGTGGCGCACCTGACCTTGCTGCACAAGCCGGTGCGCCCCGCCAAATTGCGCAGTTTGCTGAGTCGCCTGCTGACGGTTCAGGGTGAAAGCGATGCCAGATCGTAGCCCCAGCGTTTGGCTTCCAGCACGGCCTGGGTGCGGGTGCTGGCGCCAAAAATGCGCAGAATGTTGCTGACGTGAAATTTCACTGTCTCCGGGCCGAGCGACAACTGTTCGCTGATCTGCCTGTTGGTCAGGCCACCCATCAGCGCACGCAGCACATCGAGCTGGCGCGGGCTCAGCACCGGTGGCGCGCTTGTTTTAAGCTGCGTGCCTTGCGTTTCTTCGTCCAGCGGGCTGAAGTTGGAGGCAGGGTAGCTTTCCCCGGCCAGAATTTTGCGCAAAATTGTCAGTAAATAGTCGCTCAAACAGGACTTGGTGACAAAACCGGCGGCGCCCAGACTCCGGGCTTGCTGGATCACACCGGGATTGGCCGAGCCTGACAAAATGACTACTGGCAGCTCGGGGTGCCTTTGGCCAAATATTTCCAATGCCGCCAGGCCACTCATGTCGGGCAACCGATAATCGAGCAACACCAGATCAATGTCCGGGTTGAAATGGGCTAGTTCAAAGGCGCGCGCGCAAGAGGCTGCTTGCAGCACCTCGGTGGTTTCGCCAGGCTGAAGCGCTTGCAGCACCTGACAAAGCCCTTCACGGACCAGCGCATGATCATCAATCACGAGAATCTTCAAGATATTCGCCTTGGGGTCTTTTTTACAATCCAACACTTGAAAACAAAAGCCGCCTTGCCCGACGGCATGGCCCATGCTTAATTGTTTTAATCATCATACTTGACGCCCCATGTTTGTTCACTTACGCCTGCACACCGAATATTCTGTCATTGACGGCACCACCCGCATCGCCGAGGTGGTCAAGGCGGCGGCGGCCGACGGGCAGCCCGCACTGGCCATCACCGACCTGAGCAACCTGTTTGGCGCCATCAAGTTCTACAAGGAAGGGCGCAAGCGCGGCGTCAAGCCACTCATTGGCGCCGAGGTCTGGCTCGAGAACCTGGGCAAGGAGGCGGGGCAACTCACGCGCGTGCTGCTGCTGGTGCAAGACCACAGCGGCTACCTCAATTTGTCTGAACTGCTGGCACGCGCCTGGACACAAAACGCTGGCAAGGCGCAGGCCACGGTCACGCTGGCCTGGCTCAGGGAACTCAATGGCGGGCTCATCTGCCTGTCTGGCGCGCAAGCCGGCCCGGTGGGCCAGGCGCTGCTGCAAGGCGACGAGGCCCGCGCTTTGGATGCAGCGCTGCAATTGGCCAGCGTGTTCCCCCATCGTTTTTATCTGGAACTGCAGCGCGCCGGTCGCCCGGAAGACGAGCCGCAGGTGGCGGCGGCGGTGCAACTGGCGCTGCGCTTAGGGTTGCCGGTGGTGGCGACGCACCCGGTGCAGTTCATGGCGCCGGAAGATTTTGAGGCGCATGAGGCGCGCGTCTGCATTGCCGAAGGTGAGTTGCTGGCCAACCCACGGCGCGTGCGCCGTTTCACGCGCGACCAGTATTTCAAATCGACAGCAGACATGCAGGCGCTGTTTGCCGATGTGCCCTCGGCGCTGGCCAACAGCGTCGAAATTGCCAGGCGCTGCAACCTGAGCCTGGTGCTGGGCAAGCCGCAGTTGCCCGATTTTCCGATCCCGCCGGTTGATGGCGTGGTGATGCCTGCCGACGACTACTTTCGCCATGCCGCGCACGAAGGGCTAAAAGAGCGCATGGCGCATCTGTACCCCGACCAAGTGCAGCGCGACAAGGAAATGCCACGCTACCTTGAGCGGCTTGAGTTTGAACTGGTGACCATTCTGGGCATGGGCTTTCCGGGCTATTTTTTGATTGTGGGCGACTTCATCAATTGGGCCAAGAAAAACGGCTGCCCGGTCGGTCCCGGGCGCGGCTCCGGTGCCGGTTCACTGGTGGCCTACGCCCTCAAGATCACCGACCTTGACCCGCTGCGCTACAAACTGCTGTTCGAGCGCTTTTTGAACCCCGAGCGGGTCTCGATGCCCGACTTCGATATCGACTTTTGCCAGGGCAATCGCGACCGCGTGATCGACTACGTGAAAGAAAAATACGGCAGGAACGCGGTGAGCCAGATTGCCACCTTTGGCACCATGGCGGCGCGCGCGGCGATTCGTGACGTGGGCCGGGTGCTCGACATGAGCTACACCTTTTGCGACGGCATCAGCAAGCTCATTCCCAACAAGCCCGGTGTAGCCGTCACGTTACAACTGCCGCCGGCCGATCGCAAACCCGATGACAAGCTGGTCTATGCGGTCGAGGCCGAGCCGATACTCGCCGAACGCGAGGCCAAAGAAGAGGATGTGCACACCCTGCTGGAGCTGGCGCGCAAGCTCGAGGGCCTGACGCGCAACATTGGCATGCACGCCGGTGGCGTGCTGATTGCCCCGGGCAAACTGACCGACTTTTGTCCGCTGTACCAGCAGCCCGGCAGCGACTCGGCGGTGAGCCAGTACGACAAGTACGACGTGGAATCGGTCGGCCTGGTCAAGTTCGACTTTTTGGGCCTGGCCACGCTGACGATTCTGGAACAGGCCCGCGAATTCATCGTCCAACGCCACCCGGGCCAGGAAAACTTCGCTTTCGAGAACCTGCCACTTGATGACCAAGCGGTTTATAAATTGTTTCAGGAGGGCAAGACCGAGGCTGTGTTCCAGTTTGAAAGCAGTGGCATGCAGGGCATGTTGCGCGACGCCAAACCGACCCGGCTGGAAGACCTGATTGCGCTCAACGCGCTGTACCGCCCTGGCCCAATGGACCTGATCCCCACCTTTGTGGCGCGCAAGCACGGCCGCGAATTGGTGGAATACCCGCACCCACTGGTGGCTGAAATGCTGAGCGAGACCTACGGCATCATGGTGTACCAGGAGCAGGTGATGCAGACGGCGCAGATTCTGGGCGGCTACTCGCTCGGCGGCGCCGACATGCTGCGCCGCGCCATGGGCAAAAAAGATGCCGACGAAATGGCACGCCAGCGCCAGACGTTTCGTGATGGCGCTGCCAAGAACCACATCGACCAAGCCAAGGCCGACGAGATTTTTGACTTGATGGAGAAGTTTGCCGGCTACGGCTTCAACAAAAGCCACGCCGCTGCTTACTCGCTGCTGGCTTACCACACCGCTTGGCTCAAGGTGCACTACAGTGCCGAGTTTTTCTGCGCCAACATGACAGTGGAAATGGACGACACTGACAAGCTTAAGGTGCTGCTGCAGGACGCGCTCAAGATGGGCCTGACGTTCGAGGCGCCTGATGTCAACCGGGGTGTGGGGCGTTTCGAGCCGGTCTCTGACAGCGTGATCCGCTACGGCCTGAGCGCCGTCAAGGGCAGCGGCGCTCAGGCCATTGAGGCCATCGTGGCGGCGCGCCAGGGCAGGGGCGTCGGCCCCAATGGCGACACGGTCGGGCCATTCACGAGCCTGTTCAATTTTTGCGCGCGTGTCGATCGCAGCCGCATCAACAAGCGCACCGTCGAGGCGCTGATCAAGGCCGGTGCTTTTGATGCCCTGAGCCTCAACCGCGCCAGCCTGCTGGCCAGTGTCGATCTGGCGTTCGAATTTGGCGCCGCCGCGCTGGCCAACGCCAACCAGTTCAGCCTGTTTGACATGGGCGACGGCGACGCGCACGGCTCCAGCACCCATGAGCCCGAGCTGGTGCCGGTCACGCCCTGGGGTGTGAAGGAACGATTGGTGTATGAAAAATCTGCGCTCGGTTTTTATTTGTCAGGGCATTTGTTCGACGAAGTGGTGACTGAGGTGCGCCGCTTCGCCAAGCGCGCGATTGCCGACCTGATCGACACCCGCGAGCCGCAACTGGTGGCGGGCATCATCACCGACTTGCGTGTGGTCAATGGCAAGCGCGGCAAGCTGGCGCTGTTCAAGCTCGACGACGCGTCCGGGGTGATCGACACCCGGGTCGAAGAAGCGCTGCTCAATGCCCACAAGGAGCTGCTCAAGGACGATGAACTGATCATCGTCATGGGCAAGCAGCAGCTCGACCGCTTTTCTGGCGGCATGCAGCTCAACGTGACGCAAATCTGGGACCTGGAGCAGGCGCGCTGCCGTTTCGGCAAATACCTGCGGGTGCGCGCCGCCACTGGCCCGCAGGGTGTGAAGCTCGACATGGCGCGGCTGTTGAAAGACTTTCCGGCGCAAAAAGAGCTGACCGAACAGGGCGAGCTCTGGCGCGGTTTGGGCGTGCGCTTGTCCTTGAGCTGCCAGGGCGAAGAAGGCGCCGCCCAGGCCGAGTTGCAGCTCAGTGAGCAGGCCCGCTTCTACCCCAGCGATGCCGCGCTGGCCAGCTGGTGGGCACAGGCGGCGCCGGGCACGGCAGAGATTGTTTACGAATAAGGCATCAAATTAGTCTTTCGGCCGGAAGCTGATCACCAGCGGTGACGGCACGCGGCCGTCGGTGTCGCGCGGCAGCATTTCGGTTTTGGTGATGGCTCGCAGCACCGCTTCGTCCCAGGCGCTCACGCCGCTGGATTTTGTCAATTTGCTCGCCAAAATTTTGCCATCAGGTGCCGCGTGTACCTCGACCACGGCAGTCGGGTTGCCGCTGATGGCTTCGATGAACACGATGTTGGGCTTGATGCGGGCAACGATGCGCCCGGCGTAGCCGGCCGAGGGACCGGCTGATTTGAGCGCGGTGCCGGTGGCACCCGGCGCACCGCTGGCTCCAGCCAGACCTGCGATGCGTTGCAGGTTCTTTTCGCGTTGGGCTTCAAGTTGCTTTGCTTGTTGCTCGGCCAGTTTTTTCTTTTGGGCCAATTTGGCTTTTTCGGCCTCTGCCTGCTTTAACTGGTCGGCCTTAAGCTGCTCCTGTTTCAATTTTTCCTGCTTCAACTTCTCGGCTTTGAGCTGCTCTTGTTTTAGTTTTTCCTGCTGCAACGTGGCCTGCTTGAGTTGGTCCTGTTTGAGCTTGTCCTGCTGCTTTTCAAGCTCCAGCTGTTTTTGCTTTTGCAGGCGCCGCTTTTCCTGCTCCAGCGCAATGTCCACCTTGGGCGGCTCGGCAGCAGGCGGCGGGAGCGGCGCGGGCACCGGCACCGGTTTTGCCACAGGCTGCGGTTTTTCCGGGGGCAATGGCTTGGGTAGCGGCTTCTGTATGGGTTCGGGCATCGGCGCTTGCAGCCTCGGCGCGGCGGCCACTGGCACGGACGCCCAAAGCTCGGCTTCCACATTGACGATTTGCGCGTCACGCTGCCAGTGCACGCCCCAGGTCAGCGCGGCCACCAACAGTCCGTGCGCCAACAGCGCCAGCGTGAAGGCGCGCACCACCCCTGGGGTGTCTGGTGGGGAAAATTCCAGTCGTTCAGCCGCTGTGTGCATGGCAAAAATGGATCAAACCAGGTTCATGGTGCCAGTTGCACCGACAGTCCCACGCGAGCAATGCCGGCGCGCTGCAAAGTGTCCATGACGCGCACCACGGCTTCGTACTTGACCGCCTTGTCGGCGCTGATGACCACGGCGGTGTTGGGCACGCCGGCCTGAGCTTCTTTGACGGCGCTGGTGATTTCCCTGAGGCCGATCGTGCTGGTCTTGTCCTTGAGCTTGAGTTGCAAGGCTTCGTCCTTGCCGATCACGATCTGGATCACTTGGTCGGGCTGGTTGGCGGCCTTGCCGACGCTGGGCAGGTCGATCATGCTGGGCGAAATCAGTGGTGCGGTGACCATGAAAATGATCAGCAGCACCAGCATCACGTCAATGAAGGGCACCATGTTGATTTCATTGATGGTGCGGCGACCCCGGCCGCGGCTGACGACGGTGGCCATACTAATGCCCCGAAGCCGACTGCGCGCCGACGTTGCGTTGCAAAATGTTGGAAAACTCCTCAATGAAGGTTTCCAGCCGGATCGCGATGCGGTCGATGTCGCGGGCAAAGCGGTTGTAGGCCACCACCGCCGGTATCGCCGCAAACAGGCCGATGGCGGTGGCCACCAGCGCCTCGGCAATGCCAGGCGCCACACTGGCCAGCGTCACTTGCGTGAGCGCAGCCAGGCCAGTAAAGGCGTGCATGATGCCCCAAACCGTGCCAAACAGGCCCACGTAAGGCGACACCGAACCCACTGAAGCCAGAAACGACAAATGGATTTCAATCACGTCCATCTCACGCTGAAAGCTGGCTCGCATGGCGCGCCGGGCGCCATCCATCAGGGTGCCGGCATCGGTGATGTGGCGTTCGTGCAGTTTTTGGTATTCGCGCATGCCGCTGGCAAAAATGCGCTCCATGGGGCCACCCTGGCGGGCGTTTTGGGCGGCGGCCGCAAACAGGTCGTTCAAGCTGCTGCCCGACCAGAAGTCGCGCTCAAAAGCGTCGTTAAGCTGCTTGACCTTGCCCAGCGAAAACAGCTTGCGAAAAATGGCGGCCCAACTGGCCACCGACACCGTGATCAGCAGCAGCATCACCAGTTGCACCACCAGGCTGGCGTTGAGCACGAGTTGAAAGATGGAGAGGTCTTGATTCATTATTTACTTATATATTCAAAATTCAGGTCAGAGCATCGATGATCTGGGATGGAATTCTGTCAGGTTTGAGCGTGTTCGCGTTGACCCAGCCAGCGCGTATGGTGGCTTCGCACAGCAAGCGCGGGCCGGTGGCGTTGTTCAGCAGGGCCTGTTGGTGGATTGTCATGGACGCACGCCCCGCCGCCAGCAGCGAAGTTGTAACAAAAAGTTCATCGTCGAGCCTGGCACTTTGGATGTAGCGTACCTGGGCATCGCTGACCACAAACATGCCGCCAATGGTCTCTTTCAGTGCCTGCTGGCTGATGCCCTTGGCGCGCAGCCACTCGGTGCGTGAGCGCTCAAAAAATTTGAGGTAATTGGCATAAAACACGATGCCGCCGGCGTCGGTGTCTTCCCAATAGACGCGCACCGGCCAGCTAAATAGCTCTTGGCGCACCGGCGGCTTGTTCATGCCAGCAAGGCCTTGAGCCGGTCGATGGCGCTGTGCAGTTGCGCCATCGAATTGGCTGTCGAAAAACGGATGAAATGCCCGGTATCAAACTGGCCAAAATCGCGCCCGGGTGTCACCGCCACATGCGCCCGGTTCATGAATGCATAGGCCAGGTCCCAACTGCCGTTCACACCCAGTTTGGCGCAGGCCGCCGAGCAATCAGCCCAGGCATAAAAAGCGCCGTCGGGCATCACCGGCACGGTCAAGCCGAGCGCGTTGAGTGCCGGAATGAAGTAGTCGCGCCGCGCCTTGAACTCGGCGCGGCGGCGCTCGTACTCGGCCAGGCTCTCAGCCTCAAAGCAGGCCAGTGCCGCGTATTGCGAAATGGTGCTGGGGCAAATGAACAGGTTTTGCGCCAACCGCTCAATGACGGGCACCAGCTTTTCCGGCACCACCATCCAGCCCAGCCGCCAGCCGGTCATGTTGAAGTATTTGCTGAAGCTGTTGATGCTGATGAGCTGGTCGTCCAGCGCCAGCGCGGTGTGGCCATACAGGTCGTCATGACTTAGCCCAAGGTAAATCTCGTCGATCAGGGTGATGCCGCCGCGTGCCTGAACCACCGCATGGATGCGGCGCAGTTCATCGGGCGCAATCGAGGTGCCGGTGGGGTTGGATGGCGACGCAAGCAGCACACCGCGGGTGCGCGGGTTCCAGGCTTCCCGCACCTTGTCGGCGCTGAGCTGAAAACGCTCGGCCGCCGTGGTCGGAATCAGCACCGCCGTGCCGTCAGCAGCGGCGACAAAATGCCGGTTGCAGGGGTAGCTCGGGTCGGGCATCAGCACCTCGTCGCCGCGCTCGATCAGCGCCAGGCAGGCCAGTTGCAGGGCAGCCGAGGCGCCAGCGGTGACCACAATCCGCCCAGCGGGCACCTTGACGCCGAAACGGCTGGTGTACCAGGCGCTGATGCGTTCGCGCAGTTCTGGCAAGCCGGTGGCCGGGGTGTAATGCGACAAGCCGGCGTGGATGGCTTTGGTCGCGGCTTGCTGCACCAGCGGTGGCGCGGTGAAGTCAGGCTCGCCGATGTTCAAAAAGACCATCGGCGACTCGCTTTGCGCCACCTCTGCCGCCATGGCACTGGCCGCCTTGGCCACTTCCATCACGTAAAAAGGTTCGATGCGCCGGGCGCGCTCGGAAATACGCATGGCTTGCGTCAATGGGCGCCCGAGTCGGCGGCCACCTCGGCCTGGCGCAGTTGCCGGGCCAGGCCGTTGAGCACGCCGTTGACGTATTTGTGGCCGTCGGTGCCGCCAAATTCCTTGGCCAGTTCGACGCATTCATTGAGCACCACGCGCCAGGGCACGTCCAGGCAGTGCTGCAGCTCGTAGGCGCCAATCCACATCACGCCGTGCTCCACCGGTGAAATCTCAATCAATCTGCGGTCCAGCAGCGGCAGGATCAGCGCGTCCAGCGCCTCAGCCTGCTCGGCGCAGCCGTGCAGCAGGGCGTCAAAATGCACACTGTCGGCCTTGCTGAAACCCGCCAGGTCGCGGGTAAAGGCATCGACTTCGGCCACGTCGTTTTTGCCCACCAGCAACTGGTAAAGCCCTTGCAAGGCGAATTCGCGTGCGCGGGAGCGGTCAGATTTGCTGGCGGCCTTGCGTACGCCGGTGCTGGTCAGACCCTTGCGGGGCTGGCGCGGTGGCCGGGAGGGTGGCCTGGGATGGCTTGATTCGCTCATTCAATTGTTTCCAGTAAATTGGCCATCTCGATGGCCACGCGGGCCGCGTCGCGACCCTTGTCAGTTTGCCGGGCCACGGCCTGCGCCATGTCTTCGGTGGTCAGGATGGCGTTGGCAATGGGCACCTGGTAGTCCAGCGCAACGCGGCTCACGCCAGCGCCCGATTCGTTGGCGACCAGCTCGAAGTGGTAGGTTTCGCCGCGGATGATGCAGCCCAGCGCAATCAGCGCATGGAACTTCAAATGCGCTGCCAGCGCCTGCAGCGCCAGCGGGATTTCCAGTGCGCCAGGCACTTGCACCAACGTGATGTTTTCCTGGGTCACACCGAGTTTCAGTAACTCGGCCTGGCAGGCTGCGGCCAGCGCGTTGGTGATGTCGGCGTTAAAACGCGCCTGCACGATGCCGATGGTGAGTTTTTTACCGTCGAGGCGGCGGTCGGTGGCGTCGAGCGTGCCTTGGTCTGCAATCAGCATGTATGTTTTCCTGTCGGGTTCTTCAGTTGTGAGGGCATCAGGCTGTGACGTAGCCCTCGATTTCAAGGCCATAGCCGGTCATGCTGGGCATGCGTCGCGGGTTACCAAGCAGCTTCATTTTGCGCACGCCGCATTCGCGCAAAATTTGCGCGCCAATGCCGTAAGAACGCAGGTCCATGCGGCCGCGCTCGGGGCCGTGGGTGGCTCTGGCCGTGCCGTCAAATTGGGCCAGCAGTTGTTTGCCGCTTTCACCGCAATTCAAAAACACCACCACACCTTTGCCCTCGGTGGCCACACGCGCCAGGCTGGCGTCCAGGCTCCAGGAGTGCATGCTGCGGCCCACTTCCAGCGCATCCAGCACGGACAGTGGTTCGTGCACGCGCGCCAGCACCACTTCATCTTCAGCCCAATGGCCCCTAACCAATGCGAGGTGCACGCCGTGCGACGTCTTGTCCTTGAAGGCGTGGGCGGTGAATTCGCCAAACGCGGTGGTAAGCGGCCGTGCGCCAAGGTGTTGCACCAGCGACTCCATCCGGCTGCGGTGGTGAATCAGGTCGGCAATGGTGCCAATTTTGAGGCCATGTTCCTTGGCGAATACCTGCAAGTCGGGCAGACGTGCCATGGTGCCGTCATCCTTCATGATTTCGCAAATCATGGCCGCTGGCGTGCAGCCGGCCATGGCGGCCAGATCGCAACCCGCCTCGGTGTGGCCGGCGCGCATCAGCACGCCACCTTCGACGGCCTGCAAGGGGAAGATGTGGCCGGGCTGCACCAGGTCTTCGGGCTTGGCGTTTTTCGACACCGCCACCTGGATGGTGCGGGCGCGGTCAGCGGCCGAGATGCCGGTGGTGACGCCTTCGGCGGCTTCGATCGAGACCGTGAACGCGGTGCCTTTCTTGTCGCCATTGCGCGCTGTCATGGGCGGCAGTTGCAGCCGCTCGCAGTGCTCGCGGGTGAGCGTCAGGCAGATCAGGCCACGGCCAAATCGGGCCATGAAATTGACTGCATCGGCCGTGACGTGTTCGGCGGCCATGATCAGGTCGCCCTCGTTTTCGCGGTCTTCTTCATCGACCAAAATAACCATGCGCCCGGCGCTGAGCTCGGCAACAATGTCTTCGACGGGGGAAATGCCTGGCTGCTGTGACTTTGTCATGGGGTGTTGGAAACAGGATATTTTTAAAAAGTGCCGGACCGGGGCGTGCTTGAGCGAACGTATTCGCGCAGGGTGGTCATCCGTCCGATTATCGGGGATTGTGGTTTGGGTTAGGCTAAGGGCTTACATGAAGGAGTGAATCCATGGCAATCGGCTGGCTGACCGTATTGAAACTGGTGCCCTGGGGCGATGTGATCGAAAACGCGCCCAAGGTGGCGAACGGGGCCAAAAAACTCTGGCAAAACGTTGGCAAAAAACCGGTGCCTGTCACGCCGATCAAACCCGCGCCGACTACGCTGGGTTCGGAGTCACCCGCAGTGGCCGCCTTGCAGGCACAAGTATCTGAGCTGCAAGTGGCGGTGGCCGACCTGCACCAGCAAATGTTGGCGTCAAGCGAGTTGATCCAGTCGCTGGCCGACCAGAATGCGCAACTCGTCAAACGGGTCGAAGTTAACCGCTTGCGCGTGATCAGGTTGGCGGCGTGGGTGCTGGTCGTGACCGTGCTGCTGGTTATCGGGCAGTCCAGCTTCTTTGCTTAGGGTAGAGATGCGCGCATTATTGTCTTTATATTAAGGACAATTATCTGTAAAATAGTCCACCATGGAAAGTCAATTTAGAGCGGTCATTCACCAGAAAATCGTTGATAGCCAAGCCGCGCAGTTGCCCGCTTTGACGCGCCGCGATGTCTGGTTGCCGGGGGTCAAAGGCAAAGCTACGGCCGTTATCGGCATGCGGCGCTCGGGCAAGACCAGTCTTCTTTTGCAGATACTGGCCGACCGGCATGCCGCAGGCCTGGCGCGTGATGGTTTGCTGTATTTCAGTTTTGAAGATGAACGCCTCGCGGGCATGCAATTGGCTGACCTTGACCTGCTGGTCGAAGCGTTTTACAGCCTTCACCCCGGATGGCGAGATGCCCGGCGTGCCTGCTTTTTCCTGGATGAAATTCAGCTTGTGCCCGGTTGGGAGATGTTTGCCCGGCGCATTCTTGACAGTGAAAACATCGAACTCTTCATCTCAGGGTCGTCCGCCCGCATGTTGTCGCGCGAGGTTGCGACCAGCATGCGCGGGCGTGCCATGGAGGCGGTCGTTACGCCTTACAGCTTTCGCGAGGCACTGCGCCACGCGGGCCTTGAGCCTGCCCTGCCTGCGGACCGACTGACCAAGGCCGAACGCTCCCTGCTGGGGCGCGCCTTGACCGACTACTTGACCTGCGGCGGCTTTCCAGAGGCGCAAGGACTCGACAGCCGCAACCGCACCGAGTTGCTGCGTGACTATGTCGATGTGCTGCTGCTGCGTGATGTGATCGAGCGCCACAATCTCAGCCAGCCGCAGGTGCTGCGCTGGATGGTGCAGCAACTGTTGGGCAACGCGGCGGGCGCGTTCAGCATCAACAAGTTTCATGGTGACCTCAAGTCGCGCGGCGTTGCCGTTAGCAAAGACACCTTGCACAGCCTGCTGGCCCACCTGGAAGACGCTTTCCTGATGTCGAGCATTGCCGTTGCCACCGATTCAGTGCGCCGCCGCCAGGTGAACCCACGCAAAATTTACCCGGTGGATACGGGACTGATTGCGCTTTTTGATCGCTCGGGCAAGGCCAATACCGGCCATGCGCTGGAAACCGTGGTTTGGCATGAATTGCGGCGTCGAGGCTTTGAGCCGGCCTACGTGCGCACCGAAGCCGGTTTCGAGGTGGACTTCCTGGTGCGCAGCCCCGCTGGCGACGAAGCTTTGATTCAGGTTTGCGCCCTCATCGACGACCCGGCCACGCTGGCCCGTGAAGTGCGCGCCTTGCAAGACGCCGCCGCCTTGTTGCCTCACGCCTCGCTTCACCTGATCACGCTAGACGTGCCATCAGGTCTGCAATTGCCCGCCGATGTGCAACTGCACCGCGCCGCCGACTGGTTGCTTGCGCTGCCCGGTGTCGGCCTCTGACAGCATTTCGATCATTTCCCGCGCCCAGGCAATCGAATTTTCTTCGTACAAAATTCCTTTTTTCAGAATCATGTGGTGAATGCGCGCGGCGCGTGGTAGCTTGCCTGGTTCGGCAAAATCGCGTTGCTCAATGTCGCGGTAAAGCGCCAGTTTCTCTTCATGCAGCGCCATGCGACGCGCCAGCTCAGGAGCCAGCCCCAGCGAGCCCAAAGCGGCATCGGCACGCAAGCGCACCATGAATTCGTCGCGCAAATCCATCGTTGGCGAAGGCTCGGTGGCCCAGCGCCGCAGTTCGGCCTGTCCGGTGGGCAGTGCGCGGTAGATGCGTTTACGGGTCTTGCCGGCGTCGGGCGCGCTGCTCGACGCAATCCAACCCGCCAATTCCATGCGAGCAAGCTCACGGTAAATCTGTTGGTGTGTGGCGTGCCAAAAGAAACCGATGGATTTGTCAAAGCGGCGCGCCAAGTCGTAGCCGGACGATGATTTTTCCAGCAACGAGGTTAAAAGTGCGTGCGACAGGGCCATGACGATGAGTCTAATTGGAGGAAACACTCTATGCAACCAGTTGCATAATGATGCATCCATCGATTGGCAAGTCACCGCTTTGAGGATTTTTTCATATGAGCACTTACCCGCAATTACTGTCCCCGCTGGACCTTGGCTTTACCACGCTGCCCAACCGCGTCATCATGGGCTCCATGCACGTCGGGCTCGAAGAAGTCAAGGACGGTTTCAAGCGCATGGCCGCCTTTTACGCCGAGCGCGCGCGCGGCGGTGTCGGCCTGATCGTGACCGGCGGCATTGCGCCCAATGACCGTGGCCGCCCCATGCCCGGCGGCGCACGCCTGACCACCGAGGCCGAAGCTGAAAAGCACAAACCGGTGACCGCTGCTGTGCACCAGGCCGGCGGCAAGATCGCCATGCAAATCCTGCACTTTGGCCGCTACGCTTACCACGAGCAACTGGTGGCACCCAGCGCGCTGAAGGCACCCATCAACCCGATGACGCCGCACGCACTCACCACAGACGAGGTGCATCAGACCATTGACGACTTTGTGCGCTGCGCCACGCTGGCGCAAAGTGCGGGCTACGACGGTGTCGAGATCATGGGCAGCGAGGGCTACCTGCTCAACGAATTCATTGCCGCACGCACCAACCAACGCGACGACGAATGGGGCGGCAGCTATGCCAACCGCATCAGGTTCCCGGTGGAGATCGTTCGCCGCACGCGCGAAAAAGTGGGCCAGAATTTCATCATCATCTACCGCCTGTCGATGCTCGACCTGGTTGAAGGCGGCTCCACGCTCGACGAAGTCATCCAACTCGCGCAAGCCATTGAGGCAGCGGGCGCGACCATCATCAACACCGGCATTGGCTGGCACGAGGCGCGCATTCCCACCATCGCCACCAAGGTGCCGCGCGCCGCCTGGGCCTGGGTCACGCAGCAGCTCAAGGGCAAGGTGGGCATTCCGCTGGTGGCCACCAACCGCATCAATACGCCCGAGGTGGCCGAGCAATTGTTGGCGGACGGCTTTTGCGACATGGTCTCGATGGCGCGGCCGTTTCTGGCCGACCCGTTGTTCATTGCCAAGGCGGCTGAGGGCCGCGCCGACGAGATCAACACCTGCATCGGCTGCAACCAGGCCTGCCTGGACCACACCTTTGCCGGCAAGGTCACCAGTTGCCTGGTGAACCCGCGCGCCTGCCACGAGACGCTGATCAACATCACGCCCGCCGCCAGCCGCGACAAGATCGCCGTGGTCGGCGCCGGGCCAGCGGGTTTGAGCTTTGCCACCGCCGCAGCGCAATGCGGCTTTGATGTCACGCTGTTCGACGCCGCCGCCGAGATTGGCGGCCAGTTCAACATTGCCAAACAGGTGCCGGGCAAGGAAGAGTTTTACGAGACGCTGCGCTACTTTGGCAAACAGATTTGGCTGACGGGTGTCACCCTGAAGCTCAATACAAAGATCGGCGCCATGGCCCGCGCAGCGCAGCCATCCATGGCAGCCATCAGCGTCCAGGAATTGGTCGCAAGCGGCTTCAAGCACGTGGTGCTGGCCACTGGCGTGATACCGCGCACGCCGCCGATCGACGGCATCGACCACCCCAAGGTACTCGGTTACCTCGACGTGTTGCGCGACAAAAAGCCGGTGGGCAAAACCGTGGCGCTGATTGGCGCCGGCGGCATTGGTTTTGATACCGCCGAATACCTGTTGCACGAGGGCACCAGCCCGAGCCTGGACAAGGCCAAGTTCTTTGCCGAGTGGGGCGTGGACACCGACTACAGCTCGCGCGGCGGCCTGGCGCCGGCGCACATCGAAGCCAGCCCACGCAAGGTCTATTTGCTACAGCGCAAAGCCAGCAAGGTGGGCGATGGGCTGGGCAAGACCACTGGCTGGATTCACCGCACCTCGCTGAAAAACCGGCATGTCGAGATGCTCGCCGGCGTGACTTACCGCAAAATCGACGACGCAGGCCTGCACATCACGGTCAACGGCGAAGCGCGCACGCTGCCAGTGGACAACGTGGTGATTTGCGCTGGCCAGGAGCCGCAGCGTGAACTGCAAGCCGACCTGCAAGCCGCCGGCCTGGCCGTGCACCTGATCGGCGGTGCCAGCGAAGCCACCGAGCTAGATGCCAAGCGCGCCATCAAGCAGGGTCTGGAGCTGGCTGTGGCGCTGGCTTCGGGCAGCGCAGAAAAGCCAAGCCAGCCATCGACGGTTGACGCGCCGCGCGTCAACGCCGAAAGCACCGCAATGAACAGCGCCAAATCCTATGACACCCTGAGCGTGACCTTGCACGACCACATCGCCACCATCACCCTCAACCGGCCCGACAAGGCCAACGCCATGAACCTGGCCATGTGGCACGAGCTGCGCCAGGCCTTCAAGTGGGTCGATGCCACGGCGGACGTGCGCGTGGCGATTCTGGAAGGCGAGGGCAAGCTCTTCACCAGCGGGATCGACCTGCAAATGATGATGGGCATGGGCGACCAGATTCAGAACGACTGCGAGGCGCGCACCCGCGAAAACCTGCGCCAGGTCATTCTCGACCTGCAAGACTCGTTGACCACTCTGGAGCGCTGCCGCAAGCCGGTGCTGGCCGCCATTCACGGTGCCTGCATTGGCGGCGGCATCGACCTGATCTGCTGCGCCGACATGCGTTATTGCTCGGCCGATGCGTCTTTCAGCATCAAGGAAATCGACATCGGCATGACCGCCGACGTCGGCACCTTGCAGCGCCTGCCCAAGCTCATCGGCGAAGGCATGGTGCGCGAGCTGGCCTACACCGGGCGCAAATTCGATGCGGCAGAAGCGCTACAAATGACGTTGGTGAACCGCGTGTTCGACTCGCGCGAGGCGCTACAAAACGGCGTGCGTGAGCTGGCAGCCAGCATTGCCGCCAAGTCGCCGCTGAGTATTCGGGGTGTGAAAGAAATGATCACTTACGCGCGTGACCACACGGTGGCCGACGGCCTGAACTACGTGGCCACCTGGAACGCCGCCATGCTGCTGTCCAACGACCTGCAAGAAGCCATGATGGCCAACATGGGCAAGCGTGCGCCCAAGTTCAAGGATTGATCAGATCAACTGGTCGTCGCGGCCAAGGGCGTCGTCCAGGCGTTTGATCAATTGATTGATTTTGGCGTTTTCATCGGGCTGCAATGCTGCGCCTGAAGCCGGTCGCGATGCTGTTGGCGTGGCGGCCACCTCCGGTGTGTCAAAGGCCAGGTTAAGCGCCGCCAGCACGGCGATGCGGTCACGCGCGCGCACCTTGCCCGCTTCGCGAATCTTGCACATGGCTTGATCGACGCGGCCCGCCACATTGAGCAGTCGCGCCTCGCCGCCTTCGGGGCAGCCAAGCAAATAGCTTTGCCCCATGATCTGAACTTCGAGCTGTTTCATTCGGAACCTCTCGGTGTGCTCGATGGAGGCGCGCCGGCCTCTGGCAAGCGTGCCAGCAGCGCATCCACCCGTGCCCGCGCTGCACTCAGGCGCGATTTGAGAGAATCGCGATCATGCGTCAGCGTCTCGATTTCCTTGTAAAGCAGCGCGTTCGTGCGGTTGAGTTCTTCGTAGCGAAGCAACAAGCGCTCAACCCGCTCGGCGATTTGGTCAATGGGTGACTGGTCTGACATAAGGCTGGATTGTAGGATTCTGGCGCAGCATTTTAATGACCAAATAGTTATTAAAATCAGCGCGAAAATCAAGTCAGATAAAAACAAGTCATTCATAGAGATTCATACTCATGCGCAACGCTACCGGTTTCAAAGTGATCTGGCTCATGTCGCTCATGGCGCTCATGGCACTTGCGGCCACACTGGCCGCCTGCTCCAAGCCTCAGCCACCGCCTGAGCCGATTCGTGCCGTCAAGGTCATCACCATTGGTGTGCAAGGCGCTGCCAGTACGCTCGAATACGCCGGTGAGGTGCGCGCCCGGGTTGAATCGCAACTGGGCTTTCGCGTCGGTGGCAAGCTGCTGGAGCGCCCGGTGGAAGCGGGTCAGCGCGTCAAGGCCGGGCAGTTGCTGGCCCGCCTCGACGCCCAAGACCTCACGCTCGCCACCGATGCGGCACGCGCCCAGGCCGCCGCCGCGCGCACCAACCGCGATCTGGCCGCGGCAGACTTCAAACGCTACGCCGAACTCAAAGACCAGGGCTTCATTGGCGCTGCCGAACTGGAGCGGCGCGACGCGGTGCTCAAGTCTGCCCAGGCACAGCTCGACCAGGCCCAGGCGCAACTGTCAGCGCAGGGCAACCAGGCGGGTTATGCCAGCTTGCACGCCGATGCGTCGGGCGTGGTGACAGCCGTGCTGGCCGAGCGCGGCCAGGTGGTGGCCGCTGGCACCCCGGTGCTGCACCTGGCCCACGACGGCGCGCGCGACGTGGTGTTTGCCGTGCCCGAAGACAAGGTGGCCGCCATCACAACCGGCACATCCGCGCAAGTGCGGGTCTGGTCAACCGGCGCTACGCTCCCCGGCGTGGTGCGCGAAGTGGCCGCCAGTGCCGACCCCGCCACCCGCACGTTCAGCGTCAAGGTTGCGCTGCAAGCCAAAGACGATCTGGCGCTGGGCAGCACGGTAGCGGTGCTGCCGCAGGCGCTGCAGCACACCGGCGCACCGGTGATCAAGCTGCCCACCAGCGCGCTGTGGCAGCAGGGTCAGACAACGGCTGTTTGGGTGCTTGACCCCGCCAGCATGACGGTCAACCCACAAACGGTGCAAATTGCCACTGCCGACGGCAACGACGTGATTGTGTCGGGCGGCTTGCAGCCGGGCATGCAGGTGGTGGTGGTTGGCGTGCATGTGCTGGCGCCGGGTCAAAAGGTCACGCGTTACCAGCCTGACACCTCCATTGACACCACCAGTCGGGCGCAAACCGTTCCCGGCAATCTGGCGCCAGCCCAGTGAGCCTCGCATGAGCGAAACCCACCTGCAACCCGCAAAAAGCTTCAACCTGTCGCGCTGGGCCATCGAGCACGCGCCGCTGACGCGGTTTTTGATGATTGTGCTGATGCTGCTGGGCGCGGCCAGTTACTTCCAGCTCGGCCAGGACGAAGACCCGCCGTTCACCTTTCGGGCCATGGTGGTGCACGCCTACTGGCCCGGCGCCAGCGCCCAGCAAATGGCCGAACAGGTCACCGACAAGCTCGAGCGCACGCTGCAGGAGGTGCCTTACGCCGACACCATCCGCAGCTACTCCAAGCCGGGCGAGACGCACATCATTTTCCAGATCAAGGACTACGCCCGCGGCGCCGAGGTGGCCAACGTCTGGTACCAGGTACGCAAAAAAATTGGCGACATGCGCGCCACCTTGCCGCAAGGCGTGGTGGGGCCGTCGTTTAACGACGATTTTGGCGATGTTTATGGCGTCATTTATGCGCTACAGGCGCCCGGTTTCAGCTACGCTGAGGTCAAGACCTTTGCCGACGAGGTGCGTCAGCAATTGCTGCGCGTGCCCGACGTGGCCAAGATTGAGCTGTTTGGCGTGCAAGACGAAAAAGTGTTCATCGACATCTCGCAAAAGCGCCTGGCCGAGCTCGGGCTTGACCTTAACGCCGTGCTGGCCCAGCTGAACCAGCAAAACGCGGTGGTCTCAGCCGGCAGCGTGCAAACCCCGCTTGATGTGGTGCATGTGCGCGTGGCCGGCCAGTTCAAGGCGGTGCAAGACCTGCGCGCCATGCCGATCCGCGCCGGCACCCGCCAGTTGCGCCTGGGCGATATTGCCGAGATCAAACGTGACTTTGTCGATCCGCCCACGGTCAAGGTGCATTTTCAGGGCGAGGAAGTGATTGCGCTGGGCGTTTCGATGAGCAAGGGCGGCGACATCATTGCGCTGGGCAAGGCCTTGACGGCAGCCGTCAAGCACATCGAAAGCAGCTTGCCGGTGGGTGTGACGCTGGGGCAAATTCAGGACCAGCCCAGGTCGGTGGCCAACTCGGTCAACGAGTTCGTCAAGGTGCTGATCGAGGCGGTGGCGATTGTGCTGGCGGTGAGCTTCATCAGCCTTGGGCTGCACAGGCGCGCGGGCCGCCAGCCGCTGTGGAAACGCTGGACGCTTGACATACGCCCGGGCCTGGTGGTGGGCATCACCATTCCGCTGGTGCTGGCCATGACATTTCTGGCCATGAATTACTGGGGCATTGGCCTGCACAAGATTTCGCTCGGCTCGCTCATCATTGCGCTCGGGTTGCTGGTGGACGACGCCATCATTGCCGTCGAGATGATGGTGCGCAAGATGGAAGAGGGCTACGACAAAGTGCGCGCCGCCACCTTTGCCTACGAGATCACGGCCATGCCCATGCTCACCGGCACACTCATTACCGCGGCCGGCTTTTTGCCCATCGGCATGGCCAAAAGCACCACTGGCGAATACACTTTTGCGATTTTTGCGGTCACGGTGATCGCGCTGGTGTTGAGCTGGATCGTGTCGGTCTATTTTGTTCCCTACCTGGGCACGCGCCTGCTCAAGGTTCCGCCGCATGTGCAGACCACAGATCAGGCGCATGAAGCGGGCCAGGCGCACGACCTATACGACACGCCTTTTTACCGCACCTTTCAACGCGCCGTGAACGGCTGCATTCGCCACCGCTGGCTCACCATTGGCGCCACCGTGGCGCTGTTTGGCCTGGGAATTGTCGGCATGGGCCAGGTGCAGCAGCAGTTTTTTCCTGATTCGAGCCGGCCCGAGTTGACCATTGAACTCTGGTCACCCGAGGGCACCTCGTTTGCTGCCACCGAAGACGTGGCCAAACGCGTCGAGCAACGCCTGATGGCCGAGCCCGGCGTGGCCACGGTCACGCAGTGGATCGGCTCCGGCGTGCCGCGCTTTTATTTGCCGCTGGAGCAAGTGTTTGCGCAAACCAATGTGTCGCAACTGATCGTTCTGCCAGAAAACCTGGCCGCGCGCGAGCGCTTGCGCCATGCGTTGCCCGTCATGTTGGCGCAGGCGTTCCCTGAAGTGCGTGGCCGCGTCAAGCTGCTGGCCAACGGTCCGCCAGTGCCATACCCGGTGCAGTTTCGTGTGATCGGGCTCGACCCGCTGCTACTGCGCGAGCGCGCCGACGAGGTCAAGGCCGTGCTGCGGCAAAGCACCAACACCCGCGGTGTCAACGACAACTGGAACGAGTCCATCAAGGTCATGCGCCTTGAGGTGGACCAGGACAAGGCGCGCGCGCTGGGTGTTACCAGCCAGTCAATCGCGCAGGCCGCCAAAACCATCCTCAGCGGCACCACCGTCGGCCAGTACCGCGAGGGCGACTTGGCTCTCGACATGGTGCTGCGCCAGCCGCTTGATGAGCGCAGCGCCATCACCGACATTGCCAACGCCTACCTGCCCACTGCGGCGGGCAAGTCGATTCCGCTCACGCAAATCGCCAAGCCGGTCTTCACCTGGGAGCCCGGCGTGATGTGGCGCGAGGGCCGCGACTACGCCATCACCGTGCAAGGCGACATCGTCGAAGGCCTGCAGGGCGCCACGGTCACCGCCGAGCTGCTGCCACAGCTCCGACGCCTTGAAGCCCAATGGGCGCAAGCCGGGCAGGGCGACTACCGCATTCAGGTGGCTGGCGCCGTGGCCGAAAGCGCCAAGGGCTCGTCGAGCATCGTGGCGGGCATTCCGGTCATGCTGTTCATTACCTTTACGCTGCTGATGCTGCAACTGCACAGCTTCAGCCGCGCGGTGCTGGTGTTTTTGACCGGGCCGCTCGGCCTGGCTGGCGTGGCCGCGGCGCTGCTGCTGCTGAACCGGCCGTTCGGCTTTGTCGCCTTGCTGGGCGTGATTGCGCTGATGGGCATGATCCAGCGCAATTCGGTCATTTTGATCGACCAAATCGAGCAAGACCGTGCCCGAGGTATATTGGCGTGGGACGCCATTGTGGGCGCCGCCACGCGCCGCCTGCGCCCCATTGTGCTCACTGCCGCTGCCGCCGTGCTGGCCATGATTCCGCTCAGCCGCTCGGTGTTCTGGGGGCCGATGGCGGTGGCCATCATGGGCGGTCTGATCGTGGCCACGGTGCTCACGTTGCTGGCGCTGCCAGCCATGTACGCCGCCTGGTTCCGGGTCACGCCCGACAGCCGCTGAGCGCTCGCCAAGCCACTGCCACCCACCGCTGCCCGCCACCCAGCAGGTTAGAATCCGCGCCTGACCTAACAGCATCAGCGCGGGTGGCGAAATTGGTAGACGCACCAGGTTTAGGTCCTGACGGTAGCAATACTGTGCGGGTTCGAGTCCCGCCCCGCGCACCAATCTTAAAACACCCTTACGATCGATCATGACCGGTCAGTCCGTTGACTTGCTTCAATCGAAATCGTTTGAACCGCTTAATTGATCTTTGATGTCAATTGAAATCTACCAAACACTAAAAAACGTGGGGCTCTCCGATCAGCGTGCAACACAGATGCTGATCACAGCCAAGCACGAGGTCTTTGCTGTTGATCAGGTGGTCTGGCCCAAGGAGGAGAGCCAACAGCCCCGGACCTACATCGTCTCCGGCCTCGTGTGTGCGTGCGTGCCAGATACAGATGGTGGCATGGCGCTCTTTGCCGAGGCCATAGCCTGCAGTTCATCGCATCTGCCGCATTTTGAGGCTGAAGACAACCTGGACATTCCGCTCAAGCAGTCAATACTGGCCGCCTTGCGCGGCGTCTCTCGCGGCATTTTTTTGCGTTGTGGCAAGCAGTGGGCTGCGGCCGGGCTGCTGCGTCTGGGCTACGCCACCGTTGGTGTTCTGGCGGCAGTCCCCAACAGAGGGATGGCGGCATGATCGACCGCCGCAGACGCGTTCGCCTGTCGTCGCCCGTGTGGCAGTACGTGGCCATGGGCATGGACGCGCTTTTGATTACCGTGAGCGCAGTGGCCTGCTTTCGCTGGAACTTTGGCACGGTTGAACATGCCCCCATGTTGGCCCGCTACAGCCTGCTGGTGCTTGCCGCCGTCGTCATGATGCTCGGGTTTTCACGGACCATCCACCGTTCGTGGCGCGGCAATCGCCTGTTCGACATGCTCAAACCGGTGCTGTTGTCATGGGTTTACAGCCTGGTGGTCATTATTGCCTGGCTCTACCTGACCAAAACGTCAACCGACGTGTCGCGCCTGTGGTTTGGCGAATGGGCCCTGAGCGCGCTGGCCGCCATGTGTCTCGCGCGCCTGGCCATTCATGCCACGCTGCGCTGGATGCGCAGCAAGGGCTACAACTTCAAGACTGTGCTCATTGTGGGCAACGGCCCCATCAGCAAGTTTGCCCGAACCGCCGTGGCAGACGCGCCCTGGAGCGGTCTGCAAATACTGGCCGAAGTCACGCCAGAGTCACTCGCCAATTACCTCCAAGCCACCAGCCAGCGCCAGCCTGACGAAGTCTGGCTGTGCCTGCCGCTGGGCGACAAGGCGGGCATCGAGACCACGCTTGACGTGCTGCGTCACAGCACCGCCAACATCCGCATGTTGCCCGACTGGTTTTCGCTCAAGCTCATGAACCACGGCATCAGCGAGATGGTGGGCCTGCAATTGCTCGACCTGTCTGCGTCACCCATCAACGGCTCCACCCAAGTGGTCAAGCTCACGCAAGACATGGTGCTTGCGTCCCTGATATTGCTGCTGATCAGCCCGCTCATGCTGCTCATTGCCATTGCCGTCAAGCTCACCTCGCCCGGGCCGGTGCTGTTCACGCAAATGCGCCACGGCTGGAACGGCCAGCAAATCAAGGTTTACAAGTTTCGCAGCATGGTGATGCACCAGGAGCCTGACTTTGCCGTCACGCAGGCCACCGTCAACGACGTCCGGGTGACCCCGCTGGGTGCTTTTTTGCGCCGCACCAGCCTTGACGAACTGCCCCAGTTCTTCAACGTGCTGCAAGGCAGCATGTCCATCGTGGGGCCGCGCCCGCATGCGGTGCAGCACAACGAACACTACAAAGAACTGGTGCCGGGCTACATGCGCCGCCACAAGGTCAAGCCCGGCATTAACGGCTGGGCGCAGGTGAACGGTTTTCGTGGCGAGACCGATACTCTCGATAAAATGCAGCAGCGCGTGGCGCACGATCTCTTCTACATTGAAAACATTTCGCTCTGGCTCGACCTCAAAATCATCGCTCTCACTGTGTTCAAAGGGTTCACTCACCCCAATGCGCATTAATTTACCCCTTACCCATCGCCCCATGCCCATCTTCAACCTGCGTCTGCTTTCTTCACTGCTGGTCAGCTTGGTGCTCAGCGCCTGCGCCTATGCGCCGGGCATGTATGTTGGCCAAACCGCCGCCACACAGAGCCCCGGCAACGCCTGGTCCATCACCCAGGCGCGCAGCAGTAGCACCAGTGCCAGCGCCAGTAGCGACACCGCCGCGCAAGACGCGCCGCCCCCTGGCAGCCTGATCCCCATCAGCGCGGCACTCATCCGCCAGCAGCGCGCCAGCCGCGCCACCGACATCGCGCCCACCGTCAAACAATTGTTTGCCGTGCCCAAGCCCTACGTGATTGGCCCGGGCGACGTGCTCAACATTGTGGTCTGGGACCACCCCGAGCTGGCCATTCCGTCCGCCGCCAGCAACGTCACCTCAGACGCCGGCAGCCTGTCCACCGTGGGCAACGGGTTTAACGTCAACGCCCAGGGTCTGATCCAATTCCCCTACGCCGGCACGCTCAAGGTGGCCGGCCTCACAGAATTCGAAGCCCGCGACCTGCTCGCCAGCAACCTGGCCAAGTTCATCCAAAAGCCGCAAATCACCGTGCGCATCCAGGCCTAACGCAGCGGCCGCATCTACATCGACGGCGAAGTGCGCACACCCGGCCTGCAAGCCCTCAACGACATCCCCATGACGCTGCCCGAAGCACTGGGCAGGGCAGGGGGCTTTACCCCCACGGCTGACCGCTCTGCCATTGCCGTCACCCGCAACGGCAGCACCGCCCTGGTCAACCTGCCCAAGCTCACCGCGCGCGGCATCAGCCCCACGGCCATCCTGCTCGGCAACGGCGACCTGGTGCGCGTGCTCGCCCGCGAAGACGCCAAGGTCTTCGTGCTTGGCGAAGTGCTGCGCCCCAGCACCCAAACCCTGCGCAACGGCCGCCTCACGCTCAACGAGGCGCTGGGTGACGCCGGCGGCGTCAACCCCGTGTCTGGCGAACCGCGCCAAATCTATGTCATACGCGCGGCCAACCAAGAGCAACCTGAGGTGTATCACCTTGACGCCAATTCCGCCACCGCCTACGCCATGGCCGAAGGCTTCGAACTGCAAGCGCGTGACGTGGTCTATGTGGACCCGGCACCGCTGGTGCGCTGGAACCGCTTTATCAGCCTGATCTTGCCCAGCGCCGTCGCCGTCAACACCTCGCGTGACGCGCTTAACTGATGAACATCATCCTCACCCTGTGCATTGGCAACATCTGCCGCAGCCCGCTGGCCCAGGGCCTGCTGGCGCAGCAGTTGCCCGGCCACACCGTGTGGTCCGCCGGGCTGGGCGCGCTGGTGGGCGAGCCCGCTGACCCCATGTCGGTGCAAATTGCCGCCGAGCATGGCCTTGACATCAGCGCCCACCGGGCGCAGCAGGTCAGCAGCTTTTTGTGCCAAAAGTCAGAGCTCATTCTGGTGATGGAGCAGGCGCACAAAGACCAACTGGTGCAGCAGTTTCCGCTGGTGCGCGGCAAAGTGTTTACGCTGGGCCAATACAGCCAGTTCGACATTGCCGACCCCTACCAGCAACCCCGTGAAGCCTTTGAGGCCGCCTATGGGTCAATAGCCCAAGGCGTGGCCGACTGGGTGCCCCGTATCCGTCAGCTCAGTTAAAAAACTTATTTCTCCGCATGAACTCTTTCCCCCAAACGGCCCAACCCACGCTGCTCGCACCCCAAGACGACGAAGACAGCATCAACCTGCTGGAGCTCCTTGACGTGGTGCTTGACCAGCGCTGGCTCATTGCCCTTGTCACAGCCGTGGTGCTGGCGCTCGGCAGCGGCTATGCCTTTTTGGCCACGCCCATTTTTGAAGCCAACTCGCTCATCCAGGTCGAAGACAGCAAAGCCGGCGGCGCCAGCAGCCTGCTGGGCGACATGGGCAGCCTGTTTGACATCAAATCCCCCGCCACGGCCGAGATCGAAATCTTGCGCAGTCGCCTGGTGGTAGGCCAGGCCGTGGCCAACCTGCAGCTCGACCTGACCGTCACCCCCAAATACCTGCCCGTGGTGGGCCGCTGGTTGTCGCGTCGCGCCACAGAGCCGTCTGAACCCGGCTTTATGGGGCTGGGCGGTTATGTGAGCGGCACCGAGGCGCTGCAAGTGGGCTACCTCAAGGCACCCAAGGCGCTTGAAGGCGAGCGCTTTACCCTGTCGCTGGGTGCGCAGGGCTACACGCTGCACTCGCCTGATGGCGCCGCTTTGGGCACCGGCCGCATGGGCGAGCCGCTGGCCTTTACCCTTGACGGCGCCGCTGGCGAACTGCTGGTGGCCAGCGCCACGGGCAAGCCGGGTGCCGAGTTTTACATCACCCGCTCGTCACACCTCGAAGAAACCGAGCAGTTGCAAGAAGCCCTGAACATTGCCGAGCAAGGCAAGCAGTCTGGCGTCATCAGCATCAGCCTGCAGGGCAAAGACCCCGCGCTCACCGCCCGCACGCTCAATGAAATTGGCGCCCTCTACGTGCGCCAAAACGTGGAGCGCAAAGCCGCCGAGGCCGAGAAAACCATCAGCTTTCTCAACACCCAGCTACCGCAACTGCGCCAAGAGCTTGAGGCCTCCGAGGTCAGGTTCAACCAGTTCCGCAACAAAAACGGCACCTTTGACCTGGGCACCGAATCCAAAGTGCTGCTCGACCAGTCCGTGAGCCTGCGCGTGCAACAGCTTGAGCTACAACAAAAACGCACCGAGCTGCAAACCCGCTTTACCGCCCAACACCCCACCGTGCAGGCACTTGACGCGCAACTCAAGCAAATCACCGGCCAGATCGCCAGCCTCGAAGGCAAATCAAAAAGCTTCCCCAACGTCGAGCAAGACCTGCTGCGCCTCACGCGCGACGTCAAGGTCAACAACGAGCTTTACACCAGCCTGCTCAACAGCTTTCAGCAACTGCGCCTGGTCAAAGAAGGCAAGGTGGGCAACGTGCGCATTGTTGACGTGGCCGCCGTCCCTGAAAAAGCCGTTAAACCCCAGCGCAAACAAGTGCTGGCCATTGCCGCCGTGCTGGGCCTGCTGGCCGGGCTGGGCCTGGCCTTTTTGCGCAACAGCCTGCGCCCGGGCATTAAAAATGCCGACGACATCGAGCAACACCTGGGCCTGCACGTGTTTGCCACCGTGCCGCACTCCAAAGACCAGGCGGCGCTGACCACCGACATGGGTGTTAACAAAACCGGCATGCACCTGCTGGCCAACACGCACCCCGAAGACCCCGGCATCGAGAGCTTGCGCAGCCTGCGCACCGCGCTGCAATTTGCCATGCTCGACGCGCCCAACAACGTGGTGCTCATCAGCGGCGCCACCCCCGGCATTGGCAAGTCTTTCACCAGCGCCAACTTTGCCGCCGTGCTGGGCACCGGCGGCAAGCGCGTGCTGCTCATTGACGGCGACATGCGCAAGGGCCACATCAACAAATTCTTTGGCCTGCCCCGTGGCATGGGCCTGAGCGAGCTCATAGCCGGCAGCCAAACCCTGGCGCAAGTGCTGCACCCAGCCGTGTCGCCGCAAGTTGACCTGATCACCACCGGCACGCTGCCACCCAACCCGGCTGAGCTGCTGATGTCACCCAGCACCGTGCAACTGCTACAGGCGCTGGCCAGCCAATACGACATTGTGCTCATCGACACCCCGCCGGTGCTGGCCGTGTCAGACACCCAAGTGCTGGCACCGCAAGCCGGCACCGTGTTTTTGGTGGCGCGCGCCGAGGTCAGCACGCTGGGCGAGTTGCAAGAGTCCACCAAGCGCCTCAAACAATCAGGCGTGGCCGTGCGCGGTGTGATCTTTAACGACGTCAATACCACCAAGCGCCGCTACGGCTACGGCACCGGCTACGGCTACAAATACAGCCGATACCGCTACACCCAGTACCAGTACGGGCAGACAGCGCAAAAGTGACCATGCTTCTTCCATCCACCCCGGCCTCAACGCCTTTGCTGGACACTGTTGAATAAAATTCGATGTCGCTCAAAACTCTCTAAAGCAAACTCATCATGCAAATACTCGTTGAAGTACCCAGCCATCTGCCCGATGCCGCGCAATGTACCCCGCAGCAATTTATGCAAGATGCCAAATTGGCAATGGCCGTCAAGCTATTTGAAATGAAGCGCCTGTCATCGGGCATGGCGGCATTGCTTATCGGCATGACCCGCGTACAGTTTTTGGGTGAACTCCATCGGTTTGGTGTGCCCATGATTGACCTGGACGAGAACGAGCTTGCGCAGGACATTCTTAATGCCTGACCAAACTATTTTTTGGCAGTCTTCCTGGCTGACGATCAACGATGCGCCTGTGGTTTTGCCGCCCTACTTGAAAAATGCGCTTGATTTAGGCGAGGCATCAGTCATTCAAACCGCACTGCAACTGGGTATCCAACGGGTATGTATCGAGGAAACCATCGGGCGGCGCGTTGCCCGTTTGTCCAATTTGAACGTTACCGGGTCAATCGGCGTGTTGCTTAAGGCCAAATCCTTGGGCTATCCGGTATCAATGCCAGCTGCAATCAACCGAATGCATGAACGTGGCATTTGGCTTGGCAGTGATGTGATCAGCTTTGCGCTAGCGCATTGAATAATGCAGGCCACGCCGGTAGAAACAATGAACAACTCCATCATTGGCTTGGGCCATATCGGCCTGCCCACCGCCGCAGTCTTTCGGGCCAAACTGCAAAGCAAAGCCCAATGACCAACAAAATCTACGTCGCCGGTCACCGTGGCATGGTGGGCTCGGCGATCGTGCGCCAACTCCAAGCCATGGATTGCCACGTCGCTGACGCTCCTCGCAATGACGCAACTGTCATCATCAGCCGCACCCACGCCGAACTTGACCTCACCAACCAGGCCGCTGTGCAGGAATTTTTCGCCCAAGAAAAACCCACCCAGGTCTATCTGGCCGCCGCCAAAGTGGGCGGCATCCACGCCAACAACACCTACCCGGCAGACTTCATCTACCAAAACCTCATGGTGCAGGCCAACGTGATTGAAGCGGCTTTTCAAAACGGCATTAAGAAGCTCCTGTTTTTGGGCTCAAGCTGCATCTACCCCCGCCTGGCGCCGCAGCCGATGCGTGAAGACGCGCTGCTCACCGGAGAGCTCGAGCCCACCAACGAACCCTATGCCATCGCCAAAATTGCCGGCATCAAACTGTGCGAAAGTTACAACCGCCAGTATGGCGCCAGCCACGGTGTGGACTACC
>Ga0210030_1000024_pt1 | contig 115894 bp, 96 predicted proteins | sample CryGeymeta201523_FD_183986 | JGI IMG/M metagenome (GOLD analysis project Ga0210030, IMG submission 183986) | Groundwater microbial communities from Crystal Geyser aquifers in Utah, USA - Crystal Geyser metaG 2015-23 (SPAdes) (version 2) | ecosystem: Environmental > Aquatic > Deep subsurface >...
ACTCTTCTTTTCCTTCTTCTTCCATATTTAATTAAATTTACACAATCAAAGTTAGTCTTTGAATTAATAAAAGAAAAGTAAAATAGTAATTTTAAAGAGTTAGCCTCCAAATACGCTGTAGTTTTCGAAATCTTTTTAATTCGTTTTGAAGGAGTTGAAGAAATTCTTTTCCGTTGTGAGGAACCGATTTTTCTAATAATTGACAGTTTTTGTATAAGGAATGGGTGAGTTGTTTTACCGATGCAATATGCCTATATTTATCTTCACTAAAGGTTTTTTCTTCAGCATTTATTATTTCCGGAAAAAGAGAACCGGATTGCTGAACAATGTCGCCTGTAAAATAGATGCTTTTGTGTTCGCTGCCATTTTTATCTAAAGTAGCCATCTGCTCTACAAAATATTGAGATATATTTTTAGAGAGTAAAAAAATTTCCAACGCTTTTATACGCATAGGCGATTGTGGAACATATAATGGCAACTTATCTGACATAAAAAGAATTTCAGGGCGTTTGATATAATCACTCAAATTTAAGTAGAAGATAGGGTATAATACATAGGATATTAAAGTTATTATGTATATTTACTTTAAATTTTAAATAATTTATACTTAATTTATATGGAATCTAAAATAGATGCTTTGAATTGGGAATTGCTAGGCTTGTTACAGCTAAATGCCCGTATGTCCATGACGGAGTTGGGAAGAAAAGTTGGTTTGACAGCACCTGCAGTTGCTGAACGCATAAAGAAGATGGAAGATTTAGGAATTATTCGTGGGTACTATACAAAACTTTCTTATTTAAAAACCGGGCATCAGCTTAAAGCAATTATAACTTTAAAGGTTTTTATGGGAAGGCTTATGCCTTTTTTAGATAAAGTTACTGATTTTAAAGAGGTTATAAATTGCTATCGAATTACCGGCAATGAGAACATTATTATGGAAGTAGTACTTAGAAACCAAGAACATTTAGAAAAATTTATTGATCAACTAATTTCTTATGGCGAAACAAAAACCCATATCGTTTTATCTAATAAAGTAGAAAATGCAGCTATTCCTAAAATAAAATAACTCTTTAATATCCTATAATTAGCGTATGTCCATCTTTTTTCTTTTTAAGATATAATGTAACCAAAGAATCAAACCAATGATAAATGCCAAAAAGAATGAAGTAATGTACCAGGTAGATTTAAATCCTAAGGCACTTACTAAATTCATTCCAGTATTGTGCCCTACAATATGTGCAATGGAATAACTCATGCTAAAAACACCCATATAACTTCCTTTTCTTCCTTTTGGAGCCATTTCTAAAGCGATAGCATTTGAAAATGGGGAAGAAATCATTTCACCAATAGTGAGTAAAATCATGCCTATTATTAAAGTGCCGCCCCAAGTACTAAGATTTAAAATAGCAAAGCTTGACATCAAAAACACAGTTCCCCAAAACAATGCCATGGTTTTTGATAGTTGTAATCGTTCCATCCAACTAATTAATGGCATTTCAAAAATTACAATTAAAGAGCCATTTAAAAACAGGATCCATCCAATAATATCTTCTGTCAGTCCATGTACCCTTTCATAATACAATGGAATTACCGAAAAATATTGCACAAAAGTTAATCCGGTTGCTATCATAATAAAAACAAACAGGAGAAATGTTTTATTTTTATAGGGAGAAATACCCTCTTTCACTTTTGCTAATTGTTTCTCTTCTAATGAAATTTTCTTAGGTTTTAAAAGCAGTAAAAGTAGAATGGAAGCTATCATACAAGTACTGCCATCTATCCAAAATAATGCTTTATAATGGATAGTTGCAATAATAATTCCGCCTATAACAGGCCCTAATGAAAATCCTAAATTTATGGCTAAATGAATTAAGGTGAGTGACCTTGTGGTATTTTCGGGTTTGCTATAGGTCTCTGTGGCAACAAAAATTGCAGGTCGGTAAGCGTCAGCAACTAAAATTAGAGAGAAAATCCCAATGCAAAATCCATAAAAAGTACTTATATATTGCAAAATAAAAAATCCGATACCACCCAAAAACAAACTAGCAGTAATTACTTTATAAAAACCAATCGTATCTGTGAGTTTGCCTCCAATCCAAGTACCTACCAAGGAGCCTATGCCAAAACAAGTCATAATCCATCCCACTTGTGGTAAGGTAAAACCAAGAGAATTAACCAAATACAAAGACAAAAAAGGTATAACCATTGCCCCGGCTCTATTAATAAAAGTAACCAATGCCAAAAGCCAAATTTCTTTGGATAGACCTTTAAAGGAGGCTACATAATTAAAATAAATTTTTTGCATCTTAAAATTTGGTTACAAAAAAAAGCCCGGAATATCCGGACTGTTATAAAATCAATAAAGTGGTTTTAGAATAAATGTAGAAGAAATACCTTTTTCTATTTTCTATTCAAAGCTAAATAAAATTTGTGTATCTTGTGTTTAATATATCGGTATTATTTATGAAAGTATTAGTTTATTTATCTCTTGTAATTTTTTCAGTTGAACTTTATGCGCAAGACACCACAATAATTGTTAAAGAAATTCAACAATATCAAGCAGAACTTAATGCAGAATTTGCTAATCCTGACACAACTATATTAGAAAAAAATGTCTTTGAATCTTTCCGACAATTAGAGTTTTATCCCATAGATTTAGCCTATTATGTGCAAGCAAAACTTGTGAGAACACCCAATGAAAAACCTTTTTTAATGCCAACTACCACAGATAGATTACCTGAATATGTAAAATATGGCGAATTGCATTTTCAAATAGATACCTTGGACTTGGTTTTAGATGTTTTTCAAAATACAAAACCTAAAGAAGAATATAAAAACAATTTATTTCTTCCTTTTACCGATTGGACCTCAGGAGATGGTTCTTATGGAGGAGGAAGGTATATCGATTTATTAATACCTGAGAGCGACACGCTATTTATAGACTTTAATAAGGCTTACAACCCATATTGTGCATATAATAAAAACTACTCTTGTCCTATTCCTCCTAAGCAAAACGATTTGCCTATTCGTATGGAAGCAGGAGTAAAAGATTTTAAATAATCAAGTCATCTTTATAATCCACAAGCCCAAAAACACAGCCAAAATGGCAAGAAAAATGCTGGCAACAGTATATAAGGCAAAACTCAAATAATTTCCAGAATTTATAAGTGATTGGTTTTCAAAAGCAAATGTTGAAAAAGTGGTAAACCCTCCACAAAATCCTGCAGTTAAAAATAGCACTTGATTGTTATTAAGAATATTATTTTTTAAGACCAAGCCCAATAATAATCCAATCAGTAAACTTCCCGTCACATTTACTAATAATGTACCAAGTGGAATCTTGAAAAAATTAAATTTATTTAATGGAAAACTTATAACATAGCGCAAAACACTTCCCATTCCACCACCAATAAAAATAAACATAAGTTGTTTCATTTTATTTTCAATTTTCAGCTACTTTAAAAAGCATTAGGTTTTGCAAGTTGTGTTTCTATAGGAATATATATTTCAGTCACCCAATTTGCTGGGTTTTTTTCTTCCGGGTATCTAATAGTATAAACTTCAAAAGGGCTAAGAGAATGATGCTTGGTAATATTTTTTTCGGAAAGATATTTTTGTGCAAGCTCCCAAGCTTGTGACAGGTTTGAATATTTTCCTTTTAATGTTGTTTTTAATGCAGTACTCGATTCCATAAAACCACTTATTACAGGACTTCCATCGGGAAGTATAACTCTGTCTTTTGTTGGAATTCCTACCGTAAAAATAGAAGTATTGTTTAATTCATCCCATTCCATAAAGACAACAAATGGACTGCCTTGAGCCCGAATGTTATTTTTTTCCATAAAACGTTGTATCTGCATCATCATGGGTGGAATTTTTTCACTGATTTCGGTTTGTTTTGCTGCAGTAGTATTATATAAATAATAACCACCACTATAACCGGTGATACCATCTACCGAAATGGAAAAGACGTCCATTTTTTGAAGTAAAATAGAATTTAAGTTTTCCAAACTTTTAGCATACATGTTACTAATTTCTTCCTCTAAGTCTGTGTCCTTTGTAGCAAAATATATTTTTTCAAAAAGGCCTAGCGTACCTTGCATAGACCAAGTAACTTTTGTACTTGAACCATTTTCTAAAGGCTCTAAAGTCCATTCCACTTGGTAACCTTTATCCTCTAAAGTGCCATTAAAGACAATTTTTTGTTTGAGAGATGTATTAGGAATAACAGACAATGTTTGCATAGCACCTTCCCCATCTTTTTTGCTTTTCCAAGAGTAAGAAGCACCTTCGCCCGAAGTGTTTTCAGGGTAGTTAATTTTCAGGGATTCATCCTCCATCCAGGAACCCCAAGATTCCCAATTTCTGTAATCATTTATATTTTGAAACACTACTTCAGCAGGAGCATCTATGATTTTTGATTCAGAAACCGTAAAACTTCCATCTTGTGTGCCAAAATAAACAGCAACACCAATAAAGAGAATTAAAATTAAAAAAAACAGATATTTTAAAATTTTCATAGTTTATATTTTTACCATAAGGAATAGGTAAAGATAATCATTATTGCAATTCAATTTTTATTACATTTGTGAAAATCAAAAACAGATACGAATGAAATTAAAAATGATTACATTATTTGCTTCTGTGGTATTGCTTTTTGCAAGTTGTGCCAAAGAAACAAAAACAGAAAACAAAGTGGTTGAGGAAGTTGCATTTTCCTACAATGTAGAGCAATTTGCCGATGTAAAAATACTTCGTTACCAAGTGCCAGGTTGGGAGGAGCTTACTTTAAAAGAACAAGAACTGGTTTACTATCTTACTCAAGCAGGTTTAGCCGGCAGAGATATTATGTGGGATCAAAACTACCGTCATAATCTTAAAATTAGAAAAGCACTGGAAAATATTTATACTTCTTATCAAGGAGATAAAGATGCTGCAGACTGGAAAAATTTTGAAATATATTTGAAACGTGTATGGTTTTCAAACGGAATTCACCATCATTACTCTAATGATAAAATGAAACCAGATTTTTCGGCAGATTATTTGAAACTTCTTTTAACCGAAACAAACACCACTTTAGACGGCGAAGCCTTTGAAGTTTTATTTAATGACAAAGACACTAAAAAAGTGAATCAAGGAAAAGGTGTGGATAATGTAGCTCTTTCTGCAGTAAACTTTTATGGATCGAATGTTACTAACAAAGATGTCGAAGCCTTTTACAAAGCTAAGAAATCTCCAAATCCCGATAAGCCTTTGTCTTATGGTTTAAATTCGCAGTTAGTAAAAGAAAATGGTGTATTGACAGAACGTGTTTACAAATCTGGAGGTCTTTATGGCGATGCTATTGATAAAATAATTTTTTGGTTAGAAAAAGCGCAAGGAGTTGCTGAAAATAAAGCACAAGGCGATGCTCTTGGGTTGTTAATTTCTTATTACAAAACAGGAGATTTACAAACTTGGGATGATTATAACGTAGCGTGGACATCCGCAACTGAAGGAAATATCGATTACATAAATAGTTTTATTGAGGTTTATAACGATCCATTAGGTTATAGAGGATCTTATGAAACTATTGTGCAAATCAAAGATTTTGATATGTCACAAAAAATGGCTGTTTTATCTGAAAACGCTCAATGGTTTGAAGACAATTCCCCTTTAATGGAAGAACACAAAAAGAAAAATGTGGTCGGAGTTACCTATAAAGTTGTCAATGTTGCTGGCGAAGCAGGAGATGCTTCCCCAAGCACACCAATAGGTGTCAACCTTCCTAATGCCAACTGGATTAGAGCGGAAGTAGGAAGTAAATCAGTATCTTTAGGAAATATCATTCACGCCTATAACAATGCAGGAAATACAGGACGTTTAAAAGAATTTGTTCACGATGAAGAAGAAATGGCGATGGAAGAAGAATACGGACAAATTGGCGATAAATTACATACTGCATTACACGAAGTTATTGGTCATGCGTCTGGGCAATTAAATCCCGGAGTTGGCGAAACCAAAGAAACTCTTAAAAACTACGCATCTACTTTAGAAGAAGGACGTGCAGATTTAGTGGGTCTTTACTATTTATACAACCCTAAAATTCAAGAACTAGGTTTGGTAGATGATTGGAAAAAAGTTGGAATGACAGCCTATGATGGTTATATCCGTAATGGTTTAATGACACAATTAATACGTTTAAACCTAGGAGACGATGTAGAAGAGGCTCACATGCGAAACCGTCAGTGGGTATCTGCATGGGCATTTGAAAAAGGTAAAGCCGATAATGTTATAGAAAAAGTAACACGCGATGGTAAAACCTATTTTAAAATAAACGATTATGACAAGTTACACGACTTATTTGGAGCTTTACTTCGTGAAACACAACGTATAAAATCGGAAGGCGATTATGCAGCTGTGGAAGCCTTAGTGGAAGGATACGGCGTAAAAGTGGACCAAACTTTACACGCTGAAATTTTAGAACGTAACAAACAGTTTACTTCTGCACCTTACAGTGGATTTGTAAATCCGGTTATTACTCCAGAAATGGATGCTGAGGGAAAAATTACTTCATTTAAAATAACGCAACCGGTAACTTTTGATGAACAAATGTTGTTTTATTCAAAAGAATATGGTGTTTTACCTGAGGTAAATTAATACTCATTTTAAAGATAATGTAAAGAGCCGTCTATAACAGACGGCTCTTTTGTATTTAAAATTATGTATATTCTTTAGAGGGGTTCTTTATTCTATGTATGATATGATTTCTACCAATATTTCACCCCTCTCGGTCTTTTATCATTTTTTGTTTCATGTTTCTACCGAGAAACTCCTATGTCAGAATTATCAAAGAATCTTTAATTAATCCCCTAAGGAACGATATATCGGTAGAAAAATTAAAGAGTCGAAGACCAAATCCCGTTAGGGATGACATATCAATATCCAGTAGGTTGTTTTAGGGAAGAGAATTAGATGAAATTAAAAATGTAAATTATATATCACCCCTTTATATTATTTTAAAAGATATTTTATAGCAAAAAGAAATAGAAAAAACACCAAAAAGCCCACAAATACCCATACACTTCCTTTGTAGTATTTTTTGTGTAAAACCCTATCTTTTTTATAACTCAAAATAATCAATATAACGAAAACAATAAAAAATAAAATGGCAAAAATAAGTTGGCCTTGAGAAAACATGATTTTGTATTTTTAGAACCGTAAAAGTACAACCAAAATAATAAACCGAAACTAATGAAAAGAAAAATAGAAGCAGTAAAACAATTTCACACGGCCTTTAAACTAGGCATCAAAAATAAACCAACTGCAGATTTAGGAGAAGCCAAAAATTTATTGCGATACAAATTGATGCGCGAAGAAAATGAAGAATATTTAGAAGCGGCTAATACAAACGATTTAGTAGAAGTAGCAGATGCTTTAGGAGATATGTTATACATTTTATGCGGAACTATTATTGAGCATGGTATGCAACATAAAATAGAAGAAGTTTTTGATGAAATACAAAGAAGCAATATGAGTAAACTCGGTGCTGATGGAAAACCAATATATAGAGAAGACGGCAAAGTATTAAAAGGTCCAAGCTATTTTCCACCCAATATCAAAGATATTTTGGATTAATAATAGCTTGGGTTATAAAGTATTTGATTTAAATAAGGAGAAAAAAAGAAATTTACACTTTATATCTCCAGCCAAATGGATCTTCAGCTTTGTTATATTGTATGTCTGTTAATTGTTTTTTAAGGCGAAGCGCATACGAATCCTCTATTTTAGGTAAATCGTAATTTGTTTTTTGATAACCAAATCCGGATACAGGGCTAATAATAGCCGCCGTACCTGCACCAAAAATTTCTTTTAAGCTGTGGTCTTTTGCAGCCGTTACTAATTCTTTTATCGATATTTTTCTAACCTCAGTAGGAATGCCTTGCCTTTCAGCTAGAGCAATAACACTCTTTCTGGTAATTCCATCTAAAATCCTTTCACTGGTTGGTGCAGTAATTAACGTGTCATTAATTCTAAAAAAAACATTCATAGTACCTGCTTCTTCTAGATATTCGTGTGTACTATCTGTCCAAACAACTTGTTGATAGCCTTGGTCTTTTGCTAAACTTGTAGGATAAAATTGAGCACCATAGTTTCCAGCAGCTTTTGCAGCACCTACACCACCATTTGCCGCTCTGCTATATTTTTCAGCAATGAGTACTTTAACATCTCCCGTGTAATAGGCTTGTGCAGGCGACATTAATATCATAAACTTATATTGGTTTGACGGGGCTGCAGAAACGCCTGCTTGGGTTGCAATTACAAACGGTCTGAGGTATAAGGTATTTCCATTTCCTTTTCTTACCCAATCTTTATCCATTCGTAAAAGGGTTAAAAGACCATTCATAAAAACTTCCTTTGGCACTTCAGGAATTGCTAATCGAACGGAAGATTTATTAAAACGTATAAAGTTATCTTCAGGTCTAAAAAGCCACACTTGGTCCTTTTCATCTTTATAGGCTTTCATTCCTTCAAAAATAGCTTGGCCATAATGAAAAACACGAGCTGCAGGCGAAATGGTTAATGGGCCATAAGGTTCAATAACCGGATTTTGCCATTTGCCATCTTTATAATCACAGCTCAACATATGATCAGTGAACACACTTCCAAAAGTCAAATTATCAAAATCAACTTCGTGAATTCTCGATTGTTTTATTTTTTTTATTTCTATTGGAAAAGTGTTTTTTGTTTGCATAAGAATCTTTTTTTGATATGGCAAAAGTAGTCAATTTTTAAGCTATATAAAAGCCAAAAAAAATCATATTTTTCGATTATATTTACATCTTAATTTAAGTGTATAAAACAAGTTACAAACCCATGAAAAAAATCATTTTTTACACAAGTATTTTTACCCTGTTATTCGCTTGTAAATCAAATAATGAAAATTACCTCTCTATAGGCGAAAAAATTACAGAACAAGAGGCAATAAATAAAGATGCAATGGCAGCAATATATGATGCTATGAAACCCGGCGACACGGTAGATGTTAAATTTAGTTCCACAGTAAATGAGGTATGCCAAAGCAAAGGCTGCTGGATGAAAATGGATCTTGGTGAAAAAGAGGTAATGATAAAATTTAAAGACTATGCCTTTTTTATGCCAAAAGACATCGCCGGAAAAGAAGTTATACTTAATGGAAAGGCTTTTATCGAGGAAATGTCTATAGAAGATCAAAAACATTTTGCTGAAGATGCCGGAAAATCAGAAGATGAAATCGCAGATATTAAGGAATCTAAAAGAACACTTTCCTTTGTTTCAGACGGGGTTTTAATCTTACAAAAATAAAATGCAACGGGAAATTGTAACTACAAGTGACGGTTCCTCAACCATATTTTTTTCCGAATGGAAGGAACATTGTCATTCTATTCACGGTGCAATACAAGAGGCAAATCACGTTTTTATAAAAATGGGATTGTCTCTTTTTTCATCCGGCGAAGTTGCCATTTTAGAAATTGGTTTTGGCACCGGTTTGAACGCTTTTATCACTCTATTAGAAGCTGAAAAGAGAAATCTAACCATTTCTTATGTGGGTGTGGAAGCGTATCCTATTACTTTAGAGGAAGTAGAAAAATTAAATTATCCTAAACAATTAAATGCCTCTGAAGAAATATTTCGCCTATTGCACGAAAAACCTTGGGAGCAAAATATCGAAATTTCATCTCGATTTAACTTAAAAAAACGCCAACAATTTTTTGAACAAATCAATGATGCCTCACAGTATGATCTTATTTATTTTGATGCTTTTGGTGCAGGAGTACAACCTGAATTATGGACAGTATCTATTTTTAAAAAAATGTATCAAGCCCTTAAACCAAAGGGAGTTTTAGTTACTTATGCAGCAAAAGGCAGTGTGCGAAGAGCAATGTTAGAAGTTGGTTTTAAGGTGGAACGTTTACCAGGTCCTCCAGGAAAACGAGAAATGCTGCGCGCTACAGTGGGTTAAATCTTAAACCTTTATTTACGTTAAGACCAACTTTACTAGTACTTGCCTTTATTTTGAAAAATTTGTGATTTAATTTTTTGCAATAAAAAAAAGGAAATTTTAATCTAAATCTTTTGTCAATCTTTTTATCATGAATCAACAACCTAACAATCCGTTGCACGGAATTACATTAGCCACAATACTTAATTTTTTAGTTGAAAAATATGGTTGGGAAGAATTAAGTAATCGAGTAAGCATACGTTGTTTTTCTGCCAACCCATCCATAAATTCTAGTCTTACTTTTTTACGTAAAACACCTTGGGCAAGGCAAAAAGTGGAACAGTTGTATTTAAATAGTATTTAATTTTCTACAATTGTTTACCAATTCCATATCACAAACCTGCTCTTTTTGTTTCCTTGTTCCATAGGAATGGTTTTGTAATTTGCTTTAAGTTTATCTAGTTGTTTGTAAATTTTTGGAAGGTTTTCTTGTTTAGAAACTAAAGTGGTAAACAACCCTATTTGTTTTTTAAAAGAATTACTTTCCTTAATCATACGCTTTATAAACAAGGCTTCGCCGCCGTTACACCATAATTCGTTGGCCTGACCACTAAAATTTTTAGTAAAACCAGTAAAATTTCCCAGATTTTTTAATTTTCTAAAAGTACTTCTTGTTGCTTCTTCTTGTGAATTAAAAAACGGGGGATTGCACATTGAAAAAGAATAATAAGTTCCTGGAGTTACTATTCCTTTAAATATAAATCCGGGATTTTTTTGATGCAATATTGTAATGCGTTTTTCTAATTCGGGTGTAGCTTTTACATTTGCTATTGCTGCGTTTACAGCCGTTTGATCCATATCAACACCAACCATATTCCAACTGAAAAGCTGTGCTCCTAAAATGGGATAGATGCCATTTGCTCCAACACCAATATCTAAACCTTTCACATTATTTTGCAGACCTTTTTCTTCTAATATATCTGCTAGATGATATATATAATCAGCACGTCCGGGAATAGGAGGACATAAATAATTTTCGGGAAGATTCCAGTCTTTTAGATGATAATAATGTTTTAAAATGGCTTTATTTAAGTGAAAAACTGCTTCACTATTAGCAAAGTCTATCGTTTTTGTTTTGTGTTCGTTTATGAATACAAAGGGTTTTAATTCGCTATGGCTTTTTCCCAAGGAATCAAAATCGTAAGAGGTATGAGGATTTTTTAAATGCAAAGTTTTTGATTAATAATAAGAGGGTAAAGGTAGTATATTTTGAATGGGTACGTTTTATTTATGAGGAGTGTTCAATAAATTTTGTCAAACATCTATAAATTAAATACTTCCTTGCCATAGTATTTTGCCTTTGGGTATTCCATATTCAATTAATAACACTACTTTTGCGCCTGATTTAAAAAAAAACAGCATCAATGAAGCGCATACAGGAATACAAAAAACTTTTTCAAGTTACACCAGCAACCGATTTAAAAGAACTAAAAACAACCTACAGAAATCTAGTTAAAGAATGGCATCCTGATAAGTTTTTAGAGCATGATGTTTTGCATGAAGATGCTAAATTAAAAAGTGTTCAAATTATTGATGCCTACCATTTTTTAGTTAGTTTATCTCCTGAAACAAAAGCGGCAAATTTAGAAGAATACAACGTTACTATTACAGAAACAGGTATTTTAGACTTTCGTCACAAAGGGAATGTATTAGAAATTACATTTTTAGATGGTACAACGTATGAATACTTTGGGGTGAACAAAATTTTATTCAGCAAATTTATCAATGCAGACAGACAATACCGTTTTGCAAAAAGAAATATTTTTACATCCTTTCCTTACAGAAAATCTAAAAAGGATGCAGTATTAGAAACTGTATAGACTTTTTATTTTTCAATCAAAAACAATAATAGAGACAGCTTATAAAGTTGTCTTTTTTTTGTTTATTAAAAAAATAGTAGACTTAAAAGGTGGGTCCGAAGGATTCTTTTGTATTAGAAAAAGCCTTTTGAAGTGGCTTTTCTAGTTTTTTTGAAATTTGAATTTGTTTTATTTTTTCCAAATGTTCCGGTTTGTGGGCGTCAGTTGCTACAAAAGTAATTGCATTTTCTGTGAGCAATTGAAAAGCTTTTCTTTGTACATCACCACCATAATGCGAGCTTAACGAAAGTAAATTTAATTGGAGCAAACAACCTCGTCTTTTTAATTCTATACTTTCGCTTGGAGTCATATAGTTGTATCGTTCAGGGTGGGCAAGTACGGGTACATAGCCATAATTTTGAATGTCAAAAATTTGTTGCTCTGTATGCATAGACTTTTGAAAATAAGACATTTCTACTAATAGTTTATTTTCTGAAACAGTAAGAAGCTCTTTTTTTCCAAGAAGAATATTAAAGCCAGAATCGAGCATGTATTCCGCTGCGGCTCGATATGGCAATTTTAGGGTAATTGGCATTTTTTTATTAAACATTACTAAACAATCGGTTATACTTACTGCAGTATTATAATAGTAATCCTCCATTATATGAGGTGTAGCTATCACGCCACAGTATCCTAAACTTTTATATAATTCTGCCATTTTTTTAGAAACCTCCATTGCAGTCGATCCATCATCAATGCATGGCAATATGTGGCAATGCATATCTATGGCATTTTCTAAAAAATCTGCTAGGAATACGTGTTTTGTGAAAATGCTAAACATGATGCTAGTTTGTTACAAAAGTAGGCGATTGATATAAATAGAAGTTAAATTATTCGGGAAGTGATTTTTTAGAAACATAAATAAAATTATTATTGGTATTTTCTTTTAGCCTTTCTATATCGATACCGATACTTAAAGAGCGGTCTTTTTTTATTAATATATTAATCCATTTCTGCTTTCTTAATTCGCCATTTGGGGTGGTAACTTGAAAGTCTTTCCAGTTTTTAAAATCTATTAAAATATTAGATCTAAGTTCGCTTCTAACTTTCTCATTATGAATGATATGATTTAGTACATCTAGAGAATAAGTTTCATTTTCATTTAAACCGAAGGTTTGTAAAAGTTCTTTATTTAATTTTAAGGTTCTATCGTTGTGGTCAAACAAAGAAATCATTATCGGAATGTTTTCAAAAATAGCTTGAAAAATATCTTGTGAAATTTCTTTTTCTTTAATGGTGTTTTTTAAAGTTTCTATAAGGTTTTGTTCTTCGGTAATATCTTTTGAAGAGCAGGCAATACCTATTACTTTATGGTCAGAAAGTATTGGGTTCATCGATGTTTTAAAGTAGGTAAGTTTGCCTTCTTTTTCCCGTTTATTTGTTACTGAAAATATTTCATTATTTAGTGCTTTCAAATAGCCTTGCAACCAAAATTGTTTTTCTTTTTCATTGGTGTATTTATCTAAAATAGAATCTCCGGTCCGGGGTCTAATTTTATAATATTTTTTTATCAATTGGGTATATGCCAAATTAAAAGAATTAAGCTGAATATTTTTGTCAACAGACCAAATAACATCGGTGGTGTTATTTATGAGAGCCTCTTTTTCTTTTAATTCACTTGAAATTATAGCGTCTACTTTCTTTTGTTCGGAAATATCGATGATAGCTGCAATAAAATAAGGATTTCCTTTAAAATCTTTTACCATTTTGCCTATGAGATGAAACCAAATTGGCGTGCCATTTTTATGAAGGTATCTCTTTTTACGCGTGTAAGTTGAATTATGGTCTTGTTTAAATAATTCCCATTGATAGATATCCTCTTTAAAGTCTTCTTTATGTGTGAAATCTCCTGTTTTTCTTCTAAGCAATTCCTTTCGGGTATAACCTAATTTGTTTGCTATATTTTCATTAATATCTAAAATTACGCCGGTTTCAGAAACTTGAATAAATCCAATATCAGGGTTAGAGAAGAGAATGTCTATTTGATTTTTTTGTTTTAAAACGTTTTTATAGACGTTGAAAATTGCTAAAAGGAGAAGTAAAGCAGAAAGAAACACAAATACAAAGCCTTTATAATTACTCATTTTTTGTATTTCTTCGGGATCATTAAATAAAGTAAAAACCAAAGAATCACTAAAATAAATCCAAAATATTCCAAACACAAGATATAGAAGCGCAATAATCACTGCTTTTTTCATAACAAAATTTGAGGCGGGCTCAATGTAAGAAAATATTTATAGTTTTAATAAATACATAATAACTTTATTTTTTTTAATCGTTTTTAAGAATAAAAAAACACCCCTCTCATGTCACCATAAAATTTGTGAAATAAGAAAAGATGTCTTTTATTTTGATTACAATTTTAAGATGAAAAATGCAACTTATTCAGAAGCAATAATCATCCTATTCATTTTTTGCTTTTAATTGTTTAGAGGTATATATTCTAGTTTTTGACCACCTACAGAAGCATCAATCATTAATCCGGCTTTTGGTAAGACATATACTGCAATACCGTCAGCATACTTAGCCTTGATTGCTTCTCCCGATTGTAAAGCAACTGCTGAGGCTCCGGCGGTTAATTCCAGTTTATTGGTTTTTAATCGGTTAAATGCTTCTTCGGTTTCAAAAAGTATCATTTCACTGTAGGTTTCTCCACCGGCTTGTAGTCCTAAATCCAGTTGTTTCATACTAGCCAATCCAATAAGCACTCCGTTTTGATAAACGGCTCCATTACCAGATGCAGCACCAACTATAAAAGCTCCTTTTCCTACATTTGGAAAAAGGACATACGCTGTTGCACTTTTTAATTGGGGGGCTATTTCTTTGTTTATTTTAATAAATTCGGCTTTAGCTATTTCAGCATCTCTTATAATTTCTTTGTCTTTTTGTGTTTGCGAAAAAAGAGAGGTGCTTACCATAAGTACTAAAAGCATGATAAAATTGGAAGTTTTCATTTATTTGTTTTTATTGTTAGGTGTAAAATTAATTCATTATAATAGAACCCTTAGTTAAGGTGGTGTTATTAAGTGTCAAGGAAAAGCTAATTTTTTATGGCGTGGTGCTCCATTGTAATTTTATCACCTCCTTAAAGGAAGGAATATGGGACTGCCATTGGTAATTGTCTTTTATTTTAAGTCGAAGTGCATCCGATGCTATTTTCTCTCCGTGAATTAAAAAAACCTGTTCCGGGATGTTCTTAATTTCACTAATCCATTCTAATAACTCTTTTTGATCAGCATGAGCAGAAAGACTTTGAATGTTTTTTATGTGTGCTTTAACAGCATAGTATTTTCCAAATAATTTAATTTCATGTCCCCCTTCTTGAAGCATTCTGCCTCGGGTTCCTTCTGCCTGATAACCAACTAACAGAACAATAGTATTGGGTTTATCAATACAATATTTTAGGTAAGTGAGTACTCTACCCCCTGTAACCATGCCGCTTCCGGCAATTACAACTTTAGGTCTTGGGTCGTCAATGGTTTTCCAAGTATCTTTATAGGAGGTAATGATATTAAAGTGATTGCGCATTGCACTTAATTCTTCTTGTGTAATTTTATGCCATGTGGGGAAATTTTCAAAAATCCTAAATACTTCATTACCCATAGGACTATCAATAAAGATAGGAATGTTCGGAATTTTATGTTTTGTGTATAATTTCCATAGCTTGTACATTAGGGTCTGTAAACGTTCCACCGCAAAACTTGGAATAATAAGTATTCCCTTATTATAAAGCGTTTCATTAATACTTTCTATTAATAATTGGTCAGCGCTTTCTTCATCAGGATGTAGTCGGTTGCCGTAGGTGCTTTCTAAAAATAAAAAATCTGCCCATTGGGGACGTTTTGGTTTTTCTAACAGAAGGTCTTTTTCTCTTCCAATATCTCCGGAAAACACAAATAATTTACCTAGAACTTCCAGTTCTATAAATGTTGCTCCAAGAATATGTCCGTTTTTTTGAAATCGGTATCGGATACCATCAGAAAGAGAATACCACTTTTCGGGTTCTGCCGGGCTAAAAATTTCTAAAGCTTTTTCAGCATCCTCTGTGGTATAAAAAGGGAGAGCGGGTTTGTGTGTTGTATATTCTTCCTTGTTTGCCCTTTCAGCATCTTCTTCTTGAATTTTTGCACTGTCTAACAAAATAACCGAAGCGATGGAAAGGGTAGGAGAAGTTCCAATAATGGGTCCTTTAAATCCTTGTGATACTAATTTAGGAATATATCCTGTATGGTCTAAATGCCCATGGGTAAGTAAAAGAATATCTATTTTATTAGGAGGATATGCAAAAGGCAACCAATTGTTTTCACGTAACTCCTTTATTCCTTGAAACATACCACAATCAATCAGAATGGTAGCAACTGGGGTTTCAATGACAAATTTAGATCCTGTAACGGTTCCGGAAGCACCTAAAAAATAAACTTTTACTTCAACGTTAGTCATCTTATTTTTAATGTTTGCATAAAGATTCCATTTCCTTGAGTATTTTTTCTTTTCTGGTATCAGAAATACCTAAATGATCCAGAAAAAAATGGTCATTAATTAATTCCAGACATAATACTACATCCCGACTCAACAAAAATTGTTTTTCGCGAGAAGTCAATAAGGTGGAAACCGTTATTGGGTATAAACCAGTAGAATCGATTTGGTCTTTTATAGCCTTTCCTTTTGGGTAATCCCAACTCAACAAATGTAAACAGGAACACTTGCCATAAGCTAAAGCATCTTCTGTAAATCGGGTATTGGTTACAACCCAACCTTGTTTTATGGGAAGTTTTTTCTTTGCTTTTTGGGCGTTAAAACGCACAATATCTCTATAACGTGAATCAATGTATAACGGTACCTTTACATCGCAATTGCTGCCTTCTAGACTATGAAATTTACATTCAATTAAAAATAATTCTCCGTCTTTTTGAGCCATTACATCAATTTCATGAGAAACACAAGCGCCTTGAAGTATTTGTCCAATTTCTACCTTATATCCAGTGTTTTTGAGAATAGCTGCCACAAACTTTTCAAAAGGAAAACCTGTTGGTCCAAGCTCATAAATGGCTTTTTTTAATTTATATTTTGAAGCTATAAAGCTGTTTTTTTTCTTTAGTAAGTTAAATGCTCTATTGTATATTTCTTTGGTTGAAATTCCCACATAAAGTTCTTCTTCTATTTTATTTAAAATCCATTGAACCATTTCCTCAGTAGCACCGGCTCTTTTTAATGAAGTAGCAACTTTTTTTGAAGAAAAGTCAACTTTTTCACCAGATGCTTTTATAATTGTTATGTTTTTATTTTGCATCACTAGTTTTTTAAAAGTTGTTTCTAAGGTATGAAAACTTATCGATAATTTTAATTATATCGTTTTTGTTTCATTTATCTTTATAGTAATGTAAAGCTAAAACTACGATACTAGGTTTTCTATGAGATATGTCACCATTAGAATTTTTTATAATTTTTTTCAGTTACTTAAAAGTGATAAATATCATAAAATAAAGCCTTTAAAATACTTACATTTATGAAGTAATTTTCAATTAAAAGTTATGAAAAAAATATTTTTCTTAATAGGATTGTTTCTCCTTCCTCTTTTAATGCAAGCACAAACAATAAAAGATGTTGATTTTATTGCTCCCATTTTAGATGGATATGCAGCTGTTAAAAAAGGCAATCAGTGGGCATTTATGAATGCTCAGGGCAATATAGTGATTGATTTTAGAGACGACCTAGTAGCAAATGAAAAAGGAATTGCCGGTATAGATTTAGGAGTTTCCAGCCAAAGTTATCCCCTGATGTTAGAAAATAGAAGCATTATAAAAACTATGAAAAACGGAATTGCTTATTATGGGTTTATCAATTCCATTGGCAAAATAGCAATTCCTCCCATTTATTTAAACGTCACTAATTTTAAAAATGGATATGCCTTGGCATTACATCTTAATGAAATTGTTCTTGGTAGTAATGCTCCTTTAGGAAAAAGAGTAGTAACCTATGAGTATAATGTGGTTTTGATGGATACGAATGGAAATATAATAAAATATGTTACCGGACCATTTCCGATTTCACTTTCTAAAGAAAAATTGAAAGTTGCTCCCCCCATTTTTGCTAAAGACATTTCTGAAAATCTAATTGCGGTAAGAACCCCAAATGGCAAATGGGAAGTAATAAAAATTAAATAAATTTTTATAAAAAATTAAAGACTATGCCTTATTCTAAAAAAATTCAAAAATTCTATCAAAATCTAGGAAAACTGTTTTATGCTATCGCCGCAATTGACAATACCATCCGAGAAGAAGAAGTACAAATGCTAAAAAATATTATTAAAGATAAGTGGCTTCCGCTAGATGATTTTAGTGATACGCATGGTACCGATTCTGCATACCAAATTGAAATTGTATTTGATTGGCTTGAGGAACAACAAGCAGAACCTAATCGTTGCTTTGATGCATTTAAAGAGTTTAAAAAAGAGCACGATTCTTTATTTCCTATTGCAATTAAAGAACTTATTTGGAATACAGCAGAAGCAATTGCAAGCTCCTTTGCCGGAAAAAACAAATCAGAAGTGATACTTCTCGCTAAATTAAAGTTGCTTCTTAAAGAGTAATCTAGAAACCATAGGGTTCACTTTTTTTACATTTTTCATCCTTTTTTATTTGTTTTATTTAATAATGAATGATATCCCAATAAACTTTAGTGGTCTTAGTGATGCAGAAGTTATTTCCTCTCGTGAAAAATATGGGTGGAATGCTATGGAACATTTAAAAAAAGGATTTTTTTGGTCTAGTGCAAAAGAAATTGTATTTGAACCTATGTTTCTTTTATTAGTTGCTACTTCCACCATATACTTTATTTTAGGGGAATATACCGAAGGTTTTTTTTTGCTAGGTGCCATTTTACTTATATCAACTATTTCTTTTTTTCAAAATGCTAGAAGCAGAAATGCTTTGGATGCATTAAAGGAATATACCCAAACTCTTTCCAAAGTTATTAGAAATAAGAAGGTCGTAAAAATCCCATCAGAAGAAATTGTACTAGGTGATTTTGTATTGGTTCAAGAAGGTGAAATGGTTACTGCCGATGGAATAGTGGTGCAGCAAAATGATTTTTCTGTCAATGAGTCTATATTAACAGGAGAAGCATTTGCTGTAACTAAACTTTTGGAAGATACCGAAAAAAATCAAGTTTATCAGGGTACAGCAGTGGTTTCAGGTCAATGTATTTTTCAAGTAACTGCTATTGGTAAGTATACAAAGTTTGGTGAAATAAACACCTCTTTAGGGAAAATTGAAAAAATAAAATCGCCATTACAATTTCAAATTAACCTCTTTGTAAAGCAAATGGCTATTTGGGGAGCCCTTGTTTTTTTAGTGATATGGGGAATTAGTTTTTATAATTCGGGGGATATATTAGATAGTTTATTACGTGGTTTAACCATAGCAATGTCGGTTTTACCGGAAGAAATTCCTGTTGCTTTTGCAACTTTTATGGCGTTAGGAGCATACCGTCTGATGCAATTAGGCATTATAGTAAAACACACGCAGACTATTGAAACCCTTGGCTCTGCTACAGTTATTTGTACCGATAAAACTGGTACTATTACCCAAAACAAAATGCAACTTTTTAAAATTTACGATTTTAAAAAGGATGTCATTTCAGAAAAATCATCATGGAAATCACCCGAAAATTTACATATACTTACCACAGCCATGTGGGCAAGTGAAATGATTCCATTTGATCCTATGGAGAAATCTTTACATCATTTTTATCAAGAATTGGTTCAAAAAGATGAACGTCCTTTCTTTAAAATGGTACATGAATATCCGTTGGGTGGCACCCCACCTATGATGACTCATTTGTTTGAAAATGTAAAAGGAAAACGCATCATAGCAGTAAAAGGAGCACCCGAAGCGGTTATTTTGCATTCCAATTTAAAGAAAACAGAAAAAAATAAATTGCTAGCAATTACAGATAAACTTGCATCAGAAGGACTTCGGGTTCTAGCCGTGGCTGAAGCATCATTTTCGGGAAGTAATTTTCCAAAGACACAAGAAGAATTTGAATTTCAGTTTCTAGGATGCATTGCATTTTATGACCCACCAAAAGAAAACATAGTTACTACTTTAAAGCAGTTATATGACGCAGGTATTGATATAAAAATAATAACTGGAGATAATGCTATAACTACCAAAGCTATTGCAGAGCAGGTCAAATTTAAAAATGAGGCTCCTATTGTTACTGGGAATCAATTGCAACAACTAAGTGAGGAAGAATTTGACGAAAAAGTAAGACAAACAAAGATATTTACTAGGATTTTTCCAGAAGTAAAGCTGCGGATTATAAATAGTTTAAAAAAACAAAATCAAATTGTAGGAATGACAGGTGATGGCGTTAATGATGCTCCTGCTTTAAAAGCTTCTCACATAGGTATTGCTATGGGACAACGCGGCTCTGATGTTGCAAAAGAAGCTGCTTCTTTAATCTTGTCTGATGATGATTTTGGACATATGGTGGACGCAGTGGCCATGGGAAGAAAAATTTATTTAAATCTTAAAAAAGCTATTCAATATATTATTTCTATCCATATTCCTATAATTCTAACGGTTGCTTTACCGCTTATTTTAGGGTGGATATATCCGGTTATTTTTACGCCAATTCACGTGATTTTTTTAGAATTGATTATGGGTCCCACTTGTTCCATAATCTATGAAAATGAACCTTTAGAAAAAAATAGCATGCAAAAACCGCCTAGGGCATTGGAAACTACTTTTTTAAATTGGAAGGAGCTTTTTATTAGCATTATTCAAGGATTAGTTATTACTGCAGGCTGCTTAATTGCATATCAATATTCCACACAAAATGCCTATAGTGAAAATATTACACGATCAATGGTTTTTGGCACCTTACTCCTTTCTAATATTTTTTTAACCCTTGTAAATAGGTCGTTTTATTATTCCGTGTGGAGCACATTTCAATATAAAAACCGTTTGATTTGGATCATTATCTCTATTACTTTTGGGTTTTTATTATTGTTGCTATATCAGCCTACAATTGCTGCGTTCTTTAAATTAGAAGCTTTAAATCTATTTCAATTTTTAGTGATTTTTATCCTAGCATTTGTTGCTGTTCTTTGGTTTGAAATTTATAAATGGATATTACGATTGCAAAATATAAAAAGTGCTTTGTGAATTTTAAAGGTATTAAGGCAATTTGAAAATAGTATAGATATGAAAAAGTCGGAAAAAATACTTCCTATTCTTAGTGAAGAAAAAAGCTTTTTATCTGGACCAAGATCTCGTCTTCGGGAATTTTTTTTTACAATACGAGTAGTTTGGAGTTTTATAAGAGGATTTCAAAAAATGCACTTTTTAGGGCCTTGTGTCACCGTTTTTGGTTCGGCGCGATTTGAGGCAGATTCTCTGTATTACCAGCAAGCCGAACAAGTAGGAGCAGCGGTTGCAAAACTTGGTTTTACAATAATGACAGGTGGTGGACCCGGAATCATGGAAGCCGCAAATAAAGGCGCTTATGAAGCTGGGGGCTACTCCGTGGGTTGCAATATTGTGTTGCCTTTTGAACAAGTGCCTAATCCATATTTACATAAATGGATTACCATTCCTTACTTTTTTGTTAGAAAAGTTTTGCTTGTAAAGTATTCGTATGCATTTGTTGTAATGCCAGGAGGAATTGGCACTTTAGATGAGTTTTTCGAATCTCTTTTACTTATTCAAACCAAAATCATTCATCAATTCCCGGTTATACTTTTTGGAACGGAGTATTATAAAGATTTGATTGCACAGCTCGAAAAGATGAAACAACAAAAAAGTATTGACAATTTAGATCTAGAAAACCTATTAATTACCGATTCTGTTGAGGAAATGATAGCGTACTTAAAAACCAATGCTATTAAAAAATTTGGGTTGGTAAAAAAAGTATCAAAACCAAAATGGTGGTTAGGAGAGTCCAAAGTTTAAGCTTTATTGATTTTTGAATCCAACTTTGCTTTTAGCTAAAGGAACTTCCCATTGTATCATTTGTTTTAAAAATTCATCCACTTTTTCGACTATTAATTTTTCTGTAATTTCCTTAGGTGTAAAAATGCCTAGGTCTTCAATTTCATTTTCTAAAGGAACTGTATTTTCAACTATAGGAAATAACACAAATACATTTATATCGCCATTGTGCAGTTGTGAAAATACCAGTGAGCCTCCTTGTAAAAATTGAAAGGAGGGAATACCATTAGCCATTTCCATAAGTTCCGGCGGAAAGGAATCAAAATTTATATTAATAGCTTCATTAGTATGAATCCATTTTAATTCTTGCACTTTCCAACCTACTAGATAGGTGTTTTCTACTTTCTTTAAGGTTTGAAAAATTTGAGTTTTTATTTTAGTATCCCACAAAATACGTTTTTCAATTACGGTTTGTATGGATGTTTTGTATTCGTTTATTCGTTCTTCCAGATGTTCTATTTTCATGACAATAATGGGGTAGTAGTTTTCTAGGTATTTCTATTTTTCGTTAAAACCCTCAAAAAAAAAGTTATCAATTTTTTTCATCTTTAGCATTTTCTCGTTCTAGTTTTCTAAAATACCTTCTAAAAAGGAAGTTATGTTTAAGAGCTTCCATGTTTTCGTTTAGTTTTTCGGTGGCTTGATCTATATTTTTCATAGAACTGTCCAGATGATTAACAAAAATGGTATCATTCATTACATAGTTTAATGCCCCCTCATTGTTTTTGAGCTCTTTAGAAAATGCATTAAAATTTGCCGTAATTTCATTAATTTCAATAGCCGACTGGTTTAAGCTTTCTATTAAAAACGACATTTTTTTAGCAGAGATTGTATCATTAAGCAGCACACCTGCAACACTATTTTTTATATCAATAGCATCTATCATTTTATTTAATTTGGTAACCGTTTGTAGAGCCGATTTACTTATTAATTGCAGGGTACTAATACTTTGTTTAATTTCGGTAGCCATCGTTTCATCTTTAATTAAAGCCCCTAAAAGTCCTTCACCTTTGTTGATGGCATTGGTTATTTTTAGTAAATCAGCAGTAAGTAATGCTGCATTTTCATTAGTGGTATTCAGTGTGGTTAACATATCGGCGGTTGCAATTTTACTTATGGATTTTATGGTGTCACCTAATTGAATATGTTCTGATGCACTTTCCTCACCGGGAAGAATATTTACAATCATACTACCAACAAGCCCATCGGAACTTATTGTGGCAAGTGCATTTTTTTTAATTAAAGTCAAAGTTTTATTTTGGATGATCATGTCTACACAAATTGCAGTATCATTTAAGATGGAAATATTTTTCACGGTTCCAACGTTTACTCCTGAAAAGCGAACATTATTGCCTAGTTGTAAACCGTTTACATTTTTAAAAACAGAGCTTATTTGCGTAGTATTTCCAAACAAATTTTGCTGTTTTCCTATGTAGTAAACTGCAATTACAAAAATTAGTAGTCCAAGGATTACGAAAATTCCTAATTGCAGGTTTTGAGTGTTTGTTTTTTTCATTGTGTATTTATTTAAAAAAGGCTTTAATTTTTGGGTCGTTTGATGAGCTCAGCTCGGTAAAAGTGCCTTCCGCATAATTAATTCCATCTAATAATAATAGCATTCTATTCGATATTACTCTAGCACAATCTACATCGTGGGTAATAATTAGGGATGAAGTTTTAAATTTTTCTTGTATCTTTAGTATCAACAAGATGATTTCTTTGGCGGTAATTGGGTCTAAACCCGTAGTTGGTTCGTCATAAAAAATAATTTTTGGTTTCAGAATTAGAGCTCTTGCTAAAGCTATTCTTCGTTGCATACCGCCTGAAAGCTCTTCCGGCATCCAATCTACTGTATGTGTCAGGCCAACGTTTTCAAGGGCTTCCATAACTAATGTATCGGTTTCTTCTTCGGTTAGTTTTTTAGAATGTCTTCGCAACGGAAACTCTAAATTTTCTCTAACCGTCATCGAGTCATATAATGCGCTTCCTTGAAAAAGAAAACCAACGTTTGTTCGTAAATCATTCATTTCAGAATGATTGAGTTTTGAAATATCTTGCCCTAATAATTCAACACTTCCACTATCGGGGGGCATTAACCCAACTAAACATTTAATCAATACAGATTTTCCGGAACCGGATTTACCCATTAGCACCAAATTTTCACCTTCAAATAATGAAAGGTTAAACCCATTTAAGACTTTGTTATCCCCAAAGCCTTTAAATAAGTCTTTCACTAAAAGAACTTCTTTATTTGATTTAGAATTCATTATTTTATTTGCTAAGTCCATGGTTAAACAAAAATATCGGTTACAAAAACAGCAATAAAGTCAATGATAAACAATAGCATAGAAGTATAAACGACAGCAGAGTTTGACGCTTTTCCTACGCCGGCGGTTCCTTTTTTACTGGTATATCCTTTAAAACAACCCACAAGACCTATGGCAAATCCAAAAAAGAAGGTTTTTATAGTAGCTGGAAATATATCACTAAATGTTAATGCTTCAAAAACCTGATTAAAATACAACACAAAGGAAACACTACCTTTCATGTTTTCTACTATTGCAGAGCCTATTAACGCAATAAAATCGCCAAAAATAACTAAAAGAGGAAGCATTAATGTTGCAGCTAAAATGCGCGTTACCACTAAATATTTAAAAGGATTAGTTCCAGAAACTTCCATGGCATCAATTTGTTCTGTAACACGCATTGAGCCAATTTCGGCACCTATACTCGATCCAATTCTACCGGCGCAAATTAAAGCGATAATTACAGGACCAATTTCTCTTACTATAGAAATACTAATCATGGAAGGCATCCAAGCAACAGCACCAAAATCCATCAATGTGGGTCTGGTTTGTAGGGTAAAAACAATGCCTAGTATTAACCCGGTGACACCCACTAAAAAAAGTGATTTATTTCCCATCACATAGCACTGGTTGAGCAATTCTTTAAACTCAAATGGCTTTGTGAAGAGTTCTTTAAAAAATCGTAAGGAAAAAAAAGACATTTCTCCAATTTCCATAAAAAAGGAAGCAATGTTTTGTTTCAGAGAAAGTAAATATGCCATGTCTTTTTTGTTTTGTCCTAATCAAAGTTAGTAATTTAAGTACAGATTAAAATGATAATAGTCAGCTATTAAATGATGAATTTTTCTAAAAAAATAGTACTTTAATTTATACTTTTGTAACTTATGTTGCTGATGTTAGTTCTTTTTTAGCAGACTTTTGTAATCAATTAATAAATAAAAAAATAAAACAATGAGCTATTATTTTTCAAAAACAGTAAGCTATAGTTTTGATCAAGCTATCGAAAAAATTACTGAGGAATTAAAAAAAGAAGGTTTTGGAATACTTACTGAAATAGATGTAAAAGAAACGTTCAAAAAAAAGTTAGACGTTAACTTTCGTAATTATAAAATACTTGGAGCTTGTAACCCACATTTTGCATTGGAAGCCATACAATCAGAGCCAAATATTGGTGCGATGCTTCCGTGTAATGTTATTGTGCAGGAACTGGATAATGGAAAGGTAGAAGTGTGTGCTGTAGATCCTGTTTCTTCTATGATGGCAGTAAAGAACGATTCTTTAGGCACCATTGCAAATCAGGTTAGAGAAAAACTTCGTAAAGTGATAGCAAACTTAACCTAGGAGAAAATAATGGATATAGAAAAATTAATAAAAGATAAACAAGCAGTGATTGTTGATGTTCGCACAACCAATGAATTTAGTGGAGGTCATGTGGTAGATTCTATAAACATTCCGCTTCAAGAAATTGGCATGCGGTTAGATGAAATTAAAGAAATGAAAGAACCCTTAGTGTTGTGTTGTGCCTCCGGAAATAGAAGTGGTATCGCTGCTCAATGGCTTTCCAGCCAAGGAGTTATGTGTTTTAATGGTGGCTCTTGGCTGGATGTAAACTTTTTTCAATCACAAATACTTTAATATGATTACAACGTTAAAAAATATTTTTGGAATAGGTCCCAAAACCGATTATGCCTTGATGGTAAAACAAGGAGCTATTATTTTAGATGTTCGCACCAAAAGTGAATTTGAAGGTGGTCATTTAAAAAATGCAATAAATATTCCACTGACTGATTTGCAAAGCAATCTTCATAAATTGAAGGATAAAAATAGCCCGATAATTGCCTGTTGTGCATCAGGAATGCGAAGCGCTTCAGCAAAAAATATATTAAAATCTAGCGGATATCAGCAGGTTTATAATGGTGGTGGTTGGAATACTTTACAAAATAAAATAGGCTAGCATTGCAACTATTTATTTTATATTGAATTTATTTTTATTTCTAATAAACCATCAAACATCATAAACATTTGACCCCGCTGGGGTCGTATTTGGCTATGACTATTTTCTATAAAGATTAAACCCCTCCGGGGTTTTATTTGGCTTTCGTTATTTTCTTCTATAATGTTGATGAACCCAGAGGGATCCAATGTTTATAGCAAAAGAAGAATATTTTAATTGGAACCCAGCTGTTTTCAATGTTTATTGCCCTGTAATCCTTCCTTATGAATAAATATTTATTTTTATTTCTAATAAACCATCAAACATCATAAACATTTGACCCCGTTGGGGTTTTTATATTCAGATTCTAGCAGTTCTGTTTTTAGTTCCATAGGGACGAAATATTGGTAGAAAAATGTATTTAATTAAAAAAGGAAGTCCCAGCGGGACGAAATATTATGTAAACCAAGTAATTACTAAGACTCATAACAATTGTTTTAATTTTCGCCGGACAACAATGATTTTAAATAATAGATTTTATGAAGAAAACACAAGTGTTATTTTGTGATACTTCCTTTCCAGAGTTTATAGATATCAACTTCTTTTTTTACTAAATTTAAGCAAAGAGTTAATATTGCTGCATCATCAACATAGCCTATAAAAGGAATAAAATCCGGAATCAAATCTAAAGGAGTAAGGATATAAAGTAGGGTAGCACCAATAGAAGAAATAATGTACCAAGGCACGACTTTATATTTTCCGTTGGCATAATCTTTTACCAAAGAAAATAAGATTTTAAAATCCTCAAAATAGTTTTTCAATCTCCCTTGATTAAGAAATTTTGATTTAAGGTTTTCCTGGTTTTTCAGAACGGTTTCTACATCTTCTTTTTTAAAATCCTGTTGCCGTTTATGAAGTTCTTTTTCTGTATTTTTTTCTGAAATATGCATATGCAATAGGCTATAGGCTATAGGCTATAGGCTATAGGATTTGATTTTTAAAGGTACATAAAATAACGAAAGTGCTTGTTATATCTAAACATATATTTTGGAAATGATTGTTGACAATTTGAAAATTAATCGGATATTCAAAAAGTAGGTTTTACCAAATTTAAATTGACACTATTTAATTTTGAATAAATTTAAATCCTGCTGAAATAATATTCGAATTAAAAGATGTATTTCTATCATATCTATTGTACTCTAAATCCACACTTTTTAATCCAAATTTCCATAGATGGACTTTGGTAAAAATATCCGTATAATTTAAGCCAATACCATATTGATTGGCATTAAAATCAGATAAATCATAATCAGATGTGTAATATTTTTCAGTAGATAGATGGGCTTCATAAGGGGCAAAATAATCTGCTTGGGTTTGGGTATAATATCGGTAAGAAGGGTAAATAGTAAAACCGTGACCAATTTTGATAGGTACTTCTATTTTTGCAGTATGGGAGTCAATTCCCCAATTGTCAGTATAAAAGCGATAGAAAGTTCTTACCGTTAAAAATTCATTTACATAATAATTAAGATTTCCACCAAGGGCAATCTTATTTCTTGTGTCCGGCAATCGCTCAACATCATCGGCGAGATGAAAATTTTCTATAAAAGAATCTGCAATGTCACTAAAATAAACACGTTGATATGGTGTAGATAAAAGCCCTTCTTGCCTAACTACATCTATAGATAATAATCCTTGTAATTTTTTAGATAAGATTTGCGAAAAACTTGCGCCTATGGAATAAGAATCTCTATTTTTATTTTTAAATCTAGTAAATTGAGGGTCGTAGTTTGTATTGCCGGTAATGGTGTAATCATTAATATCAAAAGGAAAAACATCATCGTCTTTTGCCCGAACTACATCAACATGCCGAAGTTCTACTGGATATATTAAATCCCAAGAATCTAAGTAAATATTAGCATTAATAGATATTTCAGTATTTTTTTCATTAAAGAGGCGAGTATAACTACCTCCAAAACCAAAGGAAAAATAATCATATTCCGTAGAGACAGATAATTTGCCTGTCCATATTTTATTTCTATCGTCAGAGCTGTGTGAATAGGAAGCCGTTAATCCAGCCCATAAATCGCTTGAGGATGCTCCTGATGATGCTTGAAATGCATTAGCAGGATGGTTACCGTCAAAAGGATTTATATTACTTGAGGAAGCCGAAGAGTAAGCAGAAATACCTGCATCTAGGGTTAAAACATCATCCTCGTTTAAGGGAAGCGATACTATAAATGTAGGTGTAAAGTCAGTTACTTTTTCATCACCAATACCTCCAGAAACAGCTGCATTATCTCCATTTTGTGTATAATAGCTTGTAAGAAAATCTACTTCAGTTTTTTCTAAAACCATTTTTTTAAAAACTTCAGTTTTTTCAGTGGTTTCTTCTTGAGTATAGCCATTATTTATAAGGCCTAACAAAAGGAAAACAAAAAATAAATATTTTTTGAATATGCAAATAATTGAATTCATTTTTAAAGTGTTTTTTATTAACTAAACCCAGTTTAATTACAGCCGCAACCACCTCCGGTTTTACCGCCGTTAGCTCCTGATGCTGCTTCTCTGTATGCCTGAAAATTTGTCTTAAAACGCTCTATTTTTCTTGGGTTTAAATCCATATCTGGATCGCTTAATGCAACTTTTTCATACTCTTTAACAACTGTACAAGATTGCAATACTAAAAGCATCACAAGCAAAAGGCCTATTTTTTTCATTTTGAAGGAGTGTTTAATTATTTTTTATCAAATTGAATATGGTTTGAGGTAAATATTTTATTATCTTCATCTATAAGAATGCACTCAACACCTTTTAATTGGTTAATAAAATCTAATCCAACTTCTATTCCCATAACAAAAACTGCAGTTGCTAACGCATCGGCAACTTCTGCTGAAGAACTTAATATAGTGGCGCTAATAATTCCAGTGGCAGGATACCCAGTTCGTGGGTTGATTATATGGGAATATCTTATGTTATCAAAAACAATAAATTTTTCGTAATTTCCGGAGGTTACAATTGCAGAGTTATCGATTGGTAACCAAGAAAACACCTTTTCTTTATTTAAAGGATTGGTAATTGCTACCATCCAACTTGTACCATCGGGCTGTTTTCCCCAAGTATTCATATCGCCAGATGCGTTTATTATACCTGCAGAAACTCCTTTTTCTATTAATAATGCTTTGGTTTTATCTGCTGCATATCCTTTGCCAATTGCACCAAAACCAATTTTCATTCCTTCATTTTTTAAAAATACGGTGTGTTTTTCTTTATTCAAAATGATATTTTTGTAGCCAATTTTTTCTACAGATTTTGCAATGGCTTCTTCTGATGGTTTTTCAGTCATAGAACCATCGAATTTCCAAATCTTTTCCATAGAAGCAAAACTAATATCAAAAGCGCCATCGGTTAATTTTGATATTTTTATTGAACGGTCAATTAAATCAAAAAGTTCTTCATCAACTTTTACTTCTTTAATTCCGGCATTTCTATTTATTTGTGAGGTTTGTGAATTAGAATCCCACGAAGAAATAAGTTTTTCAATACGACTTATTTCTTCAATAGCCATTGTAATAAAATAATTTCCTTCCGCCTCATTCTTTGCTACAACGGTAAGGTCGAAACGGCTACCCATTAATTTAGTTGTTTTTTGATAAGTTTGTTGTGCTTGTAAAGCTCCAGCAAATAACAAAACAGATATTAATAGAACCTTATTCATTTTTTATTTTTTTTCAAAGGATTGCAATTGGGCAATAAATGTTTCGGGGGAAATTTTTTTATAACCGGTTTCTCCAAGTACTTTTCCATCTTTATTAAGTACAACTACAAAAGGAAAGTAACCAGAAGGGTTATATTTTTCTGCTAGTAGAGCATTTTTTTTGGTTTGTTCTTCACTTAGGCGATTTGCTTTACGTCGTGGAAAATCGGCTTTTAGCATAACAAAATGTTGTTTTGAAAAGTTCTTAAATGCATCTGTACTCCATATTTCTCGATCTAGTTTAATGCAAGGCGCACACCAGTCCGATCCTTGAAAAACCAAAACAATGTTTTGATTATTTTTTGCTGCAATGGATTTAGCTTCTTCAAAATCTGTTTTCCAATCTTGGGCTTGTATTGAGTTTATACTTAATAAAAGTAAGGTTACATAAAATATTTTTTTCATAACATTATAACTAATTAAATGATTATTATTTGGGGTTTTTTCTTCTTGTTTTTTTTACAAGATATATAGTAACGTTTATTGAAATTAAAAAGTATGTAAATTTTTGTTTATTAGTGTTGTAATTCTATAAATAATTACAGAAAAAGCAGGTATATTTTATTAAATATTTATAAATTAAAGAAAATCAATTAATTATTTATAATTATTGAAAATAACCGAAGTATGTTTTTTTTAAAATAAATGGTATATAATTAGGTTTTTTTATTAGGATAATTTATTTGGCAATAAGATTAAATGCTCCTTTTATTAATAGTTCTGAATTTTCTTGTATACTTTCACTTTTCTTAATTTCTGTATATCCTTTTGATGATTTTCCTATTTGAATTTCTTGTTTTTCAAAATAAACACCCTTTGCATCTTGGTTGGTTTTTAAAAGTACATAATGTTTGTTTTCCAAAGTAACAATTGCTTCATTTGGCAGGGCGTAAAGTGAGTCTGTTTTAGTGTATATTTCAGCTTCAACATACATACCTGGGGCAAAAACATTTGTTTCAGCGTTTTCATATAAATGGCCATGAACATTTGCAGTTCTTTTTTTAGCGTCTATAGATTTACTTATTAAATAAACTTTTGCATTGTAAAATTGATTTGTTTGATTTTGTAAACTAAATTGAATTTCCTGACCAATTTCAACTTGATTAAAATCTGTTTCAAAAATACTTAGCTCTAGGTGTAAATGGTCTGTATTTGTAATTGTAACTGCTATATCTGAAGGATTTAAGTACATGCCTTTTTCTGCTTGCACAGAAGTAATATTTCCGCTAATAGGGGCAACTACATTAATTGTAGAACGAATAAAATTTTCAGTAATATTATCGGGACTAATATTCATTAAATTTAATTTCTTTTTTAAAGACTCATATATAGCTAAAGTAGCACGGTATTCACTTTCTGCTTTTAGATAATTTTTTTGTGAAGTAACATTGTCTTTTACTAATTCTTTTTGACGCTCATAATCAGATTTTAAATAACCGAGTCTAGCTTTTGCCACTAAAAAGTCTTCTTGTATTTGAATATAATTTGGATTTTCTAATGTAAACAAAACTTGTCCTTTTATTATTTCCTGGCCCGGTAAAAGGTTTATTTCTTTTACATAACCTTCAAAATAAGCACTTACAGATGCTTTATTTTCTGGAGGAACATCAATTATTCCATTTGCCTTTACAGAATTATGAAATACTTGTTTAGAAAGTGATCCTAGCTTCATTTCTGATGACAAAAATTGGGAATGCGTAAGTGTTACAATTCCTGAAATTTCATTGTCCTCTATTAATATTGGCTCATTTGATTCTTTTTTTGTAGTACAAGAAATGGTTATAAATGTACTAAAAATAAGTACTATGGTTATTTTTGATAGGTTTTGAATTTTAAATTTATAATGTTTCATGCTTTTCTATTTAATTTATGAGATATTTAATGTCTAGCACTGTAAAGTTGTATTGCAGCAGGTTTTCTAGATAATTTAATTCAATAGTTTTTGCGTTTTCAAGCAGCTGTACATATTGTAAATAGTTGATTTCACCTTGATTGAATGCTTTTTCAGCATTTAAAAAGAGTTCTTTTGCTAGGATTTTTCCTTGATTTTCAAAATAGAAAATGCCTTCTTCATATTTTGAAATATCGGTTAGTAAAATTTGATAGTGAATTTCTAGTTTGGTTTTATAGTTTTCAAACTCATTTTGTACTATTTCTATTTCTGTTTTTGCTGCTTTTATTTTTGCTCGGTGATTGCCAAACCAAAGAGGAAAAGCTAAACCAACTTGAAATCCTTTATAAACACGAGCGTTTTCATAAGAATTTGTTCCTTGAAATAAAGAAACCTGAATATCTGGTAAAAGAGTTTGTTTTTCAAGAGAAAGAGCTGCTTTTGATAAGTTTTGTGCTTGCTGATAATATTGTATGCCTTCATTATTTTTAATATTTACCGGCTGTAAGAACCATTTTTCTAATGCTTGATCAGGCACAACAAAGCTTTGCTCAGTTTGTAACAATCCTTGAAATTCCAAATAAGATTTAGCAACATTTTCTAATCCTTGTTTTAGAAGAATTTCTATTTCTTTTTGTTTAGATGCCGCAGTAAGTTTTTCTAAATAATTGGTTTCACCCATTTCAAATCTTCGATTAGCGGCATAAGCAAACTTGGAATATAAACTATCTAAATAGACAAAATTTTTAATAACTTGTTGCCAATAGACAATTTGAATATATGCTTTTGAAACTTGTTTTGTTAGTAATTTACTGTCTAGTGTATATTGTTTTTCAGAAAGACCAACTTTATATTTTTGAATTTTATGTTGTGTTCTATAAATACTTGGAAATTGAAACGTTTGGCTAATACCTATAACTTTAATTGGTTGGCCATTTTCAGCAATGTTATTTTCGTCAAAATTATAATACATCTGTGTTTTATCTATATTAAAAGCAGACATTACCAAATTCTTGTTTTGTTGCACTTTTGAGAAGGAGGTCCTTAAACTTTTATTGTTTTTTAGTGCAATTTCAATGGCTTCCTCTACCGTAATGTTTTTTTCTTGAGCGTTACCCATCCAAGGGATACTTATAAAAAATAGAAGAAGGAGTAATACATTTTTTTTGAGTTTTGGTTTTGGAAAATGGCCTTTTCTGTCAAACATAGCATAAAGTACAGGCAGAACAATTAGAGTAAGCGCTGTAGCACTTATTAAACCTCCAACAACAACAGTAGCTAAAGGGCGTTGTACTTCTGCTCCTACAGATGTGGAAATAGCCATAGGTAAAAATCCTAGTGCAGCAGCAGCAGCGGTTAGTAAAACAGGTCGAAGTCTGTCTCTTGTTCCCATAATAATTCTTTTATTTATATCGTGAATACCTTGTGTTTTAAGTTCTTTAAAATGTTCTATAAGTACAATACCGTTTAAAACAGCAATTCCAAATAATGCTATGAAGCCCACTCCGGCAGATATGCTAAAAGGCAAACCCCGCAAGAAGAGTAGTAAGACACCTCCTATAGCTGCCATAGGTATAGCACTATAAATTATTAATGCTTCTTTTACAGAGTTGAATGCAAAATATAAAAGGACAAATATTAAAACTAATGCAATTGGTACCGCAATAGCAAGACGTTCTTTAGCGCTTCTAAGATTTTGAAATTGACCCCCATAAGTAATGGTATAACCGGTGGGAAGAATAATATCTCTTTCTATAATTTTTTGAACATCTTTAACTACCGATTCTAAATCGCGATTTCTTACGTTAACACCAACAACAATTCTTCGTTTGGTATCATCTCGTGAAATTTTTGCAGGACCCTTGCTGTAACTAATAGTTGCAAATTCAGAAAGTGGAAAAGTGTTTCCATTGGGAAGTACTACCGAAGCAGTTTCAATGTTATCAATATCTTTTCGATTATTTTCATCATATCGAATAACCAAATCAAACTGCTTCTCACCCTCAAAGACGATTCCAGCAGATTTACCTGCAAAACCAGTAGTAAGAATGGAATTTAAATCTGCCATGTTTAGACCATATTTAGCAATTTTTTTACGGTCATATTGCACAGACATTTGAGGTAATCCGGCAACTTTTTCTACAATTATATCGGCTGCACCTTCTACATTTTGAATAGCTTTTTGAATTTCTAACCCTTTTTTATAAAGAATATCTAAATTTTCACCAAAAATTTTAATAGCTAAATCAGCACGAACTCCAGTGATTAATTCGTTAAATCGCATTTCAATAGGTTGTGTAAATTCATATTCAATCCCTGGTATTTCAGAAAGAGCAGATTTAAATTTTTCAGCTAATTCATCTTTATTTAATGCAGAAACCCATTCAGTTTTTGGTTTTAATTTTATAATAACATCACTTTCTTCCATAGACATTGGATCTGTGGGTACTTCTGCGGCACCGATTCTGCTGATAACTTGATCTACTTCTGGAAATGTTTTAAGAATTTTTTCTATTCTTGTTGTTGTTTCAATGGTTTTGGTTAATGAGGTGCCTGTTTTTAAAACCGGTTGGATAACAAAGTCGCCTTCATCTAGTGTAGGTACAAATTCGCCCCCCATAGTGGTAAATAAATATGCCACAACCACTAAAAGACTTATTGCTAAACCTAAAACCAATTGTTTTTTTCTTAATGCCCAAATGATGGTTGGTTTGTATTTTTTTTCAAGAAAATGGATTAGACGCGATGAAATGGTTTTTTTAGATTTATCTGTGGGTTTTAAAAACATGGAAGCAACCACTGGAACATAAGTAAAACACATAAGCATAGCTCCAATAAGTGCAAAACAGAATACCAATGCCATAGGTTGAAACATTTTTCCTTCTACATTTATTAAAGAAAGAATAGGAATAAAAACAATGATTATAATAAGCTGCCCAAAAACAGCAGATCGCATCATTTTTGTTGCACCTTGAAAAGTTATTTTGTTTATTAAGTTTTGCCTTTCTTCGTTGGGTAATGCTAGTATATGTGAGCGTTCACTTGTTATTTTAAAAGCGATAAACTCTACAATAATAACGGCACCATCAATTATAATTCCAAAATCAATTGCTCCTAAACTCATTAAATTAGCATCTACATTAAATATATACATAAGGGAAAGCGCAAATAATAAGGAAAGAGGAATAACAGATGCCACCACCAAACCGGAGCGAATATTTCCTAAAAGTAATACCACTACAAAAATAACTATCAAGCATCCTAAGAGAAGATTTTCAGCAATAGTGAAAGTGGTTTTTCCTATAAGTTCACTTCTTTCTAGAAATCCGTTGATGTAAATTCCTTCAGGAAGAGAAGATTGTATTTCGGAAACACGAAGTTTTACGGCATCTATAACTGCTTTTGAATTTGCATTCTTTAGCATCATAATCTGACCCAATACTTTTTCTCCCTCACCGTTTCCAGTTATTGCACCAAATCTATTTGCCTTACCAAAACCCACATTTGCAAGATCCTTTACATAAATGGGGATGCCATCTCTGTTTTCTACAACTATGTTTTCAATATCTTCTAATGAAGAAACTAATCCTTCTCCTCTAATAAAAAAACTTTCATTTGTTTTTTCTATATAGCCACCACCTGCAACACTATTATTTTTTTCAATTGCCTTAAATAAATCACTTAATGATATATTTAAAGATCTTAAACGTTCTGGATTTACGGCTACTTCATATTGTTTTAAATGACCACCCCATGTGTTAACTTCAACTACACCGGGAATACCCGAAAGTTGTCGTTTTACAACCCAATCCTGAATGGTTCGTAATTCCATAATGGAATAGTTGCCCTTGTGATTTTCATCTACTTCTAAAGTGTATTGATAGATTTCACCAAGACCTGTAGATATAGGACCCATAAAAGGAATGCCAAATGCAGCCGGAATTTTTTCTTCGGCGCTTTTTAGTTTTTCTGCTATCAATTGTCGTGGTAGATAAGTGCCCATTTTGTCTTCAAAAACAATGGTAACTACAGAAAGACCGAATTTTGAAACCGAACGTATCTCAATGACACCTGGTAAATTTGCCATTTCTAATTCTACAGGGTAGGTAAGAAATTTTTCAACATCTTGTGTAGCAAGATTTCTGGAAGTTGTAATGACCTGAACTTGATTGTTAGTGATATCAGGAACCGCACCAATAGGGATATTGAGTAACGAATAAATGCCAAATCCTACAATCCCTAAGGTGAAAAGTAATACAATTAGTTTATGATGAATGCTGTATTGAATTATTTTCTCTAACATGAAATGGTTCTTTACTATTTTTGTCAAATGTAGCTAGGGAGTCTAAAATTGAGATAAAAGATTTCTTAAGATTTGCTTAAGTTGGTTTCCTGCTTAATTAAAATAAATTTCCTAAATAGGGACAAGAGTGTTTTTTATATAAAAAAAAACAAAAGCTCTGAAAAAAATTCAGAGCTTTTAACAACTAACCAACTAATCAAAAAAATCAACACTTAATTAATCTAGGGAATCTAATTTGATGAAATTATTTGCATTTGTCATGGATATTTCACAGCGTTTAGGTGCTACTGTTTCGTAGGTATTACCACAGGTTGGACATAAAAAATAAACGGTAGGCAATGATTTTACTTTGTTATTTTCTAAAGCCAAAAGAGCTTTTATATAAAAATCTCTATGTTTTTGTTCTACTTTATAGGCATAGGTTAAGCTTATTTGAGCCATATAATTTCCAGCTTTATTTGCATTTTTAATAAATTCTGGATACATCGTAAAAAACTCATAACTTTCACCTTCAATGGCATTTTCTAAATTTTCTTTTGTAGATTTTACAGTGAATTCGGGTGTTATTTCTGGGGTTGTTTGACCTGCTTTTTCAATCACAATTTTATGATTGTCTGCGTGAATTTTTTCTGCTACGGAAGCAGCTTTAAATAATAAGGCAATTTCAAATAATCCTTCTTCGTTTGCTTTCTTGCTAAAAGCATCATATTTAGCACTTGCAGTTGTTTCTCCTTTAAAAGCATCTTGCATATTTTGCAAGTTTAAAGTGGTGGGGTCTATAGAATTTTCCGTTTTAGCGATTTCTAAATCACTTGATTCTTCAATAGCAATTTTTTCATTGGTGGCATTTTTGCAGGATTGAAATAAGTAACCAAAAATGCTTAAACCTACAGCGATAACAATTAGATGTTTTTTCATTTGCTCAAAATTTAATTTTTATGTTTTTATGAATGTCAAATGTACAAGGGGTTGCTTTTAGGTTTTCTTTATTTATTCTTAAGATTTGCTTAAAGCAAGGATTAAAAATGGTATTAATCTGCTGGTTTAGTTTCAAATTCAGGTAACGCTAATTCAATACCGGCTCCATGTTTAAATACCAGTTGCCCACCTAAATATCCTGTTCTTGCTACAGATACTACTAAAACAGTAAACAAGAGCAAACCAATCCATTTAGTCCAATTACGTTGGTATTTAAAATAATAAATACCTACACTATATAAAGCTGTAATAATAGATAGCCAAAGGGTAATTAATGCAGCTTCTTCGTGAAGTTCCATTGGTATTTCAAGCATTCCTTCTTCCATTCCTTCACCTGCATAACTTCCACTTATGTATGCAACTATAGCTCCTAAAGCCCCTAGGAGTAATAAATAGAATGCAACATCCTTATAGAATTTATTTTTACTTAAAAGGGCAATAATTTCCGATAGAAAACCTACTAATAGTAGTGCTATTGGAAAATGAATAAGCATTGCGTGCAAATGTGTTGTTGTCATTTTGAATATTATTAAAATTATTAATATTCAAATGTAGATGTAGTCTTCTAAAGATTTTCAGGGGTATTCCTTAAGAAATGCTTAAAAATGTAATAGTAAAAGTGGTTCCGTGATTTAATTCACTCTCCACTGTTATGGTTGCTTGTATGGCAATGGCTGCTTTTTTTGCTATAGAAAGACCTAATCCATTACCAATAATTTCTTTGTGATTTAATGCATCAGAACGGAAAAACGGAATAAATACTTTTTCTAAATCTTCTTTTTTAATACCAATTCCTTGATCTTTTATAATACAAATAATTTCATTTTTATTTTTTTCAACAATAATTCTCAATTCTGAATTATCGGGCGAATATTTTATGGCATTCCGGATAATATTATCTACTATTAAATGAGCATAATAATAGGGAACAAAATCATTTTTAAATGTTGGATTATTAAAAATAACGTGTAAGTTTTTAGTAAGAATTGGGTTTTTATGTTGTTCTAAAATGCTATGAATTAACGCAGTAAGTGATTTATTTTCATCTTGATATTCAGGTTTTTTTGTATCAAATCTAGCCAAAAGTAATAGTTGTTCTAATGTCACAGTCATTTTGTCCACTTCAGATAAAGATATTCTTACTTTTTCTTCATATTCTTGCTGGGTACGTGGTTTTCTAATTAAAATTTCTAGGGTACCACGTAATGTTGCAAGTGGTGTGCGTAATTCATGCGAAGCATCTGAGGTAAACTGTTGCTCTCGTTGTAACGTGTTTTCTATTCTATTTAATAATTTGTTAATGGATGAAGACAAATCAAATAATTCATCTTTGTTAGGAGGCAGTGTAACCCTTTCATTAAGTGTACTTTTGGTAATCCTGTTTGTTGTATTAGTAATATGTTGAATGGGAATAATGCTTCGCCCAGCTAAATATCTAGAAACAAAAAACAATCCAACTAATACTATTGGGAATAAAATTAAAAGCGTATTTCTAAGATTTAAAATTACCATTAAAGAATCTTCTAGAGACATTGCTGCTATTATATATCCTTTAATTTGGTTATGGTGTTCAATAGGAATTTGTACTTGCCTTATGTTTTGGTTATTCAGTTTGGTGTTAAAGTTTTCGCCTAATTTTTTAGAACCTTCAAAAGGAAGTTCTTCCTCTTTCAAGTTTGGTGATTTATCCATCAATCGCCCTTTATCATCAATTATTTGAATAAAAACAGGGTTTGTGTGTACTTCTTTATGTTCTATTTCTTCCCATTCTTCTTTGTTAATGAAATAAAGAATATCTTCTTTTATTTTAATTTCTTTGGTATGTTTTCTAGCTTCAAAATAAAGTGCATTATCTAGATTTTGATAAACCGTACGCTCTACAATAAAATAAACAATACTAAACACCACAGCAATAATGATGGCTGTGGCGAGCATATAATAAATAGCTAAGCGATTTCTAAAACTCAGGCTCATTTTTCTTTTGCAATATATCCTATTCCTCTAACTGTTTGTATGTATTCTTCGTTTTCTTTAAAATCTAGTTTTTTCCGTAATGAGTTTACATACACGTCAATAACTCCTGTGTTATAATCAAAATGAATATCCCAAACGCTTTCAATAATTCGGCTTCTACGGCAAACTTTTCCTTTGTTTCGTATCAGGTATTCTAACAGAGCAAATTCTTTTTGTGTTAATTGAATTTCCTCTTCATTTTTAAAAACTTGATGTGAATTTATGTCTAAGGTAATATTACCTAAAGTAAATAAATGCTGCTCGCCAGATTTTGTTCTTAATTGCACTCGAATACGTTCTAGCAGCTCTTCAAAATGAAACGGTTTTTTGATATAGTCATTAGCTCCGGTTTGTAAACCAAAAATAGTTTCATCCAAAGTGTCTTTTGCTGTAAGAAAAATTATAGGTGTTTTAATATTTTCTTTTCTAAATTGCCTGCATATTTCTATACCACTAATACCCGGCAACATCCAGTCCAGTAGGAGAATATCGTATTCATTGGACAAAGCCATTTCAAGTCCTTTATTGCCATCTTGGGCTACATCAACGGCAAAACATTCTTCTTCCAAGCCCTGCTTAAGGAAGTTGGAAATACCAATCTCATCTTCTATAATTAGAATTCTCATAATACAAAAATGCAACTATTTGAATAAAATTGCATTAATGCTTTCTTAAGATTTGCTTAAATCAAAATTATTGTAGTACTAAATTTTAATTCAACCAAATATTATTTAGAAGATTCTTGTTTCTCTAATCATCATCTTCTGGTATTTGCCTTAGTGTAGTTGTTGCATCACTGCGAATTTCAGTATGTCTGATTTCGCCGCCGGATGTACCAACATTAATGGAAGCTAGAGCAGAAGAAATTGCCAATAAAGCAACTAGAATGTATCCATAAATAGCTATATTCATTTTTTTTATTGTAAGAAAGAATGTGATAAGTGAGGCTCCACCTAATATGAGCATGAAAATTAAAAATACTTCAGCAGCTTCTTCATGGGTTTCTATAAAGTTTTCACCTATTCCGGGTATATTTTCAATAAATTCCTCTGCTCCTTCGCCCGTGTAATTTGCAATTATAGCAGTGATGGCACTAAAGATAAAGATTGCTAATGCTGTTAATTTTATGGTATTATTTTTAAATAAAAAACCAAAAAGTAGCACTAGAATTCCAATGGTCAATCCAATTATAGGAAAGTGGTTTATCGCTAAATGTAAGTGTGCATCGTTCATGATTTTAGAATTTTATATGGTCAGTAAATATTTTAACTAAAAATAAATGTAAAGAAATAAAACAAAATAGAATATGATTAAAATCAGTTAAAGATATAAATTAACGGCAAAGATTAGTCTTTGAAAAGGGGAACCTCAAAAAGAATATGCTGTTGTTTTAAAACGCTAACCACTTGATGTATATCATCTTCTTCCGGCAAAGAAATTGTTTCTTTTGTCAAAAGATCTTCTATTTGTTTTTTCATGGTCTTGTTATGAAATTCTAACAAAAGTTCTCCACCAGAAAATGTGATTAAGCAATCTTTTTCTGAAAAATCCAAATGAAGTTCCGGGTTTGGGCGGATACAATAATCTTCTTTGGTATATGCTTTTTGGAGTACTTTGTACAAAGCCTCTAAAACTCTATTTATGGTAACAGAAGTCAAACAAATGCGATGTGCACAACTTAAAATGACATCGTAATTGCAATGCAAATTACAAACGCCTTTTTTCCCCCAAATAAGTTCGTTATGTTGTGCAAAACTTCCCCAGCTTCCTGGTCCGGTGGGACCATAGATACCAACAGAAGGTACGTTAAAACTGCCAGCCACGTGAGTTATTCCCGCGTCATTTCCAATATGAAATATGGCGCCTGCCATAACCTCTCCAACTTCTTCCATACCTCCTGTAACATATTCTATATGCTTCCATTTTTTTGTAAAAAATTGCGAAATATCCGGGTCATCGGGGCCTTGGATAATTTTACAATTTAACGTGGGAAAAATTTCGTGGATTTTTTCAATGAGTTGGGCATATTTTTCAGTAGGCCATATTTTTAAAAGAAATCCAGCACCATGGTGTATGACAAAATATTTTTTAGAAGGATTTGAATTTCGTTTAAAATAAGGATACGCTTCTAAATGATTATTCAAGTCCACATGAAGTTTAGCTACGGTATCAATATAATGCTGTATGGCGTGTTGTTTTACTTTTTTGTGTGTGGGATATTTTAAGGCATGAGGTAAATCATACCCTCTAAAAGCTGGATAGTTGCCAAGCTCATAAATGGCATCGTAATTTTTTTCTTGGAGGCGAACTTCAGCTTCATTAACCACTTGAACACCCGTAAGATGTTTTGTAAAAAAAGGAACCAATCGAGGAGAAACAGCAAAATGTAAACTTTTTGAAACCTTGGCTATTTTGTAAATAGCGGGAATTGCAAAAAAAATGTCGCCCAAACCTCCATAACTTTTGTACACTAATACATTGCCTAACAAAGCAGCTTTTTGTTTTTTTGTGGAATTTAAAAGACTTTCTATCTCTTTCCAGAAATTTTCAGGAGCTTGTTTCATTTCTATTTTAGCTTTTTCTTTGTCCAACGGATAAAAATCAAAGGAAAATGTGCCTACTCGATCATTTGAAATTAATTCACAACCTGATAAAAAAGCCTCAGCCGCCAATCTGCCTGAAGGCTCGGGCCATACCGGTTTGCAAAAAAATTGTTTTGTTTGTCCTAAAATGCGAAGTACTTCGGTATTAGAAACCGATTTATGAAAGGTTATATTGGAAGGCATTTCCCGTCGTAATCGATTGGCTCCATACACGTTGAATTGTATTTCCGGATGCTCTTCAGCATAGGTAACAAACTCGTGCCCGCCTTTTAAAAAATTTAAATCACCAAAGAAAGGAATTACCCCTTCAATTTTTAAAGCCGAAATCTGCAAAGAATCCACATCAACAGTTGGAGGCATGATTATATGTTTTGCAACTGCCTCACCATAAAAATTGAAATGCGATTTGTAATGTTCAGGCGACTGGAAAATTGTTCGTGCAGCTTTAGCAAAAAGAGCTCGAAACAGATGGAATTTATCTGCATCGCAACAACTTTTTATTTTTCTATCAACGGTACAAAGTATGTTTCTTCGGATGCAGAAATTGTAATCGTATTCTACTTTTATATAGGGTGTTTTTTGCTTTAAAATATAGTTAATGAGCTCCAATTCATAAGCACATCTAGGCGTACTATTCATCACAATGAAGTCAGCCGCAGAAACTAACTTTTTAGTGGTAATAAAATTGTTTAAATAATCTAAAACTATGGTGTGACCCCTCTTTTCGCCCAAGGCTATCAACTCTTTAATAGTGAGCTCTGCACCTCTAGGAGTGGAAAGTGTCGTGTCGTGAAGAAATAGAATATTGCTCAAGGGCATTTTGTTTAAAAAAAAAGCACTTTTTTAACAATGAAATCTTGGCCTAAAAGGATTAAGAGATTTTTTTTGCTGAAATAGTTTTTTTTAAGAAATGAATTTTTACTAGAATATTTCGAGAAGGAATATTTATAAATTTCAAAATATTCCTTCCAGTTATATTAATCTATGGATTTTAACCACCATAATAACCATCATCGTAGTAACCGTCATCATAATAGCCGTCGTCGTAGTAACCGTCATCATAATAACCATCATCATAGTAACCATCATCGTAGTAACCGTCATCATAATAGCCATCATCATAGTAACCATCATTAAAGGAATCATCATTTGATGTGCAGGAAGAGATTAATGCTCCAGTTATAGAAATACTGGAAATGACAAGTAGAGCCTGTCCCGACTTTTTAAGAAAATTTCTGCGTTTCATAATCAAGGATTTATTAATTATTTTAATTGGTTTTTGTTTTACTTAACATTTTTAGAACGTTTGATAAAATTTGAAATTATAAAAAAATATTAACTTGATGGATTAGATAAGTAAATGTATGTTAATTAACAGAAAATAAATTCATTCCGTACTATTTTCTTTTACAACAAATGAAAATAAATTTACCCTACTTTTTTTATTTTTTTTGAAATTATGGATGGATTTGAATAAGTAAGAAAATCAAGTTTGTTCGATTAAATTCCGTAAAACGTACAGGTCGCCTCCACGAAAAATCAAAAGGACTTCTGTATGTTAGTCTAGTTAATAAGGTAAAGGTATTGGTAGCTCATATTGGCGGCTACCATCTTTAGCGCTTATTTCGAAGAGAATTAAAGTTAAGGTCGAATTTTGATTCTTTTTAGAAACTTTCAAAGTGAAGTCAAATCTGCCCCATTCCGGAGCTCCAGCATCAGTCATTTCAAAGCCTTTAGCCAATTCGTAATGTCCGTCTTCAACTATCCAACTAAAACTCGACTCAAAAATTTGACCTTGACCTTCTACTCTATATGTATCATCGTCTAATTTTTGTACCGTTACTTCCCTAAACCTTTTGTTGGCGTATTCCTTTGAAATTGCTATGTCTGACTGTGCTGTCTTTGTCACTTGCACAGTATCGTTAGTTTTTAAAATCTCGACAGCTTCTTTTGTACTTTCCTTCTCTTTACAACAGGAAAATAATAGTATCATTGAAAATAAAATTATCTTTTTCATAATAATTCTTGATTACTTATTATACGTTATACAATCGTTTCTGCTAATGGCAAATTTCTATTAAATAGTATCAAATATAATCCACTTTTATTACACCATTACAATTGAATGGAGATAATTAACTTCTTGTCTTTCGATCTTTTTTAAAAACTCAAAGAGAATCACTTAATTTTTTGGAATAAATTTGAAAAATGGGTATTGCAAGTCTATTTTTGATGATGTTTCTAATATTTTAAGGCTCCTATAAATGAATTTTAAAGCTCAATTATTGTATTTTTTGAGCTATATTTACTTCTTATATGAGCTACAATAATAAATTTACAAATTATGCTAGATTCTAGGAGGGAAGAAATACTTGTTTTTTTTAAAGTAATTCCTTCCATATCGTTAAATGAAATCTATGATAGAAAAACAGGCTATTAGCAGATAAAGGAAAGTTAATTACTTTCCGATACAAAAAGTAACTTTCCTTTGTTTATTGGGGTTTACGTGATTTGGGCAACAAATGGGCAACAAAATGTGTTAAATAAAGGGTATTTCAGCACAAATAAAGGAATAAAATATAGTTGCCTTTATAAGGCCAAAGATAAGGATTTGGCACAAAAAAAACCGCCCATTTAGAGCGGTTTTTACATCAACCCAAAAATATTAACTAGCTGTTCCAGAGCCTAGATAATTACTGTTTGATACCAAGGTTCCATCTTCATTGATAAAAGCCATAAAAAGCTCTACAGTGTCGCCAGACCAAGAGTCAGGAATGTTTACAATAGCTGATCCAGTAGATCTGTCAGGACCTTCAGTGATGTAAACACTTTCGGTCTTGTCGCTGTTGAATACTACAAGCATCGATTTGTCGGTTGCGTTGGCGTTTGAATCAGTTGAGTTGTCATCCCAACTAAAATCAACTTGACCGGCAGTTGTCAAATCTGTAGTACCGTTTAAGGCGCTTGAAAGCATTCCACGGCTTAAAAGCGCAAGAGAGTAATCAATTGCATAATCAAGCGGTGACGTTCCTGTAATAGCGTTGTTTAGGATGTAAGACATCGCGCTATTGAACTGTGATTTCTTGTTGGTATAGTTCTTATATCCAACTTGAATGAAACCTAAACTTGGTTGCAAGAACTTCAATACGAGATTGAATTTGGTTCGTTGCTTTACCTGTCCTTCGGTTCGGGGGTTTTTGACGTGTAAGGGCTTGGATCTGATATAGTCAATACCTTTCCAGCTGGCACCTACAACGTTACCCACTTTTCCTGATACTCCTCCGAGTATCCCTTTTCCAATTTTACCCATAGCAAATTGTTTTTAAAAGTTATTAATTAATTATGTGGATTTGGTACGGCTTTGGCCGGGAGCAATACCTTTCCTACGAAGTTATGGCAACTTTTGTGCAAATAGCTTTTAAGTGTTTTTGTTTCAGGGTTTTGCATTGTTTTTCAGGTTTTGATATGTCAGTGTTTGGATCTGGAATGGAAAAAGACGAAAAAAAGGGCTTTCGCCCTTCTTTTATGATAGTTGTGGTTGATAGGACCTCATCATTAATATTTTGTAGTTTTTGAGGTTGACAGACTGCCTGCGCAGGTTTTCTTCTGCCTCTTCTAATTTTTTGAGGACTTTGAAGCGTTCCTGCCAGTACTGGCCATCATAATTGAAAAGGCATTCTTTAATCAGTTTTTGGATGTCGTAAATGGAGACAAAAGTGATAACAGAGCCTTTGTGGTAAGGTTTGACCAGGCTACCGGCGTGTAGGATGGCGCATATCCAATAGAGTTTTTGGAGGTCGCTTTGGTTGTTGCAGAAAACGACAAATGCGTTTCTGTAAGGTTCAAATGAAGGCTTTCCGGTGTTGTTTCCTTTGTTTAGAAGGAAGAAGTGCGGTGTGTTGTAAAACCTTCCGTGTTTGTGGGTTTTGATTTTGAAATTAAGCATAATTAAGGATTTAAAAATTAATTATGCTTATTGCTCGCTACGCTTCGCCCTATATTTTTTTCGAAACAAAAAAAACAAAAAAAAAGAAAGCCGACTCTTTGGGGGCGTGGCGGCGCTGTCAAGGTTTTTGGAAAAAATACTACCCGGGTTGATAGTGCCGAGTGGTCAATAGCAGTGTACAGTTTTTTTACAAGGAGATGTTTTGAAACAGGATGAAGCGAGGGTGGAGATTTTTTTCAAAACCGGAGGCTTGACCTTGACAGTGCTTTGGCGGCTGGTGTAGGAAGCCCACTAACTTTGCTTCCTTTTTATTTGTTTTCGGAAAATTTATCTTAAACTTTAACCTTGTGTATAGTGATTGTAAGCAACCGTTGCTGTGCTTTTGATCTGGTAGTGAATAATGCTAGCGTTTTTAAAGGACCAGGTCCCTGTTATCGTGAGGATTGGGCTTCGGTTACTGAAAACAAAATTATTAAAAAAAATGTTTCCTTTTTACTAAAACAGCTATGGAGTTTAATGATAGCCGATCGCTCTTGATTACTGTTCAATGTTTTTAAAAAAATATCTTTTCATTACGTAATCGTAATTCTCCTTCCCTAATAACTCTTGATTTTTAGTTAAAAAATCTTTTGCTGATAAAAAACCGCAATATTCGATTCGTTCTTCAACTTTGATACTACGAAGAAATTCATCAACTAATTGTTTAAAATCAAAGAGTACATCTTGATAGTTTTTTATATGCTTTTCGAATGTATCTGAAATTGTATAATCAAAGCAAAAACTGTAAAGCAAAAACTTTTTGTTCAAATACTCCGGTTCATCCATAATATTTAAAATGCCTAAAAGATGACTGCAGAGTTGTTTTACTCCGCCTCCGTAAATTTTTTTATTTTCAAAATGGTTTATAACAGAACTTAAAAAATCAATAAATTTTTTTGCGATATCGTCACGCTTATATTTCGTAAGGTCGAAATATTTATCCTTAAATTTAATTTTGTTTCTACCTAAGTTGCATATTTCGAAAGCCTTTACTTCATACAGCTTAATATTTTTAGAATTTAAGTCTTGCAGCATCACATCAATTTGAGCATCTCTGTCAAAAACTTCCAAAGGAAACTCAAATTGTATTTTTACATTTTTAACACCTGAGAAAACATTGTACGCAAAGGCTTGAGAACTTTTGAGGCTTTGTGCCCATCTATGATATTGAAAACCTTTGGGTGGCAAGGAAATAAAATTATCGGTCTTATTTTTCAGAACAAATTTTCGACCGTCATGCAAGATGTCGGTTTTTTTGAAATTTTCATAACCATCAATTACAAATTTAATTATGGTATCGTTATTATTCATCACTTGCTTTTTAGATTGACGGCTAACGTTTTGCGTATGTGACTTGTGGTAGTTTACGAAGTACGTTTCCGTCCACCTTGACCAAATTTAGCTAAAACAACCGTATTTATTTTTTAATTTTTCTTTCGGTATCTCGACATATGATTAAGAGTTTTGGTATACCTGCTTCTTCGTTTTCTCTCCAGTATTCTGGATAGTAGTAATAATAATTAAAGGCATTTATTAATTCCTTAATACCGTACCCCCGTTCAGTTGAACTTTTTATTGCACCTGAACCAACATTCAATAGATCATTTATTATGCAGTTCCATCCATTGTCGTTGCTGTCGGATGGTATCTCAAACTTTTTACCCGTTTTTAATTCCATTGTCAGTTGCAAATGATGACCCCAACTGTAATGTAGGTTGCTGTTGTATGGGATCTCCTTGTTGAAGGGATGACCACTATTAAGGATTAAATAGGATAACCCCAAGTTTCTGTTTTCGGAATAGTCGGGCAATATTCTGAGTTTGTCAACACATGTCGATTTGGAGAGAACATTTTTAGGCATCTCAAAGTCTCTGTCAGATTCATAAAGACATTTTTGAGACTCAGAATTAAGAATATCATATTTTTTCGCTTGCATAATTTTTGCAGAAGAAAAGGAGATATTTTTATCTCTGTCAAGAAGCAAGAATATTGTCATTAAATCACCAAGCTCACAGCTTGGTGTATTTCCTTGACACTGACTTTTTGAGTTTTCTGTCCTTGTAATAGTTGGTTTTTTATGACAAAAAACCGAGGCGAACTTCATTTCGTATTCTGTTTCTTTGGTTATGACTTTAGATATATTCTGATTTAGATAGTCTACACCTTTACCTGATGCTAAAAGATACTCCTTTATTATATTAGGTTCGGTTTGTTTAAAGTCAATATCATTCCAACTTCTAACACTCTCAGAGATAATCAGGTCTGAGTATATCGAAATCATTTTAATATATTCTCTTGTCATCGTTTTTATAAGGTTGCCAACATTATTTTATAGTTATACCCTTGTATTTATTACTGTTAAATTCCATTACTTTAACAAATAGGGATGTTCAAACTTATGACATTCTGTTAAAAAATCAAAGGGTTATTTATGGATTACAGTTTATGTTAATGTAATACTTAAAAGCAGCTATGCTATATATTGGCATAATAAAGTTGCATCTTTGAAGGAATTAAACACGTAAATTATGGCAGCAAATGTATTCAATCGATATATCTGGCTTGTTGAAACGATCAATCGTGCCGGACGAATTAGCTTTGAAGAAATCAACAAAAAATGGTTGCGAACAGATTGGAGTGAAGGTCAAAAAATCCCTTTACGGACATTTCATAATCATCGAACCAAAATCGAACAACTATTCGACATCAATATTGACTGTGATAGTTATAACCAGTATTTCATTGCTACCGGTATGGATGATGGGTTGCGAAAATGGTTGTTAAACACTTTTACGGTTAACAATCTGATTCACGAGAGTTATTCGTTGAAAGACAGAATTTTGTTTGGAGAAATTCCTTCAGGGCAATTGTTTTTGACAACGATCATCGAAGCGATGAGTGATGGGCTAACGCTACAATTTCAATACAAACCCTTTTGGTACAGCGAAATTCCAGAGATTGAAATTAAGCCTTATTGCATTAAAATTTTCAAACAACGTTGGTATGTATTGGGTGAAAATACCGCATTTAATGAAATGCGGATTTATGCGCTGGACCGCATACAAAGTATTACCGCTACGAACACTAAATTTAAACTCCCAAAGGATTTTCACGCTGATGCCTATTTTGAAAATGCATATGGAATTGTAGTTTACCCTGAAATTGCTGCTTGTGAAGTCAAACTAAAAGTATATGGTGACTGTCGAAAGTATATACAAACCTTGCCTTTACATCACTCCCAGCAGGAAGTTGAAAGCAATAAAGAATATAGTATTTTAAAGTATTTTATTGCCCCAACTAAGGATTTTATGCAGGAGATTCTATCGTATGGCGATGAAATAGAAGTGCTTTTGCCTGAGAGTTTCAGGGATAAAATTTTAGATAAGATTGAGAAAATGAACAAATTATATAAAAATTAGTAATACTTCACACTCTGCCTAAATCTGGCACAACAAGACAATAGCTTTACCTCATAATTTAATAAAGGAATAATTATGAGAATGAAGGAAGTGTTTAATGGATTAAAAGAAGTTGAACACGCAGAATGGCTCTTGAATCACGTAATGGGACAAATTGTCGTAGGAAATCTAAAACACAATGATTTGATTTTTGATGAAAAATCAGAGTGGCATTATCGTATATCAGTGCCAACTTTTTTTTACAAAAAAGAATATGTGGTTATAGAAACCAATATAGTTCAAACGGTCAATTTAACAGGACATATACGAGTAAAAGAGAGTGCTGATAAATCACGTTATTTTGAAATTAAACAAGATTGCTCGATTCTTTATACCGTTGAAGCACTTTTTTATAGAGGAATTACCGCAAGAGAATTAATCGAAAATGCAATGGCCTTAATGAAAATGCTTTATACCGGAATAAAAGAAGAAAAAATAACCCAAATACCCGATAAAATCGGCTTGTATCTATTGATTCCAGAAGATTCAAAAGGTGAAATAAAGGAAGCCCTTGGTAAAAGTTTGAAAGCTTTAATCAACAGACCTTATTTCTTTCTAAAACCTTACAAAATAAAAAAAGAAGACAATAATTGCTTAACAGAAAATTCAGAAACCTTTTTAGAAAAACTCGATATTAAACTGATTTATTGGGAAAACCTGATTGCGTTAATAGAAAGCTATAAAGCAAGAAGGGACATAAATGAATTTTATAAGCTATGTAAAAGAAATAAACTAAACAAAAGATATAAACTATGAACTACACCAACTACTACCGCAACCACGTCATCATTCCGGGTAGGGAAGAGGCATTGCATCAATTTTTGAACGCAACAATTGATTGCAACGGAAAAGAAGAACAACATAAATTAAGATACGCGACAAGCTCTAACAGCGAAGACGCACTTACCTGGTCGTGTTTTGAAGTGTTGCGCAATCAGCCGAAAGAAAAGGTGGTTGTTGCACTCGATGAAATTTTTGAAGACGCTTATGGTGATTTTAAAGAGAAAAATGAACCTGTGCCTGTGCCGTTTTCCTTTGCTGATGAGCAAAATATAGAAATCCATATCGGTAAAAATTATGATGCAGTTTCGATGAACGAAAGTACAGAAGTAGATACAAGTATTGAAACTGATGATAAGTTGATTTTCATTGAAGCAAAACTATATAGCAAAATATCGCTTAAAAGCGAAAACACACAACATGACCAAATTGCTCGCAAACTGCGTGTTGGGCTTGATTTATCATATGCTTCAAACCGTGATTTTTATTTCATCTTTTTGGATATTGCACCTTGCTTAGAAATTCTGAAATATGGAGAGCAAAAACAAATGAGTGCAAGACGGTTCTTGTATTATCGCAACCATAGTGAAAACCTTGTAAAACCGCTTTTCGGCATTCGGTATCAAAATATTGAACAGATTTCTCAAAATATGGGTTGGCTTACTTGGGCCAGTCTTTTCAAAACGGTATTGCGAACACTTTAAACTTTTTAATTACTGACCCGGGACTGCTCGCTCAGAAATGGGCAATTCTTGATGTTTATAGTACTGAATGGTATTTGGAAAGGGTGCTTTTTTAAATTTTGAAAGACGAGGTTTTGATTTTTGCAAGGGTTGACGGCTGACGGCACACACGTCATGAGGTAGCCGGTATTGGTTAATGGGGTATGAATATTCAATTTTAAATTATTTGATAATTAATCTTGTGTGGGTGCTGTCGGCCGTGATGGAGTGGATGGTGTTTAATTATTGACGAATTTTTTAAAAAAGCACTCTTTCTATGCGGTGCTAAAGGCTGGTGCAACTACTGGATTTAAATGTTGAAGTTGTTACTTATTTGATACTTTTTATTAAACTAACGCATTGCACCTGCCTTTTGCACAATTGTGGTGTTTAAATGCATTGCCCATTTCTGAAACCGCTGAATTGGGTGGGTGGGATTTCGGAGACGTAATTGAAATGTTTGCACAATCTAAAAAACGTTCCGGTGTGATGGATTGTTAATGATAAAGACGAGACTGCGCGATGGCTGTGCGGCTATTTAGCTCGTGACTTTAATATTTGTTTTTAATAGGTACTCGTGAATAGCCCTGAGTGTAATTTGGAGTTCAAAACTGCGCGTTGGGAAGGGGCTATTTTACATAATTGTGTTACAGCTTCAAAAAATACCGCTTATTTCAAATGTTTAAAGGGTTTTTTGAACTGTAACGCCCAATTATGTAAATATAGCTTGGGGTGGTTTTTTGTGGCGGGATTTTTTGCTTGAGGGTTGGGGCAGCTCTTTGCTTTTTTGTTTTTACCACTTTAAAAATAATACGAGAAAACAAAATAAGCAATGTGCTGCTTTAGTATGGGGCAAAAATCGTGACGCAAAAAACCACAGAAGTGGGGGAGCGCGGAGGGTTGCTAAACACAGAGGTAGCCCGGAATGGCTTAAAAAGACTTAGCTTTAATTAATTCACAATTGGAGTTTTGGATGACGAGATACACGCCTTCGCGAGTATGGAATGAGGGCGCTGGGTTTTGCAACCCGGGGAGTTGAAACTATCGATATTTTTTTAGAATCTTTCTTTAATTACCAATATCTTGTTTTTTTAGGAGTTAATGTTGCTCTATCAATATTATCCAACAGAAGATCTTGTTTTTCGATAAAGGGATCATACCAATCTGCTTTTTCGTTTGCCCATTGTATCCATTTTATTTTTTCATTGTCCAGGGAATTAGTTTTTATTGCGTGGGCTTCAAATTCTTTGATGTAGTTGCGGATGTATTGTGATTTATGCCAGCGGGTGGCCGTATCAAACATCGTCTGAAACTTTGAGAATTCTTGATCTTGTAACTGCTTTAGTTCTGCTTCTTTTTTTCGTTCTTCTTCCCAAATTTTATGTTGAATATCTCGTTCAATCCTTTCTATCCTATCTTTTTCAGCTCTTATTTCAAACCAGGCTAAAATATCAGTGAGCTTTTCTTCAATGGGTTTTGTTGCTGTATCAGACCACTGTTTATCAGGGTAAACATAATCCAGTTTTAAACATAGAAAGCCTGTTGGAATAAGTTCAAATTCAGGATAACTGGATGAAGTATTTTTTACCCGTTTGTGTTTTTCAGTCAACCTAATTTCGTATTCTTCACCACTAATAACTATTTTAGTTTCTCTATTTGCTATTATTTGGTGGCCCCTCTTTTTAAAAAGTTTTACAAAGGAATCCATAAAGCGAATGGCTCTCGAAAACAGGGAATTTGAAACGCTAATACTAATCACCCCTTTTCTTTCTTCATAAAAATTCCTATTTCTATTTGATGCGGATTTAAGTTCTTTATAATATGCTTTTGTACTTTTAATGAGTGGATCTGGTTTTAGAAGATTTTCGGGTACTGTAAGGTTTAAACTTTCATCTTGAGCAATGTTTTGTTTTAAACGGCTTAATTCAGAGTGTAAACTCCCTTTTTCATTATCAATTTCACTTTTAAAATTTATTTTTGTGGTTTGATCATCGGTTTTTGGCAGCGGTGATTTTTTGACTTTTTTGTTGTGTTTCAATTTTGACCAATAGCCGGCTTTTGGTAATGGAATATTATGTTTTATGCATACCTTCCTAATGTCATTGTCAGAATAACCTAATTCTTTAGCAATGTGAGTTAGTGGTTTTTCCCAAACTAATTTATAGAGTTCTTGTCTTGTGAATGTTACTGTTTTCATCTTTAGTTACCATTATGTTAGAAATCTAGGTTTTAAAATGAGCACCCGGCATTCATATTTTATAGCAAACTTATATCGATATACTTCTGATATACTTCCTTTTCTGTGATGATGTTGATTTCTGAAAGACAAAGCAATTTCATATCATAGATTTCTTCCACAAAAAAATTGTCTACTTCATAGAACACATAGTTTTGAAATTTCCCAAAACTGGTAATACACGAGGCAAGCTCTAATCCATTTTGACGGAGATAGAGATGTTTTTCCTCAAGTTCTAGTTTTAGAAAATTTGTTTGGGTCATTGGTTTTTTTTCTATGCGTAATTTATGGTGTTTTTATTTGAGTTGTTTTGATCTAAGGTATTTGTTTTTTTTAAGTTTCAATACTTTAGAAATGAATTTTAGCCATATAACTCTCTTAATTCCAGTTTTTTGATTCGTGAGTTGATGGCACCGGGTGTTCTCCCGAAGTGTTGTGCTAACGATTTTATTGAGACTTTTTCGCAGAACATTATGGTTAGTTCGTGGTCCAATTCCGGTGTCCAGGGTTGGTAGGCTTGGGCGTGTTTTTTTCTTATTTCTTCAATTGAATAGGCTTTTTTTGTGTTAGGTGTTTCTTGTTTATTTATGGGGCTTACTTTCGAAGTTGCTTTGTGTTCAACGCGATGTAATCGCGCAGAGGTGGCACTTTTTTTATCTTTTACATTATAGACTTTTACTGTTTCAGTTGTGTTTCTTGTATTTGAATTGCCTGTCATTATTTGCATTACTTCGTCCATAGTAATGTCTTCAATAGCATCGTCTTCAAGTTTTTTAATTTTTACTTCTTCTTTTATTGGGTGAATATGTGGTGATTTTTTATGGTATTTTGGCAGTAAATTTTCCGGAATGAATAGGTGGTTTTTGGCTCTGGTCACAGCTACATATAGCAGGTTTATTTCTTCATTCATTTTTTCGCGGTTTTCTTCCAGGAAGCTTTTACTGAATTTTGTTATTTTTTCTTCATTAATAAAATCATTTACCAGATAGACGGCATCGTATTCCATTCCTTTACTGCGATGAACGGTTGAGAAGATGACCTCAGCGTTTTCTTTATTGTCTGATTCAATATGTTTTTCTTTTATTTCTTTGATGATGTGAGGTATTTCTTCACCGTATTCCTGAACAATTTTTAACATCATTGCGAGTTGAACGTCTTCGGTTTTTTCAATGTAGTCTTCTAGTTGCTCAATGTCATTCATTGATTGGATTAAGGCATCTTTTATCAGGTGTTTTTTGCCGAGATAAAGGTTTAAAACATCATAGAGGGATGTGCCGTCTTCGGCATAGGTATAGGAATTGATATTGCCTTCAAAATAGACTTTATGTGCTTTTTTGTTTTCCACCACATACTCTATAGCTTTTAGAAGAAGCCCTAAATTGCTACGGGCTATGATTGCTTTTGATTCGTTTTTTTGTTCTGCTTTGGGTTCTGCCAATCCTTTAATTGTAAACATTTTTGAATGGCCAAGGTGTTTTTTCCAGTTTAAAACGTTGTTGGCAATATTTGCAATGTCTTGTGGAAACCTAAAGCTTGCAGTAAGGTTGTGTTGTGTAAAAGCAACCTTTTCCAAGGAATTTACGGCAAAACGCCAGGCATAGATTTGCTGGTGCGTGTCGCCTACGATTACTTTTGTTGTTTTTTGGTTTAGAAATATATCCAACATAGCGGGGGAGGCGTCCTGGCCTTCATCAAACAGTATGTAATCATAGTTCAACACAGGGTTGCTGAGTTGGAATTTTTTAAGATAAAAATCGTGAGTGCAATCGATTTCTTTGGTTTCCATTTTTGCTAAAAACTCTCTGGTACCTTTTTCAATTATTTTATAATAATTGTTTACAAAGGTGCTTGCTTTTTTGTCAGTAATTTTTGCTGCATAGTTGAGGTCCTGAATTTTATTTGCTGTGCTGTTACAGAAATATCCAGCGAATTTTGAAATGTGGTTTGCCAACAAGAAGGGTACATATCCCGATGCTGTTGAATGTATATGAAGTAAACTAATTAATTGATGCGGTTTGTAACCGGTTTTACATACTTTGTAATTTGATGTTCTGATGATGTGTTTGTATGCTAAAGAATGTGCTGTTTCTACTTGCATATTTGAAAGCCCCATTTTTATCTTTTTGTGTTGTGCTTCAATTTTTACAGACTTGTTAAAAGCGAGGTACAGAATTTTGGCTTTTTTTGGCAACACAGCTGCATATTCAAGTATCGTTGATGTTTTACCTGAACCGGCAATGGCATTTACCCTCAAGTTTCCTTGAGCATTAATAATGGCTTGTTGTTCAGTTGTCCAGTTCATTTAATATACTATTGCTACCACCTTTTTAATTGATTTAAAAATTCTTTAAGTGTAATTGTCGTTATTTTCAATCCTTTAGCTTTTATCTGCAATCCATTATCAGAGGTTAAAAGTATTGGGTTTTCAGAATTGAATTTTAGAGCTACGGTTAGAATTAGATTATCGGGAGAACGTTTATTAAAATCTATTGGAAGTAAAGAAAGATCTGCGATCTCCATCCTTATATCTCTTTTATCGACATTGCTGTTGATTGATTTTAAAGCTTTTTGGACCTTAATTTTACCATCATTATCTAGGGTAGATTTTAAGTTATCAAGTTCATCTAATACTTTGGCTGAGAGTATTACCGGGTATTCTTTACTTATTTTGGTTATTATTTCGGGATAATCAACGAATACGTTAGTGTCAATAATGTAAAGGTTTTTTTTGTTTTTATTTATTTCCTTTTTTGGTTTTTCAAACTTTGAAGGATCTATATTACCCACGACTTTAGGGCCAATTTTAGTGGTTGATTTTTGAGTGGTAAGTTCATTACTAGGGGAATTAGTATCTAAAAGCTGGGATTGAGAGCTATCTGTTTTAAGTGTTGTGATATTTTTAACTGAATTAAAGGTATTTTGAATAGATTTGGAACATTCACCTGTTACTGGATTTACAGTATATGAAAACTCATCTCTCAATCTAGAAAGATAGTTGCCGACCTCATTAGGAAGGTTTACTAGACGATCAAAATCTTGTTCTACTAAAATAAAAGTACTTTTCTTAGCACGACTTGTTGCGACATTAAACCTGTTAAGATTAAATGAAAACGAACTTGATTTTGGAACTACAAAAAAACAATAATCAACATCCAAACCTTGCACTCTATCTACAGATTCTATTAAATAGTTTCTTGAATTAGTTTTTGATTTTAAATTCTGCTGTAAGTAAGTTAACGTTTCAATATATGGCGTTAGAACAGCTATGTCATTACCTTTTAGGTCGATTAATTCATTTAAGGCGATTACCAAAAAACGAATCATTTGCTTTAAAACATCACCTTCTTTATTGGAAAACTCAACTAATGTTGGACCACCCTTGGAATGTGTAATTGAAGAAAGTTTATTCAAGCTATTTACATCAGCATCAATATTATCATACAAAGATTTTGATTGTATAGTATTATTATAAAAGCTATTTGTAAAGCTTGTAGAACGTACAGTAAGTCTGCGTGTTTCTATCTTACGGTTAAAGGAAAAATCTTCAATTTGACTTAAAGTATTCATACCATTTATGAGCGTATCAATATTGGGATATATTTTGTAATTCTTGTTAGTAACAATAGGCACAATTTGTTTTGGATCCCCAACTACAATTACTTTTTTACCAACTTTACATGCTGCTGCAATCGTTGTGAGAAAGGCCTGTGAGGCTTCTTCTACAACCACATAGTCAAACGATTGTGTTTGTTGTTCCCAAATTCTGGAAAACTGATAATAGGTTGTTAATGTTAAATGACCTTTTGAGGGGATAAGATCTTTAGCATCTAGCAAGAATGGAAACTTCTTTCTTTCGTCAATGGATAATGGTAGTTTAGAAACACGACCCTCCTCGAATAACCTATTAATAAAAGATTTTCCGCATACTTCAACTGCGGCTTTGTTCGTCATTGCAGTGATTAAAACAGAAAAGTTTTCAAGAACCAAACGAGAAACTATATCTGCAATCTGGTGTGTTTTACCTGTGCCCGGAGGACCTTGAAGAAGATAAATATTAGATTTGTTGACCTCTTCAATTATTGTTTTTGCAATATCTATTTCTTCTGTTAGTAATTGTGGTATTCTATTGTTTTTCAAGTTATACTGAAATGCCAATATTTTATTCCAAAGAGAGGTGTCATCAACTTTTATAGACGCACTAAAGTCTTTTAAATTTTGAAGATATTCGAATGGTGGGATTGTGGGACCAAAAGCTATAATCTGGTTGTATTGCAGGTTATCAATAAACTCAATGTCCATTTCTCTTACCAACATAGTAATCCAACCTTCTCTTTTTGAAGGGATATAGTCTACAATTTTGGAGTCGGTACGATTTCGATTTTCCAATAAATCAGAATAAGTTAAGTTACCCCAACTTGATGGATGTTCCATTCCAGTTTTTAGGGTAAAGCAAGTAAGTTTTTGATCAAGGCGTGGCGCGTGAAATTGTTTACCTGTTGGAATGTCAACAAATGCATTTCCTCTTTTTTCATCTAATCCTCTGTATTGACCTACGTATATATCGCCATTTTGGAACAATGATAAGCCTGTTGCATTGAATATTTTTTTTACTGAGAACTCAAGCTCTTTAAGTTCTTCAGAATAAAATTGTATTTGATTTTCTTTTGTAACCATATATTAGAGTTTAAAATCATCACCTGCAACCGCTGCATTTTCTTCCTTATTAAAATCACCTTTTTGCTTCAGTTTAGAAAATAAACTTTCTTTCATTTTTTCACTTGTCACCAAAATCATATGGGATTCTGATTTCAAGGCGTTAAATACACCGTCTAATTCAGAAACCAACTTATTGTTAGGGATTCTAAAAAGTACTTTTTCTGCCAATTCTTCCTCTAATAATTCAATTCTGTTCTTGAAAACTCTTGGCGTATTACCGGGATAGATTACAATTAAATTCACATTACTATCTTCAAGCATATCCCAATGTTCTTTATCTAGGAATAGTAGACCTCCTTTAGCACTACGTACGATAAAATCCACTGAATTTCCAGTTGAATCTTTTATATTATAAAGGGCTGCGTAATTCTGTTGGCTATTTCCTTCATCAACATCATATCCTTCAGTTTTAAGGTAATATAGTGCCTGCCTTTTTGCATTACTATTTTCGTCGTTTTGCCTTTCTTCGCTAATTCCATAGCGATCCTGAATCATTCTGTCAAAAATTTCGTTGTAATGTTCTTCAAGGGGGTTTTCTTCAATAAGTTCTGGATTCTCATTTACTAGAAGACGCCAATCTTTCAAACTCAGTAGTTTATCTTCGGGAAGAATTGAAGGCTGTTGAGTTAAAATTGAATTTTTTAGTATTTTAGAAATGTAATATTTACCTAAATGTTCCTCCATTAACCCTTCTTTAAATTCGTTGATTATAATATCATTGAAAGTTCTTATGTATGGGATTTCGCTACCATCATAAATAAAAATTTGGCAATTAGAATAATGCTCCCATTTTTTATAAAAAGGCTCATCCCAAAGTGCCGATTTTTTCTGTAACAAATCTTCATTAATACTTTCAGTGAGTTCAACCACTACTGTATTGAAGTGTTCTGACATTTTGCCGCAAATGTCATCAATAAACAGCGTGTTTTTATTTTTATCCTTTAACGTGGTAAAGATGGTATGTGCGAAAGCTTCATTTTCAGGAATGAAATATAAATCGGATTTGAAAGCTACTTTTAATAATTTGTAAACCCTAACGTTTGCAGAATCTACGGACTCTATAATTGGAATTATAGTTGAATTTAGATTCTCTGAATCAAGTGTTGTATATTCAATAATATCTTTAATAAGCTGTTTATTAAGTGTTATAGTAGTTGAGCTATACTTTAATAACCACTCAATAGTATTTCTGATGATAATTTCATTAGGTTTGGCCTCTTCAAAATAACGTGTCACTACATTTTGGTCATAATCTTCTGAAATTGTTGACTTTCTTAATTTAACAATCGGGCTTTCTTTATCATTATAACCTAGTTTTGAAATAAACGCTGTTTTTTTACTTTGGTCATTGTTACACCATTCCTCTAGCCATTTCGGCATAATCTCAGATTCAATAGCAAAATCTTTATCTACACAATTATTTAGGTCTAAATCGTGGAATTCAAAATCAGATATTTCACTGTAATCTAAATCAAATAAAACATCAAGAAATAATTTGTATTCTATTACTATCTGCTTTTCATTTCCCTGCTCTTTCCAGTAATCATCGAAATGTTGTTTAGGCCATGGTCGTTGAGCATTATAATTTTTATACAATAATTGAAAAACCACTTGATGTACAGAATAATAAGTAGATGTTTCAGCTTCAATTTTTAAACAAATTTCATCATAATGTAATAATCTGGTTTTAAAAATTAGCTTTTGTAATTTCACCTTTTGATTAATAGCACTAAAGGAATTGGTTATGCTATCCAAAACATCTGATTCTCCTTTATACTCTTCTAGTACATCTGAAAGCTTAAGTTCTTTTTTATTTTCCCCTTTTCCAAACCTGATTCTGTCACTTAAATCATAAACACTTATTGGATCTTGGTTAATTTTTGTTTTCGCTCTCAGACTATCTATAATTATTTGAACCTCATCAGGAATTGTGTTTGTATCCTCAACGATTTTTAATAATTGATTTATGATTATATGTTCTGGCGAGTTAGCATCGTATATAATATCAGTACTTAAGTTAAATTCAGGTAAATTCGAAATAAAGCTATTTAGCTGACTCCAGGATAAATTAGTTGGTAGGTGTATTGCTAAATTTTGATCATAGTTTTTTGACTCGATAATTGCCTTGAGTAATTTATCACCTTGCAACAAACCTAACTTGTTACGGTTTTCACTACATAATGATTCATCTAATTCTGTGAATAGGGATTTTAATACCTCTTTAGAATTTATGTAGTTCTTAAGTTCTTTTTCTGAACCATCAAAAATTTGTGTGTCTGCAATTTCAGAGAATGACCATTTCCCTTTTTCTTCAGAGATTAGGGTATATTTTTCAAAAAAATCATTGAAATTGCCATCATTTTCCATCCAATCTAAGAATGTATTAGCCGTAAGTGTTTTAAGGTTATTAATTTTTGTCCATTCTATTTCTGAGCCATCATCTGTTTTTAATCTGAAGGTTTTAATGATTTCGCTACATGCTTGAAGCGGAAGGGTTTTTATCTCAGAATTGTGAAATATAGACTTGATTATTTCATACTTTTCATTTGAAAGTTCATTAAAAGCACTTGACCAATAGACTTTATCTGTGGTTAGAAATCTCGTTTCATCATTTATAAACAGCCAAGGAATTGAAGCCCAATCAGCACTTGAAATTTCATCAGTATTTTCAACCCAAGCGTACAAACTCTTTAAGTCATTGACATAGACATTGATGCCCTCAGAGCTAAACTGATGAGACCATTCATTAAACAAATCCTTATTTAGAATAAACGAGGTAAATATTTTATCTTTGTTTATTAGCTGTTTTTTCAATTCCTCCGTAAGGCTATTAAATTCAGTTTCTGCAATACTAAATTTATGAATACTATTAACCTCGATTGCCTCTTGACGACTTATTAATTTTTGTAATGGACGAGCTGTATTACTTTCATCAACAAAAAGTGCTAATTCTCCAAAATATTTGGTCCCGCCAACACCTAACATAAAATCACTGTTTTGAAAAAAATCAATGAGTTTAAGTTTTGTGGTAATTGGTAATATTGATAGAGTTGAATTTGCTGCTATGCGTTCATATGCAAAGTTTCTATCATTTATATAACCGTTGAATTTATGTAGATATTCCTTGATGTTTAAATATTTATCTAAGTTTAAGTTTATAGTATGGTAGCCTAATTCTTTAATAAGTTCTTGGTGCTTTAAGGTATTCTCATTTATTAACCAAGCATCAGCCTCTTCAACTAAACGCTCTAAAGAGAATAAAGCGTTGTTATGAACAATGAAAGGAATTTTCCCAAAATTATCTGGAATATATTTAACCAGCTTATTTAACCATTTCAACAACTCTGATTCATCATAAAGACTTTGTTCTGCTATGATTGCTCCTAATTTTTCACATGTTTCGGGGTTAATATTTTCTGCCAACCGCTCCAAATCAATTATTTCGACATTTAAATACTCATATTTTTTTAAATAGCTTTCGTCAAGATTTGAATTTGGAAGGCGTTTATCAGTATCAATGATTTCATAGAACATCTCTTGACCAAACAATTCTATCAAACCAGAGTTATCTATAATTGTTTCTGATAACAGCTGGGTTTTATTGGTGTCGTTTACAACTATTTTCTGATTTTTTAATTGTTCTAAATATTTGTGATTGTAACCATTTATGATTTGTTGTGCCGTATCATCTTCTGGCAATGGGTTCATTAAGAGTAATGAGAGGTATGAACTATTTAATGAATTGTCATTGATAAATTCCTGTGCAAAGTATTCTAACGTCTCAACGTGCTTCTCAGCTACTTTTATCATTATGTATTTATTCCAAGGGTTATCTCCTTGTAATGATTCTCTTCTAGAATCAGGTATAAAATCAGCATTTACTAGAAAAGGGAGCTTAAATCTTTTATCCTCCATTGGTAAGTATGTAAATAAGCTAGAATATTCATAGGAATTATCTAAATACCCTTTCTCAGCATCAATTTTATTATTATTAATTTTTATACCAAGGGAAATTTCTGTTTCAGTAACTGATGCTAATTTAGGAGGGATTGTTTCAATAAGTTCTCCGTTTAAATCTACGAATTCAAATACCTCTTTTTGATTAATTATTCTTGTAGATTTCTTTAAATCTATATTGTATACTGAGAAACATTCATTAGAAACCTTAATGTCTTGATATGCCTTCTTTATGTATTCAAACTTTTCCTGATTCTGAATGCTATTATTGCCAATATACTGAACGACTGATTTTTCAATTTTTATCAAATTCTCATTATCCTCACGGGAGACTGTTACTCGGTTTTTTGGTGATCTAAATTTTGAAGTGTTCCTTAGAAACAATAAAAACTGAGGCCTTTTAACAATATTATCAATAGCTGCTAGATAACCATCATCTGAATGAATGTGCTTGGCACCAACCTTTAAAGCAAATTGAACAGGATTATCAAAATCATTAAAATTACTATCATTAAATTCACTTGGTAATTTATCCTGCCAAATAGGAATGATTTGCCAAGGAATGTCGGTAGAACTATTAAATTGTTCTCGCTGTTCAGCATAAAGTAATTTATCTTCTTTAACGAACTCAGGGTTGTCTTTATATCTTTTACTACTGAAATAAAAATTATCAAAATCACTAAAAAGTAAACTATTACGAAGAAAAGCAAACTGATAGCCACCTGATTTAAGCCAAACCTCAGTACTGTTGGTAAATACAGATTTAAAGCCAATCCCTTTGTATCCTGTTTTTTTCTTATCTTTTTTCTTAGTGCTTTGGGCTGCACTTGTAATAGCGTTTACATCTTCTTTACTGAATTGTGCACCATCGTGCATGACAAAAAAGTATTCCCCATTAACATCAATATGAAATTCTACTTTTTCCTTGCCTGGAGCATCATCCGCATTTTGAAGTAATTCAAAAATCATTCTCTGTTTAGAAGAATACATTCCAGCACCAATTTCTAGCATTAAGCTTGCTATAATTTTGTTACTATCAGGGTCTTTTGTTCTTCTCTCAAAACGCTGTTGAATATGTTCTTTAGCGGCATCTTTTTCAATAAAGCTCTTTAATTGGAAAACATTTTTCAATAATTCTTCATTAATAGAACCTTCCAAATGATTCTGAATATCATTTTGGTTTAAAGGAGTAACTTTTTTGATTTCAAGAGAATAGGGGTTGTTTTTTTCGTTAGGGCTATCAGTATAGTCTAATTCTACTTTATATAAGTGATTATTAATAAGTTTAGAGCCATTAGCATAATAAAATGATACAACTTTATTTTTTACTAAAACATTATCAAAAGTGGGATAAAACAACTTTTTTTTACTAACGGGATTAATGAAGTCATTGAAAAAACCAACATTCCCTTTATATTTCGAATAAGTGGCAATGAATGCTAAATTTTCAGATTTCCAGTAACTTTTAAGTCTTTCAGTATAGTTATTCATAATATATTAATTACTCTTTTTACATTGCAGAGTCTTACAAAAACCAAAGGTTATCTTTTCCAAAATCGGGGATTTCGTTTCCGTCAAAGTGGGGGAGCATTTCTGCTACCATTTCGGGGTATTTTATGGTTACCGGCAGGTTTTGTTGGCGCACTGATTTCCAATACATCCTGCTAAATTGATATACCTGATCAATTAGTTCTCTTATTGTTTTGAAGTCATCAACCAATTCTGTTTGTGTGCAATAGATTTTGAGTTTTATGGGAAATGGGAAACCATCATTGTAATTGAAATTATTATTACTGTAACGGGTATTGTTGAATAATAGGAATTTGTTGTAGCCAATATTGATGTAGTTGCCGCTTAACGGCATTAAATCTTTCCAGTTTAAATCAAAGGCGACTATATCAGAGGATTCTGTTTTGTTTATGGAAATAATGAATACCGGTATGCCTAAACCTAAACGCCTTAAACCATTTTCTATAGGTTGTAATTCGTCTTGACGCATTGTCTTATAGAAATGAATTATGAGACGTTTTATTTCAGGGTTTAGTGTAGCATATTCTTTGACGGCTCTAATGATAGAACCCGCTAACTCTCTTGTTTGGTCTTGCTGGAAACATTCAAAACGGTTGAACTTGCCATTGTTTGAGAAACTGAATGCACTGCCTATGTATTTAATATCGAAATCAGGATTTTTAAATGCGCCTACACCAACTACTAGTTCTTTTTTAATTGTGTTATTTAAACGCCAAGGTATGCCATTTAGCTTAGCCAAAATTGCTATAGCAATGTTTGGAAGACTAAAAAAATATTTCTCGTTTGTCATTACTTTATCTGCATCAATAACCTGAGAGGAAATTCCTTTTTTGAGCAACAGTTCTTTCAATTTATAATAAATCTTTCTTCTGGACTTATCTGGTGTGTTTTTAGAAAACGGACTGATGTAGATGGCTAAGTATTGAATATCTTTTTCAAAGTGTTTTTCGGTAAGCTTGTCATAGATTTCATCCCAGGGATTTTCTTTGTCTTCAAACATTATACTAAAGCCCTTTTCTGTATGGTAGGGGGTGTGTATGAATTTAGACAACCCTCCAAAACCTCTTTCTTTTCCTTTAAAGTAGTTATCCATTTTCTTAGCTACTTTATAATCGTCTTTATGGAATATAAAAAAGAAGTGAATTTTTGAAGTGTCACTAAAATCAAATGGTCCATATTCTTTTATGCCATTTATTGGTACAATATCTGTGTTGTTATTACCGAATAACAATTGGTTGCTATTGCTCTTCACTCTTCCGATTTTGATTTCTTCCACCGGAATAAAGCCTTTGGAATTGAGCGGAATGAGTGATTTAAACTCATCTGTGTTTAGATATTCCCTGTAAAAGAAGTCGATGGCCTCCTTAAACTTTTTGTATTTGTTGGATTTATCCGGAGCTTCAGTTTCTTCTCCTAAAGCGTCACGAGTTTTGAAGTTCCAAACGGGGAATACTTGATCGTAAGCTCTTTTTCCTGCGTTAGGTAAGTCATCAAATTTATACAGACTATTATCAAATATAACCCAGTTGAACGCTGCAGGAGAAACCAATTCTTGCAGTGCCTCAACAGGTTGTTTATAGACTTTGGAAATGCCTTCAAAGGTTACAAGTAATTCCAGTTCTTTTGTTACTGTTTTGAACTGTACTTTTAATGCATAGCGGTCAAATAAATTAAACTGCCCCGTGCTGTCATACCTTTTGCTTGGTAACCAAATTTCTGTGTCACTGATAAAGTTAGGTTTTACCAAAAAGCCTTTTGCTTTGAAATACTCGTGAATTTGTGCATTGTAGTATCTTTTTAATAAATGAACTATAAATGCTGAATTATGGACCCTGTATGAACGTTCTTCACCGTTTTCATCTTCTTTTACTTCATAGGTTGGGTTTACCGGTTTTGTTACGGGGTAAGAGCCCTCAACTTGTTTAGCAAACGATGTGTAATAATGCTCCTGTTTCCCCAATTTTTCAATAACCTCATCGGGAACTAAACTGTGATAGACCCTGGTAATTGCATCATTTTCCAAGTTGGTAAAGTAGAGTGTGAGTTCTTCTTGGGGATGGTTGAAGGTTAGGATGTTAAAACAGTGATTTTGCATTTTTACGGTTGTTTTTATGTGTTCATATATCAGTTTTTGGATGCATAATTATTTTGATTGACTATATTTTTTAAAATTTTCTGCTTGTTCAAAAATCTCCTTGTAAACCTCATCGCGTTCTACAGGTGGGTAGCCGTATTGATCCAACAACAAGATTAAACCTACTTTAAGTGCAGATTTGATGTCATTTCTTTTGCTCCAGTCGGGAAATTTAGCTTGGCTATCTACAAGCTCTTTAACTTCTTTTGCCAATACTATCAATTTGTCCTCGGGATAAGTGAAATCATATTTAACACATAGTTCTTTTAGGATGTCGTAAAAGGCTTTTTCTTCAAAATCAATCCCTAAGGAGTCCCCTGATTTATATTCTTCATATACTTCCCAGATAAGGTTTGTCAACTGTTCTGCCATTTCTTCATAGACTTCACTGCGCAGTATGTCGTTTTCATCCCTTTGATTGTATTTGTTCACTAAAGTTTCCATTTTCTTTGAAAAGTCAACACCTTTTACTTTGTTTACCTTTTTCATTTCTCCAATCGCTTTTGCCAGTAGTTGTTGAAGAAGTTTAATTTTTGTGTTGGGTAGTTTAATTTTATCGATTTTTGCCAGGTAGGCCTCATCAAATAAATCTTGTTCTTTTTCGGTTTCCTCACCCATTTTGAAGATTTCTTCGATACCATCACTTTGCAAGGCGTTTTTAATCATCTCACTTACCTTGGCATTCATTTGTGCGGTATCAGGAGCAGTGCCCTTTGTTAGTTTGAATACTATTGACCTCACTGCTAAATAAAAATGTGTGTAATCCCTCTCTTTTTGTGTTAACTCTTCACTGCCTGCACATATATCATAAGCAGCCTTTAGCCTTTTGACTAAGCCCATAAAACGCGTTTCAATATCTTTTGTGAGTTGTACAAATTCTGCAGCTTTATTGAGCGTATTCAATTGCTCTAAAGAAGTGCCAATGAAATACTTTCTACCATCAAACTTATGGAACAGATTAGCAATTAAATCTAAATGGTTCCTCACTATTACCAATGACTGTTGTATGTCTTCAAAATTGTCCTTATCACCCTCAGAGTATTTTTTAAGGGCAAGATTCATTTGTTTTTTTATTCCGATATAATCTACAACCAACCCTTTATTTTTTCCTTTAAACTTTCGGTTTACACGAGAGATGGTTTGAATTAAATTGTGCTGTTGAATGGGTTTGTCAATATAAATACTGTCCAAGAATGGCACATCAAAACCAGTTAGCCACATATCAACAACAATGGCAATTTTGAAATTTGACTTCTCATTTTTGAATTGTCTGTCTAGTTCTTTTTGGTAGTCTTTTGTTCCTATTAAATCGTATAATTCTTTGGGATCATCTTTACTTCTAGTCATAATCATTTTGACCGTTTCCATAGGTTTGATTTTTCGTTTTTCCCTATCTGTTAAAACAGTGCCTTCTTCAGCAACTTTTTTGATATTCCATTCAGGTCTTAGTTCAATGAGGTTTTTATAAAATTCATAAGCTATATCGCGGTAACTGCAAACAAACATCGCTTTTCCCTTAACTGTAGCTCCTTCGTTCACTCTATTTTCATAGTGTGTCACAAAGTCTTTTGCAAGTATTTTTAACCTGTCAGGGTCTCCTAAGATGACTTTCATTTTTGAAGACTGTTTTTTACTTTCTTCAATTTGGTAATAATTAGCTCCTTCTTCGGCCACCATATCATAATAAGCTTCAATTTTATCAAGCTCAGCTCTTTTTAGTGCTACTTTGGCGGCTCTGCCTTCATACACAATCCTTACAGTGATTTCATCTTTAACTGATTCTGTCATTGTATAGGCATCTACAACCTTTCCAAAGACATCTAAAGTTGCATCAATTGGGGTTCCCGTAAAACCAACAAAAGTGGCATTGGGCAATGAGTTGTGTAGGTATTTTGCAAAACCATAGGATTTTTTAACCCCTTGTTCGGTTACTTTTACTTTTTGGTCTAAATTGGTTTGACTTCTATGGGCTTCGTCAGAAATACAAATAACGTTGGTGCGTTCAGAAAGGAGTTCAATATCTTCTGTGAACTTTTGAATGGTTGTTAAAAAAGCTCCGCCACTGGTTCTTCCTTGTAGTAGTTCTCTAAGTTCTGATCTGCTTTCCACACTTTTTACGGTATCATCACCAATAAATACTTTAGCATTTGTAAATTGTCCTGAAAGTTGGTCGTCTAAATCTGTACGGTCTGTAATAAGCACTATAGTAGGGTTCTCAAAATGAGGACTTTTCATCAATAGCCTTGTTAGATATAGCATTGTGAAACTTTTACCGCTACCCGTTGCCCCGAAGTAAGTGCCGCCTTTTCCATCTCCTGCAGGTTTTTGAGCTGCTTTAATGTTGTCAAACAATGCTCGTGCTGCATAATACTGCGGATAACGACACACTATTTTTTCGTCTTTTTTTGATGTATCAGGGATATAAATGAAATTTTGTATGATGTCTCTTAAACGGTTTTGATGTAACATACCTTGAATGAGGGTGTACATACTGTCAATTCCATCTACGTCTTTTGCCAGCCCTGAAATTCTACGCCAGGCATAGAAAAATTCGTAGGGAGCAAAAAAGGAACCCGCTTTGTTGTTCACCCCATCACTAATGACACAAAATGCATTGTATTTAAAGAGTTCGGGTATATCTCTTTTGTATCTTGTGGTCAATTGAATGTAAGCGTTATGTATGGTGCAGTTTTCCTGAATAGCGGTCTTAAATTCACAGACTACAACAGGAATACCATTGATATAAATGATACCATCAGGGATGCGCTTTTCAGTACCTATTATTTCGAGCTGGTTGACAAACTTGTAGGCATTGTTGTTTTCTTTTGAGTAATCTATTAAGTAAATCCAAATATCTTTCTGATTTCGATCTTCACGTTTGAAGCTCAAGCCGTCAGCCAACCATTGCATTACAATTTTGTTGGTTTCGTATAGATCTGATGAAGGCAGGGTCTTTAATTGCAATACAATAGATTTAGCCTCTGTGAGTGTAAGGCCTTCTGCTTTATATTGCTCTAAAAGGAATGTAATTAAATCTTCCTCAATGAGCACTTCTTCCGGAATACGGGAGATTGTATTGCCAACAAAATGTGGATACTCTTCGTTGCCTAATAACTCAATAAAGGCTTCCTCTAATTTTGCTTCTGTAAATTTCTGACTCATTTGCTTTCAAGTATCGAATTAATACATTCAACTAATTTTTCAACCCTATCTTCAGTATCTAATCCCTCTGAATTTTGCTGTATTTTTAAAACTCCATCTTCATCAATGACCTTATTACTTATAAGCTCATCATATAAGACGTTTTCAACTCCTTCAGCATTTTGGTTTTCAAAAAGGAAATGATTACTCTTTATGTTGATACTAATTGTGTTTTTCTTGATTTTCAGATATAGTAATTCGTTGTAATCTCCAAGAGTTAGTTTCTTGCTCTTTATCTGCTGATTTACCTCATAAAAGAATGGACACCAGTTAAAACCATTGAATTGTTTCTGTCGCATTTTGTTAAAAACATAATTATCAAACCAATAATAATACCCTCTTATACATTCAAAACGGAAAGATGGATATTGTAAAAAGTAATATTTCCAATCCCTATCTTTTTCTTGGTAAGCTTCAAGTTCAGTTTCAATGTGCTCCTTAATATTTGTATTTGGGTTATTTAATAAGAAGTCTAAACACTTCATAAGAACTGGGCGAGTGTATGAAAAAATGTCTTTCTTTTTTCCATAACCAGGTGTGGTAAAAAACCTTCTAATTACCTTTTTGTTGGGTGAAAGTATATTATACCAACCTTCTTTTCTTTCTGGACTTCCACTATCGTGTTGCGTATAATCACCAAAACAAAGTAAAAAATCAGACCTATTATCAAAATCATCAATAATGACATCTTCATCAAAGTATTTCAAAAATTGTGAAGCTCTGTTCTCTGTATTGTTATCAAATTCAAATAGGGAAACATTCCCTCTAAAAATGTCACTATCTTCTAATTGATAAAAAGTATCTAGAGATTTTTGGGTTTGATAAAACGGTTCCTTTTCTTTTTCCTCTTGTATTTGGTCTGTTTTAAATCTTTTTAATGCATCAAAATCAAAGTTTAATAGGAAAGCTTCTAATTCTGTGATGCTTTCAACCAAGGTTTCTCTACGTAATTCAAATTCAGAGTTAGCAACTAAGTTTCTTACAATTCTTATTTTCCTTTCAAAATTGTCTGTTTGGTGAATGTTTTGGAATAAATAGCTGTGCAGCAATAGTTGCTCCGGCAAGGTAAAACCTCTATCCTTATCATAATAGAGTAAACACCTAACTAATAAATTGTGCTCCTTATGTGGGAAGAATAACCTAGTTTTATCTTTCTGGAAACCGGCTTTATCAAAATAAAAGGTATTCTCCCAAAAATCCGGATTCCGTTCATTGCTGAGGACCAAATTATCTAAAATGGAAAATAGTTCTTTTACGTTATCCTCATTACCGTAGATAATTTTTAGTTCCTTGTAAGATTCAACAGTATCAATATACGGTATATTATTTTTAAGCCCAATAACGTAAGTGATGAAATTGAAGAGGTTTAAAAAACTATTATCCGCTAATAAGGCAATATCTTCTATGCTTTTTGCCTCTTCAGTATTTAACAATAATTTCCAAACACAGTCAAACCAATCCTGGTCAATTTGCTTTTCAAATTTTTGTTTTAGTGTTTCATTGCTAATTATCTCAGAAAAATTGGCTTTGAAATATTCAAACTCGGTAAGTGGCTTACCTCTTGAGTTCATTTTAATATATAAATCGTCTGATAACTTGAACTCACTTAACACTAATTGATACATTTCAAAAGGGCAGTTGTCACCTTTTAAAACTTGCCAAGTATCTTCCAAGCCATAATCTACATAACGAAATTCTATATCATCTAAAACAACAAGCATTGCTTGGATGCTTGGGTCAAAATCCCAAGTTTCAAAGTACCAAGACTGGTTTTTAATTTCTTCTGAAATAGTTTCTCTTGTGAAAAGTGGATTGAAACCTATCAGCTTTTTACAAAAGATGGTAGTGCTGTGCCTTGTTTCGTAAACAAAATTTTGAAGCGACACTTTTTCTTCTGAGGGTATATGTTCTTTTGATGATACAAACCAATACAGCAACCACAATACAGTAAGCCGCTGTTGTCCATCGATAGGTGAGAAAATTGGATTTTCGCCTTGTGTTTTGTTACCATAGATAAAGTCTAACTCCAAGTTTTTATGGGTAACTTCTTTTTTGTTTTTTAGAATCGTATCAAAGATGGCGTCTAAGAAATCTCTCCTTATTTTACTGGTGTTTTTATCTGTTCTGCCTTGGGCAAAATCTCGTTGAATGATGGGTATTTCAACTTTATCGGTAAGTATGTCTGTAAATTTAAGCTTCATTAAGCACTGGTATTTTGTTTAAATAATGGTTTAAGCACTCGCCAATTTCTTTTAAGTGGTTTTCTCTTTCCACTTTAGACCAGATAGACGATTGTGAATATGACTCCTTTTGATAGTAGTTTAAAAACACTCTTTTGGTTGCAATAGGAATAAAAGCTCCTTGCTTATCCATCTCTATGATTTTCCTTCGCTTTATTTCGAAAATGGAATTACTCAATGAGATGTTTTGTGTTAAACCTAATAGGGCTAAGTTTTTAATGTTATGCAGATAAAGGTTTTCATCTTCATCATCTTTAGGAAGGATTTCTATAATAGAATCACTTAAATCCTGAAACTGAGCATAGGTGAATTTTTCCCTGTCAATGGCATTTGCTTTGTCTATTATTTCATTAGCCTTTTTTGTGTTAGTGGCTATTGAAGGAAGTACATTCAGGTGCATATCTAACCAAGAGAACCATTGCTCCCTTTTGTTCTCATTAATACCAATTATGTTTTGAGCGTGAATATGCTCTAAGCTCTTGTTTATGTTCTTGTAGATTTCAAATGGGAAGAAATCGTTGTTATTTTTGTTTTTTCGCGTAAGCTCTGTATTTACCAATAATAAAATCTCAATTAGTTTTTTATGGTCGCTACGGTTGTCATAGCTTAAATCATCCCAATCGTTGGGAATACTTTCAGCTATTAATTGGTTTATTTCTTGCTCAAAAAGGTCTTTGTCATTCTCTTTTTTGAGTTGGATTATATCCATAATATTGGTGCCGATAGCAATTAAGTACCCTACTTTATGGTAGTAATTTTTATGAGTGTACCAAAAACTTAATGAACGATAAATCTCTTCTATGCTTAACCATTTTTCCCAAAGTGAATTTGCATTCTCCTTTTCATCAAAAAAGTGAATGAAACTGTATAGCGAGTCCTTACTGTTTTCATTTTTCTGAGTATTTATATCGAACAAGTACTCTATTTTGGAAGCATAACTATCCATCTTTTTATTGGATATAAATGCCCAGAACTTTGGGTTATTGAGATGGTTTTCAATCTCATCCCATAGCTGTATAAGTTGGGTGCGTCTTTTTACTTTTTCTTGCTGACCAAACTCCTTGAAGCTTTCTTGATTTACAAATTTTGCTTTAATTAGTTCGGCACTGTTAAGAGGTATTTTCCCTCTATTAAGACGTGTAAATAGTTCTTCGCTTTTTTGAGTATTGTCGTTTATTTCATACCAAATAATTTGAGTACTCCATTCCGGCATTATGGTATCACCATCTTCATCTTTTTTTACACTCGGTAGCAGGGTATCTAAAAAGTTGTTTTTATCGGAACGTCCTTCTATTTTTCTGCTAATTTCAAACCAATCCTTAATCGTGTTATAAGCTTTGCTTAAATAGTACAAATCAGGTTTGCTGAGATTTTCATTTGTTTGATTCAAGAATTGGCGTGTTTCAGGACGTGTTTGGTATTCTATGGTATAGAGGTCTTGTTTATATTCATCACTTAGTTTCTCTATTCGTAAATGCTCTATTCTTAAATAGGTGAGTATTCTATGAATAGTGGTTAATCTTTGTTGCCCATCAATTAACTCATAACCCTCTATGGTTTCTCCACTTTGGGCTTGCCAAGTTTTTTTTCTTACCACTATGGGTTGCAGGCAATAGAACGAATTGACTTTTGCCGGGTCTTGTCTGTATTCCCAAATATCGTTGAGCAATTGGCTCACATTGTGGCTTGTCCATCTGTAACCACGTTGGTAATCTGGTATGTAAAAATGCATCCCCAATAACTCGGTAATAGTTTTTAGTATGATTTGGTTTTCTTGTTTACTCATTGATTTTGTTCTTTGATAATTTTTTAATACATCATACACTTAAAAAGGCTTATTATATTCATCCCAATTTTTAATTTTGGTTCTGTAAACTTTTTCATTCTTGTTCAATGATTTGCCAATAGCCAGCTTTTCTTCCGCCTACTCGTTGGAGAACATTTTTATTTTTTAGAGCTTCTATGTGATTATCAATTGTGGTTGTGCTTGTCCCTATTTTTTCAGCCATATCACTTTTAGTAATGTGTTTATTTTCAGCAACTAAATTCAGTATCTTAATTTGAGTTTCCGAAAGTTCTTTTACCAACCCTTTTACCAACTCTTTTACCAACTCTTTTACCAACCCATCTGCCAACTCTTCTTGTTCGAAAGCGTGAACAGGTTCTGAAGAAGGGAATACCATTCGCAGAAAATTGTTGGAGAAATGGAAGCAATCTTTGCTATAGAATTCCAATATTCTAGGAACACCTGAACCTAATTGTTCTACCAAATCCAAGTCTTTGAAGACCCGCATTAGCTCTTTGTTTCTCGGAATAGAGTAACCTTCAAAAAACTCGCTTTCGCTTAAACCTTCCGGAAGTGAGCCTGCAGAAGTAATCTCGATGCGGTCATTAAATATTTCAAATTTTGGTGCTATTTCCCGTGTGTAATCATTGTGAACGAAAGCATTGATAATTGCTTCCCTAAGGGCAATGGCATTCCACAATCGTTTTTCTCTACGCTCTTTGGACGTTATTTTTGTGAGGGTGCGGTTTTCTAAATCTATTTTATCCAGAACACTTTTGGTCGCTTTTATTAATGAAGTATAACCAAATTCGTTACTCTCTTCTAAATTTACCCGTGTCTCGTCTTTGTATTTGGCAACTTTTACGGAAATATTATTTTGATCTGCCAGTAAGTAAGCTGCATAATTTAAATCCCCTTGTGGGGTGAGCAGTTCGAGGTTCTTTTTGAATTGCTTGTTAAGTGGCTTTTGCTTTGCCTGGTAATAGATTTGTAATTGCTCAAAGTCTAAATCTTGGCGGTTGGCTTTAATTTTGCCTATGGAATTGCGAGTGCGGGAAGCAAAGAGCTCTTCAATCATCTTTTGGGGCATAGGCTCGGCAGCTGTGCCGATACGGATGTAACACCCTTTTTCAGTCATACCGTATTTCTTTTTGAAATAGGGTTTTTCACTACCGCTTGCAACAATGATTTTTATAATGGGCTTACCCTCTTTTTCTTCTGAAACGACATCAAACAAGCCCATAGCCGAAGAAGAAATGTTGTTTTTAATGCGGTCTTTGATCTTGAGCATATCCCCATCAGCATCTTCCACGCCAAGGGTCTTGCCAGTCTTGTCAATGCCTATGTACACCAAACCACCTTCGTGGTAGTTTAAAAAAGCTACTACTTCTTTCTCCAAGTCAAGGTCTTTAGTGAGCTTGGCTTTGTATTCTATGCGGTTGGTTTCTGGCATATCTATTAGAAGTTAATAATAATTAAGGTTAATATTCCAATCTATTTCGTTCTGCTTCTTCGTCCATTCTCTTTGCGTCCATTAAATAGCCATCAGAAAGTCTTTTAAATATTTCTGCGACATTGGGGTATTTGTTTTTAAAATCACTGGATAATTTCTCAAAGTAAGCTGCTTTTTCTCGTTCAATGTCTCCTCCATCAAAAGCTCCTCTTGACGAAAAACTACTTTTGTTGAACAGAGCAGATGAGTAATTTCTCTTTAAGCTATCAGTATTTATTTCTTCAATAATTTGAAATAACTTTTCTTGTGGCCATTCTGGGATATTTTCAGGATAATGAGCTAACATTTTTCCTATCTCCATATCTGCAACATCCAACCTACTTACTTCTTTTGCAAGTTCTCTTACTTTTTTAATCCAATCTCTTAATACCGTTTCATCAATTGAATAGTCTTCTTTCATTCCTGGAATTTTTGTCCAAGAATGAAGTAAGTGATATGCTTGTTTTGCTCTATTTTTAATATCTTGATCGGAAATTCCTTTTCTTTCATTTTCTAATTTTGTCTTATCTTTTGGAATGTATATCCACTTCAAAACATCAATAAAAAATTCAGGATTATTAGCTAATTCTTCTTCCAATATTTTTGGATTCCTTTTGGTGCCATAAGAATCTAAAATTGGAAGATAGAGCCATTCCAACTCAATGAGTGTTGATTTTTCAATCTCAGTTCGCTTATCAAGTTCTTCAAAAATTCGTTCAATTTCATATCCTTTAAAACGGCTCGATTCACTTGCCTTTTCTGTTGCTGCTTTTTTGAGTATTTCTGAAAGTAGATTACTTGGAATAGCATTTGTAAAATGAGAGGCAACATCAATTGCTGAAAAATATCTTTTATGTTTTAAAAGCATTTTTATCCCAAATGCCTTTTCATCATCAGAGATATTATAAAAATTTGGATAGATATTTTGCCAATATTTATTTTGTATTTCAACATCTAAAGTTGAAATAAAGACCCAAAGTTGTTGGCTTTGGTTTAGTGGTATTAAAACATTTGATAGCGCATTATTACTAAACTTTCTTTGTTGTAATTCTTTAAATAAAGACTCTATCCAATCAAAGCCTTCAATAATTGATTTACGAAAAATAAAGCTGTGAGCAAAACCGATGGTATTTTCATCATTTAAACTTTGACTAACCGTAAGAATATCATCTTGACTTGTAATTACCTTAGCTAAAGAATCACCTAAAAACCTAAATTCTTTTACTTCTTTTCTAAGTTCTAAGGTTTGCTTTAGACCTAATTCTTTAAGAAAATTAATTGAAGCATCTTTTCTTGCTTCATCAATTCGCTTATTTTGTTGTTCGTGTCGTTTTTCATATTCATTGTCTTTATATGTGAAACCTTCTGGAAAATCTGGCCAGTGGTCATTGAATAGCCAAATGTATTTGTTGACAATGTCTTTTGGTTGAAGTTTGTAATACAATTCTTCTAAGCGTTCCAAATCAGATTGAGGCAAGGACCATTCTTTATCAGGGTGGGACTTATGATGATTTAAAATCTTTCTAATTGTTTCCCAAGTTGTAAATTTCTTTTGTACAACTTTTGAGCAAACCTCATCAGCCCAATCTAAAACCCTCTTTCTGTCGCTTTCTTTATTTAGATTAGTTGTTTCATTAATGAGTTGAGAGAATTTTTCTTCGTCATAATCAAAGAGATTAATTAGCATCTCAATTACTGCGGAATGTGTGTCCCATATTTCTTTATAAGTGTATATTAAATTGGTATTTTTATCAAATATTCTCCACCGCATTTTATGAGTAGGATGAGCAATACCGTGACTGTCAGGCAGCATTCGGATTAGAAGAGCCCAACCGGATTCTTTTTCTTGCTCTGTGATATATTTTAAAATTTCCATTCTTTCGTCATAAGAAGCAAGAGTTTGATAGTGCCAAGGTTTAAAAATTTCTGAAAGACTATTTAGCGGTCTATTTGACAAACTACCCCCAGGGTCAAGTCTTGAGAGTTTTAATAATATCAAGCTAGCATCTTTTAAATATTCAGGTAACCAAGCTAAATTTTCAAGTGCCCATAATAATCCTGTATGATGACTTGTTTTGTGTAGAAAACCATTTTCTTCATTGAACATATCCATTATTTCAGGCTTTTCTTTTGATAATGAATTTTTTACTGCTTTTAGAAAACTATCAGGGGAGGCCTCTGAGATAAGCGGTAATTCTTGATCAACGGAAATCCACATATCTCCACTTGCATTGTGAAGTAAATCAAGGATGATATTGTCAACCCAAATTTGTGGATGGTTGAGATAGGGAATTTTCACACTATCTCCCAAACGACTGACTAAAATTAAAGACTGTGTTAATCCTTCTCTTGACCAATTTGAATATTTATTCTTTTTATTGAAAAGAGCTGCTAAACTATTTTTATCCTCAAGTTCAATAATGGGATTACCGTCCTTAAAAGCCAAAGTAAAACATTCCTGTATTTTTTGAAAATCTTTTTGTGTAAGGTGAGAAGATAGATTTGTCCATAGATCCAAAGGTGACGTTAGTCGCCAAGTTTCACCAATTTGAATAATAGGCGATTCTTCAAAATTCTTCCACTTGTTAAGTGTAATTAAATAATCAGAATACTCTTGTTCAGATAACTTTTCAATCAATTCAATATCGCCTACAAAAGTTTCATTCCATCTTCCTAACAAAAGAGCAGGAATTATTTCACGAATATTTACTTTCTCAATCCATTTTGTTTTGTTGTGAGGAAATCCTAAAAGTCTTTTAAGAATAGTAATATTTCTTGCGGATTCTCTTGAAAACTTTTCTGCGTCTACTCTAGATACACCGCTTTTAATTAATGAATCAATTTGTTCGTCTCTATCGATTGTAGGCAGACTAATTGTTTCTTGATTAAAATTGTCATCTGCACCTAATGGAACTAAAACGTGATGACCCTTTGCAACAGCTGCATAAAGAGGTTGAGTTTCATCAAATCTTGGAATAAGATTTAATGATGTATTTGTATTTATTCTTATACCTCGGAAATTACCTTCAGTGTCTACAATTAGAGCTTTAGAAAAAAATCTGTCAGCTTCTTCTGTTGGGAACGTTTTAGCTGAAGCAATAATAAAAGCAATTGCTTCATTTTTAGTTGATGCTTTTATCCCTTTAATTGAAGGTTCTCCTTGTAATGTGGACAATAATTGATTTTTTTCATACTCTCTTCCAGCTATCACGCTTTCAGGTAAAAGCACTAAACCCTTAGCTCCAGTGGACCATTCCTCCCAAAATTCATCCGCTGTCATTATACCATCAAATGGATATGTCCCAACCCCATCTTGTGCTGCAAACCAACGTGAAACTGATAAAGCAACGTCAAGCCATTGTTCAATATCTACAGCATCATATACTATAACATCCTTCCAGTGATTTTCAGCCTTCTTTGCTGTAACCCATTCCTCTTTTTTTGTCCATAGTCTTGGGGTTACAAATATGAACACAGAATCTTTCGGGGTATATCCGATTGGGTTGTTTTTCCTCTTTTCATAATCATCATTAGCTTTACCTTTACAATCTGAGGCAGTACCAAATTCCCATAAAGATGTACCTAGTGGAACATAGGAAGTTTCAGTATCACAAATTACAATACCATCCCATCCACCAATATAAGTAGCACTTCCTGAAGGTAGGTTTGCTTTTGTACTTGCTGGTGTAGTTGCTCTTACTAATCTTGAAATAAGATAAGGCAAAGCAGCTTTTGAAAAAGTAGTATCTGCCCAACGTTCAATATTATCTCTTGTTACAAGTATCACATTATATAATTTTAATTAGCCATAATTTTCTCAATTTCTAAATCCTCCACAACCCCACGCATCAAAACAGGGCAAAGGGGTTTGATACTGTTTTTTAATTGCTCATTGATGCGCTTACGGGTTTCATAAGTATGGTAAATGGTTACAATGGCTTCTTGAATTTTATTGCTGGGAATAGGTATTTTTACCCTGCACATTTCATCCCAGTCAAAAGTTTCTCTGGCACTGCCCCAAGAATTGAAGCGTGCATATCGGTCAAACTCACTTCTTTTAAAGAATAAAAATAAATATTCAGGAAGTAACACAGTTTTATCAATCACTTCAAAAACAGTATAAATACTTGAAACAATACAATCTTCTTTATTATTCATTGCTAAAGCAATTTTATCGCCTCTTCGTGATGTATCAGCCACATAAACAAACTGCCCATTTCTAACGATTTTGTAATTGTTGAAATTAACACCAGTGGTATTAGCTTTTGTTTCAATTAAAACTTTTGAAGTGGAAACACCTTGTAAAAAGTTAATTTTTAAATCAGAATTTCTTTCATCAGACTGTTGGATGTATTCTCCTAATGTCTTTGGCTCTTCAGTTAAAATAAGATCCTCAATGTATGCATCGCAAATCATTTGCAAATCCTCTAAACTACTTTCATAAGTATTTTGGTTTTTGAGTAAGCCTTTGTAAAGTGCTACATACTTTTTTTGTTCATCAATGTGGGGAAGGGGTATTTCTATTTCACAAAGGCGGTCATAATCTAAACTTGCTCTAACGCTACTATCGCTAATAAACCAACCATACCTATCAGATTCTGGTCTTTGAAACCACATCATCATATACTCAGGAAGCAACTCATTTTTATCACTTACTTCAATTACAGAATAGGCAGGTGAAATGATTGCAGGTTCGTCATAAGTATATAAAGCTATTCTTATGGTTTCATCTCTTCCAGCCTGCATTGCGGAATAAGCAAACTGACCTTTTTGAATAATTTTATATTTAGATAAATCTGTTTCAGAAACATTGGCCACAGAAGGCATAAAGTTCTTTGTAATGTTTATACCCAACAGGTTAGTAACCGCCAAATCTTTGTTGCGATTGTCCACGAGTTGTATGTATTTGCCAATGGGTTTAAAGTTCATATCCTAAGGTTTTAAAAGCGTTTATGAGTTGCTCCTGAGATTCTTTTTCTTCTTTGAGCAGCTCTTTAAAATCTTGTTGGATACGTTTCATTTCTGTATCAAAGTCTATATTGCTATCAGCATCCACAAACTCAATGTATTTGCTTGGCACAAGTGAGAAGTCATTTTTTGCAATGGTATCAAAATGTGCTGAGTGGCAATATTCAGGAATGTTTTTATATGTTGTTTCCCAATCGGCTTGTTGCCAGTTGTGGTAGTTTTCAGCTACCTTTTCAATGTCTTTTGGTCTTAGCTCGATAAATTTCTTTTCATACTCTCTACCCCAGCGACGTAAATCCATAAAAAGGATTTCTTTTTCACGGTTGCGGTACTTCTTGACTTTATCATTGATTGTAATGGTGCGTTTGTTTTTATTTCGGTTTAAAATCCACATTGTAACACTTATATCGGTAGTATAAAATGTGTTGCGAGGAATAATGATGATGGCTTCTACCAGATTATTCTCAATAAGTTTTCTGCGAATTTTGTATTCTTCCCCGCCACCGGATAAGGCACCATTTGCCAAGATAAAACCAGCCACACCGTTTTCAGATAGTTTGCTCACCATGTTGAGAATCCAGGCATAATTGGCATTGCTTTTTGGGGGAACGTCATAGCCTTTCCAACGGGGGTCGTCTATTAATTCATTTTCACCTCGCCAGTCTTTTTGGTTGAAAGGTGGGTTAGCCATAATGAAGTCGGCTTTCAGGTCCTTATGTTGATCGTTTGAAAAGGTATCTGCGTGTTTTTCACCCAAGTTGACTGAAATACCACGGATGGCCAGATTCATTTTTGCGAGCTTGTAAGTTGTGGGAGATGATTCTTGACCGTAAATAGATACTTCATTCTTGCTGCCTTGATGATTTTCAATGAATTTAATAGACTGTACAAACATACCACCTGATCCACAAGCCGGGTCATAGATTATTCCTTCGTAAGGTTCAATGAGCTCTGCGATGAGGTTAACAATTGTTTTTGGGGTATAGAATTCTCCTTTCCCTTTTCCTTCTTTGATGGCAAATTTTCTCAGGAAATATTCATATACACGGCCAATGATGTCCTGGGCATTGTCCTGAATTGTGTTTATTTCGCTGATTTTATCAACCAGGGCTGCAAGCTTGGTTCGTTCCAGACCTAAACGTGAAAAATAATTATCAGGTAAAGCACCTTTTAAGGCAGGGTTATCTTTTTCAATGGTGTGAAGTGCTGTATCAATTTTAAGAGCTAAATCGTTTTGTTTTGCATTATTACGGATATAAGACCATCGGGATATTTCTTCCAGATAAAAGACATTATTCATATTATAGAATTCCTTCATATCCACATATTTTCCCTGCCCTTCTGCAATTAATTGTGCTTTGCGTTCCTCAAATTTGTCACTTGCAAACTTCAGGAAGATTAGACCCAGAACAACGTGCTTGTATTCTGAAGGGTCAACAGACCCTCTTAGTTTATCACAGGATTGCCACAGGGTTTCTTCTATGGATTTTGTTTTTTCAACTTTTTTCTTTGTCATTATTGGTCGTCTCTTATTTTTTAATTGTTTTAATATCCTTTGTAGCCAATTTTAAGGCTTGCAAGGCCTGTTCTTCCTCATTTACTATTTCCATTATTTGGTCTGTTAGCCATAGGGTTAATAATTCACTTGTATCAACATTGAGTACCTCAGCAATTTTCAGGACCTGATCGCGTTTGGCTCTGCGCTCCCCACGTTCAATTTTGCTAAGCATAGGTGTATCAATGTTGAGGTGAGCCGATAGTTCCCTTTGCAACAGCCCTCGGCTTTCTCTTAGTGTTTTAATTCGTTCTCCTAATTTCACTTTTTATGAATTGACTTGTCAAATTCTGTCCAATATAGGAAGAAAATTAAGAAAAAAGTAACTAAAGAGAATAAAATGATAGTAAAGGTAGAAAAAGAAAAAAAGGGGTTTTTGCGGGATTCCTCATTTTTGTTAAAAAAATATTAACTAATTTGGTTGGTTTAAAATTTTAACTGTCTAAAACGGCTTTCTATCTCCCTTAACGTCAAAATAAAATGATCAACAATATTGAAATTTATTTAAAGCTACTTATTGAAGAAATCAAAGAGAAATTAGAAAAAGATATTGATTTAGATAAGAAGGTTTTCGAAGATTTTAATTCGTTTGATTTTATAAATTTTCATTTGATCTACAGTTATGTTTTGTCTGATTATAATAAAGATTTTTTTATCTCTTTGCCGGATGACACCTATAGGAATAATCTATATGGATCCATTTTTCATTCCTTGGTTTTAATCAAGTTATATCAAAACTTTTTTGATTATGAAAAGGCACATCCTGAATTGGAGAGAGGGGATTTGATATACTCAAAAAAGTTTAATAGGGTTTTTGTGGTGCTTGATAAAACTGCCTCCAGTTTGAGATTGAAGAAACAATTTCCTTCAAAGAAGAAGGATGGAAATAATCCACCAATGACTATAACCGGGCATACTTTTACCAAAATAAACCCCAACCTGAGTAATGGACGAAATACTGCAACAAACATAGATAATTATACAAAGTATCTGGAAGAGAATTTTGATTCAAATTTCCCATTCATTACAGACTTCAAAAAAAGAGCCCTTGTTATTGCAGATAAAAGTTTTTTTAAAGAGAGTAAACATTTACCAATACGATACACAAATAAAAAAGGTAAGATAAAAAATGACTTGCCCTTTTCTAATTATTTAATAGAGTGTTGTAATGACTTTAAAACTGCTAATGAATTTTTATTGGATACTAATCAATGTTTTGATGAGCTTATCATTATAGGAGATTCAAAGTATTTTAATCATTTTGACCTCATCTTGCAAGAAGCTAAATTTCAAGGAAAGGTTCAACGAATTATCTTGATTGGTGAAAGAAAGCCAGATACACCGCTTGAATTTTTAGAATGGAAATGGTCTAATGATGAAATTAAAATTGCCAATAGACATACCCCCGTTTTACCTATAAAGCGAGTTATATCAAACCCTGAACTTTTTGATAGATTGGTTGATTTAAAAAATGAGATTAGTGCAATTGCAGATGAAATTGATGTTAATCTTTCTTTTCTTTTAAAATACACCAACTTTTATTTTAAGGTGCTACTAGTAAATAGTAATTTATCACGTGGTGTTTTTCAAGAATACAAAGAACGCCTGGATTTATATTTTAAAAGTGAAGCTTTTGAAGAAGAACTTCACAGATATTTTTATGACCGCAAAATTTACAATACAGAAATAATAAAAAGTTTTACAGATCGTGTGTTTGAAAAGTTTGAACATATTTCAGCAGTTCTTGAAAACAATAACTTAAAATGGGATTACATAAAGAGCCTTGACAAACAAAACAGAAAAGTTTGTCTAATAGTGCCAAAAAAGAATTATGATGCAATGCAACACCAAATCTTTAATCAAGGTCTCTCCAGGATCTATTTGATTAGTGATAAACGGATAGACAAGAAAAAAAGCTATTTAGATAAATGGCTTAAGGATGATTCCAATAGTCATAATAAAATAGTTGTTGTTCCATATCTGGGGAACATAGAATTATATAAGAAACTAAAAGGGGTTAAAGGGCATTGTGAAATATTATGCTACGCAGAAATTGATGAGCTTGTGTTTGATAAAATAACTTCAACTTATCACAATGAAGAATTTAATAATCTAACTCATACAGATAGGAAAAATTTTTATCAGACAGAGTTTAGTTTTGATATTGCAACTAAGAAGCGGCTGTTAGATGATTTATTTGCTTTTGAATTTAATGATAATAATCAAAAGAATAGCGGTATAGATGGACCAGAGTTTCCTAAGGAAAAAGTGTTGTATACTGTGACATTTACCGATGGTACTACTGATAAATTTGATTCAACTAAAGGTGTTTTTTTAGTAGAAAAAGGAGAACAAATACAGACTACAATCGGTGAGGTTTATGAGGGTTCAACTATACGGTTTTACCAGAACACATCACCTCAAGCTTTTAAGGTCATTTTAAAAATATTTGATGAGGAAAAACTATTGGAAACTTTTGACAGGTATTCAGAGAGTTGGAAAGAGACATTATATAAACTTTCAAAGGTTTATAATAGCATAGAGCTCCTTTTCAACCGATTGTTTAATGCTGAATATAAAATTAATTATAACACATTTAGGTTGTATTTTGATGAAAATACACAAACAAGGTTCCCGAGAATAAAGACCTTAGAAGTTATTAGAGACTTTTGTGAAAACAACGGATTTACGGAAGAGTTAATCGTAAAGGAATTTGACAATTTTGTGAGATTTTCAAAGAAGGACCATTCCATCAGGCAACAAGCAGGAAGGCTTTTGGGTAGTGATTTGATTGATTATGTTGCATCAGGTAGAACTGAAATTAGTGATTCTATTTCAAAAATACCTGAAAATATATTAGAACAGTTGACTGAAACAATACAACAAAAAACAATAACAAGTAAGACTCCCATACCTTATGAATGATTATAAAAAAGAACCTAGATTAATTTTTAAAGATACTGTTAGAGAAAACCTTATAGGACCCGGCTCAGATATTTTCACTTCAAATAGTGAGGAGGAAATAATCTCAGACTCACCTTTGAGCAGGTATTATTCAGGCATACTGTTTCCCGAGCGGCTAGACCCTCAGTTAAAAATAACCTTTGGGGAAGAAGCAGAAAGTAATTTAAACTCAGAATTATCTGATGATGAAGAAGATGATGTTTCTATTGCTGAAAATGATGAAGCTGAAATAAATGGTGATGAAGCCGAAAAGGGATTGCAATCTAAAGCTCCAAAAGATGAAGAGCCTGAATATTCAGATGCAAATCAATATTTTCCAACCAATTTTGGTTTAACTTTTTGTGTACCCATAGAACTTAAATCAATTGATGTTGTATTTCAGTATGCCAGATACCGTCAATTAAAACCTGCAGAAGCAAAAGTTGAAATATCAGAAAAAGGATTTAAAAAATTCACCGAACACCCTCACAATTATATAAGCCATTTACTAAGATTTGAAAATGGATTTATGTTTTTAGACCCTGAAGCATTTAGTTTAAGTGATTTAACAGTAAGAAATTACAAAAGCAGATTTAAAGAAACAGATGAACAGCAAGAATTAATAGGAAGTGAGGGGTATATTAAAATGGAGATGCTTTTAGGAAAACTATGGAAAAGAGAAAAACCAGTTTTAATTGAACAAACTGTAGAATTGGGAGTAACACAAGATGTTGAAGCAAAAGAATATACTTTAGCCAGTGATGAAGAAACCAACAGTGTTGTCTCTTGCTATTACAAAAAAATTTACGAAACAGAATATGGCAAGTTTATAAAAATCATACTTGCAAACCGCAATACTCATCCAAAGAAAAAGTTTTCAATTGGAAATGAAATTTTAAATAGGAAATGTCTTTTTCAAGGCGAAATTATAGTTAAGTGTGAACGTTTCTTACCGTACAAACAATTATCTGAAAGGAATCCTTTTGATGATGAACTAAACACTATAAACTTCCAATACAGAAATGAACATTCCTTTGCAATAGGACACGGTAGCGCTGTTAATTGGAATGATGATCAACATCCCACAGAGATTAAAACCACATTTTTGCCTGAAGTTGATATCAAACACTACAGTAATGCATTTCGGAAGGATTTTCCTGAGGAATTACGAGATATTACTGAAATTAAACAACTATCTATATGGAGTAGCTTCAAGAAAGGGAATACTATAGATAAAATGGCAATAATTAATAAGTTAAAATTATTTGCCAATGAATATAAAAAATGGACTGAAAAGCATCAGGAAACAAGTTCAGGCCTTCAAAACTTTGAAGACTCCTTTAAGACTATTATAGATAAACAACACTATACTTATAATAGATTGATTAAAAACATTGAGTTTTTGGAACAAAACGAAATGGCTTTTAAGAGTTTCCTTTTAGCAAATACCTCTATGTATATACAAATGCTCATTTCCAATAAAAATGTTTTTGGAAAAAAAGGGGTAGAGCTGGAGGACCTAAATGAAACCGAGAAGTATAAGAGTCTCGAGTTTTTTGAAAATTTCAAGGACTGGGAAATATTTAATCCCTCTACACCAGAGCCATTAAAGTATAGGCCTTTTCAGTTGGCGTTCTTTTTATTGAATGTTGAATCTATCATCAATGAAAAATCAAATGATAGAAAGGAAGTAGTTGATTTACTTTGGTTTCCTACCGGTGGAGGAAAAACAGAAGCTTATCTGGCATTAACAGCTTTTACTATTATTAGCAGGAGAATGATGCATAAAGGAGATGCTGATGGGGTTTCTGTAATAATGAGATATACTTTACGGTTGCTGACAGCACAACAATTTGAACGTGCAACTAAATTGATACTTAGCCTAGATTTTTTAAGGAGACAATTTTATGAAAAAGAAGAATATTACTTTGGAAGTGATAATGTATCAATAGGTATGTGGGTTGGTGCTTCAACTACACCCAACTCATATAAAGATGCTAAAAGAATATGGAAAAAAATATCAGATGAAATCACAAAATTAAATGGGAAAAAGGGCGGTGATTATGAGAAAGTTAATACTTTTCCAATTCAATCTTGTTCCTGGTGTGGATGTAATTTAGTTACAAAAAACAAGATTGGTTATTATGTACAAGGTTATATAGCCTCTGATTCAAACTTTCAAGCGAAATGTTTGAACACAGATTGTGCTTTTGGAAATGAGTTGCCAATTTACTTCGTGGATGATAAGATTTATACCAACCCACCAACATTGCTTTTTGCTACAGTAGATAAATTTGCAATGCTATCGCATAGAAATGAAGGTTATAAACTTTTTAATTCACTGTCCAAGAATGATCAAAAATTACCTCCGGATTTAATCATTCAGGATGAACTTCATTTATTAAGTGGTCCTTTAGGCTCAATAACCGGATTGTATGAATCTATTGTGGAATTGTTATCAACCAAAGGAGATAGAAAACCAAAAATTATTGCATCTACAGCAACAACAAGAAATACCGCACACCAAGTAGCAATGCTATATGGAAACAGGTCCTTAAACATATTTCCACCGTTGGGGGTCACTTATGACGATAATTTTTTCTCTTTTGTTTCAAATGAAAGTAAGCGTAAGCACATTGGAATAATGCCCACGGGAAAAACAGCTTTGAATACGCAAATAAGGATGCTTGGAGCATTGATGTTGTCCAGAATAAAACTCTATAAGCTCTATAAAGAAAATGATGCTTTAAGTGAGGATGAGATCAACGAATTGTTAAACAACTACTGGACTATTGTGTCTTTTTACAACAGTTTAAAAGATGTTGGAAAGATTTATAATAAGATTCCTGCTGAGGTTACTACATATATCAAGCATTTACACAGCAGAAATATTTTAAATAAGCAAATTTACGGTTTAAATTATTTTGGTTTAAATGGCAGAACGAAAGAATTAACCAGTAGAATTGAAAGTAATTTAATAAAAAAATTGCTTGATGAATTGGAAGAACCGTTCAAATTAATTCGTAAGGAAGGATGGACCTTTGTTGATGGTACTGTTGATTTAGTGTTAGCTTCAAATATGTTTTCCGTAGGAATTGACATTGAAAGATTAAATGTAATGTTGATGAATGGTCAGCCAAAAAACATTGCGGAATATATACAGGCATCAAGCCGGGTGGGCAGAAAAGAAAAAGGAATTGTGTTTAATTTATTAGACGCCAATAGGTCAAGAGATAAGTCTTATTTCGAAAACTACGTGCCGTTCAATTCAACATACTATAAATATGTTGAGCCATTAAGTGTTACACCCTTTACTGAGATTGCATTAGATAAAGTTGTAGCAAGTTTATTGGTTTGTTTTGTGAGACATAAACAAGGATTAAAAGCCAAGGAATACAATGGAAGTTATGAAGAGTTAAAAGACTTTATTGCCGAAAGAATAAGGAATAAAAAACAGTTGACTTATGCTTTAAATAAGCTTGAAGAAATATCTGATAAATGGTTAGCGAGAGTAAGTGCTTCTCCTAATTTGAGCTATAAAGATAAAGATGCCTTAATACAAAAAATGAGTGATTTAAGTGACTGGAGTTTGATGATGAGTATGCGAGAAATTGATACTGATAGTGTAATTGAAATAAACTTTTAAAATGGGGAAATTTGAAGTAATACAAACAAGTAAAGCCGTTAGTGCATATGGTGGAGTAGGTTCCATATTAGAAACCAGAAATGGTTCTATAATGGTAGGACCATTTGATGAATGGCCATATTTTCAAGTTCTTGAAAGCAAATTCGAAGAACATAATATTGTAGAAGATATTAGATTTAAAAATCGGTTAAATAAATATTTTTACCAATTAGAGCATTTAATTAGAATCCCAATAAACTCGTTGGATAAGGGTTGGAAATTAGAAAACCAGACCAATTTAATTTCAGCTAAGTATTTTCCTAAATGGTTTTATTGCAATAATTGTAAAAAGTATGATGAGCTAGAAAATTGGAAAAATGCTTGGGATGAAAATGTAAAACATAAATTACCGAAAGATTGGAATGGATTGGAGAATGAAAACTTGTTCTATCCACCAAAGTGTTACAACTGTTATTTAAAAAATCAGGATAAAAAGAGAAAATATTACAACTTAGAGCAAATCAGATTTATCCTAACAGCCCCTAATGGTGACATTTGTGATGTGCCTTGGGATCGATGGGCACATTTTCAATTACTTTCCAGATTAAAGAAAAATGAATCAGAACCAAATGATACGGATAAGTCAAAAGATGAGCCCGTAATATTTGAAAACATAAATTTCCCAAATCATTATAGACTTGAGTTTATTACTTCAGAAAAAATAGACACACTTTCCGGTATTGGACTTGTAATAATCGACATAGAAAAAAATGAACAAATAGGATATGTTAGTCTTTCCGGATTATTTAATATCCGATTTAAAAAACAGGATTTATATCCAAATTGCAAACCAGAAGAAAAAGAAATTCTTTTTAAACCTGTTATAAGGTCCAGTAATAGTGTTTATTATTCAAATATTTTATCAAGTATTTACATTCCTGCAGTAGAAGAAATTAATGAAAGGTTATTGAAAATTATCAAGGAAGAATGGGAAGATGAATATACACCTAAGCAAATCTCCAATAACTTAAAAAGACATAAAAATATCGAAATTACCGGTGATAAAATTGAGAAGTTAATTGCCAACAATTTTAATATAGGCGAAATTATAAGGGCTCAAAGTGAAACAGAGTACCGTTTTGACGAATATAACTATATAAAGGAAAAGGAAAGCTCCAATAGAAAAGACGAATTAGTTTTTAATAAAGTGAATAAAGACTACTTTCAGAATAATTTAATACAGTCCATTTATAAAATGGATAAAATAAAAATCACATCAGTTCAAACATCCTATACACGTCAAGAGCCTATACCAACAGACCTTTTTTTAGATGATTTAGATGAAGATAAGGTGACAACTGAAACCATTATTAAAAAATTCACTTCGAATAGGGGTAAAACAACTAAATATCTTCCTGCTATTGAAAATTACGGTGAAGGAATTTTTATTGACTTTAATGATGAGTTATTAAATGACTGGATACAGCAAAACTCCAAAATAATTGAAAGAACATCGATTATTTTGGAAAATAATGAAAGACTTGAGTTTGGTAATCAAAACAATATAGAGTTAACTCCAAAATATATTTTAATTCATACTTTTTCACACCTCATCATTAAAGAATTAGAATATTTATGTGGATATCCATCTACTTCGTTAAGAGAAAGATTATACATTGATGAAGTGTTAAAAATGAATGGTGTGTTGATTTATACTATAGCGGGGTCAGAAGGTAGTTATGGCGGAATTACTTCCCTTTGTGACTCTGATAAAATCGGTAAGCTGATAAACTCAGCATTAATACGAGCAAAAGATTGTGCTACAGACCCAATTTGTTATCATTCTAATGGTCAAGGTGTGGGTAATTTAAACCTTTCTGCGTGTTTTAATTGTAGTCTATTACCAGAAACCTCTTGTGAACAATTTAATTGTTATTTAGACAGGCGTTTATTGGTAGATGATAACTACGGATATTTTAAATCCCTTATTTAGAAGGACCAAGAGTCATTATATAAAATATTTGGAGAAAGTGTTTTAAGAAAATTGAGGAATTTAAGGAACTTGAGGATTTATCCAATAAATATGAAAATAGAAACCTCCGATTTCTCAGGGGTGGTTTCCTTAGCTTCCTCAAGTTCCTAATCATCCTTGATAGTCGTGTTTAGGTAACTATCTTGCTTTTCCCTGTGAATTAATCCCGCTTTGACAAAAGCTGTGATGTATCCTTCAGCAGTTTTGTGGGGAATTTCAAGTTTGGTTGCTGTGTCGAGATAGTCTTGCCGGTTGAATGATTTTGGCAGACTGTCTAGGAACCGTTCTTTTCGGTTAGGTTGTTTTGATATTTTAACTTCCTCCGGTAAAGAAGAAAACACTTTGCTGCTGTGCTTGATGAGGACTTTGACCATTGTCAAGCTGTTTTCAAAATCAACCTCATCACATTCCCTTTTTCGGGAAACATCACCGTCATCCATAATGCGCAAGGCGGTGAAGATCATCATTATCCTAAAAGCAATCAAGCCCATTCTTCTGACTGTAGCAATGTATTCATCGCTTTGCAGGTTGCTGTATTTGATTTGTACCTGTGAAAAAAACTCATTGAACCTTTTCTGCTGGGTTTCTGAAAGGGTAATTTGGATGTCGAGGTTATTGTTCAAGGTTTTGTACAGATTGAAAAATTCATCGCCTAAATGGTTGTAGTGTTCTTCGAGACCGTCTGCCGTTTTGGTTTCGAATACATTTTTCCACTTTAGTTTGATGTTCATATAATAAAACAGGAACCTGCTGAAAAGTCCGTTTTCGGCATTGGGGATAAGTGCCGTGATTTGTTTGGGTGTTCCTGAAAGGACCGTTGAAAGACAGGGTTTTTCCATATCCACATATTCACGGTCTGTGCGCCTGTAATAACTTATAGTTTCGTGGTGAAATGCTTTGCGGAAACCATCGCTGTAGTTGCCGTAATCTGTTTTGAAAGCCTGGGCAAGGGTGTCACCTTCGGTTTCAAAGATTAATCCTCTTGCCTTGCTGTCTGATAGTAGTTGGAATACCCCTGTAGTACTGTTGTTTGCCGGGATGAAAAGCATTCTTTCCGGGGGCTTTGCCGGTTTTTCGGCTGAGCTGTCTTTGTTTTTTACTTTGTTATATTCGGCCATATCGTGCTCGTAATCTCTTTTCATCATTGCTGCTTGATCACGTAAGTGTTTGTGGATGGGCATTACGAGACGTTTGCACTGTTTTAATCGTCCTTTTCCTGCGGAAGCAATAGCCGTAATGAATAGATACAGGTTGGAATACACTTTATCACCATCATAAATGCCATAGATTTTGTGCAAGCACGCACTAATGACCGTGAGTGCACCCAAAAGTAAAATATCCCTTTCTTCATCGCTGGTGGCCGGTTCAACTACCCTTTGCAGGAAATCAGGAAGTTGGGGAAATAAGGATTTCGGGAAAGTAGGTACATTATTGTCCTCTTTTTGTTCGAAGGATTGTGCAGCTGTCTTCGTTTCCTTTTCCTGTTTAGGAATTTTGAGACCGGCATTGTGAAAAAGATAATAAAAGGATTTCATCGTAACGCCGTGTCCTTTTGCGTTTAGGCAATTAGTGTATTGCTCGTCACATTCTGTGCTGTCATAGCCGGAATAGAATTTGCTTATGCGGTGGAAGTAATCCCGGCCTGTTTCGCCAAATGCATCTGAAAAGGCGAAGCCAATATCACGCCAGTTTTTGTAATCGTCTGTGATGTCGGTTCCTGAGTTTTCAATTACTGCAATGTAGTTTTCTATATCATTATCAGTTGTTTGGGTGTTTTCTGGAACATTTGTTTTTGGCTTTTGCACTTGTGGTTTTTCTTCGGGAATTGCAAGCCATTCTTTTGGGTTGAAATTTTTCTTTGTCATAACTTGTGGTGTCTTTGATGTAAATATGCTTCGGGGTCGTGAGCGAGGAAACAAGCCCGGGAACAGTCCTTGCCTGAAGCATCTACTTTGATGTTGTATGTTTTTAAAATATAGTTTGCGATGGCATTGAAATAATCGCTGTGTGAACACTCATTTAAGTCAATGCGTACAATCCATTTAAGTCCATCACCGGAAGGTGAGGTGAAGAGCATTTCGGTATCAAAATAAGCGTCTGTGAGCAGTTTCTCTTTGAGTTGAGATTGGTTATCCAGATGGTCAAAATCTATCGTGAGAAGTGATGAATGGGTTATTAATTCAGTATCTGCCCTTTTCTTAAACGTACCGGAAAAAGTAACGTAATCGAAGTTGTTGGCTTTGAATTTACGTTTCTCTTTGGTGTCAGTCATTGCTCGTAGTTTTTGTGTTACCTCTTTATACGTATCGCCTGTGATGAGGTCAAAGATTTCGTGTAAACGAAGGACTTTTGACGGGAACACATTGCGAACCGGTTTTACAAAAAAGCTGCATTCCGGTCTCCATGTGTCATCAGGTGTTTCCCACCAATTTTGTGTGATTGGTTTTGGGAGTTCCAATCTGAGATGTAGTACTTCGTTGATTTTGGTCAATAGCTCCATTTCGTTAGTTGTCTGGAAGTGGAGCTGTGCAAAATCAAAAGCATTGCCTTTGAAGTCTTGTAGTTCGGTATCGCTATGTATAGCGAGGTTGTCCACAATTTTAACCGAAAGCGTTTCTTTATCCTTATTGAAAGGGTTTTGGGTTAACCCGCAGTCCCTTCCCCGTAGGGAAAGGACCGTTTTTCCGGGATAACACTCACTCAGCACGTAAGCATAAATATTGATGCCGTAGTGGGTTTTGTGAATAATGGCCTCTCTACTTAGTTCCATCGCACTTGAAATTTGGGTTGTAATAATTGTTGTGAAACAATTTTTCAACATCAGAAACTTTGTAGTAGAATTTTCCTCTCACTTTGCTGAAGGGCAAAGCTTTGGTGTCGCGCAAGGTTTGCAAGGTTCTGCCACTGATGTGGAGGATCTGCAATACATCCTGATTGTCGAGCCAGGTATCTTTTAGGACTTCTGCTCTGGTTTGTTTCAGGAGTTCGATTTTGGTTTTCAGGTCTTTTATTTCCTGAGAAAGCCCCAAAATAAGGTCTATAATTTCAGTCATAGCTTCACCGCTCCTTTCTTCATTAGATAATTGGCAGCTTGCTGCTCAATTTCGTCGTTAGAGTCCATTTTGTTGCGTAAAAGCCACTGGTCTATTTCATCCTTTTGGAAATAGATTTTCTTTCCATTGGGTTTGTAGTGCGGAATGGCTCCTGTGCTCGTTAACTTGTACAAGTGGGAATGTGATAATTCCAAATAGGTGCAAGCCTCGTTAAAGTTCAGTACTTGTTTTTGCATCACTTGCTGGGTTTTCAGCAGGGTCTCGATGCGGTCTAATTGTTCTAAAATGTTTGTGTTCATTTTATTCAATATTTAATTAATAAATGAACATTTGGCCAAATGTAATTTGATTCGAATAGGACAAATCTATTATGAATATCAAGGCTTAATTGGGTGATTACCCTAGGTGTAGTGTAGAGTGCAGAGTGCAGTGCGGACAAACAAAAGCAAAAAACCTTGTCGAGATATAACAAGGACTAAATAAAAACTGAAAAAGAATAGGAAGTGTAAAGTGCAGAGTAGGCTATTTCAAAAGATTTACAGCCTTATCTATTTTATCGCCTGTGAGGTTTGGACGTTTTAATGTTCTGAACTTGGAACGGTCAAACGGTTCTCCATTTTCATTTACAAAGCAAATGCACGTCACTTGCCATTGCTTTTGTTTCAAATCTTCAACCAATTCAAAATCCGTATGAATGCTTTTTACGAAGTAATATAGCTCACTAATTTTACCCGTCCAAGTAACAGGTGTCTTGATTTCTGTACCTGAGAACACCTTTTTGAAAGTAGCTAATGGCGTATCAGCACATATGAAATTGTTAAGCTTTAAGCTATCCCATAAATCTCCAAGTTTATGAGGGCTCTTGTGAAAATCTTTATAGAAGAAGGAATTGAACTGGATAGGTTCATCAGTTGGCTTTGGTTTGGGCTTTTTGACTGGTTCAGGAGCAACTTCAATAACTTGTAGTTTTTTGATGGGTAGCTGTTCCGGAATGGGTTCATTTAATAGTTGGGAGTAAAAGTCCTCCACAATCAAATTATCATCAATCCAATCTTTAAAAGCTTCCTGTATTTCTAAATATAAATGCATATACCCAAGTTTAAGCAACTGCATTATATAAGTGTTTGTCTTATGTGCTGGGTCCAATTGAAAGGAAGTATTTTTTGGATTGATGTAAGTAAGTGAATAATCTTTTCTCTTTAAGAGTTCTCCAAGATCTTTTAATCGCGTTTTTAATCGTTTGTTAAGGGTGTCGTTAAGATAATAGTGAATGAGATTTTCATTTCTATCTTCATCAATGGTTTGATAGATTTTATCAAATTCAGATTTAACCACATTCAAAATAAGAAGTGAATAGTATTTGGTTTTATTGTCAAAAGGTCTGTAAAAATTGATTTCAAACTGCAAAGTTTGTTGAGGAACATACATCTTTAAGCTTCTAAATTTAGAAGCAAATATATCATCCATACTATTTTGAGGAAGCCAAGGTCTTAGCTCAAAGTCAAGGATTTTATCTAAGGTGGTGTTTTGCTTGCTCATAAATCCAGTTTAATTCTATTAGCGGCATCTTTTTTCTTTTCGTCAATTACTTTAGTATATATCTGGGTTGTGCGTAGCTCTTTATGGCCAAGCAACTTGGAAACGGTGTAAATATCGGTTCCCATTGTGAGCTGCAAGGTGGCATAAGTGTGCCTAGCACAGTGAAAGGTAATATTTTTTGTGATACCTGCCTTCATCATCCATTGTTGGAGTTTGAGGTTTGACCAGGCGTTGTATTTTAATCCTTTAAAAATAATATCATCTTCTTTCTCACGCTCGCCCAGCAACTCTATCACCTGATCAGAAATGGGCAGGGTTTCGGCACCTTTGGTTTTTTGTTGCCGGAAGCGGATGTAATAACCGAGTTCTTTGGAGTGTTGTATTTCGGACCATTTTAGATTTTCGATGTCACCCCATCGCAAGCCTGTTAAGGCTGAAAGGATGAAAGCTTTTTTGAGTAGGGGAAGTTCACATTCCGTATTTGCAGCTGCCTGAAGTTCGTCAAGCGTCAGGAACTCCCGTTGTGGGTCGTCCTGTTTGAAGCCTGAAATACTTTCAGCAGGGTTTGTGCTTAGAAATCCATCTTTGACGGCTTGTTTTAGTGCTGCACTGAATTTGCCGAAATATGAATACTTTGAGTTTTGGGAGAGTTTTTTACCGGCTCGTGCAACAGCATCTTTGTCGAGGTATTCTTTGAAATGCTCTACAAAAGTGGAATCTACATTTCTGAACATAATGCCGTTAGGACAAAAAGCTTTTAGATGCTTGAGCATACTCGACCAGGTGCCATAGTTGCCGTTGCTGGTGTTTCGTCTTTCGACTAGTTCTGAAATGTAGAGGATTAGATTGCCTTTGAGTTTTTCAACGTCTTTAAAGCCATACGTACCGTTTTGAATCTCAATCTTTCTTTGGCCAACAATGGCTTCTGCCAATTGGCGAGTTTTTTTGTTGAGATTTTTTTCCTCTTTGGTTTTTGGATTGGGGTTTAGGTACAAGCTGAGGTTTTCTGTTTTGCGCTTTCCTTTATCGTAGTAATCCAGATAAAGACTGATTTTGCCATTTTTTAAGCGCTCTCTTAATGTTACATTCATAATCTTAGGCTTTTAGTGGAACAGACTTTCTATTTGTGAACGGGCAATAATTTGCTTTCTTCCAAACCGGGCAGCTTTTAGCTGTCCTCTTTTGATCATCCTTTGTATGGTCCATCTGCTTACACCAATTAGTTGTGAAGCTTCACAGACACTCAGGAAGTCTTTATTTGTGGTTGGGTTGTTGTTTGCTTGGGGTAGGGGATTGTTAATGGATTTCTCAAGGGTTTGTTGTACTTTCTCGTTTCGCTTGAGTTGTTTGTAATGTCTGCTATTGCATTTGTGGCAACAATACCGGGTAACTGTGGTTCTGGCAATAAAAGCATTCCCGCAGTAATCGCACTTTTTTGGTATTTGAAGATTTGAACTCATATATGGTGCATTATGTAGCGTTATGGTGCAATATGGGGCTTATGGTGCATCATTTCGCCACTGAATTGGGCAACAAATTTTGGGCAACAAAACGGTTATTTGGGCAACAAATAGACAACAAATATAACTAAAAAAGGGATAGAAGGCAACAAAAAAAGGAAAATAAAATGATATAATATAAAGAAAAACAGGCTATTAGCAGATAAAGAAAAGTTAATTACTTTCCGATACAGAAATTAGCAAAAATATTACCCAATACATCATCATTGGTTATCTCTCCGGTAATTTCTCCAAAATGGTATAAGGCTTGTCGAATGTCTATCGCTAAAAGGTCGCCGGTGAGGTTTTTATTTAATCCTTCTTGTACTTTGTTTATTTCTTCTAGGGCTTTGAGTAAAGCATTATAGTGTCTAGAATTGGTTACTATGGTGTTATTGTTTCGCAGGGCTCCGGTGTTTATAAAACTAAGTAGTTTTTCTTTAAGTTGGGTAACGCCTTCCTTCTTTTTTGCTGAAAGTAAATGAAGGTTAGGTATTTGAGCGTTGAGCGTTGCGATTTGAGAGGCATTCAGTTTGTCTATTTTGTTTGCAACTACTAGAAGTGGTTTTTCCGGAAAACGGGTTTTTATTTTTTCCATTTCCTTTAAAAAGGCAGTGCTACTTTTAATAACTTCTTCGGCATCTAGCAATAGCATGGCTATTTCTGCTTGACCTATTTTTTCATAGGTTTTTTTTATTCCTAAACTTTCAATGACATCCTTTGTTTCACGAATTCCGGCGGTGTCGATAAACCGAAAGCCTATTCCTCCAATGCTTATTTCATCTTCTATGGTATCTCTGGTTGTGCCGGCAATTTCTGAAACAATAGCTCGTTCCTCGTTAAGCAAGGCGTTAAGTAATGTTGATTTTCCTACATTAGGTTCGCCAACAATGGCAATAGGGAGGCCTTTTTTTAATACATTGCCAATAGCAAATGAATCGATAAGTCGTTTTAAAACAGTTTGAATTTTAGTGATTAAGGTTTGAAAAGCGTCTCTATTAGCAAACTCCACATCTTCTTCTGCAAAGTCAAGTTCCAATTCAATAAGCGATGCAAAATTAAGTAGTTCTTGCCGAAGAAATTTAATTTCATTGGAAAAACCTCCTCGCATTTGTTGCATAGCTATTTGATGAGACGCACTATTTTCACTCGAAATCAAATCGGCAACTGCTTCTGCTTGGCTCAAATCCATTTTTCCGTTTAAGAAAGCACGAAGGGTAAACTCACCTGCTTGCGCAGCGCGACACCCATTTCTAATCAATAATTGAATAATTTCCTGTTGGATATAGGAACTGCCGTGACAGGAAATCTCAATGGTATTTTCACCAGTGTACGATTTTGGTCCGTGAAAGATAGATACTAAAACTTCATCTAAAATATGTTTACCATCCACAATATTACCTAGGTGCAAGGTGTGACTGGGTTGTTTTTCTAAATTTTTATTTTTTTTGCTTTTAAATAGTGGAGCAACGATTGTTATAGCGTTATTACCTGAAACTCTAATAATAGAGATTGCTCCTGCACCTGCGGGAGTAGCTAAAGCAACTATGGTGTCTTGATGTGTCATTGTAGCAAAAGTACAAATTAGCAAACAGTTTCTGCTTGTTTTAAATAAAGCTTTTTTTCTTGCATAGTGTTATTTTATTAACCTTTAAGAAATATAATTTGTAAAAAGTTATATCTTTACCTTGAGGCTGAAAATGAATAAGTTAACTAAGTATGGTTTTATTTACTTGAATTTCTCTTCCTAAAAAAATGCAAAACATCCATAGTACATCTATATATCGAAAACCTTTTATTATTGGAGTGTTTGCATTTTGTGTTTTCATGGCGATTACGCAATATCTATCTTTTCAAAAATTCTTACTTAATGTTTCTAATGAAAAGCAAGCCACTATTCAAGAGCTAAATAGGGTTACAGATCAATTTCAAGTTTCTTTAAATAATTCACTTTCTGTTACCAAAACTCTTGCTTTTATAGTGGAGAATTATGGCATTCCTAAGGATTTTTCTAAACTCGGGAAAGAACTTTTAGAACAAAATTCAAATGTTGATGCAGTACAATTGTTACAAAATGGGGTGATAACTCACGTGTATCCTATTCAAGGTAACGAAGTAGTAATAGGATACAATGTACTTAATGATACCTTACGTACTAAAGAAATAATGAAAGCCTATGAACAAGGGGATTTGTTTTTTGGAGGTCCTTTTGAATTGCGCCAAGGTGGAATGGCTATCGTTGGAAGGTTTCCCATTAAAAATACAGGCAGCTATAATTTTGCCGCTGTCATTATTAAATTATCCAGCTTACTTAAAAATTCGGGAATTTCTGCTTCTAATTCATCCGGTAATTATCTCTTTCAACTTTCAAAAAATAACCCAAATACCAATATAGAAGAATTTTTCCTTCCGGAAATGGATGCTAATCAGTTGAAAGAGTCTGTTTTTTTAAAAATTCCAATAGGAGATTGGAAATTATATACCGTTCTAAAAAAGTCAAATCGCTGGGATGGCGTAATAGAATTAATTATTTTAGGTTTTCTTCTTTCCTCTATAGGGGGGTATTTATTTTGGCATATTTCTAATCAGCCTATTTTACTAGAACAGCAGGTTATCGAAAAAACAAAACAAATAGAGGCTAATGAACAGCTCTTTAAAGCATTGATTGAAAACAGTCTGGATGCTGTAGCTATTTTAAATGAAGAGGGTTTTAATATGTATGCCTCACCGTCCATAATTTCTGTTTTAGGGTATTCTAAAAAGGAAATTTTGAAAATCAATTTATTTGATATTCTTCATGAAAAGGATAAACCTCTTGTAGCTGAAAATTTGCAATTTGTTTTGGAAAACCCTAAAACGTCCATTGTAGGTCATATCTCTAGAATGAAACATAATGATGGTACCTGGCGTTGGGTAGAATCTACCTTGACAAATTTATTAGAAGACCCGAATGTAAAGGGTATTGTTATTAATTTAAGAGACATTACTGCTAAAATAGAAGCCGAACAACAAAGAGATTTTGAACATAGAGATAAAGACGCACTCATTAATTCAACCCACGATTTAATTTGGAGTGTAAGTAGCAATTTTAAATTAATAGCAGGAAATAAAACGTTTTTAAAAAATATAAAAGAATATATTGGGGAAGAAGTTGCTATAGGAGATCCAATTATTTTTGAGCAAGCTAATTTTAATAAAGAGTATTTAGATTTTTGGAAAAATAATTATATCAGAGCACTTCAAGGAGAATTTTTCACCATTGAAACGGTAATACCGGCATTTCAAAATAGGGAAGAGCGTTTTATGGAAACAAGTTTTAACCCCATTTATAATAAGGAAATTATTGAAGGTGTGGCTTGTTATTCCAGAGATGTTACGGAAAACAGAATCTTTCAAAAAGAAATTATTGAAACCAATGCAAAATTACAAACCGCCCAAGAAATTGCAAAATTAGGATACTGGGCGTTAGATTTAAAAACAAAAAATTTATTTTGGACTTCGCAAGTATATACCATTTGGGGGGTACAAGAAAAAACTTTTGAAGTTACTATTGAAAATTTATTACTCACCATACATCCGGATGACAAGAACTTGTTTTTAAAACATCAAAAAGAAGCACTATTGGGGTTGCATCCCATGCACATAGAACACCGCATTGTAATGCCTGATTCCAAAATAAAATGGGTGCGTGAAATAGGACAGCTCATTTTTGATGAAAAGGAATTCCCCATTCGTTTTGAAGGTACAGTACAAGACATTACAGAACAAAAAATAGCAGAAATTGCATTAAAAGAAAAAAACCAATTTATAACTTCAGCTATAGATAACTTACCCGTTGGTATTGCTATAAGAGACATGAATACCGGAATTTTTACTTTAATGAATAAAAATTTCATCGAAATTTATGGTTGGACTAAAGAAGAATTGGCAGATGTAGAAACCTTTTTTAGGAATGTGTATCCGGATGAAAATTATCGAAGAGAGATACAAACACAAATTTTTAATGATATTGAAAGTAAAGATATAAAAAGAATGAATTGGGAGGGTATTCAAATTACTACAAAAAATGGAAAAAAGCGGTTTGTAAATGCGAAAAATATACCACTTTATGAGCAAAATATTATGATTTCCACAGCTTTAGATGTTACCGAAAAAATACTGGCGGAAGAAGAATTACAAAAAAATAACGAGCGCTACAATTATGTAACCAAAGCAACTTTTGACGCTATATGGGATTGGGATATAATCAACGAAACCATATATTGGGGTGAGGGTTTTCAAACTATATTTGGTTATAAATACCTTAAAAATAATTTTAATGCGTGGACTGTAAATATTCATCCGGATGATATAGAACGTGTTACAAATAGTTTAAATGCTTCCATAGCCGGTGTAGAAAAAAACTGGACAGAAGAATATCGTTTTAAAAGAGGAAATGGCACGTACGCTTTTGTAAAAGATAAAGGGGTTATTATTAGAGAGATGGAAGGTAAAGCCATACGGATGATAGGAGCAATTCAGGACGTTAGCCAACAAAAAGAATATGAAAAACACATTTTAGATGTCAATGAAAAGCTACGCAATTTATCTGCCCATTTACAAAATGCAAGAGAAGAAGAGCGAATTACCATTGCCAGAGAAATTCACGACGAATTAGGGCAGCAACTTACCGGAATAAAATTTGACGTATCTTGGTTAAAAAACAAAACTGCAACTCTATATCCTGAGGGTGCTGAACGAATAGCACGTTTAATAAACAACATCAACCTAACCATAAACCAAGTTCGTAAAATTGCCAAGAAACTACGCCCGGGTGTTTTAGATGATTTAGGTTTAGAAGCCGCTATGGAATGGTTTGTACAGCAATTTGAGGAACAATCAGGTATTTTGTGTACTTTAGAAACTAAAAATACTGTAAGTAGATATAATAAAGAAGTAAACACCACTATGTATCGCATTTTTCAAGAAGCGATGACCAACGTAATGCGTCACTCAAAAGCAACCAAAGTTGACATACTCCTTTTTGAAGAAAATAAGCATTTGGTATTAGAAATTCTAGACAATGGAAAAGGAATAACCGAGTCTGAAGAAAGCAATAATTTATCGTTAGGGATAACCGGTATGAAAGAAAGAGCAACTATGTTAAACGGCAGTTTTTTGTTAAAAAAACGAAAAGGAGGAGGAACCCGGTTAAAAGTTTTAGTACCTTTAAGTGTTGAAATAGAAAACAAATGAAGGTTTTATTTGCAGACGATCACGCCATTTTACGAAAAGGTCTCATCGAAATTCTAGGAGAGGCTTATTTAGGACTTCACTTTTTTGAAGCCTCTAACGGCATTGAAGCACTTCAACTTATCAGAAAAGAGCCTTTAGATTTGATCTTATTAGATATTTCTATGCCGGGTAGAAATGGATTAGAAACTTTAAAACAAATACGCGCTGATGGCATTACAACACCGGTTTTAATCTTAAGCGTACAACCAGAAGACCAATATGCTATACGCGTGTTAAGAGCCGGTGCATCCGGTTATTTAAACAAAGATAGCGCACCCGAAGAACTTATAAAAGCAGTTAGACAAGTGATGCAGGGTAAAAAATATATCTCCTCTCAAATGGCGCAAAACCTTGCGCAGTCTTTTTCTGAACCATCTGATAAACCCCTATATGAAAATCTTTCCGATCGCGAATTACAAGTGCTTCAATTTATTGGAAAAGGCAAAACAGTATCGGAAATTGCCAAAGAAATTTCTCTTACAGTAAATACTATCAGCACCTATCGAGCACGGATTCTAGAAAAACTGCATTTACATAATAATGCAGAATTAACGCGTTATGCAATAGATAACCATCTGGTCTAATCTTTTTGTAGGGTAAACAACTACACTTTCTTCACATGCTATACTATTTCTAAATGCGCTCTATTGTTGTTAATTTGTCTTATTACATTTAGTTATTTTATTTATAGTTTAAGTTCAAAATTTTTCAAGGGCTTCTTGATAAAAATTCAAATGTCCCCAAGTTTTTTTAGGAAGCCTTTTTTAAGGTGAAAGCATTTTAAATAAAAATAAAGCACTCACTATTGTACTGAATATTTAAAAGAATTTTGACAAATACTTAGGTAGTTTCAGAAGTTTTTTTGATATAGGGAAATATTCAATACAGAGTGCTTTTTTTAATTTTAGGTATTCTATTGAGTTGTAAAAATTACATAAATAATTATTTTTTTTGTTTTTTAATTTCTATTTATTTCTAAAACAAGCCGTTTAAAAAATAATAGCACATTTTAAATACAAACTTTAATAGCCTGAACATGAAAATTTTTAATACATACAAACTGTATCTCCTTGTCTTTATATTAAACACTTTTCTTTTACAAGCACAAATTGGCATAGGTACCACAAATCCAGATGCTGCATCTATGCTAGATATTCAATCTACTTCAAAGGGAATATTGATTCCAAGAATGACAACCAGTCAAAGAACTAATATTACATCGCCTGTATCCGGCCTATTAGTATTTGATTCAATTACACAAAGTTTTTGGTTTTTTACTTCAAGTTGGACAGAGTTGGTTGCTGGAAGTTCAACTACTTTAAATGATGCTGATAATGACACTAAAGTTGAGGTAGAGCAAAATCCTGACGAGGATAAAATACGTTTTTCAACTTTAGGTACAGAGAGAATGATTATAGATAACGCAGGTAATACCAGAATAGGTGATGGCATAAATAATACATATATTGAAGTTGATGGTTCATTAAGTTATGAAGGAACCGCTACAAGATGGGATGATTTAAAAGTGCCTGTTAATGCAACAAAAGAAGGGGAGTTCAAAAGACCTGATTGGAACATATTTTTGGGTAATACTTTGTTGCAATGGTTTAAAGATGAAAGCAATGCAGATAATCAACAAGAACTTTTTTTTAATGTCCAAATGCCACATGCCTGGAAAGAAGGTACAGATATTTTTCCTCACGTACATTGGGTGCCAAAAACTACAATTACCGGTAAGGCCGTAACTTGGGGTCTTGAATATACTTGGGTAAATGTTGGTGAATCTTTTCCTGCAACTACCACCATTACCGGAAGCGGAAAAACTCACGATACAAATAGTAATAATCACATTATTACACCTATAGGAACCATACCTGGATCAGGAAAATCCTTATCTAGCATGTTAGTATGCCGAGTTTTTAGAAATTCTGTAAATACACTTGATACGTATACTAATGATGCGGGTTTATTAGAAATAGATTTTCACTTTCAAATTGATAGCGATGGAAGTAGAACAGAGTATACCAAATAAATAAATTTATTTGCTATACTTATATATTAGTAATTGGCTGTAAAAGCTTTTTCAAGTTTGATATCATTTTAACTTAATGTGTATTTCGTAAACTTTATACAATATTTTTGTGTACAACTCTATAAATAGTGGAATAAGTTTAAATGAATATTTAGGTGTTTATTTTATAAAAAAACATTTTGTAGTATATTGACCTACAAGTCTTTCATTCTTTCCTCTATTTTTATATGTTATTTTATATCGCAAATTTGTCTTCTATAAGCAAATATCCCCAAAAATGAATTTAAAAGTATTATCGGTAGATGATTCATCAACCATTGAAAAACACTTAGCCTATATTTTAAAAGATTTAAATGGCATTAAATGGGTGGGTCACGCTTCTTCTATAAAAGAAGCAGAAGCTTTGATTATCAGTAATAATCCTGACGTAGTATTATTAGATATCATGGTGAATGAAGAAAGTGGATTTGATTTGTTAGATTCTATAAAAAGAAACAGAAAACACATAGAAGTGATTATGCTTAGTAATTTGATAGATTGTATTTACATTAAAAAAAGCAAAGCGATGGGAGCATATCAATTCATCGATAAATCGTTTGAATTTGAATCGATACCTAAACATTTAATGGATGTTTACAACAAAAAATATAAGAATAACTAGTCTGAATAATTTTAAATTTTGAATACTCTGCTTAAAAATAAAAAACCTGTTTCTTTTCGTATTGAAAAAAACGAATTAATTTCTCCTATTAGGATTATGCAAACGATAGATGTATTAGAAGTTATAAATGACATCCGGCATCAAAACGTAAAAAATCCTATAGAAGGTAATTTTTGTTTAATAACCGATCGCGAAGGCATCATACAATATTTGCATCCAGACTTTTTAAGTTACTTAAAATTAGAAAGCTCTTCCATTAAAAAAAATTGCATTTTAGATTGGATACATCCTGAAGATGTTACTGCTACCATTGAATATATTATAAGACTAATTCAAGAAAAAACAACAAATATCATTACAGAAATACGTTTCAACTATGAAAAGAATGTCTATTTACCCTTAAAATGGAATATTTCTTACTTTAGAAACTTACTTTTCTTTAATATTTTAGACACTCCTGATTTATTACTGAGTGAAAGAAATGATACTTTTATTTCTTCGGTAATGAAAAGCAAACTTACTTTACAACATGCAGAGGAAATTATTTGGAAAAATCAAGTGGCAAAAACTATTTCAGAATATGATAAGCACATGTTTGCCTCTATTGCGTATTGCACACAATTAGAATAATTAATTGATCAATTTTTTTGTAGTTAAAACAACCACAACTTTTATCCAAAACCACCTATTTTAACTTTTATAAAATGTGACCAAATTTGTGTTTTAATAGTTTTTAAAATGCAGTTAAAAGTTCTATTTATTGATGATTCCAAAAAGAATATACAATACCTTAAAAGCATGTTCTGTGCCATAGGTAACATCCAAATTATAGGGCAAGCTTTTACAAGAAATGAAGCTGAATTTTTTTTAAAAAGTGAAATAATAGATCTTGTTATAATGGATGTATTTTTAAGAAATGAAAATGTTCTTGATCTTGTAAGTTTTATTAAAAATAATTATAAAAAAACCGAAATAATTGTCTTGTCAAACTATGCAGACATCTTTTACAAAAAAAAATGCAAATCATTAGGGGCTTTTGCTTTTTTTGATAAGTCTTATGAGTTTGAAAAAATTCCGGAATGCCTACAAAAAATTATACTTACCAAAAACAAATAAAAACAAACCAACTTTTTTTTATAAAAATGCTTCCCCAATCTTCCCCTTCAATTTTAATTAATGATGTAGAGGTAAAACCTCGCCAAATAAAAATTCTTTTATTTGAAAAAGAAGAATCCATTAAAAATTTAGTTTATCAGCAACTAAAACTTTTTAAAACCTTTACTTTTAAATTGGTTTCGGTTACTTCTGAAAATGAATTTAAACGGCAACTTAAAAAAGTAAAACCAAATTTAATCATTTCAGAATATTCTTTAGAAAATACTATTGGAAAAGAAGCCTTAACCTTTTGTGCAATGATTTATCCTGAAATTCCATTTCTGTTTATCATTGATTCACTAGGAAAAAAAACCGAATTGGAATATCTGAACGCCGGAGCCACAGATTTTTTATTGAAAGAAAATACAAATAAATTACCACCTATTATTTTTAAGGCTTTAAGACAAAGTGAAGAAAAAAATACCTTAAAAAATCTTAAACAAAAAAAATGGGAAGAATCCCAGCGTTTTAAAACCCTAACCGAGTTTTCTAACACCCCTGTTTTGGTGTATAATTTAAAAGGAATAATACAATATGTAAGTCCTGCCATCACTCAAGTTTTAGGGTACAGTGTACAAGAATTTTTAGGCACCAATGTGGAAGATTATAATCATCCAGAAGATTTAGAACAAAGAAGAAGTATATTTAAAAATCTTAAAAAGAATAGAGAAAGATTTGCTAAGATTGAAGAAGAGCGATTATTACATAAAAAAGGACACTATATTTGGGTTAGAGCAGTAATAAGCGACGCAAGACTTAAACCGGGCATTGAGGGTTTTATTTCTAGCTTTATTGATATTACTAACAGAAAAATAAAATCGGAAGCTCTAGAGAGTACCATTGATCTTTTAAAAGAACAAAATAAAAGAATGCTGAATTTTTCGTATATAGTTTCCCACAACTTGCGTTCGCATGCCAGTAATATTGAATCTATAACACGATTTCTAGAAACAACAGATGATGAAATGGAAAAAAAGGAGATGCTAACACATTTAAAAAACGTTTCTAAATCGCTAAATAACACCTTATATAACTTAAACGAGGTAGTTTCTATACAATCTAAGACCACTTTAAAAGTCGAGAACATTAAATTAGTGCCGTATATCAAAAATATCCTCTCAAGCATGAAAAATTTGATAAAGTCCACAAATGCTGTTATTCAAATGGAAATTCCCAAAAACACCAAAGTTTATTATAATAAAGGATATTTAGAGAGTATTTTACAAAATATTTTGTTAAACAGTATTAAATATAAGCATCCAGACAGAACCCCTGTTATTTCTATTTCAAGTTTGGAGATACAAAATTTTTTCATTTTATCTATAACCGATAATGGAATAGGCATTGATTTAAATAAAAATGGTAATAAACTTTTTGGAATGTATAAAACATTTCATGGAAATAAAGATGCTCTTGGTATTGGTTTATTTATGAGTAAAAACCAAGTCGAAGCAATGGGAGGAAAGATAGAAGTGGAAAGTACATTTGGACAAAGTACTACCTTTAAAATTTTCATAAAAAGATGACAAAATCCATTTGTATCATAGATGATGATGAATTGTATAAATTGTTATTAAAAAAAACAATTCTAAAACTAAACCTACCGGTTTTTGTTACTTGTTTTGCTAATGGGAAAGAGGCTTTTGACACTTTTTTAAAAGAAAAAAACGCCCAAGAAAACTTACCAGATATTATTTTTTTAGACATTAATATGCCCGAAATGGATGGTTGGGAATTTATGGATGCCTATTTGGATTTTCAAACAACTATTTCCAAAAAAATCACGATTTATATTGCAAGCTCCTCCATTGCTTTTCATGACATCGAAAAAGCAAAAAAATACTCTGAAATTTCCGGATATATTGTTAAACCTATTCATTCAGATACTATAAATAAAATTCTTCAAATTTTATAATGTAACATAGTACCTTTTTTTGCGTCTTATTAGTAATCATTCATCAAAAACCATCTATTATGGAAGTCATCAATCCACAAGGCACAACAGCACTAAGAGAAGACAAACAACTTCTTGTCATCACTCATTTATCGCAATTATTAACTTTTATCACTGGTTTTGGAGGCCTTATTGTTCCCTTAATACTTTGGCTAACCAATAAAGATAAAGTAAAAGGCATGGATAAGCAGGGTAAAGAAATTGTTAATTTTCAATTAAGCCTAATTTTGTATTTTATTATTTGTATTCCTTTAATATTGCTTCTAGGATTGGGAATTCTAGGGTTTATTTTTCTTGGTTTTATCGGTTTGGTTTTCCCTATAATAAATGCCATTAAAGCAAATAATCAGGAAAAAACAGATTACTTTATTACAATTCGTTTTTTTTAAAAGAAACAAAATCAGTTGAAATCATATTTTTATTTATTCATGGAGATTCTCTCTTTTGGAGAAAGGTTGGGGAGAGGACAATCTATAAAATGAAATAAAATGTAGGATTTTAAAGGGATATAAAAATACATCAGAACAGATTTTTATTTTCAAAATAGACAAAAAATACCGCAATTTTTTTTGAAAAAAATTGCGGTTGGAACTGTGAGGTTAAACAAATAGAAACAATAAAGTTCCTACTTAATTGTTCAGCATTACAGGCATTACAAGCATGGTTATATGCTCTCCTTCATCCAGTCCATCTGCCGGAGTAAGAATACCTGCTCTGTTGGGTAGAGACATTTCTAAAGAAACCTCGTCACTACTTAAATTGTTTAGCATTTCGGTTAAAAAGCGGGAGTTAAAACCTATTTGCATATCGTCACCGTGATAACTGCACGTTAACCGTTCTTCTGCTTTGTTTGAGTAATCGATATCTTCCGCAGAAACATTTAATTCAGCTCCTGCTATTTTTAATCGAACTTGGTGTGTTGTTTTATTTGAAAAAATAGAAACCCGTCTCACCGAATTTAAAAATTGGTTGCGATCAATTACTAATCTATTAGGGTTTTCTTTAGGAATTACTGCCTCATAATTTGGATATTTTCCATCAATTAAACGACAAATCAATTCTGTTTTTTCAAAAACGAATTTTGCATTTGATTCGTTATATTCAATAAGAACATCTTCTTCATTTCCGGCTAAAATGGTCTTTAATAAATTCAGAGGTTTTTTTGGCATTATAAATTCGGCAGCTTCTGATGCTTTTACATCTTCGCGGGTATATTTAACAAGCTTGTGAGCATCTGTTGCTACAAAAGTTAAATTTTCAGTAGAAAACTGAAAAAATACGCCACTCATCACTGGGCGTAAATCGTCGTTTCCACTGGCAAAAATTGTTTTACTGATGGCGTTTGCTAGAACATCTGCTTGAATGACCGTGGAGCTGGGATTGTTAATTTCCACAGCTTTAGGAAATTCTTCACCATCAGCATAGGCAAGGGCATATTTACCGTGATTGGAACTTATTTCAATCGTGTTATTGTCTTCTACCACAAAAGTAAGAGGTTGTTCCGGAAAGGTTTTTAAGATGTCTAAAAGTAACCTTGCCGGCACTGCGATACTTCCTTTGCTAGCACAATCTACAGCTAGAACACCTGATATCGTTGTTTCTAAATCGGATGCTGAAATACGCAAGGAGTCTTTACTCAATTCAAACAAAAAGTTATCGAGAATTTGAAGGGTATTGTTGGTGTTTATAATTCCGCCTATAACTTGCAGTTGTTTTAGTAAACTAGAACTGGATACTATAAATTTCATGGATATATTTTTAATTAAAAAGTCTTTTCAAAATAAATTAGTGCAAATAACACTAGCTACAAATATATTGCAATAGGATTTAAACCCGAAACAAACTTATTAACAATAGTTAGGTATATTTTCTCTTTCTTAGAAAAGAAAATAGAAAACCAAAGATAGCAAGTAAAACAATGGGAAGCAATAAGTTAAGTACTTGCCATTTGGTTCGCTCCTGAATTACTTTTTGAGGGTCTAAAAATGCAATGGAAATTTCTTTCGTTCTAATGTTTATAAGTCCGGTGTCATCCAGCAAATAATTAACTGTATTCAGCAGAAAGTCCTTATTTCCATAACGCGTGTTGGTCCATTTATCAAAGCCTAATTCTATGGGTCTGTTACCTTGCATTTGGTTTTTAATAACATCGCCATCGCTTATAACTACCATTTTGGATTCTTTTCCTTCCTCTATGGAGTTAGGTATGGTAAAAGGTTTTACTCTATTTTTGTAAACAGAAGTAAAATTTCCTTCTAAAAGTACGGCTAATGGCACTTCACCCGCAGAAAAAAGATCCATGTTTGGTCCTTCATTTACCGCTTTTAGGTTGTTTTCAATTTCATCGAGCGTTATTTCAACAGGAGTCCCTACGAGTCTGGTTATGGGAGAGCTACTTAATAAAATGGTTTTTTTTATGCCATTATCTAAAGTGTCTAAGGCATTTGCATAATCAAATTTTACTGCTTCTATATTGTTAACGATGGGGTGGTTATTTGTGCTAGAAGAAAGTGGAGCATAAAACCAAGGAAATCGTTCATATTGGCTTTGTGATTCTGTGCCGGTGGCTAAAACAATAGGAGCAGAGTACATATCATTCACTAATACCGGGTTGATTCGCACGCCATATTTAAAGAAAAAATCGGTTAAATTCAAATCATTTCTAAAAGCAAATGTTGAACCTGTTTCAAATAGGCTATCCATTTCCATAAGCACTTCGTCCACTAGCCATAGACTTTTTCCGCCATTCATAGTATATTGGTCTAAAATATATTTTTCAGCCTCGGTAAATGCTTGGGTGGGCTTTGCAGAAACAATTAAGTGGTATTCTTTTATCTGCTCTAAAGTGCGCAAGGGGTTTGTAGCGGCAGAATCTAAAGTAAAAGCAGCTATGCGATAATAATCTCGTAAGGTAGTGAAAAAATCGGCTATGTATCTGTCGTCCAGTTGTCCATTTCCTTTTAAAACAGCAACTTTTTTGGTTTTTGGAAGGATTACTTTGTTGAAAGCATCGGCAAATGCATATTCTAGGTTTTGCACAGAATTGGTAATTCGTTCTTCGCCGGTTGCTCCTAATTGGTTTTTAAGAAGGGATACTTTTGTAGCTCTTTCTTGATAAGAAATTATTGCCCAGGGATAAACTAATTCCTGTGTTATTTTTCCACCTTCTTGCACACTTACCTGAGCCGGTGTAATACCAAGTTGTGCCAGTTGTTTTTGGGTTTCTGAAGTATTTTCTTCACCATCCATAGGATCGACAAAGTTGTATTTAATGTTTTTGTTATGGGAAGCAAATTCTTCTAAAATTTGAAGGGTTTCTGTTTGAAGTCGTTTAAATTCTGCCGGAAAATTTCCTTCTAAAAGTACTTCAATTACAATAGGCGAATCTGCATAATCAACCATTTTTAAAGAGGCTTCTGAAAGTGTGTAGCGTTTATCTTGTGTTAAATCAAATCGTTTATATATGCTATTTGACATCCAATTAATAGCGATAAGCACCACTATTAAAATAGCTAGGGATTTTAAGTTGTATTGATTTTTTTGCATTATTTTTTTTGAAGTTTAAAAATAGTTAGACCTAAAAAAAATAAGGCAATACTAAAAAAATAAACACCATCTCTTGTGTCAAAAACACCTCTTGCAATGCTATTAAAATGTGCTTGCATTCCAAGTTTTGAAATAAAATAATCATGGGTACCGAATAGGGAATAGTTTGCTAGACCTTCAAAACCATAATACATAAAAAAGCAAAGAAATACGCCAATGATAAACGCTACAATTTGGTTTTCAGAAAGCGTAGAAGCAAAAATACCGATGGCGGTGTATGAAGTAACTAAAAAAAGCAAACCTATGTAAGCACCAACAGTACTTCCGACATCCCAGTTACCTGAAGGTTGTCCTAATTGTGAAATGGTTACTACATAAAGTAAGGTAGGGATAAGAGCAAGGAGTATTAAGATAAAAGCACCAACATATTTTCCTAAAACAATAGACCGAATGGCGATTGGTTTAGTTAAAAGAAGTTCTAAGGTTCCCATTTTTTTTTCGTCACTAAAACTACGCATAGTCACAGCCGGAATAAGAAGGATGAAAATCCAAGGAGCCAATTGAAAAAAGAAAGTTAAATCGGCAAAACCGGCATCTAAAATATTAAAAGGTTCCTTAAAAACCCAAAGGAACAATCCGTTTACCACTAAAAATATCCCAATGACCAAATAACCGATTGGGGAAGCAAAAAAGGAGTTTATTTCACGTTTTATAATTGCAATCATACTATTTACTAACAAAATTTGTATAAAAAATCAGGTGTATTAATTTCATGCTTCAAAACTTACAAACACGCAAACTCATCCACACTCCAAGCCTGTGCTTTAGAACGAAAAAATGGTTTTGTTGTTGCCCATACTGTTTTAAACAAAGCACTGTTTCTATAGTTTTCTAAATCGCCTTCGTTTTCCCATTTGCTATACGTAAAAAAGACTGATGTATTGTTTTTATCCCGTAATAATTTAAGCTGTAAACAGCCGGGAAAATTTCTTATTTTATTTTTTACTAGTTCAAAATTTTGAAGAAATGCTTCAATATTTTTGGGTTCAAATTCCATTTTTACGATTCGTGTAAACATATTGCGTTTTCTTATTCAAAATTAATGGTAATAGTATCCCTAAAATACAGACCAAATAGGGTAGAAGCACTACCTACGGTCTGGGGATTGCTTTTATATATTGCTAATTCAAGATAACCGGAGGCATTCCAAATAGCTAATTTTTTACCATCTTCTTCTCTTTTTTCTGGGGCTATATTAAAATTTATGGCGTCGCTATATTTAGAAAAAACTTCTTTAAACTTTACGGTTCTTGCGGTAATTGTAAAGGGTCTTCCTTGTCCAATTTTTTCAAAAAGAGACTTTGTAATGTTGGTTACCACGTTTCCATAGTTGTCAATATAAATGACATTACCTACCATTTGATTATCATTGTCATTAATTACCGGGGAAATTCCTATAAGTTGTTTTATTTTTTGAATTTCTTTACCTATCACACCTAAAGCCCCACCTCGAGCAATATGGCAAGCTACTTTAACAAAAACTTCCAAAACCGGAAAATCACCAGAAACTCGATTGTGGATATTAATTTCAACGATTTTCGTTGGTTTTAGTTCTTGTGTTATTAAAGAAATAATACCATTATCTGCACAAATAAAATAATGTTCATCAAGATAAACTGCTAAATGGGTGTTTTCAGGAGTTAGTTCAGAATCAATTCCTATAATATGTATTGTCCCTTTCGGGAAATTTTTATACGCATTTTGAATGATGTAGGCAGCTTCTGAAATATGAAAAGGAGAAACAGAATGCGAGATATCAACAATTTTAGCATCTTCTAATTCTTTATAAATAGCTCCTTTGACCGCACCTGCAAAATGATCTTTCTCTCCAAAATCGGTTGTAAGGGTAATAATTGGCATAAATAATTGTTGATATTTTTTTAACCTCCTTAGGTAGTTGTAACCACAAAAATACGTTAGATTTGTATAACAAACTGAATTAATTGTCAAGAAAACTTAATTAAATTCTATAGCTTTTGAACGAACTCATCCTAGAAATTACCGAGATCAGTCCAAGTGAATTGTTTGGACAACAAAATGCCAATATTAACCTACTAAAATCCTACTATCCTAAACTAAAAATCGTTGCCCGAGGTAATCGTCTTACCGTTTTTGGTGATGAAGATTTATTAGAAGAATTTGACAAAAAATTCACCCAGCTGATGGAGCATTTTGTAAAATACAACAAACTAGACGAAAATGCCATTGAACGAATACTAACCAGTAATAGTAAAGAAGAATATGAAACTACTGAAAGTAGTGGAGCAACACTTGTACACGGAGTAGGTGGGAAGCAAATTAAAGCGCAAACCGCAAACCAACGAAAATTGGTGGAACTTATGGTAAAAAACGATATGGTTTTTGCTGTAGGACCAGCAGGAACAGGAAAAACATATACAGGAGTTGCTCTTGCCGTTAAAGCATTAAAAGAAAAACAGGTGAAAAAAATTATCCTAACACGTCCCGCCGTGGAAGCAGGGGAAAATTTAGGATTTTTGCCGGGTGATATGAAAGAAAAATTAGACCCATATATGCAGCCATTATATGATGCCTTGCGTGATATGATTCCTCATGAAACGCTAGCATCTTATTTGGAAAAAGGAATAGTACAAATTGCTCCTTTAGCATTTATGCGTGGTCGCACATTAGATAATGCTTTTGTTATACTTGATGAAGCACAAAACACTACCCATGCGCAAATGAAAATGTTTTTAACCCGTATGGGTAAAAATGCTAAATTTATGATTACAGGAGACCCGGGACAAATTGATTTACCGCGAAGAGTGATTTCCGGACTCAAAGAAGCACTATTGGTGTTAAAAGAAGTAAAAGGAATAGGTGTGGTTTACTTAGATGATAAAGATGTTATTCGCCATCGCTTAGTAAAAGAAGTAATTGCAGCCTATAAATCCATTGAAAATCTTGAATAATTTTAGAATGAAAAATACTATTACGGCAACAAATTTTAAATTTCCAGGACAAAAAAAGGTATATCAAGGAAAAGTGAGAGATGTATATACCCTAGAAAACAACTTACTTTTGATGGTAGCCACCGATAGATTGAGTGCTTTTGATGTAGTGATGCCAAAAGGAATACCTTATAAAGGGCAAATCTTAAATCAAATTGCCACAAAAATGATGGATGCCACTAAAGATATTGTGCCAAACTGGCTCATAGCAACACCTGATCCAAATGTGGCAATAGGAGTAGCCTGTGAACCCTTTAAAGTAGAAATGGTAATCCGAGGCTATTTAAGCGGACATGCTGCTAGAGAATATAAAGCTGGCAAACGGATGCTTTGTGGAATTACATTACAAGATGGTATGATAGAAAATGATAAATTTTCTAAACCTATCATAACACCAGCTACTAAGGCAGAGGCGGGAGACCATGATGAAGATATATCCAGAGATGGTATTTTAGATAGAAAAATTGTTTCAGAAGAAGATTATGTGGTTTTAGAGGATTATACCCGAAAACTGTTTCAAAGAGGAACAGAAATTGCAGCAAAACGTGGGCTTATTTTAGTAGATACCAAATACGAATTTGGAAAAACAAAAGAAGGAAAAATAGTATTGATAGATGAAATTCACACACCCGATTCCTCCAGATATTTTTATAAGGAAGGGTATGAAGAAAGGCAAAAAAAAGGGGAAGCACAAAAACAATTATCTAAAGAGTTTGTTAGGCAATGGCTTATTAATAATGGTTTTCAAGGTTTAAAAGGACAGCAAGTTCCTGAAATGTCAGACGCATATATTACATCGGTTTCTCAAAGATATATAGAGTTGTATGAAAACATCACAGGAGAAACTTTTTATAAGGCAGAGGTGAAGAATATAATCCAAAGAATTGAAAAAAATGTTTTGAATTATTTGAATAGAACAAATTAACACAAAAAAGGGATAGAAGTTAATACTATCCCTAATTTATGTCAAAAAAAAATTATTCAAAATAACTAAAAGAGTGTCCATTTTTTAAATTCAGTAAACTTTCATATATAAGTTTAATAACATTTTCTACATCTTCCCGGTGCACCATTTCAACGGTTGTATGCATATATCTTAAGGGTAGTGAAATTAAAGCAGAAGGAACACCTCCGTTACTGTAAGCAAAAGCATCTGTATCCGTACCCGTAGCTCTAGAAGAAGCCATTCGTTGAAAAGGAATTTTGTTTTTCTCAGCAGTATCAATTAAAAATTCTCGAAATTTGTTTTGAACCGCAGGAGCATAGGAAATTACCGGGCCATCTCCAATTTTGGTTTCTCCTTCAGTTTTCTTTTCAATCATTGGAGTAGTAGTATCATGACAAACATCGGTAATTATGGCAAGATTAGGTTTTATGGTATTCGTTATCATTTCTGCACCACGCAACCCTATTTCTTCTTGTACAGAATTAGTGATATACAAACCAAAAGGTAATTTCTTTTTATTCTGTTTTAATAGACGAGCCACTTCGGCTATCATAAATCCCCCCATTCTATTATCTAATGCCCGACAAACAAATTTGTTTTTATTCAACACAAAGAAAGTATCCGGATAGGTAATCACACATCCCACGTGTACACCAAGCTTAAGCACTTCTTCTTTCGTAGCACAACCCACATCAATACAAATGTTTTCTAAGTTGGGAGCTTGTTCTTTTTCTTTGTTTCTTCTTGTGTGAATTGCAGGCCAACCAAATATACCTTGAACAATTCCATTCCTAGTATGAATATTAACTCGCTTAGACGTTGCTATTTGGTGGTCACTTCCTCCATTTCTAATTACATATATAAGACCATTATCTGTAATATAATTGACATACCATGAAATCTCATCGGCGTGTCCTTCAATAACAACCTTATATGCAGCTTTTGGATTAATAATTCCCACGGCAGTGCCATAGTTGTCTGTAATAAATTCATCTACATAGGGTTTTAAATAATCCATCCATAATTTTTGACCATTCCATTCATATCCGGTAGGAGAAGCATTATTCAAATAGGATTCTAAAAAAGTAAGCGATTTTTTATTTAAAATTGATTTTGCCATAGTGTTTTTATTTTATCGCATAAAATTACCAATATTAATAAGAAATTTATTACTCTACTCAGTTAAATGTTTAATTTTGGAACGATTTTAGATTTGCTAAACCAAAAACAATTTCATACAATGCATATTTCCATAAAATTTAGTATATTTTCTATTTTAAGTACGTTTATAGGAGTTTCTCAAGAAGATGATGCTTATCGATATAAAAAGACAGATTCTACGGAATATATTTATATGATAATTGATGGTGATACGTTACCTCGCCAGTTTATTGATTTAGAAGAAGTTGTTTTATTAAGTAAATTAAAATTTGCATCATCTGAAGAAAGGAGAAATTACCTGATCCTTAGAAGAAGAACTCGAAAAGTATATCCCTATGCAAAATTAGCATCAGATAGACTTTATACCATGAATAGAAGATTAGAAACAATCCATTCAAAAAGCTTAAGACGCACCTATACAAAACGAATTCAAAAGTACATTGAAGAAGAATTTACTGAAGAATTAAAAAAGCTCACCAAAAGCGAAGGAAAAATTCTTGTGAAACTCATTCACAGACAAACAGGAGAAACTGTTTTTGATTTAGTCAAAGAACTTCGAACAGGTTGGCGAGCATTTTGGTACAATACAACCGCCAATATGTTTGATATCTCGTTAAAATCAGAGTTTCATCCGGAAGAGATAAAAGAAGATTTCCTTATAGAAGATATCTTACAAAGAAGCTTTCAAGAGGGAATACTTGAAGTACAACTCCCGGCAAAGCATATAGATTATTTTGAATTATCCGATAGATGGATGCATAAGAAGCCAAAATAAATTTTTCAACTTTTCGTTAATTAATAACATCTTTTTACCTATCTTAGTAGTCCGGCTAAAAATTTTATGTGGGGCAATTAGAACGCTATCAATGTTTTAAAATGAAGATTGAAAAATAAACACAAAATCTTTTACAAAACCCTTGTGAAACAGGAAAAGGGTTCTATATTTGCAGCCGCTTAGAAAAGGAAAAGAGTTATAAGCGAGACGTTCAGAAAAGGGTTGGAGAGTAAGAAAAAAAAAGATTT
>Ga0210030_1000031_pt1 | contig 102968 bp, 95 predicted proteins | sample CryGeymeta201523_FD_183986 | JGI IMG/M metagenome (GOLD analysis project Ga0210030, IMG submission 183986) | Groundwater microbial communities from Crystal Geyser aquifers in Utah, USA - Crystal Geyser metaG 2015-23 (SPAdes) (version 2) | ecosystem: Environmental > Aquatic > Deep subsurface >...
TAAAGCGCTGGCGAAGCAGGACGCAACAAGCCGCAAGGCGCATAAACCCGCAGCCAATCATCCATGGAAAAAATACCCCGTCGGCAAGCCCGCCACCGAAGGGTGTAACGCAACCCCATAACCGGGTTTGCGCAGGTGAAAGGGACATTTCTACTTTGCAGGAAAGGGGACATTTCTATTTAGCGTTGACAGTCGAGTAACATCACGGCCATGAACCTCCTCCGGACCCTCGCTGCGGTCAGTTCCATGACCCTGTTGTCGCGCATCCTCGGTTTTGTCCGCGAGGCGGTGATCGCCAGGGCCTTCGGCGCCGGGGCCGCAACCGATGCCTTTTTCGTCGCCTTCCGGCTGCCCAATCTGTTGCGCCGGCTGTTCGCCGAAGGGGCCTTTTCCCAGGCCTTCGTCCCGATCCTGGCAGAATATCGCAACCGGCGCGGCGAGGCCGACACCCACCGCCTCATCAATCGGGTCACCACCGTCCTGTTCGTGGTCCTGGTCGTGGTCACCGGCCTGGGTATCCTGGGCGCGCCGCTCATCATCCTGGTGACCGCGCCCGGCTTCGTCGCCACGCCGGACAAGTTCCAGTTGACGGTGGAACTGACCCGGATCGTCTTTCCCTACATCCTGTTTCTCTCACTGGTTTCCTTGTCCGGCGGCATCCTCAACACCTGGAGCCGGTTCCAGATTCCCGCCTTCACCCCGGTGCTGCTCAATGTCTCGATGATCCTGGCGGCAACGGTGGCTGCACCCTGGTTCGACCCGCCGGCCCTGGCCCTGGGTTGGGGCGCCTTCATCGGCGGCGTGTTGCAACTGGCCTTGCAGGTTCCGGCCTTGCGACGGCTGGGCCTGCTGCCGCGTTGGGACTGGGACCCGCATGATCCCGGCGTGCGGCGCATCCTGAAGCTGATGGGGCCGGCCGCTATCGGCGTTTCGGTGGCCCAGGTCTCCCTGCTCATCAACACCATCTTCGCCTCCTTCCTGCCGACCGGCAGCGTGTCCTGGCTGTCCTACGCCGACCGGCTGATGGAATTTCCCACCGGCCTGTTGGGCGTGGCGCTGGGCACCATCCTGTTACCCTCGCTGGCCAAAAATTATGCCGACAACGATCCTGGTGAATACTCGAAGCTGCTCGACTGGGGGCTGCGCATGACCCTACTGCTGGCCGCGCCGGCGGCGGTGGCGCTGGGTATCCTGGCCATCCCGCTGATCGCCACCTTGTTCTTTCATGGCCAGTTTACCGTCCAGGATGTCGAGATGACCCGGCTGGCGCTGGTGGCCTACTCGGTCGGCCTGGTCGGACTGATCCTGGTCAAGGTGCTGGCGCCCGGCTTTTATGCCCGCCAGAACATCAAGACACCGGTGAAGATCGCCATCTTCACCCTGCTGGCCACCCAGGCCATGAACCTGGCCTTCATCGGGCCCTTCAAGCACGCCGGACTGGCGCTAGCCATCGGCCTCGGCGCCTGCCTGAACGCCGCCATCCTGTTTGCCAATTTGCGCCGCCAGGCGATCTATCAACCGCAGCCGGGCTGGCGTGTCTTTCTGCTCAAATTGCTGCTCGCTCTGGTTGTCATGGCCGCCGTGCTCTGGTTCGGCATGATGGGCGAGGCGCGCTGGGTGGCCTACCACAGCGGCGAGCGGGTGGCCCACCTGGCCGCGCTGGTGGTCGGCGGCGCCTTGAGTTATTTCACTGTCCTCTGGCTAATGGGTTTCAGGCCCGGGGATTTCCAGCGCCGACCGGCATAGACTGCACCCCCCGCGACCGCTAAAATTCGCCTCTTTTCAAGCAGATAGTCAGAGCGGTCTATTTTCAATGCTGATCACCCACGGCTGGCCCCACGCAACCCGACCGAATGCCGTCACCATCGGCAACTTCGATGGCGTCCATCTCGGTCATCAGGCCATGCTGGCCCGGCTGACCGCGCGCGCCACCTCGGTCGGGGGTCTGCCCACCGTGTTGACCTTCGAACCTCACCCACGGGAAATCTTTACGCCTCACGCTGCGCCCAGCCGCCTGACCAGCCTGCGCGAGAAGCTGGAAATCCTCAAGGCCCTGGGCGTCGGCCACGTCCATGTCTGCCGCTTCACCAAGGAATTCGCCGCCCTGAGCGCCGAGGACTTCGTGCGCCGCATCCTGGTCGATGGACTCAAGGCGCGCTATGTGCTGGTCGGTGACGATTTCCGCTTTGGCGCAAAACGGGCCGGCAACCTCGCCCTGCTGCAAACCCTGGGCGAGCGCTATGGCTTTCAGGTCGATGTCCTGCACACCATCGAGGCCGCCGGTCAGCGCGCCTCCAGCACGGCGGTGCGCACGGCCCTGGCGGCCGGCGACATGGCTGGCGCGGCGCAACTGCTCGGCCGGCCCTATTCCATCTCCGGCCGGGTGGTCGGCGGCGACCGGATTGGCCGCAAGATCGGCTACCCCACTGCCAATATCCTGCTTAAGCACAACCGGCCGCCGGTCAAGGGCGTGTTCGCCGTGCGCGTCCAGGGGCTCGCCAGGCCGGACTGGCCAGGCGTGGCCAACCTGGGCACCCGGCCGTCGGTGCATCCGAACGGCAACCCGACCCTGGAGGTGCATCTGTTCGACCTCGACCTCGACAGCAACCTGTACGGCCAGCATTTGCGCGTGGAATTCCTGCACAAGCTGCGCGACGAGCAGAAGTTTCCCAGCTTCGACGCCCTGGTGGTGCAGATCGGCAAGGATGCGGCGTTGGCGCGGGAGTTGTTAAATGCTTAATCTGGCGTTGGCGGTTAATAGCCACGGTTGCAGTTCCTGGACAGCGGCTCAGGCCGCGCGCCCCCGGCCAAACCCGGCCTCAATACTGAATCCAGCAATACCTTGGCGACACCCTGAAAAATGCCCGACTACAAAGACACCCTGAATCTACCTGACACCCCCTTCCCCATGCGCGGCAACCTGGCCAAGCGGGAACCGGGCTGGATCGCCCAGTGGCGCGAGAAGAAGTTGTACGAGAAGCTCCGTGCCAACGGACAAGGCCGGCCGCTGTTCGTGCTGCACGATGGCCCGCCCTACGCCAACGGCAACATCCACATCGGCCACGCGGTCAACAAGATACTCAAGGACATCATCGTCAAGACCGCCTCCCTGGATGGCTTCGACGCCCCCTATGTGCCGGGCTGGGACTGCCACGGGCTGCCCATCGAACTGGTGGTCGAGAAGGCCCATGGCAAACACATTCCCGCCGCGCGCTTCCGCGAACTGTGCCGCGAATACGCCGCCAGCCAGGTCGAGAGGCAGAAGGCCGACTTCATCCGCCTGGGCGTGCTGGGCGACTGGGACCACCCCTATCTCACCATGGATTTTCGCTTCGAGGCCGACATCATCCGCGAGCTGGGCAAGATACAGGCCAACGGCCATCTTTACCTGGGCGCCAAGCCGGTGCACTGGTGCATCGACTGCGGCTCGGCCCTGGCCGAGGCGGAGGTCGAATACGAGGATAAGGTGTCGCCCACCATCGACGTCGCCTTCCCGGTCGCGGATCCGGCTGACCTGGCCCGGCGTATTGGTGTCAATACGCTCGGCGCGCCCGCCTATGCCGTGATCTGGACCACCACGCCCTGGACCCTGCCGGCCAACCAGGCGGTGGCGGTGCACCCGGAGTTCATCTATGACCTGATCCGCACGCCGAAGGGCTTGTTGATCCTGGCCCATGACCTGGCCGAGACCGCGCTCCGGCGTTACGGCTTCGAGACCGCGGAGACCCTGGGCCAGATCAAGGGCGCGGCACTGGAGGGCATGTCGTTGCAACACCCCTTCTACGACCGCCAGGTGCCAATTATCCTGGCCGACTTCGTGACTGCCGAGGATGGCGTCGGCCTGGTCCACATCGCCCCCGGCCATGGCCACGACGACTACATCGCCGGCCTGAAATACCAGCTGGAGGTCGCCAACCCGGTCGGTGACGACGGCCGCTTCTACCCCGACACGGCCATCGTCGGCGGACTCTCGGTCTGGGACGGCAACAAAAAGGTGCTGGAAACCCTGAGCGAGAACGGCCTCTTATTGGCCCAAGGCAGCCTGAAGCACAGCTACCCGCACTGCTGGCGGCACAAGACGCCGATCATCTTCCGCGCCACCCGGCAGTGGTTCATCGGCATGGATCAACAAGGTCTGCGCGCCAAGGCCATGCAGGCGGTCGCGGATACCGAGTTCTACCCAGCCTGGGGCCGCGAGCGCCTGACCGCGATGATAAAGAACCGCCCCGACTGGTGCATCTCGCGCCAGCGCAACTGGGGCGTGCCGATCGCCTTCTTCATGCACAAACAGACCGGCGAGCTGCATCCGCGCTCGCAGGAGATACTGGAGCAGGTCGCCAAACGGGTCGAACAGCACGGCATCGAGGCCTGGTTCAGCCTCGACCCGAAGGAGCTGTTGGGCGCCGAGGCTGACGACTATGAAAAGGCCGGCGACACCCTGGACGTGTGGTTCGACTCCGGCGTCACCCATGCCTGCCTGCTCAAGGAGCGTGCGGGCTTGAAACACCCGGCCGACCTGTATCTGGAAGGCTCGGACCAACATCGTGGCTGGTTCCAATCGAGCCTCTTGACCGGCTGCGCCACCGATGGCCACGCGCCTTATGAGGCGCTGCTCACCCATGGCTTCGTGGTCGATGGCAAGGGCATGAAGATGTCCAAGTCCAAGGGCAACGTGGTCGCGCCGCAGAAGGTGTCGGACTCGCTCGGTGCGGAAATACTGCGCCTGTGGGTGGCCAGCACCGACTATTCCGGTGAGCTGACCATCTCCGACGAAATCCTGAAGCGGGTGGTCGAGGCCTACCGGCGCATCCGCAACACCCTGCGTTTCTTGCTCGCCAACACCGCCGATTTCGAGATGGCGAAAAACGGCCTGCCGGTGGAGCAGTGGCTGGAGATCGACCGCTATGCCGTCGCGCTGACCCGCCAGATGCAGGACGCGGTCCTGGCCGATTACCGGGTCTACAGCTTTCATACGGCGATGCAACGGCTGCGCCACTTCTGCTCGGAAGACCTGGGCGCCTTCTATCTCGACATCCTCAAGGATCGGCTGTACACCGCCGGGGCCAATTCGACCGCCCGCCGTGCGGCGCAAACCGCGCTTTGGCACATCCTGCAAACCCTGACCCGGCTGATGGCGCCGATCCTGTCGTTCACCGCCGAGGAGATATGGGCGCTCACCTGCCAGTCCGACAGCGTCTTCCTGTCGGTCTGGCACGAGCCGCCAAGACTGGCCGACGTCGACGCGCTCATCGCCAGCTGGACCCGGCTACGCGAGCTGCGCGCCCTGGCCAGCAAAGAGATCGAGGAACTGCGCGTCGCCGGCCAGGTCGGCTCGTCCTTGCAGGCCGAGGTGATCTACTACGCCGACGGCGCCGATTACGACCTGCTGGCCAGTCTGGGCGACAACCTGCGCTTTGTGGTCATCGCCTCGGCCGCGCGGGTCGAAAAGGCGGCCGGCGAGACCCGGGTCGAGGTCGGCGCACTCGCTCATGCCAAGTGCGAACGCTGCTGGCATGTGCGCGCCGATGTCGATGCCGACCCGGCCCATCCCGGTCTGTGCGGCCGTTGTGTGAGCAACCTGTATGGCGCGGGTGAGCCTCGTGACTACGCCTAGAGCCGGCCTTACCTGGCTCTGGCTCTCCGGCCTGGTCGTGTTATTGGACCAGGCCAGCAAGCTGGCGGTAGTGAGCAAGCTGGCACTGCACGAGGCCATCCCGGTCACATCGTTTTTCAGCCTGGTCTACTGGCAAAACCTCGGCGCGGCCTTTTCCCTGTTCGCCGACCAGCCAGGTTGGCAACGGGGGTTCTTCATCTTCGTGGCCCTGGCCGCCGCCTTCATCATCCTCCACCTACTGCGCAAGACCTGCGGTCGCACCCTGTTTTGCGTAGCGCTGGCCCTGATCCTGGGCGGCGCGCTGGGTAACGTCATCGACCGCTTCGCCTATGGCTATGTGGTGGACTTCCTGCTGTTTTACTGGCGGGACTGGTTCTACCCGGCCTTCAACGTGGCCGACTCCGCCATCACCGTCGGCGCCGGTCTGCTGATCGTCGACTCGTTCCGGCGCGAGCGGCCCATACAGCCTGGCGCTCATGACCAGTGAAATCCTGCTCGCCAACCCGCGCGGCTTCTGCGCCGGGGTCGATCGCGCCATCGCTATCGTCGAGGCGGCGCTGGAACGCTTCGGTGCTCCGATCTATGTCCGCCATGAAGTAGTGCACAACCGCTTCGTGGTCGACAACCTAAAGACCAGGGGCGCCATCTTCATCGAGAACCTGGATGATGTGCCCGACGGCGCCACCCTCATCTTCAGCGCCCACGGCGTACCCCGGTCGGTGCGCCAGGAAGCGGCACGGCGTGGTCTGAACGTGTTTGACGCCACCTGCCCGCTGGTGACCAAGGTCCACAAGGAGGTCATCAAGCTGCACAATGCCGGCTTCGAGATCGTCATGATCGGCCACCAGGGCCACCCCGAAGTGGAAGGCACCATGGGCCAGGTGGAGGGCGGCATGTATCGGGTGGAGACCCCGGCGGACGTCGCCAACTTGACGGTGAGCCACCCTGACCGGCTCGCCTATGTCACCCAGACCACCCTGTCGGTCAGTGATGCGGCGCAGGTAGTGGCGGTGCTGACCGCCCGCTTTCCCGGCATCGTCGGCCCCAAGCGCGACGACATCTGCTACGCCACCCAGAACCGCCAGGACGCCGTGAAGCGGTTGGCCCTGGAATGCGATGTGGTCATCGTGGTTGGCTCGCCCAACAGTTCAAATTCCAACCGGCTACGCGAAGTCGCCGCCCACTGTGGCCGCCCGGCCTACATGGTGGACAACGCCGGGCAACTCGACCCGGCCTGGCTGGCAGGCAAACAGCGCATCGGCATCAGCGCCGGGGCATCCGCCCCGGAGGTGCTGGTGGACGGGGTCATCGCGCGGTTAAAAACGCTCGGCGCCGACACCGTGACGCTCCAAGCCGGCATCGAAGAAACCATCAACTTCCCGTTGCCCAAAGGGCTACAGCGGTAAACAGATTAATCGCGGCGACACACCGCCGCGATTAATCTTGACCAATACTTCTTTTGGAGTACTCTTTTGGTAGGTGGTATGTCCCTACCAAGCCACCGTTTAATGTTGCACTTCGAAACCAAAATCACGAGGAGTTAACATGAATGGAGATGTCGGATTTTTTCGCAAACTTCCCAGCGCCCTACCGGGTCTTGCCCTGATTATCGTTACCATGGTGGTGATACGTTTTTGGGTCGAGCCCTGGATGACAAGTGCGGTTGTATTCGGTACAAAAGGTTGGCTGGTCAAGGTCACTCACTTGAATTACATCCTGCTGGGTATCATCTGCGGCATGCTTTACCGCAATGTCCTGTTCGGCGGCAGGATGCCGGATGTATTGAGCGATGGCTTCAAGTTGTCCCGCCTGATGATCAAGACCGGGATCATCCTGTTGGGCTCCCTTTATACCTTTAACGCAATCGTCCAGCTCGGTTCCATGGCGATCTTCCTGATCGGTGGTTTCGTGGTCCTGACCATCATCCTGGTGCTATGGCTCGGCACAGCCTTCGGACTTGACCGCTCAATGATCGGCGTCATGGCGAATGCCCTCAGCATCTGTGGGGTAAGCGCCGCAGTAGCCACCTCGCCGGCCGTCGAGGCCAAGGCCAGCCATGTGGCCTACGCCATCGCCACCATCCTGGGGTTCGGCATCGTCACCATGTTCATCAGCCCGTTCATCGGTCATGCACTCGGTCTCACCGACCTGCAGTATGGCGCGTGGATCGGTACCGGCATTCTCAATTCCGGTCAGGTGCTGGCGGCGGCGCTGGCGTTCAATCCCAACGTGGCCCCGGGCACAGCCGTCTCGGTTGCTGAGATATGGAACATCATGCGGGTAATCTCGATCCCGTTTGCGGTTTTCGCGGTCACGGTCTGGTATTGGTCTGGCAAGACGGAAGAGGCCGAGGGCGGCAAGCGCAAGGGTTTGGGTACGCTGCTGGTCGAGAAATTTCCGGTGTTCGTCATCGGCTTTCTGGTCATGGTGTTTCTGACCAGCATGGGGGCATTCGGCGATGTCGGTCTCAAGAACGGCCCGCCCGCCTCCGAGACCATCAAGATGATGCGTGTATGGATGACCTGGATATTCGGCTTTGGGCTGGTCGGTCTGGGCGGCTATATCGATATCAAGGAACTCAAGCAGGCCGGCGGCGCGCCGCTCAAACTCGGCCTGATTGTCGGCGTCACCAAATATGTCCTGGCATTGCTGGTGGTGTTCGCGATCAAAGACTATCTGGTTGCAATCTGATTACCGCAAGGAGAATGAACATGGCTAAAACTGGCAGCGAAACCATCGGCGCCGCAGGCGAAAAGGGCAAGATGACCCTGTTCAAGGATGACCGGGCCGAAGACATCGGCGCGATCATCTTGAGCGTGATCGTGGTCGCCATCATTATTATCTTGACGATGAAATAAGCGTGTACCGGCATATTGTCGTCACCGTGGACGGTTCCGCCGCCACGGCGGAAGCGCTGCAACACGCCGTCCATCTCGCCCGTCAGAGCACAGCCGCCCTGACGGGCGTTTTCGTGCTGGACGGCAATTGGGCGGATTTCATTGGCAACGACTGGCAATCGTCCAAAGGCGCGCGTCAGGGTTTTCTCGACCATGTCCGCGCAGAACAGGAAGCGCAGGCCGTAGCCGCACAGGACCAATTCGAGATCGCTACCGCCGGCCTTGAAAATGCGGCATTCTCGCTCCTGGGCGGTGACCCAACCGAGGAATTGATCCAGCTCGCCAACGCCCCGACCACCGACCTCATGATCGTCAGCCGTTGCGTGTTCCAGGTGAGCGGCCGCCCCAGCCTCAAAGCCCTCGCCAAGACGCTGGCGCAGAAAGCGACACGCCCACTATTACTGCTTTCCTGAAGCGGCATAAACCAAGCAGCGCCTAGGAGCCTGCCGGGCTCCTGGTGTAGTGTCGCATCCTTTGGAACGCTTATATGCAAGCCCTTGTAGATCGGGTTTTACCCCGACCAACCGGGCATGTCAGCGGGGTTTTGTAGGTCGGGATGAATCCCGACGACGCGGGTTCCATGGGCCTGGTTGTCGGGATGAATCCCGACCTACGTCCGATGCATTGGCCTTTCCTTGTACGCATAGGCGCCAAACAACTGCAACACTGCACTAGCGCAGCGACATCTGCACCGCGAGGGCGCAAAGGGTCAACAGTGTCTGGGGCAGGATGCCCAGCAATAGAATGGCGAGGCCATTGACCGACAACAGCATCACGGCATCGCCGGCATGTTGCCCGTAGACCGGGCTTTCGGCCGGCGGGGTGTCGAAGTACATGAGCCAGACCACGCGCAGGTAGAAGAATGCGCCAATCAGCGAGAACAGCACCGCGACCACCGCCAAGCCGATCCAGCCTGCGCCGACCAGGGCCTGCAACACCGTCAGCTTGGCGTAAAAGCCAACGAATGGCGGCAGCCCGGCCATCGACATCATGACCATCGCCATAATGGCTGCCAGCCAGGGATGGTGAGCGTTTAGGCCCTTGAAGTCGTCCAGATTTTCGGCTTCGGCTCCGGTTCGGGACAGGTAGGTGACCATACCAAAACCACCCAGACTCATCAGCACATAGGTCACGGCATAGAACATGGCGGCCGAATAGCCGGCCAGGCTGCCGGTCATCATACCCAGGAGCAAAAAGCCCATGTGGGAGACGGTCGAGTAGGCCAGCATACGCTTGATATTGGTCTGAGCGATGGCGGCGATATTGCCGATGGCCAGCGAGGCCACGGCCATTACCGCGAGCATCTGTTGCCAGTCGCCGTGGGCGGGCTGCAAGCCGTCCACCAGAATGCGCATGGCGAAGGCGAAGGCCGCCAGCTTGGGGGCCGTGCCGACGAACAGGGTCACGGCGGCAGGCGCGCCGTGGTACACGTCCGGCGCCCACATATGGAATGGCGCGGCGCCCAGCTTGAAGCCCAGGCCGGCGACGATAAAGACCAAGCCGAATGCCAGCACGATCTCGCTCTTGACGTTGAAATGCAGGGCCTCGGCCACCTTGCCGAGTTCAAGCGAACCGGTCAGGCCATAGATCAGCGACATGCCATAGAGCAGCAGGCCGGAGGCCAGTGCGCCAAGCACAAAGTACTTCATGGCCGCCTCGGTGGCGCGCGCCGAATCGCGTTCCATGGCGACCATGGCGTAGAGCGCCAGCGACAGCAGTTCCAGGCCCAGATACAGGGTCAGGAAATGGTTGGCGGAGATCATGACCAGCATGCCCAGTACCGCAAATAGCAAAAGTCCCAGGTAGTCGCCGGAAAGCATCTTGCGGTCAGTCAGGAACTGGCGCGAATAGATCACCGCCGCGATAGCTGAGAAGCAGGTCAACAGCTTGAGCACTTCGCCCATTGGATCGTCCACGTACAGACCGTTGAAGGCCAGCACCGGCACACCGGCGCCAGTGAATACCACCAAGGCGGCGGTCAGCAACAAGCCGGTCAGGGTCAGCAGGTAGACCGCTGCCCTGGACTGGTTATAGGCCTCGACCAGGAGGACCACGCAGGCCACAGCGAGCAAGCCAATCTCCGGCAGGGCGGTGACGAAATCGGACGAAATGGAGGTCATCGCGGATACCTTAAGGGATCAATTTGCTGTGAGCGACATGCTCCAGCAGATTGTTGACGGAGGCATGCATCACGTCGGTGATGGGCAGCGGATAGACGCCTATGGCCAGCACGCCAATGGCAAGCGACGCCAGCACCAGAAACTCGCGGCCGTCGATGTCGGTAAGCCCCGCGACGTGTTCGTTGGCCACCTTGCCGTAGACCACCCGCTTGTACATCCACAGGGTGTAAGCGGCGCCAAATATCAGGGTCAGGCCGGCGGTGGCAGCCCACCAGAAGTTCACCTTCATGGCGCCCAGCACGACCATGAACTCGCCGACAAAGCCGGAGGTGCCGGGCAGGCCTGAGTTGGCCATGGCAAACAGCATGAACAGGGCGGCAAACCGGGGCATGGTATTGGCCACGCCGCCGTAATCGGCGATCTGCCGGGAATGAACCCGGTCATACATGACGCCGATGCAGAGGAACAACGCCCCGGCGACGAAACCGTGCGAGATCATCTGGATCAGGCCACCCTCGATGCCCAGCGGGTTGAACAGGAAGAACCCTAGGGTGACGAAACCCATGTGAGCGATCGACGAATAGGCGATCAGCTTCTTCATATCGGCCTGCACCAGGGCCACCAGGCCGATGTAGACCACGGCGATAAGCGACAGCCCAACCATCAGCCAGGTCAGTTCATGGGCGGCATCCGGAACGATGGGCAGGGTGAAGCGCAGCAGGCCATATGCGCCAACCTTCAGGGTAATCGCCGCCAGCACCACCGAACCGCCGGTCGGCGCCTCGACGTGGGCATCCGGCAGCCAGGTATGCACCGGCCACATCGGCACCTTGACCGCAAAGGCAAAGAAGAAGACCACGAACAACAGCAACTGGGCCATCATGGTCAGACCCACCTTGTGCCAGACCATGATCTCGAAGCTGCCGCCGCTGACGAAAAACAGGTAGATCATCGCCACCAGCATCAACAGTGAGCCGAGCAGCGTGTAAATAAAGAACTTGATCGCCGCGTAGATCCGGTTCGGTCCGCCCCATATGCCGATAATCAAATACAGCGGGATCAGCATGGCCTCGAAGCAAACATAGAACAACATACCGTCGAGGGCCGCGAAAACGCCGTTGATGATGCCTGACTGGATCAACATGGCGGCCATGTACTGGGCCACCTTGGTCTGGATTACCTTCCAGCCGGCCAGGACCACCAACACGGTGGTAAAGCTATTGAGCAGGATGAAGGGCATCGAGATGCCGTCGACGCCCAAGTGGTACCAGATGTTGAAGGACGGCACCCAAGGCAACGCTTCTTCGAACTGTATGGCCGGTGTGCTGACGTTGAAGCCGGTCCACAAAGGGATGGCGACCAGCAAACCGAGTACCGCACCGATCAGGGCCAAGGTACGTTGACCACTGGCATTGCGGTCGTCGCCACCGGCAGCCAGAACGAGCAGGCCAGCCACGATAGGCACCCAGATGGTGAGGCTTAAAATTCCAATTCCTTCCAGCATTGCATCTTCCCGAGCGTTCTTCCCGCTAGACGAACCAGGTCGCCAGCAAGGCCACGCCGATAATCATGGCGAAGGCATAGTGATAGATGTATCCCGATTGCAGATAGCGCGAGATGCGGGCGATCTGGCCCACCAGGCGGGCCGAGCCGTTCACCAGCACGCCGTCAATAGCGGCCACATCGCCCCAACGCCACAGTTTGCCGCCCAGGAGGCGAGCGCCGCCGGCGAAGAACCAGTCGTTGAACCGGTCGAAACCGTATTTGTCGTCCAGTATGGCGTAGACAATGCCGGCCTTTTCCTTGATCTTCTCGGGCAGATCCTTGCGCACCATATATAAATAATACGCAGTGGCCACGCCCGCCACGGCCAGCCAAAACGGCAGGGTTGTCAGGGCGCTCAGGGCCATGGCCGCCGGGCCATGGAACTCGGCGCCGAGCTCCGCCATGGCCGGGTGGGCGAGCGCGTCGATATAGATGGCCGAACCAAAGAAGCCGCCGTACAGCATGGGCTCAATGTAAGGCCAGCCGGCGTAGATGGAGGGGATAGCCAACAGGACCAGCGGCACGGTAACCACCCAGGGCGATTCATGCGGCGCGCCATGGTGGCCTTGAGAGTCGCCCTCCTCGCCATGATCGTGCTCGGCGTGGGCGTTGTGAAAGCGCTCCTTGCCGTGGAACACAAGGAAGTAAAGACGGAAGGAATAGAAGGCGGTCACAAACACGCTGGCGGTCACGGCAAAGGCGGCGAACCCGGAACCCCACAGGTGCGATGCCTGCACCGCCTCGATGATCGAGTCCTTCGAGTAGAAACCGGAAAACCCGGGTGTGCCGATCAATGCCAGCGAGCCGATCAGCATGGTCAGCCAGGTGATCGGCATGTATTTTTTCAGGCCGCCCATGTTGCGGATGTCCTGGTCGTGGTGCATGCCCATGATGACCGAGCCAGCGCCCAGGAACAGCAGGGCCTTGAAAAAGGCGTGGGTCATCAGGTGAAAGATCGCCGCCGAGTATGCCGAAGCGCCCAATGCAACGGTCATGTAACCAAGCTGGGACAGGGTGGAATAGGCGATTACACGCTTGATGTCGTTCTGGATCATGCCCAGGAAGCCCATGAACAGGGCGGTGATCGCGCCGATAATCATGACGAAGGACAACGAGGTATCGGACAGCTCGAACAGCGGCGACATCCGGGCCACCATGAAGATGCCGGCGGTGACCATGGTGGCGGCGTGGATCAGCGCCGAGATGGGGGTCGGGCCCTCCATCGAGTCGGGCAGCCAGACGTGCAGCGGGAACTGGGCCGACTTGCCCATGGCGCCGATGAACAGCAGGACGCAGATTACCGTCAACAACGACCAGGGATGACCGTCGATCAGGGAGATCGTGTGGCCGGCCATCTGCGGCGCCATCTGGAATACCTGCTGATAGTCCAGGCTACCAAACCAGGCCATGATCAGGGCGATGCCGAGCAGGAAGCCGAAGTCACCCACCCGGTTGACCATGAAGGCCTTCAGGTTGGCGTAGATGGCCGACTCGCGGGTGAACCAGAAACCGATCAGCAGATAGGACACCAGGCCCACCGCCTCCCAACCGAAGAACAGTTGCAGGAAGTTGTTGCTCATCACCAGCATCAACATCGAGAAGGTAAACAAGGCGATATAACTAAAGAAGCGCTGGTAGCCCGGATCGTCGGCCATGTAGCCGATGGTGTAGATATGCACCATGAGCGAGACGAAGGTCACCACCAGCATCATCACCACGGTCAGCCGGTCGATCAGGAAACCGATCTCCAAGCTGAGGTTGCCGGAGGTCAGCCAGGTGTATATGGCGCCGTTGAAGGTATGACCGGCCAGCACGTCCTGAAAGATCAAGAGCGAGGCCAGAAAGGCGACCAGGACGCCCAAAATAGTGACCAGGTGGGCGCCGGTGCGGCCGATCAGCTTGCCGAACAGACCGGCAACGACGGCGCCGGCCAAGGGGGCCATGGGGACGACGAGGTAGAGCGTTTTTATGTCCATGCCGTCAGCCCTTCAGTTTGTCGAGGTCCTGCACATTGATGCTCCTCGTATTGCGGAACAGCACCACCAGGATGGCCAGGCCGATGGCCGATTCGGCCGCGGCGACGGTCAGGATGAAGAACACGAAGACCTGCCCCGCCGTGTCGTTGAGAAAATGGGAGAAGGCGATGAAGTTCAGGTTCACCGCCAACAGCATCAGCTCGATGGCCATCAACAGGACGATAAGGTTCTTGCGGTTGAGAAAGATGCCCAGTACGCCGATGGCAAACAGGATGGAACCGAGTATGAGGTAATGATTCACGCCGATCATTCGTCCGCCTCCTTGTATTCAGGGTGCTGGGGCTTCAGGTTGACCATGCGGATATGACCCTTGGCGGTTTGCCTGGATTGCCAACCCGGATCGATGTTCTTGCGATTGGGATTGCGGCGCAAGGTCAGGGCGATGGCGGCGACGATGGCCACCAGCAGGATAACCGCCGCCAGCTCGAAGGCGTAGACGTAATCGGTATAGAGCAGGAGACCCAGTTCCCGCGTGTTGCTGTAGCTCGCTGGCTTGGCGGTCGGCGCGCTCAGACCGAAGCGGTCGCCGCCCAGCACCATGACCATCTCCACTGCCATCAGCCCGGCAACCAGCCCGGCCAGCGGCAGGTGGTCCCAGAAACCCTTGCGCATCTCCTCGATATTGATGTCCAGCATCATCACCACAAAGATGAACAACACCATCACCGCGCCGACATAGACCAGGATCAGGGCGATGGCCAGGAATTCGGCCTCAAGCAATATCCACAGACCGGCCGCAGTAAAGAAAGTCAGCACCAGGGCCAGCGCCGAGTGCACCGGGTTCTTGGCGGTAACCACCCTAAGCCCGGCCAGGAGCAGGATGGCGGCGAGGAAGTAGAAGACCAGACTGGCGAAATCCATACGTTATATCCGTGAAACGTGAAACATGAAACGTGAAAAGTCGCGTTTCGTTTCGGTTTTACATTTCACCTTTCACCTTTCACTTTTTACAGGTTTATCGGTACTTGGCGTCCGCCGCTCGGTCGGCGGCAATCTGGGCCTCGTACTGGTCGCCCACCGCCAGCAGCATCGCCTTGGTGTAGTAAAGATCACCGCGCCGCTCGCCATGGTATTCGAAGATGCGGGTTTCGACGATGGCGTCCACCGGGCAGGCCTCTTCGCAAAAACCGCAGAAGATGCACTTGGTCAGGTCGATGTCATAGCGGGTGGTACGCCGGGTGCCGTCGGCGCGCTGGGCCGACTCGATGGTGATGGCCATGGCCGGGCAAACCGCCTCGCATAGTTTGCAGGCGATGCAGCGCTCCTCGCCGTTGGCGTAGCGGCGCTGGGCATGGAGACCACGAAAGCGCGGCGATTGCGGCGTCCGTTCGTCCGGATACTGGATGGTGATCTTGCGCGCGAACAGGTGCCGGCCGGTGACCGCCAGGCCCTTGAGCAGCTCGATCAACAGGAAGGTATTGAAGAAGCGTTTGATAGTGGAAATCATCCTCGCCTCCTCAATGGAACAGATAACCCAGCGGGGTCTGCATGAACCCGCCTATGACCAGTATCCAGATCAGGGTGACCGGGATGAATACCTTCCAGCCCAGGCGCATGATCTGGTCGTAGCGGTAGCGTGGGAAGGTGGCGCGGAACCAGAGGAACAGGAACAGCACGAAGCTCATCTTGGCCGCGATCCAGAAGAAGCCGTCGGGCAGGAACGGCAACGGCGACAGCCAGCCACCCAGGAACAAGATTGAGGTCAGCGCCGAGACCAAGATCATGTTGGCGTATTCGGCCAGGAAGAACACCGCGAAGGCCATTCCGGAATAATCAAGATGGAAGCCGGCGACGATCTCCGACTCACCCTCGGCGACGTCGAACGGCGCCCGGTTGATCTCGGCCACGCCGGAAATCAGATAAACCAGGAACAATGGGAACAGCGGCAGCCAGTACCACTGCCAGAAACCGCCTTTCTGGGCGTTGACGATATCCACCATATTGAGGCTCTGGGCGGCCATCAGCACCCCGACCAGGGCGAAGCCCATGGCGATCTCATAGGAGACAATCTGGGCCGCCGAACGCATCGCGCCCAGGAAGGCATATTTGGAGTTGGACGCCCAGCCAGCGACGATCACGCCATAGACGCCCATTGAGGTGATCGCCATGATGTAGAGCAGGCTGGCATCGATGTTGGCCAGCACCCAGTCCTCGGTGAACGGCACCACCGCCCAGGCCGCCAGGGCCGGACCGATGGCCAGCACCGGCGCGAGCAGAAACAGCGGCTTGTCGGCACCGGTAGGAAGAACGATCTCCTTGGTCATCAGTTTGACCGCGTCAGCAATAGGCTGACCCAGACCAATCAGCCGGTAACCGAAGAAACCAACCCGGTTCGGTCCGATGCGGATTTGCATATAGCCGATGATCTTGCGCTCGGCATAGGTCAGGTAGGCCACCGCGATCAACAACGGCAGGACGATGACGATGATCTTCGCCAAGGTCCAGATCGGTAGCCAGGCCGGGCCGAGGAGTTGCTGCAAATAGTCCATCACATCTTCTCCAGGCTGATCGGTCCAAAGCGCGGTCCAAGCTGGACCGCCGCAGCCAGGCCGCCAGCCAGGCGCACCACGTTGTCGGGCAGGCGGTCGTCGCGCATCAGCTTGAACACCACCTCGGCGTCGCTCTGCCTGACCTTGACCGGTTTGTCTTCGCTCAGGCCAAGGCGGGCGATCAGGGCGCCACAAGCCATGGCGGCATGGCCGACCTGGCCATCGACGGTAACCTGTAGAGCCGGCGCGCGGCGGCTATACGCGTCGAGCTGGTAGACGGCCGTATCGCCCAGGCGTTCGATACCGGCGGCGGCATTCAGATGCGCCACGGTCACGTCGGCAATCTCATTGTTCAACCTGGCGCGTACCGTGGCCTCGCCTTCGGGTAGCGCCTCAGCCAGTACCTGCTCGGCGCTATCCTGGTCGAAGCCTGCCAGGCCAAACTGGTTACCCAGTACCCGCAACACCTTCCAGGCCGTGCGAGCCTCGCCCTGCGGCGGTATTGCGGCACACCAGGATTGCAGCCGGCCTTCCATGTTGACATAGCTGCCGGCGGTCTCAGCGTAGGCCGCGACTGGCAGCATGACCTGGGCATAATCGGCACCGGCGGTCTTGAACGGCGACAACGCAATCACCAGTTCGGCGCCAGCCAGGGCCTGGTGCGCGACAGCCGAGTCAGCGGCGTCCAGTTCCGGCTCGGCGCCGAGGATGACATAGGCCTTCTTCGGTGCGACAAACATCGCTGCGGCATTCAGGCCGCCTTGGCGCGGCCGGCAGCCGACCACACCGGCCCCCACCGCATTGGCCGAATCGACCAGGAAACCCAGCGTCGCGCCGGTCGCCTTGGCAATAGCCTGCGCCAAGACATGGAGTTCGCTGGCGGCCGGGTGCTGTTGCGCCACTGCGCCGAGCAGCACCGCCTTCTTCTCACCCGATTTCAGGCTGGCGGCCATGGCGCGGGCGGCATCGGAAACAACCACGTCAGACAAACCGTCGATATCGGCGCCAACCGCCTTGGCCACCTGGGCCAGGATGTTGACCAGATCGGACGGCCGGGCGATCAGCTTGTTGGCAACTGGACAGAGCAGGTCGTCGTCGGCGCAATGGACCATGTTCATCTGGGCGCCCTTCTTGACTGCCTGGCGCAGGCGTTGGGCGATCAGCGGTTGTTCCTTGCGCACGGTCGAGGCGACCAGCAACACCCGATCCAGCTTATTGAGATCGGTCACCGCCATACCCAGCCATTCGACGCCATCGCGCCGGCCACTGAAATCGACTCGGTCGATGCGGCTGTCGATGTTTTCGCAACCCAGTGCCCGAGCCAATTTCTGGAATAGATAGAGTTCCTCGACGGTCTGGTGCGGCGAGGCGATAAAGCCGATGGCGCTCGCTCCATGGGTATCGCGGATCACCTTGAGCGCGCCGGCGGCAAAGGCCATGGCCTTGGGCCAATCGACCTCAACCCAGCGGCCGCCGTCCTTGACCATGGGACGGGTCAGCCGCTCAGCGGAATTGAGCGCCTGGTAGCTGAAGCGGTCGCGGTCGGCCAGCCAGCATTCGTTGATCGCCTCGTTGTCGACCGGGGTGACGCGCATGACCCGGTTATCCTTGACCTGCAAGGCCAGGTTGCTGCCCAGGCCATCGTGCGGGCTGATACCCTTGCGCCGGGCCATCTCCCAAGACCGGGCGCTGAAGCGGAAGGGCTTGGAGGTCAAGGCGCCGACCGGGCACAGGTCGATGACGTTGCCGGATAGTTCCGACGAGACATGGTGTTCGAGGAAGGGCATGACCTCGGTGTGCTCGCCACGGCCGGGCATACCCAATTCCATGATGCCGGCGATCTCCTGACCGAAACGGACGCAGCGGCTGCAATGGATGCAGCGGGTCATGTCGGTGGCGACCAGCGGGCCGAGGTCTTTTTCCTTCACCACGCGCTTGGCTTCGGCGTAGCGCGAGGCGACGCCGCCATAGCCCACGGCGATGTCCTGCAACTGGCATTCGCCGCCCTGATCGCAGATCGGGCAGTCGAGCGGGTGGTTGATGAGTAGGAACTCCATCACCCCCTTCTGGGCCTCGACCGCTTTGGCCGAGTGGCTACGCACGACCATGCCGTCAGTCACCGGCGTAGCGCAGGCGGGCAAGGGCTTGGGCGCCTTTTCCACCTCGATGAGGCACATCCGGCAACTGGCGGCGATGCTGAGTTTCTTGTGGTAACAGAAATGCGGGATGTAGATGCCGGCCGCGCGCGCGGCATCCATCACGGTACTGCCGGCGGCGATCTCGATCTGTTGGTCGTCGATGGTTATCAGGGGCATATCAGGCTCCCACCATGCAACGTTTGTGTTCGATGTGGTACTCGAATTCCTGGCGGAAGTGCTTGATGAAACTCTGCACTGGGCCCACGGCGGCCTCGCCCAGGGCGCAGATGGTGCGGCCGGCGATGTTGTTGCCGACGCTCATCAACAGGTCCAGGTCTTCCGGACGACCCTCGCCGTGCTCGATACGGTGCACCACGCGGTACATCCAGCCGGTGCCCTCGCGGCAAGGTGTGCACTGACCGCAGGATTCCTCATAGTAGAAGTAGGACAGGCGCTCCAGCGCCTTGACCATGCACACCGTCTCGTCCATGACGATGACCGCGCCGGAGCCGAACATGGAACCGGCCTTGGCGATGGAATCATAGTCCAGGGTGCAGGCCATGATGATCTCGGCCGGCAACACCGGGGCCGAGGAGCCGCCGGGGATGACCGCCTTCAAGGTGTGCCCGTCGCGCACCCCGCCGGCCATGACCAGGAGGTCGGCGAACGGCGTGCCCATGGGGATTTCATAGTTGCCCGGCTTATTGACATGACCGGAGATCGAGAAGATCTTGGTGCCGCCGTTGTTGGGCTTACCCAGATCGAGAAAGGCCTGGCCGCCGTTACGCATGATCCAGGGGATCGAGGCCAGTGTCTCGGTGTTGTTGATCGTGGTCGGCTTGCCATAGAGACCAAAGCTGGCCGGGAACGGCGGCTTGAAGCGCGGCTGGCCCTTTTTGCCCTCGATCGATTCGAGTAGCGCAGTCTCTTCGCCGCAGACATAGGCGCCGTAACCTTGGTGGGCATGGACATCGAATGCCCAGCCGGAACCGCAGATGTTATTGCCCAGATAGCCGGCGGAGCGCGCTTCTTCCAGCGCCTTTTCCCAGGATTCGTACAGCTCGAAGATCTCGCCGTGGATGTAGTTGTAACCGGCCTTGGCGCCCAGTGTGTAGCCAGCAATGACCATGCCTTCGATGAGCTGGTGGGGGTTGAACTCAATAATGTCGCGGTCCTTGAAGGTGCCCGGCTCGCCTTCGTCGCTGTTGCAGACGATGTACTTGTCGCCCTCGTAGTTGCGCGGCATGAAGCTCCACTTCAGGCCGGTCGGGAAACCGGCGCCGCCACGGCCGCGCAGGGCGGAAATCTTGACCTGCTCGATGATCTCGGCCGCCGGGGTCTTCTCGGCCAATATCTTTTTCAGCGCCGAGTAGCCGCCGTTGGCGACATAGGTCTCCAACGACGCCGGGTTGGCGTGGTCTAGGGTCCAGAGGCAGACCTTGGGGCCAGTGTATGGGGCGCTCATTTCAGCTCATCCAGCAGCTTGTCCACTGTTTCCGGCGACAGGTGGGCATGCATCGTGTGATTATTATGCAGGCACAGCGGGCCGCTGCCACAAGTACCCATGCACTCGCCTTCCTTCAAGGTGAAGCGGCCGTCCGGCGTGGTCTCGCCAAAGCCGATGCCGAGCTTCTGCTTGAGATAATCGGCCACCGTGTCGGCGCCCTGCAACTGGCACGGCAGGTTGGTGCAGACGGTGATCTTGTGGCGGCCGCAGGGTTCGAGCTGGTACATGTTGTAGAAGGTGGCGACCTCATAGACGGCGATGGTCGGCATACCAAGGTACTGGGCGACAGACTCAATGGTCGCGGGGGCCAGCCAGCCCTTTTCAACCTGGGCGATGCGCAGCGCGGCCATCACCGCCGACGGCTTTTGGTCGGCTGGATACTTGGCGACTTCTTTGTCGATCTGGGCCAGGGAATCGGCAGAGAGCAGCGATTGAGCGGATAAGGTCATCGATCGATGTCCCCGAAAACGATGTCCATGGTGCCGATGATGGCGACCACGTCGGCGATCATATGACCGCGCGCCATCTCGTCCATAGCCGAGAGGTGGACGAAACCGGGCGCCCGCAACTTCATCCGGTAGGGCTTGTTGGCGCCGTCCGAGATGAGGTAGACGCCGAACTCGCCCTTTGAGTGTTCGATGGCGGCATAGGCCTCGCCCGCCGGCACATGCATGCCCTCGGTGAACAGCTTGAAATGGTGGATCAGCTCTTCCATGTTGGCCTTCATGGTAGCGCGCGACGGTGGCGCCACCTTGTGGTCGCCGGTAATCACCGGCCCCGGATTGGCCTTCAGCCAGTCTACGCACTGCCGGATGATGCGGTTGCTCTGGCGAAACTCTTCCATGCGCACCAGATAACGGTCGTAGCAATCGCCGTTCTTGCCGACGGGAATCTCGAAATCGAGCCGGTCATAGACCTCGTAGGGCTGCATCCGGCGCAGGTCCCAGGCGACCCCGGAACCGCGCAGCATGGGGCCGGTAAAGCCCAGTGCCTTGGCCCGGCCGGCATCGACTACGCCAATGCCGACGGTGCGCTGTTTCCAGATGCGGTTCTCGGTCAGCAGCGTTTCGTAATCGTCAACGCACTTCGGAAAACGATTGGTGAAGTCCTCGATGAAGTCCAGCACCGAACCTTCCCGATGGGTATTCAGCCTCGCCACTTCGGCGGCGCTCTTGTACTTGTTGACCTGGTACTTGGGCATACTGTCCGGCAAGTCGCGGTAGACGCCGCCCGGCCGGTAGTAAGCCGCATGGACCCGGGCGCCGGTGACTGCCTCATAGATGTCCATCAGGTCTTCCCGCTCTCGGAAGGTGTACAGGAACATGGTCATGGCGCCGATGTCGAGGCCGTGGGTGCCTAACCAGAGCAGGTGATTCAGGATGCGGGTGATCTCGTCGAACATCACCCGGATGTATTGGGCGCGTACCGGCACCTCGCAGCCCAGGAGCTTCTCGACCGCCAGCACATAGGCGTGCTCGTTCTGCATCATGGACATGTAGTCCAGGCGGTCCATGTAGGGCACGGTCTGCAGGAAGGTGCGGTTCTCGGCCAGCTTCTCGGTGGCGCGGTGCAACAGACCGATGTGCGGATCGGCGCGTTCGACCACCTCGCCATCCAGCTCCAGCACCAGACGCAGCACACCGTGCGTCGCCGGGTGCTGTGGACCAAAGTTGAGCGTGTAATTCTTGATCTCAGCCATGACCGACGTCCCCGAAGTTTTCTTCGCGCACGATATGTGGCGTCACCACGCGCAGGTCGATGCTGACCGGCTGGTAGACCACCCGTTTCTGCTCCGGGTCATAACGCATTTCCACTTGGCCGTGGACCGGGAAGTCCTTGCGGAACGGATGACCGATAAAGCCGTAGTCGGTCAGGATGCGGCGCAGGTCGGGATGGCCGTCGAAGATGATGCCGACCAGGTCGAAGGCCTCGCGCTCGAACCAGTTGGCCACCGGCCAGAGATCCACCACAGAGGCGATCACCGGCAGATCGTCGTCGGCGCAGAAGGCGCGCACCCGGACGCGATGATTGTGGGTGACCGACAACAGATGCATGACCGCCGCATAACGCCCCTCTTCCCGGCCGACGCCGGCATAGGCCGAGTAATCCACGCCACACAGGTCGATCAATTCGTCGAAACGCAGACCAGGCGTATCGCGCAACTGGACGGCGACATCGTGCCAGTCCGTGGCGCGCACCTCGATGGTGACCTCGCCCAGGGCTACTTTGCCGCTGACCAATCGGTCGCCCAGGGCGTCTTGCAAACGCGAGAGCAGCACTTCGGGGGTTATGGGCATCTTTTGCTTCGATCCTCAGCGGGCGATGGTGTTGGTGCGCCTGATCTTGTTCATCAACTGACCAAGACCAAACAGCAGCGCCTCGGCAGTAGGCGGGCAACCGGGCACATAGATGTCAACCGGCACAATGCGGTCACAACCGCGCACCACGGCATAGGAATAATGGTAATAGCCGCCGCCGTTGGCGCAGGACCCCATGGACAACACCCAACGCGGCTCAGACATCTGGTCATAGACCTTGCGCAGTGCCGGGGCCATCTTGTTGGTCAGGGTGCCGGCGACGATCATCAGGTCGCTTTGCCTGGGACTGGGCCGGAATACGATGCCGAAACGGTCAAGGTCATAACGGGAAGCGCCGGCCTGCATCATCTCGATAGCGCAACAGGCCAGACCGAAGGTCATGGGCCAGAGCGAGCCGGTCTTGGCCCAGTTGATGACCGAATCGACGCTGGTGGTAATGAAGCCCTTGTCGTTCAGGCCGCCCTGCATTTCCATCACTCCCATTCGAGCGCACCCTTCATCCACTCATAGGCGAAGCCCACCACCAGGATGCCCAGAAACACCACCATGGCCCAGAAACCGAATACGCCGATGTCTTTCAGCACCACGGCCCAGGGGAAGAGAAAGGCGATCTCCAGATCGAACAGGATGAACAGAATAGCGACCAGGTAGTAACGCACATCGAACTTCATGCGCGCATCTTCGAAGGCCTCAAAACCGCACTCGTAAGGGGAATTCTTCTCGGCGTTGGGCTTGAGTAGCCCCAAAGACCAGCCGATGCCGCCGCCGATCAGGATGGGGCCAACGCCCACGGCCAGACCAACCAGAATGAAAAGCAAGATTGCGAAATAGTTATCTAGCATGCTATTCCTTGGGGCCGCTACGAGCGCGACGGAGGGGCGGGAGTGTACGAGGGATAAGGCTTCCCAGTCAAACTAGCGAAAAGCGAAAGGTCATTGATTTTAATTGGCTATTAAATATTTGTTTATACCAATAAAAACAATCAATGGTGCCGACGACGAGACTCGAACTCGTACGCAATTTCTGCACTGCCCCCTCAAGACAGCGTGTCTACCAATTCCACCACGTCGGCGTAACTCCGGGATGACGGTTTAGTCACCCTCTATTTATATTTACTTAGGGATGGCGCCCGATTTGTCGTTGCCGCTTGGCGGCACAACGGGCGCCACCGGTTTCGGAACCACCGGCTGAGTCGAGTGCGCAGCCGGCTTGGCGACTGAGTCGTGGCTTTTGCCGGCAAAGTAGGTCAGGCTCATGCTGGTCAGGAAGAAAGCCGCCGCCAACACGGCGGTGGTCCGGCTCAAAAAGTTGGCCGAACCGCTGGCGCCGAACAGGCTGCCCGAGGCACCGCCGCCGAAGGCCGCGCCCATATCGGCGCCCTTGCCATGTTGCAGCAACACCAAACCGATCAGCGCAACAGCAACCAACACATGAACAACCCAAATAGCGAATTCCATAGTGTCCTCAACCTGCCTTGCAAATGGCCAAAAACTCATCGGCATCGAGCGAAGCGCCGCCGACCAGACCGCCATCGATATCCGGCTGGGCGAACAGAACAGCCGCATTGGCCGCCTTGACGCTACCGCCGTACTGAATAATCAACCCCTCCGCCACCGCCGCGTCCAAGGCGCGCACCTGGCCACGGATGAAGGCATGAACCGCTTGGGCCTGGTCGGGCGTCGCCGTCATGCCGGTCCCGATCGCCCATACCGGTTCGTAAGCAACAACCGCCTTGGCCAGGGAACCTGCTCCGCATCTGGCCAACACGGCGGCCAACTGACGGCCCACCACCTGCTCGGTGAGGCACGCTTCACGCTCGTCGAGCGTCTCACCCACGCACAGGATCGGGGTCAGGCCAGCGGCCTGAGCGGCAGCATATTTCTCTGCCACCAACTCATCCGACTCGCCGTATAAGGCACGCCGCTCGGAGTGCCCGACGATGACATACCGGCAACCGAAATCGCTCAGCATGGCCGCCGACACCTCGCCGGTATAAGCGCCCTTAGCGTGCTGGCTGAGGTTCTGAGCACCCCAGGCCAGCGCGGTTCCGGCCAGCCTGGATTGAATTTGCGACAGGTAAGGGTATGGCGCGCATACCGCAACTTGAGCCTTGGTATCGGCCATGCCGGCCAGAATGGCGGTCAGCAAGGTATCGTTCGCGGCCAAGCTGCCGTGCATCTTCCAATTGCCGGCGACAAACGTGCGTCGCATGAATCGTTCACCCTTCGAGAAAGGCGGCGATGTTAGCGGTTTAGTCCCGCCCGGTCAATCCGACCTAAGGGTAAACCTGCCGAGGCTCAATGCCGGAAGACCACCGGCGAACAGCATCGATCAGTCTTCATCCCGATCCAGATACTTCTGCAAACGCCGCTCGGCAACATGGCGGTCGAACTTCCATTCGTCGAGCAACGCCAAGGCTAGCTCGAAGGCCTTATCCTTCATGCCAAACAGGCGTTCCAGCTCGAAAGCCGTGCCCTGTTCAAGCGCGCCGCACAGATCACGCAGCACTGTAGCGGCCTCATCCTCGGGGTTGCGTTTGATGTATTTTGCTATCGATTTGATCGCGTTGGCCATCGTGTTTTTCCGTAGTGAGTGCGGCACCGCCGCTTGGAGTTAGCTATGGAATGATACTCACAAACGGCGAAACAAGCGGTTACATATTTATGACAACACGATTCTGATTCAGCCGGCGGACTCGATCAAAACGCCCTAGGGGTCTGGCCAGGCGCACCGAAATCAGCCGAACCGGCCGGTGATGTAGTCCTCGGTCTGCTGAACCTTGGGCTTCACGAACAGTTCATCGGTCTTGCCGAACTCGATCATCTCGCCAAGATACATAAATGCGGTGTAGTTTGAAATCCGGGCGGCCTGTTGCATGTTATGGGTGACCATGGCGATGGTGTAGTCTTCTGTCAGTTCGCTCACCAGCTCCTCTACCTTGGCCGTGGAGATGGGATCCAGCGCCGAGGTCGGTTCGTCGAGCAGGACGATCTCCGGTTTTACCGCCACGGCGCGGGCAATGCACAGTCGCTGCTGTTGACCGCCGGACAGGGACAGACCGCTCTGTTGCAGCTTGTCCTTCACCTCATCCCATAAGGCCGCCTTCTTCAGCGCCCATTCCACCCGGTCGTTCATCTCGCTGCCGGACAGCTTATCGTACAGACGCACACCGAAGGCGATGTTCTCGTAGATGGTCATCGGGAATGGGGTCGGCTTCTGGAACACCATACCGATCTTGGCCCGAACCAGATTCACGTCCTGCTTTTTGTCGAGCAGGTTTTTGCCGTTGAACATGATTTCGCCTTCGGCGCGCTGCCCCGGGTATAGGTCATACATGCGATTGAAGGTGCGCAGCAGGGTGGATTTACCGCAACCGGACGGGCCGATGAAGGCCGTCACTTTGTTTTTAGCGATGTCCAGGTTGATGTCCTTCAGACCCTTGAAGTCGCCGTAATAAAAATTCAGGTCGCGAACTTGCAAAGCGACACCCTCGCCGGGCAGGATGGATCGTTCGAACATGGCTGTGCTCCGGAGGGTCAGTTAGAAGTTGTCTTTTTGGTGGAATATGACGCGTGCGCCGATGTTGATGGCCAGCACCAGCAAGGCGATCAGCAGCGCGCCGCCCCAAGCCAGGCTAACCCAGTTGTCATAGGGGCTCATGGCGAACTGGAAGATCACCACCGGCAGGTTGCCCATCGGCTGCGACATGTCGGTGCTGTAGAACTGGTTGTTCAGCGCGGTGAACAGCAAGGGCGCAGTTTCTCCAGTCACCCGGGCGATAGCCAGCAGGACGCCGGTCAGCACGCCGGCCTTGACGGCGCGCAGGGTGACTTTCAGCGACACCTGCCAGCGTGGCGCGCCAACGGCGAAGGCGGCCTCACGCAGACTGATAGGTACTAGGAGCAGCATGTTCTCGGTGGTCCGCACTACTACCGGAATCGCAATCAGGGACAGGGCCACGGAGCCGGCCCAGCCGGAGAAGCCGCCCAGGGTAGCGACCATCAGGGCATAGACGAACAAGCCGACGACGATGGACGGCGCTGACAACATGATGTCTGTGACGAAACGGGTGACAGCGGCGAACCGCGAGGTGGCACCGTATTCAGCCAGATAGATGCCGGCGAGAATGCCGATCGGCGTCGAGACCAGGGTAGTCACAACAACGATCATCAGGCTACCGACGATGGCATTGCGCAAGCCACCGCCCTCGGTTCCCGGCGCCGGCGTGTCCTGGGTGAAAAAGTCCCAGCTCAGCGCCGAGAAACCGTTGTAGAACAGGGTCCAGAGTATCCACAGCAGAGCGGCCAGGCCGAAGACCATCGCGATCATCGACAGAGCGATGCCAATACGGTTGGTCAATAGGCGTCGGGAATAGAGGGTCATGGCGGGCTTCCTCAGATACCTTGCTTGGCAACACCGCGCTTAATCAACCAGCGCGAGATCGCCAATACGACGAAGGTGATGACAAACAGCACCAGGCCGAGGGCGAACAAAGACGAGATATGCAGACCGGGATCGGCCTCGCCGAATTCGTTGGCCAGGGTGGAGGCGATCGAGGTACCCGGTGCGAACAGGCTACCGACGATGCGGTTGGCATTGCCAATCACGAAGGTCACCGCCATCGTCTCGCCCAGGGCGCGGCCGAGCCCCAGCATGATGCCGCCGATCACCCCGACACGGGTGTAAGGCAAAACGATATTCCAGACTACTTCCCAGGTCGTGCAGCCCATGCCATAAGAAGACTCCTTGAGCACCGGCGGCACGGTATCAAAGACATCGCGCATCACCGAGGCGATGAACGGGATCACCATCAGCGACAGCACGATGCCGGCGGTCAGGATGCCGATGCCGATGGGCGGGCCGGCAAACCAGCCGCCTACCACCGGCACATCGCCCAGAACCTTTTGCAGCATGGGCTGCACATGCTTGGCGAACAGCGGCACGAACACGAACAAGCCCCAGATACCGTAGACGATCGAAGGCACGCCGGCCAGCAACTCAATGGCGGTGCCGAGCGGACGCCGCAGCCAGACCGGACAGGTCTCGGTCAGAAACAAGGCAATACCGAAGCTCACCGGCACAGCGATTAGCAGGGCGATGGCCGAGGTTACCAAGGTGCCATAGATAGCGATCAGCGCACCATACTGATCGTCCGGCACGCTCCAGACATTGGCCCAGAGGAAAGACGGTCCAAAGGACTTTAACGCCGGCATGGCCTCGATGGTCAGCGTCGCCAGAATGCCAGCCAGCGCCACCAACACGACAAAGGCGAACAGCAGGGTGGTTTTGTGGAAAACCATGTCCTGCAATTTGAATTTATTGATTTTGGCGGCGTACAAATCCACTTGGCCAGTATCAGCCGCTTCGCTCATTGGTTGTCAATCCAGAATCGTTGGTGGGGCTCCTCGAGAACCGCCTCGACCAGATCGAAGAGGATACCGAAGAAGGTCCGGCCACGCGGCCGGACCAGCCATAACTTTACTTGATGTTCTTCATTTCCGCTTCAACCATCTTCACCACATTGGCAGGTAGCGGTACGAAGCCCATGTCTTTGGCCATCTTCTGGCCATTGTTGAGGGACCATTTAAAGAAGTCGACCACGGCCTTCTGCTTGGCACTATCCGAACCCTTTTCATAGGCCAGCATGTAGGTCGCACTGGTGATCGGCCAGGCGTTCTTGTGGGTCTGATCAAGCAGGTCGGGAGCCATGCCACGGACCTTGAAGTTGGCGCCTGCGGCGGCGTCGGCTATGGCGTTCTGGTTCGGCACAATGTAGTGACCGGCCTTGTTCTTCAGTGCCACGAAGGTCATCTTGTTCTTCATGGCATCGGCGATATCGACGTAGCCGATGGCGCCGGCGATCTTCAGCACGTTGGCGGCCACGCCCGCATTCCCCTTGCCGCCGACCGCATTGGCAGGCCAGTTACCGACGTTGCCGGCGCCGACCTCGCGCATGAAGGCCGTGGACTGTTTGGCTAGGTAGTTGGTGAACACATAGGTCGTACCGGAACCGTCGGAACGATGCACCACGGTGATGGAGGTGACGGGTAACCTGATGCCGGGGTTGAGCCTGGCGATGGCGGGGTCGTTCCATTTGGTGATTGCACCCCGGAATATCTCGGCGGCGGTGGCGCCGTCCAGCTTGATCTGGCCGGACTTGGCGCCGGGCAGGTTGATCGTAATGGTGACGCCGCCCATTACGGTGGGAACCTGGATCAGGCCGGCCGCGTCAAGATCGGCCTCCTTGACCGGGGCGTCGGTGCCGCCGAAGTCGGTGGTCTTGGCCTTGATCTGCTTGACGCCGCCAGAGGAGCCAATAGCCTGATAGTTGACTTGGTTGCCGGTCGCACCCTTGTAAGCCTCGGCCCACTTGGAATAAACGGCGGCGGGGAAGGTCGCGCCGGCACCGGTGATGCCGGTCGCGCAGGCAGCGGCACTGACGGCCATGGCGGCCGCCACACCAGCCAGCTTAAACAAAACACGTTTGGTAGCAAACATATTGAAATCCTCACGTTGGAAACGGGAAATGTCGCAGTTGCGACGGGTCACCATCCTAAGTGGGCAATGTTACGGAATTGTGAATAGTGTAATAAGTTTTCCCACCGGCACCAGATTGGACAGGGTGTAGAACCGGCACAACACTGGCTGCCACGTATCAGGTCAAATCGCCTCCTGTCATCCGCGGGTCACATTACGTCGGCAGGGTATCGGGCTATGTACGCCGCCGAAATCCTGCTGGAACAACTCCCCGCCAACAGGCGCCACCTGCGGGTGGCCCTGGTCACCGAAACCTATCCGCCGGAGATCAACGGCGTGGCCGTGACTATCGGTCAGATTGTCAATGCCCTGCAACAACGCGATCATCAGGTCCAGCTCATCCGGCCACGGCAAGGCAACGAGCCTCTGCCGGGGAACGCGGCCAATCTCGAACAGGTGCTTCGGCCAGGCATCCCGATTCCAAATTATTCCGGACTGAACATCGGCCTGCCCGCCAAGCGTCTGCTCTCTAGGCTATGGGCCCTGCGCCGGCCGGACGTGGTGCACATTGCCACCGAGGGTCCCCTGGGCTGGTCCGCCCTGGCCGCCGCCACCAAGCTACGCATCCCGGTAGTGGCCGGCTTTCACACCAATTTCCACAGTTACAGCAGTCACTACGGCTTCAGTTGGTTGAAGAGGCCGATCTATGCCTATTTGCGCAAATTTCACAACCAGGCGCACCTGACCCTGGTACCGACCGCCACCTTGCGCGACGAGCTTTGTCTAGCCGGTTATCGCAACGTCGAGGTACTGGCCCGGGGTGTGGATAGCGAATTATTCAACCCCAAGTGGCGCAGCCTGGAGTTGCGGCGGGCGTGGGGTGTGGCCGAGCGTGAACTGGCCGTGGTCTATGTCGGCCGCATTGCCCCCGAGAAGAATCTGGGCCTGCTGGTCCGTGCCTTCGAGGCCATCGAACACATCCACCCCGATACCCGTCTGATCCTGGTCGGCGACGGGCCCGAGCTGGCGCAACTGCGCTCGGCCTATCCGCGTTTCGTGTTTTGCGGGCCGCGTAACGGCGTAGACCTGGCGCAGCACTACGCCTCGTCCGACGCCTTCCTGTTCCCCAGCACCACCGAAACCTTCGGCAACGTCCTGATCGAGGCCATGGCCAGCGGCCTGCCGGTACTCGGTTACGACTACGCCGCCGCAGCCGAATTCGTCCGCCACCGCGAAAACGGGCTGAAGGTCCAATTCGACCATGAAGCCGACTTCATTCGTGAAGCCGCATGGCTGGCCAGGTATCCCGAAGCAATGTCCGACCTGGGCCGGCAGGCGCGGGAAACCGCGTTGTGTATTTCCTGGGAAACGATTTTCCAGCGTCTAGAAGGGTTTTATCAGCGCCTAGTCAGCGAGCGCGAGGCAGCACAGGAGACCTCGATTCGCCAGATGGGCTTTAACTGAGACTGCGGTAGAGTGCCGCCAGACGACCCGCCATCCGGTCGTCGGCCCATTCCAGGGCATATTCCCGCGCTTCGACAGAAAGCCGCTGTCTCAGTACCTGATCCTGGATCATTCGATTGATCGCTGCGGCAAACTCGGTCACATCGTCTGGCGGAGCGATACTGCCTCGGCCGGGTCCGAGAATATCCTTGGTGCCCATGGCCGCCAGCGCCACCACCGGCAGCCCCATAGCCATCGCCTCCAGCAAAACCAAGCCTTGAGTCTCGGTCCGGGAGGCAAAAATAAAGACATCCGCCGCCGCGTAGCAGTCAGGCAGTTCGTGCTGGCGGTCCATGTAGCCCAGGAACCGCACCTTTGCGGCGATGCCCAGGGTTTCGGCCTGACGGCGCAGGGCCTTCTCGGCCGGCCCCTCACCGGTAATCAAGAACAGCAATTCCGGCACCGTCCGGCAGGCCTCGGCCACGGCGTCAATCAGGAATGCGATATTTTTCTCATGCGCCACCCGGCCGACGAACAGGGCCACCGGCTGGGTCTCCGGGATGCGGTGCAGTTCCCGGAACCGGGCGCGGTCGCCCTGGGCGAAACGCGACAAGGGAATCCCGGTCGGCAGTATGTGTATGGGCACGGTGACGCCATATTCGGTCAACCGGTCGCGCATGGCGGTTGACGGTACGATGACCGTATCCAGGTCATTGCATTGAGTCCGGGAAAAACGCCGGGCCGCGCCCCTGAGCCACTCCTCCGGCAAAAAGGGCGCGTAATGGGACAGGTATTCCTCGAACAGGGTGTGGTAAGTGGCCAGTACCGGCTTGGCCAACCGACGCGCCGCCTTGAGCCCGGCATAGTGGGCCACGAAGGGCGTCTGGATATGGATCAGGTCGCAGTCCATTGCCTCACTCAGTACCGTTCGGCGCGTCTCGCCCCAGGCCAGCAGCCGATCCTCGGGGTCACGAGGGAGTGTGCGGGCGCCGACCCGGACAATGCCCGCCTGCTCCACTTCATCGCCATAGCGCGGCACCACCAACTGCATGGTCACACCATGCTCGGTCAGTACCTGACGGAAGGTTTCGATGGAAGTGGAAACGCCGTTAACCCGGGGAAAGTAGACGTCGGAAACCGTCAGAATACGAAGTGTCACGCTATTTCACGCTCCGGCAAGGACATCGCGTCGTCAGTCTCCGGGCCAACCGGGGCCAAGCTACGCGAGATGTCATTCCAGTCGATCAGCTCCAGACGACCGTCGAAGTGCTCAACGATGGCCGTACAGGAATCCACCCAGTCGCCGCAATTGATATAGGTTAGGCCGTCGACTTCCTTGATCGCCGCCCAATGGATATGGCCGCAGATCACCCCGTCCAGACGACGGTCGCGGACATTGCGGATAACTGAATGTTCGAAGTCGAAGATGAATTGCAGCGCCTTCTTGACCTTGCGCTTGGCATAACCGGCCAACGACCAGTAGCCCGGTTGCCCCAGATGGCGGCGGACCCAGGACAGCCAGCCGTTAATCCGCACCAGGATGGTGTAGGCCATGTCGCCCAATACCGCCACCCACTTGTGGTAACGGGTCACTTGATCGAACTCGTCGCCATGAATCAACAGAAAGCGCCGGCCATCCACCGTTTCGTGGATGTACTCCTCGACCACCACGATGTTGCCGAAGGCCACGCCGCCGTATTCACGCAGGACCTCGTCGTGGTTACCTGGGATGAACACCACCCGGTCACCGCGCCGAGCCCGGCGCAGCACCTTCTGGATCACCGTATTCTGGGCTGGGCTCCATTGCACGCTGCGGCTCATGGACCAGAAGTCGATGATGTCGCCAACCAGAAACAGGTGTTCGGAGGAATATTCGCGGAGGAAATCCAATAGGCGCTCAGCCTGACAAGCGCGGGTACCCAGATGGAGGTCGGACAAAAAAATGGCGCGGACATTCGGCATATCGGTAGCGTGCCCGAACGATGTGACAAAACGATGAAAACCGGCCCCAGGACGTAACCTAACTTTCATTTCCGGTTAACGCGCCTGTCATGCCGCCTTCCTACAGTGCCCAAGTCAATAACGAAGAGGGAAATCTCGATGATGCAAACCGGATTAATGGCCGATGAAGGCCGCAAGAGGCGTCACTTTCACGTCGGGCTAGCCACCCACTGGAGCGAAATTCGCAATGCCCAACGCTTGCGCTGGCAAGTCTTCGTCGAGGAAATGGGCGCCTTCCTGAACTCGCCCGAACCGGGCGTGGACCGCGATCTGTACGACCGCTGGTGCGAACACCTCATTGTAAGCGACCAGGATAGCGGCGAAGTGGTCGGCACCTACCGTATCCTGAGCCCGGAAGCCGCCAAAAAGCTGGGCAATTTTTACTCCGACCAGGAATTCGACCTTACTCGCCTGGGCCACCTGCGCGAGCGCATGGTCGAGATCGGCCGCGCTTGCGTACACCCCGACTATCGCAGCGGCAGCGTCATCGCCCTGCTATGGGCGGGCCTGGCCGGCTACATAAAGGAACGTGGTTACGATTACCTGATGGGCTGCGCCAGCATCGCCATGCGGGATGGCGGCCATAACGCCGCCAGCGTCTGGCACGCGGTTCGGGAAAAGCACCTGGCGCCAGTGGAATGGCGGGCCTTTCCACGCTGTCCGTTGCCGCTCGACGCACTGACCACCGAGGCTGCACCTATCGTGCCGCCGCTGATCAAGCGCTACCTGCACGCCGGCGCCTACGTCTGCGGCGAGCCGGCCTGGGACCCAGACTTCAATACTGCCGACCTCCTGGTCCTGCTGCCTATGTCGAAGGTCAGCCCGGCCTATGCCAGGCATTTCCTCAACGGCCAGACGGGCTAATCACCTGCCCCAGAGGGCGTAGAATCAGGGTCGGACTCGATTTAATCCGAAACTCCCCGTCTAGGAGCCTGTCGCTCCATCAGCGCCTGCAAATCCGTCTTGGCGACTTGTGCGCGGAACAACTACCGATAAGCCGACTGACGCGCTTCATCCATGCGCCCAAGACGTTGATACAATTCATGCTGGGCAACTAGTGTAGTTGTTGCACGTTGTTTGGCACATATGCGAACAAGGAAAGACCAATGCATCGGACGTAGGTCGGGATTCATCCCGACAACCCGGCCCATGGAACCCGCGTCGTCGGGATGAATCCCGACCTACAAAACCCCGCTGACATGCCCGGCTTGTCGGGTTGAATCCCGACAAGGGCTTACATATAAGCATTCCAAAGAATGCAACACTACACTAACCCATCCGCGCTTCCCTGCGCATTAGCGCGATAACTCGACCAAGGATACTCACTCGAATGCGTCTAAAGAAATCCACCGCCGGTATGACCGCGCCATGAGTGCGCAAGGTGATGAAGCCCGCCGGTTCATGCGCGGCCAGCAAAGCGGCGTGTTGTCGACCCTTTCCCGGCGCCTGGACGGGTTTCCCTTCGGCTCGGTTTCGCCGTTCATTCTCGACCAGGTAGGCCGGCCGGTGATTCTGATTTCCGAGATTGCCGAACACACCAGGAACATCGATGCCGACCCGCGCGTCTCGATCATCGCTCAGCCCTACAGCGCCGACATGCAAGCGACCGGCCGCGTCACCCTCATCGGCCGCGCCGAGCGCCTGGCGGAGAAAGACGGCATCGGCCCGCGCTATCTGCGCTATTTCCCTCAGGCGGAGAGCTATTTCGCCATGCACGACTTCCATTTTTACCGTATCGAGCCGGTGCGCGTGCGCTGGATTGGTGGCTTCGGCCATATCTTCTGGATCGACCCCGATGCCTACCTGACTGCGCCGGGTTCGCTGGCCGCAGCGGAGCTGGACATCCTGGCGCACATGAACGCCGACCATGCCGGCCTACTACGCGACTGCTGCCGCCATTACCGCAGCATCGAGCCGGGTAGCGTCGAGATGATCGGCATCGATCCGGATGGATTCGACCTCCGATCAGGTGAATGTCTGGTGCGTATCGACTTCGAATCGACCGTCACCAGCCCGGAACAGGCCCGCGCGGCCTTAGTCGCTCTGGCCGGACAATGCCGTTCATAACGCCAGCGCGATCGAAACCGCGCGACTTCAACAGGCATCCGGCTAACCGGATAGCCGGCTCCTAAATTGACGGTCCTGTTTTCCGTCACTATACTTCGCCGAACTTTTTGCTCCGCCTAACTAACTTTTTTATAAGGAACCGCAATGGCTAATACCAATTCAGTGCATTTCAAGTTTCTGCCGATGTCCATGCGCATGCTGTTTACGATGGTACTCATGGTCTTCGGCCCCGGCTATCTGATGGCCATGTTCCAGGTCTGGGAATCCCACGCGGGCCGGGATGGCAACCCCATGCTGTCGGCCAAGGATCTGATCATCGCCTACAGCGGCAACAAGGAGGGCACCAAACTGGAATCGGCGCTGAAAGGTCCCATGGCCTCCATGCTGGACGACGCGAACAAGAAGGTCATCTTCACCTGGCTGCACCAGGGGGCATCCCAGGACGAGTACAACAAGACCATCAACCCCATCATGCAAGACCACTGTGTATCGTGTCACAACGCGGCCGCCAACCCCAACCTGCCTGATCTCACCGCCTGGGCTGGCGTCGAGAAAGTCGCCGCCATGGACACTGGTGTGACCTTGCCCACACTGGTGCGGGTTTCCCACATCCACCTGTTCTCGATCACCTTCATCTTCTTCATCATGGGCTTTATCTACAGTCACTCCTATGTGAGGCCGCTGTGGATCAAATGTGCCGTGGTCTCCCTGCCCTTCCTGTCGCTTTTGATCGACGTGGCGGCCTGGTATCTGACCAAGCTATGGGCCGGCTTCGCCTGGGCGGTAATCATCGGTGGCCTGGTATACGGGGTCTGCTTCGCCATCATGTGGGTCACCTCCATCTGGCAGATGTGGTTCTACAAGCTGCCCAAGGAATTAACCGATGCCAATGGTGAGCTGCCCTGCATTCACGGTAACAACTAAGCATCAAGCGTAAACACACGAAACAAAACGGGCGGCCTCGATGGCCGCCCGTTTTGTTTGCTCTGCCCACACTGGCCAATCACACCTGTGGATGCGCCCGCTCCTCGGCGCCGTACAGCTTGTTCAGCGCATTGAGGTAGGACTTTACCGAGGCGAAGACGATGTCGGTGTCGGCGCCCTGGCCATTGACGATCCGGCCGTTGCGGGTCAGGCGCACAGTCACCTCGCCCTGAGCATCGGTGCCGGTGGTGATGTTGTTGACCGAATAAAGCAGCAGGGCGGAACCGCTGTCGACCACCTTCTCGATGGCGCGGAACGAGGCATCGACGGGGCCGCCGCCCGATTCGTCGGCGCTGATCTCCATGCCGCCGTCGGCCAATACCACAAAGGCATGAGGCGTCTCGCCGGTCTCGGAGCAAACCTTGAGCGAAACCAGTTTGAAGCGGTCGCAGGCATCCAGGCTACCCTCATCGGTCACCAGCGCCTGAATATCCTCGTCGAATATCTCGTGCTTCTTGTCGGCCAGGTCCTTGAAGCGGGCGAAGGCGGCGTTGACCGCCTCCTCAGAATCGAGTTCGATGCCCAATTCATTGAGCCTGACCTTGAAGGCATTGCGCCCGGAATGCTTGCCCAGCACCATCTTGTTGGCCGACCAGCCGACATCTTCCGCCCGCATGATCTCGTAGGTCTCCCGATGCTTGAGCACCCCGTCCTGATGGATGCCCGCCTCGTGAGCGAAGGCGTTGGCGCCGACGATGGCCTTGTTGGGCTGCACCGCAAAGCCGGTGATGCTGGCCACTAGGCGGGAGGCAGGGACGATCTGGGTGGTGTCCAGCCGGCTGTCGCAGGTAAAGACATCCTGGCGGGTACGGATCGCCATGACCACCTCCTCCAGGCTGGCGTTACCGGCCCGTTCGCCCAGGCCGTTGATGGTGCATTCCACCTGCCGGGCGCCGCTCTGCACTGCCGACAGGGAGTTGGCCACCGCCAGGCCGAGGTCGTTGTGACAATGCACCGAGAACACGGCCCGGTCCGAGTTTGGAATACGCTCCCGCAGGCCGCGAATCAGGTCGCCATACTGCCAGGGCAGGCTGTAACCCACGGTGTCCGGGATATTCAAGGTACTGGCGCCGGCGGCGATCACGGCTTCCAGTACCCGGCACAGAAAGTCCGGATTGGAGCGACCCGCATCCTCGGGCGAGAACTCCACGTTGTCGGTCCACTGGCGCGCCCAGGTCACCGCCTTCACGGCTTGTTCCAGCACCTGGTCCGGGGACATGCGCAGCTTGCGCTCCATGTGGATGGGGCTGGTGGCGATGAAGGTATGGATACGGCCAGAAGCCGCACCCTTCAATGCCTCGCCGGCCAGGACTATATCTTTTTCCAGGGCCCGGGCCAGGCCGCAAACCGTGCAATCCTTGACGGCCGCAGCCACCGCCTTGACGGCCTCGAAGTCGCCATTGCTGGCAGCCGGGAAACCGGCCTCGACGATGTCCACCCGCATCCGCTCCAACTGCTTGGCGATGCGAACCTTCTCTTCCTTGGTCATGGAAGCACCCGGGCTTTGCTCCCCATCCCTGAGCGTGGTGTCGAATATGATCAGCCTATCTTTTTGGGTGTCATTCATGGCGTGCTCCAATAGCGATATTCATAAGTTACCCAGCGGATGCGAAATCCGTCGGGCAAGCGGTACATCAGGGGGGAAGAATTATCGTGCGCCCGCGCGGGGCAGCAGCAGGCGGGTCGCCAGCCGGACCGGGAAAAAGAACGAAAAGGCATGAGTCACCGTGTTCATGGCGCGACTATAAACGGCTATTCCGCCTTGAGCAAGCCCCGGTCCCGCCAGCCGCGGTAGAGGCGAATCGCGCCATAGACATAGCCCGACAGGCCATAGCCGAGAAAAATGGCAAACAGGACGATGGGCGGATCGACCGAGATCAAGGTAAACCCCAGTGCGATCAGGACGATGAACACAAAGGGCACGCTCTTGCGCAGGTTGATGTCCTTGCCGCTGTAGAAACGCAGGTTGCTGACCATGGTCAGGCCGGCGAGCACGGTGAAGGCCCAGGCCGGCCAGCGCAGCGTGACGCCGGCGAAGTGATTATCCACCGCCACCCAGACCAGACCGGCGATCAAGGCAGCGGCGGCCGGGCTGGGCAGTCCCTGGAACCAGCGCTTGTCCTGCACCTCCAGCATGGTGTTGAAGCGGGCCAGACGCAGCGCAGCGCCGGCGCAGTAGATGAAGGCGGCGATCCAGCCCAGCTTGCCCATGCCTTTCAAGGCGAAACTGTATATGACTAGGGCCGGGGCGACGCCGAACGAGACCATGTCGGACAGCGAATCATATTCGGCGCCAAAGGCGCTCTGGGTGTGTGTCAGCCGAGCCACCCGACCGTCCAGGCCATCCAGCACCATGGCGATGAAGACGGCCGCAGCGGCGTGTTCGAAGCGGCCGTTCATGGCCTGGACAATGGCGTAGAAACCGGCGAATAAGGCGCCCGTGGTAAACATATTGGGCAGCAGATAGATGCCCCGGCGCATCAGCTTGCCCTGATGCGCTTGTCCGGGTCTTGGCTGTAGATCGATCATGGCGCCAGTAACTGGGCCAGAACGTCCTGGGCGGCGTGGACCTTGTCGCCGAGGGCGACCCGTGGCGTCGCGGTGACTGGGAGATAGACATCGAGCCGCGAGCCGAAACGGATGAAACCATAGCGCTGACCACGCGCCAACCTAGCCCCCGGTTCGACGTAGCACAGTATACGGCGGGCGATCAGGCCGGCCACCTGGACGCAGGTAATGTCCTGACCATCCGTAGTGCGCAGGTGTAGGGCGTTGCGTTCATTCTCGGTCGATGCCTTGGCGAAATCGGCGTTGACGAATTTGCCTGGGTTGTACCAGCGCTCGACCACCTCGCCATCGATCGGCGAGCGGTTGGAATGGACGTTGAAGACGTTCATGAACACGCTGATCTTCAGCGCCTCGCGCTTGAGCCACGGGTCTTCGACCTTTTCCACGACGATGACCCGACCATCAGCCGGCGCCAGGACCAGGTTTTCGCCGATCGGAATCCGGCGTGCCGGATCGCGGAAGAACTGCAATACGAACAGGAAGATGAGCCAGCCCAAGGTCGTGGTGACCGGGCCGGAGAAAAAAGTGGCCAGCAGCGCCAACACAAAGGCCCCGGCCAGAAATGGCCAGCCTTCACGGGCGATCAGCGGGTGCGGCCAGGCAGCCTTGGGTGGGGGGCAGATACCGATGCACATGATGTGAAATGTGAGGCGTGAAACGTGAAAGGTAAAACGTAAGCGCAACGCTCACGTTTCACCCTTCACTTTTCACATTTCACCTAGTTCTTCGACTTGTCAACCAGCCGGTTGGCGGTAATCCAAGGCATCATGGCGCGTAACTGGCCGCCGATGATCTCGACCGGGTGGGCCGCGTTGAGGCGGCGACGGGCGGTCATCTCGGGGTAGTTGCTGCGGCCTTCGAGGATGAAGCGCTTGGCATAGTCACCGCTCTGGATGTTCTTCAGGGCCTCGCGCATGGCGGCGCGCGACTGCTCGTTGACCACCTTGGGACCAGTGACGTACTCACCGTACTCGGCATTGTTCGAGATCGAGTAGTTCATGTTGGCGATGCCGCCCTCGTAGATCAGATCGACGATCAGCTTCACCTCGTGCAAACACTCGAAATAGGCCATTTCGGGGGCATAGCCGGCCTCTGTCAGGGTTTCGAAACCGGCCTTGATGAGTTCCACCAAGCCGCCGCAGAGCACCGACTGCTCGCCGAACAGGTCGGTCTCGGTCTCGTCCTTGAAGGTCGTCTCGATGATCCCGGTACGTCCCCCGCCGATGGCGGAGGCGTAGGACAGGGCCATCTGTTTGGCCTTGCCGGAGGCGTCCTGATGCACGGCGATCAGGTCGGGGATGCCGCCGCCCTTGACGAACTCGGAGCGCACGGTGTGGCCAGGGGCCTTGGGGGCGATCATGATGACATCCAGGTCAGCGCGCGGCACGATCTGGTTGTAATGGATGGAGAAGCCGTGGGCGAAGGCCAGGGCGGCGCCCTTCTTGATATTGGGCGCGACCTCGGTGCGATAAATCTCGGGTTGCAGCTCGTCCGGCACCAGCATCATCACCACATCGGCATCCTTGACCGCCGCGCCGACTTCCTTGACGGTGAGGCCGGCCTTCTTGGCCTTGCTCCAGGAAGCGCCGTCGCGGCGCAGGCCGACCGTGACCTTGACCCCGGAGTCCTTAAGGTTGTTGGCGTGGGCATGGCCTTGCGAGCCGTAGCCGACGATGGTGACCTTTTTCTTCTTGATTAGAGAGAGGTCGCAGTCCTTGTCGTAAAAGAGTTGCATGTTCATTCCTTTCGATAAACTCATCAGACCCGGATTATCCGGGTTAAATTTTCATGATGCGGTCGCCGCGACCGATGCCGGAGGCCCCGGTACGCACGGCCTCCAGGATGGCCGACGGCTCTAGCGCCGCGATGAAGGCATCCAGCTTGACCCCAGGGCCAGTCAGTTCAATGGTGTAGGTCTTGTCTGCGACGTCGATGATCCGACCACGGAAGATATCGGCCATTCGTTTCATCTCCTCGCGGAACTCGCCGACGGCCTTGACCTTGACCAGCATCAACTCCCGCTCAATGTGGCAACCGTCGGTCAAGTCTTGCACCTTGACGATATCGACCAGCTTGTTGAGTTGCTTGGTGATCTGCTCGATGACTTCATCCGAGCCGCGGGTCACGATGGTCATCCGCGACAGGCTGGCGTCCTCGGTCGGCGCCACGGTGAGCGATTCGATGTTGTAGCCGCGCGAGGAGAACAGGCCGGAGACTCGCGACAGGGCGCCCGCCTCGTTTTCCATCAACAGGGAAATGACGTGTCTCATATCAGTATCATCTCCGACAGACCCTTGCCGGCGGGGATCATGGGATAGACGTTTTCGCGCGGATCGGTCAGAAAGTTCATGAATACCAGCCGATCCTTGTACTCGCCGAAGGCGCGGCGCAAGGCGGGCTCGACGTCCTCGGGCTTGTCGATACGCATACCGACGTGGCCATAGGCCTCGGCCAACTTGACGAAATCGGGTAGCGAGGCGACATAGGACTCGGAATAGCGTTCCTCATAGAAGAACTCCTGCCACTGCCGCACCATGCCGAGATAGCCGTTGTTGAGCAGCACAATTTTGATCGGCAGATCGCTCTGCTTGCAGGTCGCCAGCTCCTGGATGTTCATCTGGATGCTGCCCTCACCGGTAATGCAGGCGACCGGGGCGCCCGGATGAGCCATCTGCACGCCCATCGCCGCAGGCAGGCCGAAGCCCATGGTGCCGAGACCTCCGGAGTTGATCCAGCGGCGCGGCTTGGCGAACTTGTAATACTGCGCCGCCCACATCTGGTGCTGACCGACATCGGAGGTCACGAAGGCATCGCCGCCAGTGATCTCATAGAGCTTTTCGATCACGAACTGGGGCTTGATGACCGCCGCATTGTGGTCGTACTTCATGCAGTCCTGCGCGCGCCACAATTCAATCTGCGCCCGCCAGGCCTTGAGCGCCTCCGGGTCGGGGCCATGATCCGCCGCCTGGGTCAGCTTGGCGAACTCGGCCAGGACATTGCCGACATCACCGACGATGGGCACGTCCACCTTCACCCGCTTGGAGATGGAGGACGGATCGACGTCGATGTGGATGATCTTGCGGGCCTCTTTCTGGAAGTGCTTTGGATTGCCGATCACCCGGTCGTCGAAGCGCGCGCCCACCGCCAGCAGTACATCGCAATGCTGCATGGCCATGTTGGCCTCGATGGTGCCGTGCATCCCCAACATACCCAGAAACAGCGGATCGGGCGCCGGATAGCCGCCCAGGCCCATCAGCGTACTGGTTACCGGGAAGCCGAGCTGCCGAGCCAGTTCGGTCAACTGCTCGGCGGCATTAGCCAGGATCACCCCGCCGCCGCTGTAGATCACCGGCCGCTTGGCCTCCAGCAGCATCTGCGCGGCCCGCTTGATCTGGCCGGCATGACCCTTGGAGGTCGGGTTGTAAGACCGCATGGCGATGCTTTCCGGGTAGTGGAAAGCGCACCGATGCTGGGTCACATCCTTGGGGATGTCGATCACCACCGGGCCGGGCCGCCCAGTAGAGGCGATATAGAAGGCCTTTTTGAGGGTGTCAGCCAGGTCCTTGACGTCCTTGACCAGGAAGTTGTGCTTCACGCAGGGCCGGGTAATGCCGACCGTATCCACTTCCTGGAAGGCGTCCATGCCGATCGCCGCAGTCGGCACCTGGCCGGTAATCACAACCAATGGTATCGAGTCCATGTAGGCCGTGGCGATGCCGGTCACTGCGTTGGTGGCGCCGGGCCCGGAGGTCACCAGGGCCACGCCCACCTTGCCGGTGGAGCGGGAATAAGCATCGGCGGCATGAACGGCGGCCTGCTCATGGCGCACCAGAATATGCTTGAACTTATCTTGCTTGTAGATTGCGTCGTAGATGTCGAGTACCGCCCCGCCAGGATAGCCGAACACATGTTCGACGCCCTCGGCCGCCAGACAGCGGACCACGATCTCCGCACCGGTCAATTCGGTATCAGCCATGAATTGCGAAGGATTTATGAATTATTTCAAAGGGTAGAAACAGTAGCCGGTACGCCCATTTTGGTCAAGTTTCGCGGCCAAGGGCCAACACATGACGAACCGGCCACAAACCCCGATAATCCAGCCCATGCACCGTCCCGACTCCATGTCTACCCGCGTCACCGCTGAACAGTGGCGAGCCGCCTGGTCGTTGTTTCCCTATATATGGCGCTACAAGAGTCGGGTAATTGCTGCGTTCGGCCTGTTACTGGGCGCCAAACTGGCCAGCGTCACCGTACCGCTGGTACTGAAAGAGATCGTTGACAGCCTAAGTCAACCCGGCGTTGTGCTCGCGCTGCCGCTTCTGCTGGTCAGCCTCTACGGCCTGCTGCGGTTTGGCAATACCGCCTTCAACGAGCTGCGCGACGCACTGTTCGCGCGGGTCATGGAACGCGCCAAGCGCGGCGTGCTGCAAGACGTTTTCCTGCATCTTCATGCCCAATCCCTGCGCTACCACCTGGAACGGCGCACCGGCGGTCTAAGCGTGGACATCGAACGCGGCGCCCGTTCGGCCGGGATGCTGATCAACATACTGCTGTTCAATATCGCCCCGACCCTGCTGGAAATTCTGATGGTGTCCGGCGTGCTTTTTGTCAAATACAGTCCATGGTTCGGTCTCATCACCCTCACGACGCTGGCCAGCTACATCGCCTTCACCATGCTCGTCACCAACTGGCGACTCCAGCACCGCCGGGCCGCGAACCAAGCCAGCGCGGCCGCCAGCGCCCGGATCGTCGACAGCCTGCTCAACTATGAAACGGTTAAATACTTCAACAACGAGGACTACGAAGCCGACCGACTCAAGGTCAACCTAAAACAAGTGGAAGACGCCTCGGTGCAAAGCGAGATATCGCTCGCCTGGCTGAACTCCGGACAATCGGCCATCATCGCCCTGGGGGTTACCGCCATGATGATTCTGGCCACCCACGGCGTGGTCGCCAAGACCATGACCATCGGCGACCTGGTGCTGGTCAACGCCTACCTGCTCCAGCTCTTTCTGCCGCTCAATTTCCTGGGTGGCATGTACCGGGAAATTCGCAACGCGCTGACCGATATGGAACGGCTGTTTGGCCTGCTTTCCCAGGCGCCTGAAATCGCCGACGCGCCGGACGCCGTACCGCTCGCCATTGCCTCAGCGGAGGTGCGTTTCGAGGCGGTTGACTTCGCCTATGACCCACGCCGGCCCATCCTGTGCGATGTCAGCTTCGTCGTCCCGGCCGGCCGCAAGGTCGCCGTGGTCGGCGCCAGTGGCACCGGCAAGTCCACCCTCGCCCGCCTCTTGTTCCGTTTCTTCGACGTCACCGGCGGCCGTATCCTGATCGACGGCCAGGATATCCGCGAAGTCACCCAGGCATCGCTACGCGCCACCATCGGCATCGTCCCCCAGGACACCATCCTGCTAAACGACAGCCTTTATCACAACATCGCCTATGGCCGGCCCGAGGCTAGCCGGGCGGCTGTTCTGGAAGCCACTCGCGCCGCGCATCTGGACCGTTTCATCGAAAGCCTCCCGGATGGCTACGACACCGTGGTCGGCGAACGCGGCCTGAAACTATCCGGCGGCGAAAAACAGCGGGTTGCCATCGCCCGCACCATCCTGAAAAACCCGCCCATCATGGTCTTCGACGAAGCCACTTCATCACTCGACTCCGGCACCGAGGTCGCCATCCAGGAAGAACTAGTGCAGATCGCCCGCCACCGCACCACCTTGGTCATCGCCCACCGCCTGTCCACCATCGTCGACGCCGACGAAATTCTGGTCCTGGACGGCGGCCGCATCGTCGAACGTGGCGGCCATGCCCAACTGATGCGGCAGAATGGCCGCTACGCCGAGATGTGGCGCTTGCAGTTACGGAAGGATGAAGCCTGAAAACGAAAGGGATGCTTGCCAGTTTGTGCTGGCGCACTCCCCTATTGTCTGCGGGTTTTGTAGGTCGGGATTTATCCCGACGATGCGGGTTCCATGGGCCGGGATTTGTCGGCTTTAAACCTGACCTACGTCCGACTTCGGGCAATGCGATAACCCATAAACGCCGCCTGTGCGGTCAGGATTCAGCCACTGGAATCTTGCCGATCTTTGCCCGCCATTCGGCCGGGCCGGTTTCGTGCACCGAGGTGCCGTTGCTGTCCACCGCCACGGTTACCGGCATGTCCTGCACGGTGAATTCGTAGATCGCCTCCATCCCCAGGTCGGCGAAGGCCAGCACCCTGGCGGCCTTGATCGCCTTCGACACCAGATAGGCCGCGCCGCCGACCGCCATCAGGTAAACGGCCTGGTGCCGCTTGATGCTGTCGATCGCAACCGGGCCGCGCTCGGCCTTGCCGACCATGCCGATCAGGCCGGTCTTATCCAGCATCAGGTCGGTGAATTTATCCATGCGGGTCGAGGTGGTGGGGCCGGCGGGGCCCATCACTTCGTCGCGCACCGGGTCGACCGGGCCGACGTAGTAGATGAAGCGGTTGGTGAAGTCCACCGGCAGGGGTTCGCCGCGCGCCAGCAGGTCGGCGATGCGCTTGTGGGCGGCGTCGCGGCCGGTGAGCAGCTTGCCGGACAACAACAGCGTCTCGCCCGGTTTGAAGCGGGCGATCTCGGCACGGGTGACGGTGTCCAGGTTGACCCGGCGCGAGTCCACCGAGGGTTGCCATTCGACCTTAGGCCAATCGTCCAGATTGGGCGGCGTCAGCACGGCAGGGCCGTTGCCGTCGAGGCTGAAGTGGATGTGGCGGGTGGCGGCGCAGTTGGGGATCATCGCCACCGGCAGGCCGGCGGCGTGGGTTGGGTAGTCCTTGATCTTGACGTCGAGCACCGTGGTAAGACCGCCCAGCCCTTGCGCGCCGATGCCCAGCGCGTTGACCTTCTCATACAGTTCCAGACGCAGTTCTTCCACCCGGTTTTTCGCCCCGCGCGCTTGCAGCTCAAAGATGTCAACCGGCTCCATCAACGCTTCCTTGGCAAGCAGCATGGCCTTTTCCGCCGTGCCGCCGAGGCCGATGCCGAGGATGCCCGGCGGACACCAGCCGCCGCCCAGCGTTGGGACGGTCTTCAGCACCCAATCGACCAGGCTGTCCGAGGGGTTGAGGATGACGAATTTGGATTTGTTCTCCGAGCCGCCGCCCTTGGCCGCCAGGGTCACTTCGACCTTGTCGCCGGGGACGATCTCGTAGTGAATCACCGCCGGGGTGTTGTCGCGGGTGTTCTTGCGCGCCCCGGCCGGGTCGGCCACCACCGAGGCGCGCAGCACGTTGTCCGGGTTCGTGTAGGCGCGGCGCACGCCTTCGTTGACCATGTCGCCGACGCCCATGGCGGCATCCCAGCGGACGTCCATGCCGACCTTGACGAAGGCCGCGACGATTCCGGTATCCTGGCAAATCGGCCGGTGGCCCTCAGCGCTCATGCGCGAGTTGGTGAGTATCTGGGCGATAGCGTCGCGGGCGGCGGGCGACTGTTCCCGTTCATAGGCCTTGCCCAGCGCGGTGATGAAGTCGAGCGGGTGATAGTAAGAAATGAATTGCAGCGCATCGGCGACGCTGGCGATGAAGTCTTCTTGATGGATAGTGGTCATGGCGGTTTTCCCCTTAGGTTCGAAGTTGCAGTAGTAGATCGGTTTCAAACTGGTGCGCTGTTGCTGGATTTTCCAGCTCGTCTCCGGCGATCAGAAAGGTGTCCTCGGCGCGTTCGCCGAGCGTTGTAATCTTGGCCGTGTGCAGGTGGATACCGTGTTTCAACAGGGTCTGAGCGATGCGCGACAATAACCCCGGCCGATCGCCGGCGGTGACCGAGAGGATATAGTAGGCGTTCTTTTCATCCGGTTCGATCGAGATTTCCGGGGTGATCGGGAAGTGTTTCAGATGGCGGCTCAACCGTCCTTGCAGGGGCGGGTCGAGCGGCGCCGCATCGATCAGCCGCCGCAATAGTTCGTGATTGATGAAATACAGCAGGTCGCGGTAGTGAGCGGCACGGTTGGCTTCGTCCAGGACGACGAAGCTGTCGAGCGCGTAGCCATGGCGGCTGGTGTGTATCTTGGCATCGACGATATTGAAATCGTTGCGTTCGAAAAAACTGCAAATCCGGGCGAACAGATTGTCCCGCTGCGGCGTATAGATCATCACCTGGATGCCCTCGCCAGCAGGGCTCAGGCGCGCTTTAACGATAGTCTCGCCGGCAGCCGCCTTGCCGTATAGGTTGCGGCTGTGCCAGACGATCTCCTGGGCGTCGTGGCGCAGAAAATAGGCTGGTTCAAGTTCGGCCCAGAGCGCCTGAATGGTGTCGTGGTCGAAGTCATAAAGCCGGAGGATGTTGAGCGCCTCGGCCTGCCGCGTTTGCAGGTGCGTTTCCAGTGTCGCGGCGCCGCCGCCCAAGTGGCGATGCGTCGCCTGAAACAGGTCTTCCAGCAACTTGCCCTTCCAGGCATTCCACACGGTTGGGCTGGTGCCGCGTATATCGGCCACGGTGAGCAGGTAAAGCGCGATCAGGTGGCGCCGATCGCCGACCCGGATGGCGAATGCCTCGATTACGTCCGGGTCGCTGATGTCCTGCTTCTGGGCCGTGGCCGACATGACCAGATGATTCGCCACCAGCCAGACCACCAGTTCGATTTCCGCTTCGCCAAGCCGATGCGATTCGCAGAAACGTTCCGCCTCCTCCGCGCCCAACACGGAGTGGTCGCCGCCGCGCCCTTTGGCAATGTCGTGGAATAGCCCGGCCAGATAGAGCGTCTCGGGGTGTTCGAAGGCGCTGATCAGTTCGCTGCATAACGGCAGTTCGTGGGCGAACCGGGGCGCCATCATGCGGCGCAGATTGCGGATCACCATCATGATGTGTCCGTCAACCGTGTAGACGTGGAACAAGTCATGCTGCATCTGCCCGACGATTCGACCGAATGCCGGTATATAGCGCCCCAGGATGCCGAGCTGGTTCATACGGCGTAGCTCATGGGTGATGCCGTGGGGTTGGCGCATGATCGCCATGAACAGCTCGCGGTGGCGCGCCACGCGGCGAAAGCCGCCGTCGATCAGCGGCGCCGAACGCCATAGCGCACGCAGGGTGGTGGCGCTCATGCCGTTCAGCTTGGGTTGCCGCTGCATGACCAGGAAGCCCTCCAGGATAGCGCCCGGATCGCGCTGAAAGACGTTTTCGTCAGTGATCTCAAGCAGCCCGTTGCGGGCCTGAAAATTCGCATCGATGCCGGTGACCAATGGCGAGTCGGAGGGAAAGATTCGCTTCCGCAGGGTCCTCAGCAGGATTTCGTTGAACAGGCTGACCGCCTTGGCGCTGCGGTAATAGCGCTGCATCAGTTGCTCGCTGGCCATGCGCCGTGCCGTGTGGTGGCCTTTTTCCGTCTCGGTCAAACCATATTGTTCGGCCAGCGGCGTCTGATAGTCGAACAGCAGCCTATCCTCGCGCCGGTTGGCAAGATAATGCAGACGGATGCGGAGGTTCTCCAGCAGCCGTTCGTGGCGACGTATTTGCCGCGCTTCCTGGGCGGTGATAATGGCCTTGACCGTCAGTTGCTCCCATGAGCCGCCGAGCCCCATGGCGCTGCCGATCCACAAGATGTTCTGCAAATCCCGCAGACCGCCGGGACTTTCCTTGAGGTTAGGCTCCAGGTTGTTGGCGGTGTCAAAGAAACGGGCGTGACGTTGCTGCTGTTCCTGTAGCTTTGCCTCGAAAAATTGGCGCGGGTTCAGGCTCCGTTGCACGGCGCTGTCGAGGTCGCGGAACAGCTCGCCGTTGCCGGTCAGAAAACGTGCTTCGAGCAAGTTGGTCTGGACGGTAATGTCCTGGGCCTCTTCCATGCACTGCGGCAGCGTGCGCACGCTGTGCCCGACATCCAGGCCGATGTCCCAGAGCAGACCGACCAGCCGTTCGACATGCGGGCTGTGAATGGCATCCGGATGGTCCGGAAGAAGGATCAACAGGTCGATGTCCGAGCCAGGAAAAAGCTGTTTGCGGCCATAACCGCCAACCGCGACAAGCGCCATGACCGAGGGCATGGAAAGTAGTCGCCAGATCGAGATCAGCAGCTTATCCATCAACCGGCTATGGCCGTGCAGCAGGCTGTCGGCATCGCCATTTTCCAGATAGGCCCGGCGCAGTTCGTCCCGACCCGCTTTAAGGGTTCCTCGCCAGTCGGCTGCGTCTGGATTAGGAGGGTTCATCGTGTCTGGTTGATGTGACCGGAAATGCGCTTACGGCTTCAAAACCGGTAATTCAGTTCCATCGTGTATTGAGTAGCCCGGTTTCGGTCGAACATATCGTTGCTGGAAAAACGCGCCAGCCAATGCTTGTCGCGGGATTCCCGGAATATATCCAGAGCGCCACCGAAGCCAGCGTTCAGGGGCAGGGTGTTGGCCTCGCCCTGGTAGCGGCGAGAGCGATGGGTCAGCAGCCCCGCCACATACCAGCCGTTCGGATTCACCCAGGTGGCGCCGACGGCGACCGTGTGACGCGGCAGATAAGGAATAGCCAGAGCGGTATCGGTGGAGTTATGCGAATCGGTGTAGATATAGCGGGCTATTGCCGCCCATTCGCTGTTCAGCATGCGATTGACGGCGATGCCGGCGCTTTGGATCGTGCCGCCGGCATAGTCCGGGGTGTCCACAAACTCATACAGATCGCCCCGCATCAGAGCGCCGTAGTCGCGTGGCCGCAGCTTGCCCAGGCTTTCCAGTTCGCTGACGGCAAAGGGCCGGATGCCTAGCCTATGGTTGTCGATATCCCGGTAATCTAGATAGCCGGTAAGGAAGGTGCGGGGGTTGGTTTCCCACTCACCTTGCAGGCGGACGCGGTTCAACTCGCCGCCTCGGCTCACCAGACGGTCATCCAGAGTAATGCCGGCAGTGGCCACCGGTCCCAGGCTGCTGAAGGTGCTGGGCCTGATCCAGTTCTGCCAGGCGAAACGCAGGCGCAGTTGCTCATTGGCGCGATAGACCAGGCCGAGACGGGGGCTGATCTGCCGGGTGTTCAGACTCTCGGACATAGGCAATGGTGTGCCGGGTGTATCCAGGATGAAGTCGGTGACCAGGCTGTCGGCCTGGCGATCATGTTGCTGATAAGCGATCTGCCACTCCAGTAGCAGCTTCGGGTCGAGCCGATAACTATCCGAAAAATAAATGTCCAGGGAGCGCTCACGAATACGATTGTCGGCATGTTGTATCCAGTAGTCCGGCAGTCCAGAGGAGGCGAACATATCCGATCTCAAAAGGCCATCCGTCCGACGCAAGCCATAGTCGGCGCCCCAAGCGATCCGGTGTCCGCCATCGGTTTCGAAACCATGGCGGAAGGCAAACTCAGGCACTGAAACGTCCACCCTGGAAACGATGGGATCGCCGCCCAGGATGCCGCTGGTATCTTCAGCGGAAGTGAAATAACCGGCCTTGAGCCACACCTGAGAGGTCGGCGCCAGCTTGCGGTTGAAACCGATGTCCAGGCGACGCGAGTCCAGGCGGTCATGTCCATCGTAACCGCCGAAACCAGCCAGCTCGCCCACCGGCTGGCTGTCCTGGCGGCTGCCATCGGCGAACACGAACAGGCCGTAGTCATGGCGGGGCTTGATGCCGAAGGCCGCGGTAAAGACGTTCAGGTCGTAGGGCCGGTCGAACAGGTTCCAGTTGACGTTTTCGTAACCCAGGTACCAGGCCAGGGGTTTCGGAGCCACCCGATAACCGCTGTACTCCACCTGCGGGCTGAAGCCGTCCAGGCTGTCGGAGCGGCTGTAACGCAGGCCCAGGTTGAGGTTGTCGGCCGGCCCCGGTATCAGGCTCCTGAAGCGATTGCCGGCGCCGAATACGGTGGGGTCGGAAATCAGGCCCTGAAACAATTCGGAGTTTTTGCTGAACAGTCCGTCGTAGCGATCGGCCAGGAACAAATGACTGCCGGCCCAGAATGGGTTGTAGGATTCCTGAGCATAGCTGCGCGCCCATTCCTCCATGCCCATGAAGGCGAAGGCCTGGCCCAGATTGGCGCTGCCCTGCTGGTCATTGGCCAACTGGTTGAGCGACTTGAGAAAGGGCAGCCGACGCATGGCCTGGCGCGCCGATTCGACGGCAGCGGCCGGGCGCATCAGGTCGGAACGAATCAGCGCCGCCATGAAGTGCGGCAGGGGGTCCTTGTCGTCCAGTTGGCCGGCCCGCACCAGTTCTTGCTGGGCGGCCTCGATCTCGCCTACCTGGTAGTAAGCCACGGCGCTGTAGACATGCACCCGAGCGTAGCGGGGTTCCATGACGCCGGCCTTGAGTAAGGCGTCCAGCGCCCGCTGGGGATGACCCAGTTTGAGTTCAAGTACGCCCAGGCCGGTCAGGGCGACGAAATCCGCCGGGTTGCCTGCCAGGGCCAGGCGATACGCGGTTTCAGCCTGGGCGAATTCGTTGGCGAAGGTCTCCAGGGCGCCCAATTCGCCCTGGTAGCCTGCGCCGGTCTGATTCAGCGCCAGCGCCTGGGCCAGGTCGGCGCGAGCCTGGCGCACGTATTCCCGTTCGCCATAAGCAGTACCGCGTCCATACCAGGCCCGGTCATCGTCCGGCTTGAGACCGATGGCCAGGTCGTAGGCTGGAAAGGCTGCTGCGACGTCACCTTCGCGGCGGGCGATGTCGGCCCGAGCCAGCCAGGCGTCATAGGACGCGAGATCGGCGTCTATGGCCTGTTCGGCGGCCCGAGCGGCTGCGACGGCTTGATCGTCGGACAACAGCAACCTGGCTTGTTGGGCGTAAAGCCGAGGGTCGGCCGGGAAGCGTTGCAGACCTTGCCGGATATGCTCAAGGGCCGCTTCGACCTGGCCCTCCTGGATGGCCAGATCGGAGAGCAGCAACCAAGGCACGGGTTGCTTCAGGTCGTTGCGCTGCGTCGTGGTCTGTAATACCGCCAGGGCGCCACTTATATCCTGGCTCAGTATCATGCGCCCGATATCGGCGTAGACCCAGGCTTCGGATGCCTTCAGCGCCTGGGACCGGTGCAGCCAATCGGCTGCGCCCTTGACGTTGTTATCATGCAAGGCGACGTAAGCCAGGCCGAGCATGGCGTCGGCAGCTCCCGGCCGGGCCTGGCGAGCGGCGTCAAATTCGTTTTCGGCAGCGCGCCAACGACCCAGGTCCGCCAGAATGCGGCCCCGTTGCACTCGCGTGGCCGGATCGGTAGCGCCAGTCTCGCTCAAGCGTTGGCGCAGGTCGGGAAGGCTGGCGCCGTCCAGGACGACATGACGCAATGGGTCCACACGGTAGGCAGTGACCCACTGCACCCGCGCCCTGAGGTTTTGCACCACCAGCTTGATTGGGGCCTTGCCCGGCTCCACCAGGGCTTGTTCATTGGCCGCCACGGCGACCCGGCCAAGGTCGTTGTAAATATCCACCTGGCCGCTGAATACCGACAGCCGAGAGCGACCATCCTCGGCCACCTCCATTTCCCAATCGGTGCCGCGCAGACCGGCGACGGCGGTGGGCGTTTGCCAAGTAAATTGCTTGGGCGGGGTCTTGGATTGCACCCAGGCCCGGCCGAGTAGTTGACGAAACACGGTCTGTCCGGGGGAACGCGGTTTGACCTGAAGTGATTGCAGTTCAAGTACGGTCTTTTCGTTCAGGCGGACCTGGGTACGGTCGTCGAGCAGCAGTGCCACGCGGCTGTGCGGGCCGGTGCGCACGGTCTGTCCGGAGCGCAACTTTTGCTTGCTGTCGACCGCCCGCCAGGCCGCGCCCGGCGCGCTCCGGTATTCCACCTGGCCTTGCAGATCAACAACCGTGGCCGCGCCGGCGATGCCCTCGCCATGCACGGTCAGACTCAACAACAGGCCGATCAGCAGGACAACGATATGGGGCGACATGACCGGCGCGCCGCGTGTCTGGAATCAGTAACGACCGGAACGAATCGCCGGTCCAGATTCAGCGCATGTTCTTGAGGGCATATTGAGTGACCTGGTTCTGTTGGACCAAGGCGCTACCCAGGGCGCTGGCCAAGTTGCCGCTGGCCTTGCCCTTAAGCAAACGAAGGGCGGTCAGGTCTTTGGTCAGTTGATCCACCACCGGGGTCAGCGTTGCCGGCGCGGGGGCGGGAGAAGACGACTTGAGCTGGATGAATTTCTCCAGGGACTGACCGGCCTTGTCCAGCGCCTTGGTGTACTGGGGCACCAGCGGATCGGCAGCATAGGGTTTGACGGCGGCCAGATAACCAACCCTGGCCTTTGCCCACTGTTCCCGTACTTGAGTCGCCACTGCCGCCGAGCTGGCGGCCCAGGCCGACACGGGCGCCGCCAGGCTGAGCAGCAGGGTCATAAGGATGAGGCGGACGGTATTTTCTTTCATGGCAACGACTCCAAGTTAACGATCATGGCGGCTCACGCCGCAGTTTATCGCGGCCAAGGCCGCTCCCAGGGAATACTTTATGGCAGCAGGTATCCACACCGTTGCGGGAGCGGCCTTGGCCGCAACAAACCAGCGTTAACCGATAGCCGCCAAGGCCGCATTGAAGGTCGTGCTGGGACGCATGGCCCTGGCCGTTTTCTCGGCATCGGGCAGGTAGTAGCCGCCCATGTCCACCGGTTTCCCTTGCGCGCCAGTCAGCTCAGCCATGATCTTGGCCTCGTTGGCTTCCAGCGCCTTGGCCAGCGGTGCGAAATGCGCCTGCAACTCCTTGTCCTTGGTCTGCGCCGCCAGCGCCTGCGCCCAATACAGGGCGAGGTAGAAATGGCTGCCACGGTTATCCAGCTCGCCGACATTGCGGGACGGTGACCGGTTGTTAGCCAGTATCTTGCCGGTAGCCTGGTCGAGCGCCTCGGCCAGAACCTGGGCCTTGGCGTTGTTGAATTTCTGGCTCAGGTGTTCCAGCGATACCCCCAGGGCCAGGTATTCGCCCAGCGAATCCCAGCGCAAATGCCCTTCTTCAATGAACTGCTGGGCGTGCTTGGGCGCGGTGCCGCCGGCGCCGGTCTCGAACATGCCGCCGCCCTTCATGAGCGGCACAATCGACAGCATCTTGGAACTTGAACCCAGTTCCAGGATCGGGAACAGGTCGGTGAGATAGTCACGCATCACGTTACCGGTGACCGAAATCGTGTCTTTGCCAGCCCGGATGCGCTCCAGCGAAAACCGTATGGCCTCCTCGGGCGACATGATCCGGATGTCCAGGCCGCTGGTGTCGTGATCCTTCAGGTAGCGCTCCACCTTCTTGATGATCTCGGCGTCATGCGCCCGATTCTTGTCCAGCCAGAACACGGCTGGCGTACCGGTGAGCCTTGCCCGGCCGACGGCCAGCTTGACCCAGTCCTGGATCGGCGCGTCTTTTGCCTGGCACATGCGGAAGATATCGCCTTCTTCCACCTTCTGTTCCAGCAGCGTCTTGCCCGAGGCATCGACGGCGCGCACGATGCCGTTGCCGGCGATCTCGAAGGTCTTGTCGTGGGAGCCGTATTCTTCGGCCTTCTGCGCCATCAGGCCGACATTGGGAACGCTGCCCATGGTTTTTGGATCGAGCGCGCCATGCTTCTTGCAGTCGGCGATGGTTTCCTGGTAGATGCCGGCATAGCAGCGGTCGGGAATCAGCGCCTTGGTGTCGTGCAGCTTGCCGTCCGGGCCCCACATCTTGCCCGATTCGCGAATCATGGCGGGCATGGAGGCATCGACGATCACGCTGTTGGGCACATGCAGATTGGTGATGCCCTTGTCCAGATTCACCATCGCCAGTTCCGGCCGGGTCTGGTAGCAGGCCTTGATATCGGCCTCGATCCCGGCGCGCTGGGCGTCGGGCAGATCGGCAATCTTCGCGTAGATGTCGCCCAGGCCGTTGTTGGGATTGATACCCAGTTGCTTGAATAGGGTGGCATGTTTGGCGAAGACATCCTTGAAAAAGACCGAAACGGCATGGCCGAACATGATGGGGTCCGATATCTTCATCATGGTGGCCTTGAGGTGCAGGGACAGCAGCGTCCCCTCCTTTTTCGCGGCCTGCATCTGCTGCTCGTAAAACGCTCGCAGGGCGCGGCGGCTCATGACGCTGGCATCAATGATCTCGCCCGCCTTGAGCTCGGTTTTTTCCTTGAGTACCGTGACCTTGCCGTCCGATCCGACAAACTCGATCCGCATGTTGCCGGCCTCGGGCACGGCGACGGATTTTTCGCTGCCGTAGAAATCATCGGCGTTCATGTGCGCCACATGGGTCTTGGAGTCGGCGCTCCAGGCCCCCATCCGGTGCGGATTATTTCTCGCATACTGCTTGACCGAAGCGGCCGCCCGGCGGTCCGAGTTGCCTTGTCTCAGCACCGGGTTCACGGCGCTGCCGAGCACCTTGCCATAACGTGCCCGGATCGCCTTCTCGGCGTCGGATTTCGGCTCCTCCGGATAATCCGGCACGGCATAGCCTTTCGCCTGCAATTCCTTGATGGCGGCCTTCAACTGGGGCAGGGAGGCGCTGATGTTGGGCATCTTGATGATATTGGCATCGGGCTGATTGGTCAGTTCGCCCAATGCGGCAAGCCCGTCCGGAATTCGCTGGCTCTCGGTCAGGTTCTCGGGGAAATTGGCGATGATCCGGCCAGCCAGGGAAATATTTCTGGTTTCGATGCTAATACCAGCCGCCTTGGTGAAGGCCTGGACGATAGGGAGCAAGGAGTACGTCGCCAACCCCGGCGCTTCATCGACTCTGGTCCAATATATCTTTGCTGTGGTCATGATCTTTTCCTGTTCAATCGAGTATGCCGGAGGGTCAGGCCGTATGCTGGCTGGCAAACAGCGACAGCGCGCCGCCGGCCCGAATCATGGGGATGTCCGCCTTGCCCTGGGCCAGATTGAGAGGTATCTCGCCGACACCGCTGACGACCAGTTTGAGCTTGCCACTTTCCAGGCCGGAGGTATCGAGCGCGACCTTGGCGCCTTGCTCGATGCGCTCGAGGTCGGCCGGGTTTTCGAAGGTCAACGCCAGGATGCCAAAGTTGGCGAGGTTGGCCAGGTGGATGCGCTCGAAGCCCTTGGCCACGATGGCGCGCACCCCCAGGATGCGCGGGCACAGCCCGGCGTGCTCGCGGGAACTGCCCATGCCATAGCCGTCGCCGGCCACCAGGAAGCCGTGACCGCCGGCGTCGCGCAAGGCCGCCGCGCGGGCGCTGAAGGTCTTGTCGGCCTGGATAAAGGTCGCCTGTTTGGCATATTCGTCGGCGTTGGAACGCAGGGACAGATACTTGCCGGCGGGCTGGATCAGGTCGGTGGTGACCTCATCGCCGAGCTTGAGCAGGACTTCGCCTTCCAGTTTTGCCGGCAGTCCCGTCAGCGTCGGCAGTGGGGCGATGCCGGGACCGTAATGCATGACCACCTTGGCGGCCTCGGTGGGCGGCAACGGCGCCACATAGGTGGCCATGTCGACCACTGGCGGAACCTGCTTGAAGGCGAGGTCGCCGCTGATGAGATCGCGGGGATCGGTGAGTCTTCCCATGACCGCGCTGGCAGCGGCGGTGACCGGGCTGACCAGATGAACGGCCGCGCTCTCGGTGCCCGAACGGCCGGCAAAGTTGCGGTTGGCGGTCGACAGCATCACGCCGTTGCTAGGCGGGCTGAAACCCTGGCCAATACAGGCGCTACAGGCGTTCTCCATGATCCGCACGCCGGCGGCGTAAAAAACCTCCATGTAGCCCGCCGCAGCCAATTGCCGGGCAATGGCCTGCGAACCGGGGGCGATGGCGGTGTCGACCTTGACCCGCTTGCCGCGCAGTATCTCGCCGACACGCGCCAGGTTGGCGTAGTTGGCGTTGGTGCAACTGCCGATGAACACCGCGTCGATGGGCATCCCGGCGTGGTTGGCGACCGGTTCCATGGCCTTCAGGCGCGGGTAAAGCGCGATGGTGGGAACCAGCGCCGACAGGTCAATCTCGACGGTGCGCGAATACGTTGCACCCGCGTCGGCCGTCATGGGCTGGAAATCCTTGGCGCGTTGCCGGCCTTCGAGATAGGCCTTGGTGACCTCATCCGAGGGGAAGATCGAGAAGGCGACACCGCCCTCGGTGCCCATGTTGGCGATGGTGGCGCGGTCGGTGACATTCAGGCTCTTCAGGCCTGGCCCGGTGTATTCCAGACAGATGCCCTTGTTGCCCTTGATGCCGATGACCTTGAGCACGTTCAGGATCACGTCCTTGGCCAGGACGCCCGGATGCAGGGCGCCGGTGAGGTGGACCTCCACCACGTTCGGCATCTCGATCTTGTAGGGGGTGCCGGCCATGGCGAAGCTGACGTCCGTGCCGCCCGCGCCCAGCGCCAGCATTCCCATACCGCCAGCGTTGGTGGTATGGGAATCAGAACCGAGCACCGACTTGCTGGGAACCGCGAAGTCTTCCAGGAACACGCTGTGGCAGATGCCGTTGCCGCCGCGCGAAAACCAGCAGCCGTATTTCTTGGCGAAGCTTTCGAGATAACGATGATCGTCGCCGTCGATGTAGCCGACTTGCAGCGTCTTGTGATCGATGACGATGACGGCGGTGGTCTTCACCCGCTCCACGCCCATCTTTTCGAAGGCCAGCGCGGCGGCTGTGCCGGTGGCGTCCTGGTAGAGTGTGTGCGTGAATTGGATCTCCAGCATCTGCCCCGGTTCGGGGAGTTTGGCCGGTTTTCCGGCGGCGTTGGCCAGCAATATCTTCTGTGCGACGTTGAGTGCGGTCATAGTCTCCACCTTTGTCTGTCGATTAACGTAAAAGTTGCCCAGCGGTTTTTAAGAAACGCGGCTGCATTGCGAGGCCGGGGTGCGGGTATCCATGTTGCGGCCACGATTGATGTGGTCGTCTATTTCACCGGCGCAGCCCGCCATGCGGCCAAACAGGAACGAGGTAAAGGCCGCCGTCTCCATCGAGCTTTCACCCAGCTTGCCAGTTCGGAAGCGCGGCCAGAGTAGTTTCAGCAGCAGCGTGGCGATAATGGCATCGATGTTGACGCAGAAGACGTTCTTGGTCACGCCGGTGTCGAACAAGGCCTGAACCACGGCCTTGTAGTAATCGTGGAAGATGTTCTTCTCGCCCCGCTCCGCGAACAACTGCGCAATATAAACCTCGCGCGGATCATGGTTGACCACATGGCCCTTGAACACCGGGTGGTTGACGCCGGGGATGTTGCGCACCGGCAGGCCGAGCGCCTTGCCGGCCTTCTTCTCGTCGCCGAATTTCCTGGCGTAATCGGTCGCCATCGCCTTAAGGTCGAGGCCGTGGTCGGCGGCGCCGGCATCGGCCAGCTTGGTGTCGCCAAAGCTCTCAATCAGGAACTGGATGCCCTCATAACCGTTACCACCATGGGCGAAACCGGTGTGAGTGAGGAAACCAAGCATGCCCTTGTTGATCTGCACCCGCTCCGGCGATTCGGGACCGTCGGCCGATACCGCGCCCTTGCAGCCCTGGGCCGAGATGGTGCCGACACCGTTGGAGATGATCAAACCCAGCATGACCTGGAACGGGAACAGATTGGCCGCCGTCGGCCGCTCGCCCATAAGGGCAAGATAGGCCAACTCGGTGATGGTCCACGATTCCAGAATTTTATCGTTGGCGATACCGCAAAACTTGCTTATCTGGTGGTTCTTGGCCGCAGTCGAAGCACCGATAATCACCGCGAACAGGTGGGCATACCAGGGCAAATCGCGCACCGTCAGCCGCGAGATGCGTTTGCGTATCAACGGCTCCCAGGCAATGGTCGTGGTCAATGCGGCGGTCACCGCGTCTGCCGTCGGGTGGCCCTTCAAAGCACGCAGGTAGCGCACGAAGGCCGATTTGCCGTGGCGCTTGTCGAAGGCCTTGAGCATCGCCTCGGCCAATGGGTCCGGCGCGCCGCCCAACAGGGTGGCGAGTTGCTTGGCGCTGGCCTTTGCGGGAGTAATCTTGGCCTGTTCGTCTGCGCCAGCGGTCAGGCCCGAGTGGGCGAATAGATCGATCAGGGTGTCGGCGGCTCGCCGCGCGCCATCGACGCGCTTCGGACCAAGCAGGGCAACTGCCGCGCCGACTGCCGTGTTGGGGGCGTTGCCGGCCTCGCGCGCCGCATCGGCAGCCGCCAGCATGACCTCGCCATGCAGGTTGACTCGCGCCGCCACCGCCAGGTTGAACAGGGCGTTATCGTTGGCGTCATTGAGCTCGCGCACCAGCGCCAGACACAGGTTGGACTCCAGCGGCTGCTTGGCGGTATCCAGGATAGAGATGCCGTTGACCTTGGTGATCTGGGTCTTGGGGTCCATCACCGAGCTGCCCGAACAGTCCTTCATAGACTGGCGCGGGAAGATGGCGCCCACCTGCTTGAGCAGTTCAGCGATCTGCATGTCGTAGGGCGGCAGCGCCTTGACTACCGGAATATCCAGCTCGGGCGGCAGCTTCAGGCCCTGGTCGTCGCCGAACCACGGCTTCAGCTCCAGATTGCCTTCTGGCGGGAAATCCCGTTCGACGCCGTTCAAGTGCATGACCGCGGTCAGCGCCAGCGGGATGTGGGCGATGTTGGTGACCACCGCGCCGCGTTTCGAGCACACTGGATGCTCGGGCGTGAACAGTTCGGTGACGCCGAATTTCTCCATGAACCAGCGCTCCTTGGCCAGGGCGTCGTCGCCCGATCCGGCGATGGCGCCGGCGTGGCCGACCGCACGGGTCAGATTCGCTTTCCAGCGACCGACCACGCAGGCCACCACAGGCTTGTCGAAGGTAACATCTTCTTCGTAATAGCCGCCCGGCTCCGCATACATCACCGCCGCCTTGGTGCGCACATCGTTGGCCATGGCGTAGGCGAACTCGGGGGTGGCGTAATGGATATAGACGTCCTTGCCGCTGGAGATCAACGTCGTCGTTCCCCAGCCGCCGATCGTCAGATAGTTGGCGATGGTGGTGGTGAAGTTGCCGGAGTTGGAATAGATGGCGATGGAACCCTTACGCAAGGTCTCGGCGGGGTTATCGCCGCCCAGCGCGCCGCCGATGCGGACATGGTTCCACGAATCCGCCACGCCCAGACAATTGGCGCCGAATATGTCCACCCCGCGCTGCTGACCAAGCGCCCGTATCTCGCGGGCATCATGCACCGAGGTCTTCTCGGTGAGGATGACGACCTTATCGACCTCGGGGTTGATCCGGATCAGCTCGGCGACGCCATCGCGGACGGCGGCCGGCGGCAGATAGACCACGCCGACGTTGAATTTGTGTCCGGCCTCCAGGCCTTCGCGCACATTGTTGTAGACCGGGATGTCGCCCAACGGCGTTTCCAGGACCTGGCCGCGGCGCCCGGGCATGGTGCCGAAGACCACGTTGCCGCCCGAATAGGCGTGGCTGATCGGGGTTACCGAACGGGATTCATTGCCCAGTATGTTCAGCACGCAGATGCGATCCTCAGGGGTCGCAATCTCGGCCAGGGAACGAATTCCGACGAAGTATTTGAAGTGTACGATGCCAGGCTTTCTCATTGCTTATTACCTTTCGTCCAAACGGCCGCAGGGCGGGAAAATCGCATACTGACAGCCGCTTTTTATGTGAATTGGATTCTCGGTCGGATCAGGCGTCGGCGGGCAGACCCAGCATCGTCGCAACCTGGGCGCGGCCGCCGCTCTTCATCCAGCGATCTGCCTCCTGGGCATAGGTCACCACATCGGTCATCGCCGAGTCGTAGCCGAACACCCGATAAGGCAAGCGCAAGGCGTCGAGGACATCCTTGAAGGCGCCCATGCCACGAATCAGGTTGGGCCCGCCGCGACCGATCACCACATAGACCGGCGTCGGCCCGTGCTCGCTGAAGTACTCGCGCAGGGCATCGGCCATCGCCCGGAAGGTGACGAAGATGTCGGTGTTGTTGGCCTTGCCGCCGATCACAAACAGAACATTCGACTGTTTGAGGTAGTATTTGAGGCAGATACGCATCACCTCTTTCATCTTCTCGTAGGGCGGATTGCCGCCGAAATCGGAAGATATGATGGCATCGCTGCCCAGCACCTCGGTAACCAGCGAATTCGCGCCGCCGCCGAAGGTCGGCGCCAGGATGGTGCCTTTATCGTTGATGACGTAGACATCGCTCTGGCCCTGGTAGGTGCGCAGTTCGTTGATCTCCTGCTCGAAGTCGCTGACCTCAGTCATGAACAGGTCGGAAGGCAGGTTCAGGCGGCTGACGCGCGGATCGTCACGGTCGAAGCCGCACTTGAAGTCGCAGGCCACCGGCAACAGATGGCCAGGCCGGTTTTCCGTCATCCGAATAGGATTGAGTTCCAGCGTCGTCATGCCGTAATGGTGGAACAGATCCCACAGCTTGGGCAGATGCTGCACCAGCGGCGACACGATCTCGCGTGGCGCGCCCAGATCGGACAGCGCGTTGGAGATGACGAAGGACGAGAGGCCGGTCAGCGGATCGAAAGGCACCTCGACAATTTGGCTCTTGTCCAACTCCTCGATGTCCATGCCGCCGTGGTGAGTGAGCGTCATGACCGGCGCCCGATAGCGGGTCGAGTCGGTGATCGAGAAGTAGATTTCGTGGTTAGCCGGAACGGCGCCTTCGAAGGTGACCCCGCGCGATTTGTAGACGGCATTGCCGACCCGATGTTCGGCGAAGTAGAGGCGTTCCTTCTCGGCCAGCGCCGTTTTCAGATCGCTGGCGCGCCCAAGCAACCCGGACTTGCCCTTTTTGCCCACGCCGCCCTTGAAGATGGGCTTGATGAAGACCGAACCGCAACGTTCGATCAGGTTATAGATTTCATGTTCGCCAGCCTCCGGCCCGAGTACCTCGGCGGCCGGAAAATCGACGATCTTGAGCATCCGTGCTCCATAGAGCATGCCACTGATGTTCATGGTTTACTTGCCTCTCCATTAATCAAATTTCAGCCACCGCAACCATGGGACACGCTTACCGCGTCCCTGCTCGAAACCCATCGATACCTAGTACTCTTCCGGTAGATTCTTCAGCTCGGCCCACGAATAGACCGGCCCCTTGACGCACACATAGTCCTTGCCGACATTGCAGCGGCCGCACTTGCCCAGGCCGCATTTCATCTTGTTCTCCAGGGTCGTGTATATCTGCTCGTCAGCGAATCCGAGCTGGCTCAGGTTCTGGATCACATACTTGATCATGATCGGCGGCCCGCAGGTGATGGCGATGGCATTGTCGGACGAAGGCTCCTTGTCCATCACGTTGGCCGGCACGAAACCGCAGTAGGCATCCCAGCCATCCTCGGCCTTGTCCACCGACAAATGGACGTCGGCGACGCCGCGCAGTTTTTCCAGCTCCGCCTTGTACATGATGTCGCGTGGCGAACGGCCGCCGTAAAATACGGTGATATTCTTGAAATTGTCGCGTTGCGCCACGGCGGTGGTAATGACCGGCCAGATCGGCGCCAGGCCGCAGCCGCCGCCGATGAAGTAAAGATTCCTGCCCCGCCAGTCGTCAACCGGGAAGCTGTTGCCGTAGGGGCCACGGATGCCGACCACGTCGCCGACCGCCAGATCGTGGAAAGCGGCGCTGACCCGTCCCACCCGCATGATGGAAAACTGCTTGTATTCCTTGACCAGCGGCGAAGAGGCGATGGAGATCATCATTTCGCCGCGTCCGAACGCCGATAGCATGGCGCACTGACCGCATTCATGTTCGAAGCTGTCGCCATTCAGCGGCTCTACCCGGAAGGTCTTGATGGCGCGCTCGCCGGGCACCTCTTCCTTGATGTAGGTGATCCGGGCCAGTTCCGGCAGGTAGATGTTATCCGGCATGTTCGGTTACCTTGTTGACCACATGGACGATGTCGATTCCGACCGGGCAATCGCTGATGCAGCGACCACAGCCGGTGCATTGGTGCATCCCGAAATTCTCATGGAAATACTGAAACTTGTGGCACACCCGTTGCCGCAGCCGGGCGCCGACGGTTGGCCTCGGGTTGTGGCCCGAGGTGTGCATGGTGAAGTCGGGAAACTGGCAGTTGTCCCAGGTCCGCACCCGGTTGCCCTTGAGCGGCGCCGAACCGGTGACTTCATCGTTGATGTCGAAACAGTGGCAAGTCGGGCACAGAAAGGTGCATATACCGCAGCCGATACAGGCTTGCGCCAGTTCTTCCCAGAGCGGCGACTTGAAACTGGCCTTCAACCTGGCCGGCGCCCCATCGGGGTTGTTGATCGCCCGTTGCGGTTGGGCGACGGCCTCGGCGTGTACGCTTGCCGCCTGTTTACGGTCGGCGGCCGCCGGCATCTTGAGCAGATCGCCGGCGGTCGTCATTAATGACTTGCCGGTCTCGGTAATGGCAGCCAGAAAATAGCGGTCGCCCAGGTCGGTCATCAGGACATCAAGACCGTCGCTGCTGACCGGCGAGCCGCCGACCGACAGGCAAAAACAATGGGCGCTGGGCGGCTTGTTGCAGGCCAGACCAACGTAAGCCATGTTGTTGCGCCGTGACTGATAGTAAACATCGTCAACATGGTCGGCGAATACCCGATCCATGCGTACCGTGCCGCGAGCGTCGCAGGGACGCACGCCGAACACCACGCGATGCTTGCTATCCGGCAGTTTTTGCGTCAATCGCGGCGCTTCGCCCTTGATCTGCTCGAAGGAGAAAAACACCTCCCGCTGTGGGAAGGCAAAGCCCTTGGGCGGCTGCTTGGTGTTGGGGTGGTCGAGCCGGGCGGCGCCGACGACCGGCCGAAACGCCCAGACGCCGTCTTCAACCGCCGGCGCAAACGCCTCCCAGTCGGTCAAGGCGGCGATCCAGTCGTCCAGGCGTTGTTTATCGAGTATCTTTTCCATGCGCTTACCTGATAAATTGACCGGGGTCGTCGTCGCGGAAGGAGGCCACCAGCGAGGGGCCGCCGATGCTGGCCCCAGGCTCATAGCCAAAGTGTTCGCGGGCCTCCCGTTCCATCTTGTTGTTGAGCAGACGCAACGGGATGTTGACCGGGCAGACCCGTTCGCACTCGCCGCAATCGATGCAGCGGCCAGCCAGGTGCATGGCGCGCGTCATGTGATAGGTGATGTTTTCGGAGCGCACCGCCGAGCGCTCTATCCAGCGGATGCGATTGGCCTTTTCCTCGGCCGTGGTTTCCGGCGCTACCGGGAAGGTGATGCTGTCCACCACGCACTCGTCGCAGTAGCACATCGGGCATACCGAGCGGCACGCGAAGCAGCGGATGCAGCGCTCGAACTGACGGCACCAGTATGCCCAACGGTCGGCCTCGCTGAGCGCCTCGAAACGGGCCAACGCAGTGAACGGCGCGACCAACTGGCGACTGGTCTGGTCCTCGCCGAACACCACATTGTGTTCCTTGGGGAAGGGTTCGCGGCATTCCAGGCAGCGATCCGCCATGACCTCGCTGGCCGGTAGTCTCACCTCGCCCGCCAAGGTCGTGACAACGAGTTCGGCACCGTCGATGACGGCGCTCAATGCCTGGGCGCCGTTCAGTAGCCGCGCCAGTTTGTATTCGACCAGTACGCCGCCGCCCTCGCAGGACACGCCGATGATGTAAACGTCTTCACGCTTGAAGTAGTGCTCCTGCATCAGCACGACGATGGCGCGGGCGTCGCAGCCCTTGGCGACGATGGCGATGGGCAAGTTTGGGGTCCGTTGCGCATGAGCCAGCGCCTTGCGATCCTCGACCAGGTAGAGCGCCAGGTTGTGGAAGCAGGTAGCATCCCATACCAGCTCATCGGCCTGTTCCGGATCGGTGATGGTGACCGGCTCGGCAAGCATGCCCCGGCTGCCGCGCTGGTAGCCGATGACGGCGCGAACCTCGCCCTTGGCTAACAGGTCACGCGCCGCGTCGCGAATACTCTGGACATCGATCATGTGCGGTCCGCCTTCAATTTGTTCTGCGGTCCGAGCGGCTTGAGGTCGGCGACGAAATCCTTGACGACTTGGGCGTACTTGGCACCCTCGGCGGCCGACACCCAGGACATCCGAAACCGATCCGGCTCGACGCCGACCATTTCAAGCAGCTCCTTGATGAGGTAGATCTTGCGCCGCGCCAGGTAGTTGCCCTCGATGTAGTGGCAGTCGCCGATATGGCAACCTGAGAGCAGAACGCCGTCCGCCCCCTTGTTGAAGGCCGACAGTATGTAGAGTGGCGAAATGCTGCCCGAGCATGGCACGGTGATCGGCGTCGCGTTGGCCGGATACTGAATCCGGGAGACGCCGGCCAGGTCGCTGCCCGCCGACGAGCACCACTTGCACAGGAAGGCGACGATCTTGGGTTCGTAAGCTTGTTCTTCTTCCGACATCGGTTTCCCTTACTTCAAGCCAGACACGCTTCGATCATCTCGAAGACCTGCATCTGCGTGGCGTTTTTGACTTCGATGGCGGCGCGCAGGCAGGTGGCCGTGCAACTGCCGCAACCTTCGCAAAGCACTTCGTTCACCACCGCCTTGCCGTTCTCCAGCCGGATTGCATGGTAGGGGCAGGCGGTCACGCACATCTCGCAACCGGTGCAGTGGGAGCGGCGCACCCGGGCGACGGTCGGCGCATGGCTGAGGGTCGCCTGCGACAGCAGCGCGATCACCTTGGCGGCGGCCGCGCCAGCCTGGGCGACGGTCTCGGGAATATCCTTCGGCCCTTGGGCAGCGCCGGCCAGGAAGATGCCGGCGGTGACGCTCTCGACCGGTTTGAGCTTGGGGTGCGCCTCGGCCAGGAAACCATCCTTGTCGCGGCCGATCTTGAGCACCTTGGCGGCATCCGCCGTGCCCTTGGATGGCTGCATGGCCAGCGCCAATACCACCATGTCGGCATCGATCTCGACGTTCTGTCCGGTCAGGGTGTCGGTACCGAGCACCTTGATCTTGTCATTATGCCGGTAGAGTTTGGAAACGCGACCGCGCAGATAAATAGCCCCGTCCTCCTCCATGGTGCGCTGCACAAACTCCTCGTAACCCTTGCCGCCAGAGCGAATGTCGATGTAGAACACATAGGCGCGGCCATCCGGGACATGGTGCTTGTATAGGCTGGCGTGCTTGGCGGTGTACATGCAGCAGATCTTGGAGCAGTAGGCGCAGTGCTGCGCCGGGTCGCGCGAGCCCGCGCACTGGATGAACACCACATCCTTGGGCACCTTGTGGTCGGAGGGCCGCAGCACATGGCCGCTGGTTGCGCCCGAGGCCGAACACAGACGCTCGAATTGCAGGCCGTCCAGCACGTCTTCGACCTTGCCATAGCCGTACTCGCCCAGGTTCTCCTGACCGTATAGATCGAAGCCGGTAGCGACGACGATGGCGCCCACCTCCTCGACCACGGTTTCGGGCCGCATGTCGTAGTTGATCGCTTCGGCCTCGCAGACATCCTTACACTTGCCGCAGCGGATGGGATTCAAACCCAGGCAGGCATCCTCGTCGAGCGTGTAGCTGGCCGGAATCGCCTGCGCGTAAGGAATGTAGATGGCCCGCCGGGCGGTCAGGCCAAGCTCGTATTCGTTGGGCACCACTACCGGGCAAACCTGGGTGCAGTCATCGCAGATCTTGCACTTCTCAGGATCAACGAAGGTCGGCTTCTTGAGTATCTTGGCCTTGAAATTGCCCACCGAGCCGGATACTTCCTGCACCTCGCAGTAGGTCATTACCGTGATCTTGGGGTGACGCGACACCTCCACCATCTTGGGCGACAAGATGCACTGCGAGCAGTCCAGGGTGGGAAAGGTTTCGGAGAGCTGGAGCATGTGGCCGCCGAGGGTGGCCTGTTTCTCGACCAGCAGCACCTCCAGACCGGCGTTGGCCATATCGAGCGAGGCCTGGATGCCGGCGATGCCGCCGCCGATCACCATGACCCGGCGGGTAACCGGGACGGCAATCGGTTCCAAAGACTGGTTGCGGCCGGCCCGGCGCACGGCGCTGCGGGAAATCTTGATCGCCTTCTCGGTTCCCACATCGCGATCCTTGTGCACCCAGGCGCACTGTTCGCGAATGTTGGCGATCTCGCAGGTGAAGCCGCTGATGCCGGCACGGGTGGCGTTATCGCGGAAGGTTTTTTCATGCAGTGACGGCGAACAACAGGAGACGACGACGCTGTCCAACTGGTTATCCTTGATCGCCTGGATGACCGCGTTCTGACCGGGGTCGGAACACATGTAGACGTAGTCCTGAGAGTAGACGACGGTCTCCTCGGCGGACATCTCCTTGGCCACTCTTGCCACGTCGACCGTGGCGGCGATGTTGTTGCCGCAGTGGCAGACGAAAACGCCGGTACGCTTTTTGGTCATGACGCCGCCCCGCCCGCATTCATAGCTTCCAACCCGTACTCATAGCCCTTCTCGAAGGCCTTGATATTGACCTTCAGAAAACGGTCGGGCACCAGGCCGGGCAGCGCCTTCTTCATGGCCTCGGCGGACACCACCTTGGTCACTGCGGTCAAGAAGCCCAGCGCCACGAGGTTGGTAAACAACCGATTGCCGACTTCCTCGGCGAAGCGGGTTGCTGGTACACGATAGAGTTTGAGCTCTAGGTGTTCGCCGCTCAGTTTCACCAGGTCCTGCTCGACAATCAGGATGCCGCCCTTGGGCAACTCGCTCCAATACTTGTCGTAGGCCTCCTGGGACAGCGCCAGGAGTATCCCGGGGTGGGTGAGGTAGGGATAGAGGACGCGTTCGTCGGAGACCACGAGTTGCGCCGCGCAGGCGCTGCCACGGGCCTCCGGACCGAAGCTCTGGGTCATGGTGGCGAACTTGTCGTCGTACAGGGACAGCGCCTTGCCGGTAATCAAGGCGCAGCGAATGATGCCCTGACCGCCGAATCCCGAGAACCTGATTTCATGAGTGCTCATGCGCTCGCTTCCTACTTACGGGGCTTCTTGGCGGCGGTTTTTTTGACCGGAGCCTTGGTTGCGACCTTTTTCACAGTCTTGGCAACGGCCTTGGCCGGAGTCTTCTTGGCCGCAGCGGCGGGCACGGCCCGCCCTATAGCCGGCTTCTTGGCGGCGGCCTTTTTGACCGGAGCCTTGGTTGCGACCTTTTTCACTACAACCTTTTCGGATGCTGCCTGTTCTGCCGCCAGCACAGCGGCCCGGCGGGCAGCAACCCGCGCCTTCTCGGCCTTTTCTTCGGCCTCCCGCTCGGGAATGGTCTTGCCATAAAGCTGGTAATCGTCGCCCACCAGCTTGACCGCGCATTTATCGACGGCCTCCAGATAGGTGGGCTTAGCCTTGTCGACGAACTTGCCGACGACGATCTTGCCCTGGTAGTCGATGGCCGTCTCGCGGGTGTCGCAACCATGCTTGAGCACCGTGTTTTCCTGATAGAACTGGAGCATGTCGACGCCGTCGCCGAGGCGGTTGCGGCGCAGGTAGAGCGTGGTGCAGGGCGAGATAAGCTCAATGAAGGAAAAACCCCTGTGGGCGAGCGCTTCCTCGATCGACTGGGTGACGTTGCGGACATCCATCGAGGTCCAGCGGGCGATGTAGGTGGCGCCAGCGGCATCGGCCAGGAAGGGCAGGCTGAACGGATATTCGTAGTTGCCGTAAGGCGTGGTCGAGGCGATTGCCGAGGTCGGCGTGGTCGGCGTCACCTGGCCGCCAGTCATGCCGTAAGTGAAGTTGTTGTTGCAGATCACCACCAGGTCCATGTTGCGCCGAGCGGCATGGATCAGGTGGTTGCCGCCGATGCCGGTCAGATCACCCTCGCCGCTGAATACCACCACCGTCAGCTCGGGGTTGGCCAGCTTGATGCCGGTGGCCACCGGAATGGCACGGCCATGCGTGGTATGGATCGAGTCGAAATCGACATAGCCCGCCACCCGGCCGGTACAACCGATGCCCGACACCACGACCAGCTTCTTGGGATCGATGCCACTGCGCTTGACGGCCTCGGCAAAGGCGTTCACCTCGGAGCCGATGCCGCAGCCGGGACACCAGATATGCGGCATCCGATCCATCCGCAGGACCCCGGACATGGGGCTGTCGTGTTTAAATTTTCCGATATCGGTAGTCATTGGTTGGCCTTTCTGATGGCGTCCAGGATGACCTCGGGGTCATGTACCGCGCCGCCGCAGTGATTGACGCTGATGGTTGCGCACTGGCCGCCGGCGCCGCGTTCCACCTCATGCACCATCTGGCCGTAGTTGATCTCCGGCACCACGAAGGCCTTTATCTTGGGCGCCAGTTCGCGGATACGTTTCTCGCAGAACGGCCAAATGGTGATGAGCCGCAGGTAACCGACCTTGATGCCTTCCTTGCGGGCATCCTGGATGGCCTTGACGGCAATGCGGGAGGTAATGCCGTAGGACACCACCACGACATCGGCGCCATCGACCTGATCCTCATCGAGACGGATGATCTGGTCGGCGTTGCCGTTGATCTTCTCCATCAGGTGAGTAATCACGATCTTGCTCTGTTCGGCGGTCATGACCGGATAGCCGCGCTCGTTGTGAGTCAGGCCGGTGATGTGGAAGTTGTAACCGTCGCCCGCCTGGGTCATGGGATGGCCGCCCTGGCTGTCGAACTGGTAGGGGCGGAAGTCCGCCTTGGGGCCGCTGTAGTTATTGCGTGGCACCACCTGGATCTGCTCCGCCGGCGGGATGACCACCTTCTCGTGCATGTGACCGACAGTCTCATCGGTCAGGATGATGACCGGCACCCGGTAGAACTCCGACAGGTTGAAGGCCTCGACGGTGAGATCGAAACACTCCTGCGGGCTGTCCGGGGTCAGGGCGATGATGTTGTAATCGCCATGCGAACCATAGCGTGCCTGCATCATGTCCTGTTGGGCGGTCAGCGTCGGCAGGCCGGTCGACGGGCCGCCGCGCTGCACGTTGGCGATTACCAGCGGGGTCTCGGTCATGGCCGCCAGGCCGATGTTTTCCACCATCAAGGAGAAGCCGGGGCCGCAGGTCACGGTCATCGCCTTCTTGCCGCCCCAGGCAGCGCCGATCAGGGCGGCGATGGAGGCCAACTCGTCCTCCATCTGGATGAACAGCGCGCCGACCTCGGGCGCCCGCTCGGCGAAGCGCTCGGCGGTCTCGGTCGAGGGTGTGATGGGATAGCCGGCAAAGAATCGGCAGCCGGCCGCCAGGGCGCCCTCGGCGATGGCGTGGTCGCCATCCATGAAGTGCGGGCCGCTATCGACCCCTCTTGGATCTGCGGTAACTGTCTTCACTTTTCTGCTTCCCCTTTCGCAATTTCGTTATCCTTGGTCACGAAGATAGAAAACTCCGGACAGATCATTTGGCAATACTGGCAGTCGTGGCATTTTTCCGGGTTCTTGGCATAGGGTGGGTGATAGCCCTTGGCATTGAACTCCGGGGAGATGTCCAGCACATTGGTCGGACAAAACTGGACGCAAAAACCGCAGCCCTTGCACCAGATGTCGTTGATATAAACCGTGCCATGGAGCTGCTTTAGATTATTGAAGAACATTGCCGCATCCCTCAGGCCAGACCGCGACCGGCCAAGGTCGGCTGCGGATCAATGTGGTGAAGATCGAAACGCAGCGCCGCATCGTCGCAGCCGAACGCCAACGCCATCAACTGGGTGAAGTAAAGCACCGGCAGGTGATAAAAGTCCGGATTGAGGCGGCGCGCGTCATCCTGGCGGAAATCCAGATTGAAGGCGCACAGCGGGCAGCTCACCACCACCAAGTCGGCCTGTTCCTCGTGCGCCGAACCCATGATCTTGTCGGTGCGTTCGGCAATGATCTCCGGCTTGTCGACGGTGTGATAGGCGCCGCAGCATTCGGTCTTCAACGGAAACTGGACCGGGGTGGCGCCGAGGGCCGTAATCAGGTCCTCCATGATCGTCGGGTTTTCGACATCGTCGAAGGCGACCTCTTTCGGACGCACCAGCAGGCAGCCGTAGTAGCAGGCCACCCGCAGCCCGGCGAGCGGCTTTTTCACCTTCTCGGCCAGCTTATCAAAACCGATCCGGTCGCGCAGGTATTCCAGCAAGTGCAGGACATCGACATCACCCTGGTATTTGGTTTCCTCCTGGTACAGGAACTCGTTGATGGTTTCGAGCGCGTCGGGACGCTTCTTGACGTCGATGTTGGCGCGCTTCAAGGTGTTGTAACACATGGCGCAGGTGGTCATGAATTCGCTGGCCTGGGCCTCCTTGACGCGAATCAGGTTGGTCACCGGCGCCACCCGATTCATGATGTTGTCGGAGCCCAGCGCATGGACCGTACCGCAACAATTCCAGCGCGCCAGTTCCTCGACCTCGACACCCAGCTCCGCCATCGACGAGACGGTGGAAACGTCGAAATTCCGGGCCTGGTTCTTCAGTGTGCAGCCGGGATAATAAATAAGTTTCATCGGCGTATTTCCATTGGCCATCAGGATGTCTGCTTGCGCAGGGCGCTGATCAGGGCGATCGGCGGCAACGCGCCAATCGCCTCGGGAGATAGTTCCTGAATCTTGAGGTGGTCAGCGCGGTTAACGGTGCCCAGCACGGTTTGGCGCAGCGCCTCGATGACCTCGGCGATCCGGATGTCCTTCGGGCAGCGGCTATTGCAGGTCATGCAGGACACGCAAATCCAGATGGCGCGGGTCGCCAGCAACTGTTTCTCCATGCCCAGTTGGGCCATGCGGATGATCTGGTTAGGCAGCACGTCCATGTGCGCCGCCATCGGACAACCCGCGGAGCACTTGCCACACTGGTAGCAGGCCAGCAGTTTCTGGCCGCTGATCTTTTCGATCTTGGCCACAAACGTGCCACCGAGCCGAGATGAAGAAATGCGTAAAGTGGTATTCATGTTCCGGCTCAGTATTTCGCATCCATGCGGAACTCGGGCGTATCGAGCCACAACCCGACGTTCTGCACGCTGTCCAGTTGCGCCTGGAGGCTGTCGTAGTGGAAGCCCTCCTCCTGGATTATTTTCCCGATCAGGCCGAGCATCTCGCGATCCGTGGTGTGTTCGGCTATCTCCTGGTACACCTGGATGGCGCGCCGCTCCATCTCCATGGCCAGGCGCAGTGCCTGGGTATCGTCGGCGACCACCTCGTGACCGCGTTGCGCCACGGCGGCTTGCAGCTCGGCGATGGTCTTCGATGGCTGGGCGATGGTCGCTTCCTGGTCGGCAAGCCGCTGCCACTCGTCCTCACCGATCAGCGCGGCAAACAGCACGTGGGTTTCCGCCACATGCTCCGTTTCCGCTGCCGCCAGGCGCAGGAACATGGCCTTGCCGGTGGGGTTCTGAGTCAGCTCGGCCACATGACGGTAGAAGCGCTCGCCGCCGAACTCGAAGCCGATCGCGGTGCGCGCCAGTTCGATCACCTTGTCGTCGATGTGAGTCATTAGTTTTGTCCGGCGCGTCAGGCGTCGGACCGCTCCTCTTGCAAGCGGTTATGCACTACCGAAGCGCCGGGCAGCACGTTGCCGCCGCGCACCAGTTGCCGTTTCCTGACATCCTTGGGCGCATAGGACGGCAACAGGATCGGGGCCACCAGATTGGTCTGGACTCCGGAATTGGCCAGTTCTTTCTCATAGTTATCGAGGTGCGCCAGGCTGAGTTTGCCGAGCTTGACGGTCTTGGCGTAGGCGCCGGCTGACTTGCCGGCGCGCCGACCGAATACGTTGTAGTCGAGCACCGAATTGCCCATCAGCCGGTTGCGACCGTGCAGGCCGCCGGTGGCCTCGCCGGCCACGTAGAGACCAGGGATGTTGGTCTCGCAACGTTCGTTGATCTCGACACCGCCGTTCTGGTAGTGCAACGACGGGTAAATCAGCATCGGCAGTTTGTTGATGTCGATGCCGTAGCGGATGTACTGGCGGTACATCGCCGGGAACTGGTGGGCCACATAGCCTTCGCCGTGCAGCATGTCGATCAGCGGCGAGTCCAGCCATACGCCGAGACGCCCCGACGGGGTTTCAATGCCGCCGCCGTTTTGCACGCATTCGCGTATGATCGCCGAGGCCTCGATGTCGCGCGGCTCGCGCGGGAAGACAAACAGCTCGCCGTCCTTGTTCAGCGGCTGGCCGCCGGCACCGCGGATCTTCTCGGTAATCAGGAAGCCGGCGATCTGTTCAGGGAAGGAGGCGCCGGTCGGGTGGTATTGAACCGAATCCATGTACATCAGCTTGGCACCGGCACGATAGGCCATCACCAGGCCGTCGCCAGTGGCGCCGTAGTGGTTAGTGGTGTCAAAACCGCGAATGTGCAGGCGACCATAGCCGCCAGTGGCGATGAGGGTAGACTTCGCCTTGACGGTAAAGAATTCTTCGCTGTCCATGCTGTAAAGAACCGCGCCGGCGCACCGGCCCTCGTCATCCATAATCAATTCCACCGCCGGCATGAATTCCTTGATGGTAATCATGTCGGGATGGTTGCGCACTTCGTCCATCAGGGTGCGCATGATCATGGCGCCGGTGTAGTCGCGGCACGACACCATGCGCTTGCGCGAGGTGCCGCCGCCGTGCAGCACCTGGATGGAGCCGTCTTCTTCCTTGTCCCACACCACGCCCAGGTCTTCGAGCCACTTGACCACGCCGGGGCCATCTTCAGTGAGCGCCTTGACCAGTTCCGGCTTGTTCTCGAAGTGGCCACCGCCGATGGCATCGAGATAGTGTTTGGTCGGCGAGTCGGTGCGCGATACGGCGGCCTGCATCCCGCCTTGTGACATCATGGTGTTGGCGTCGCCCATGCGCAGCTTGGTGGCGATCAGCGAACGAATGCCGTGTTGCTGCATGGCGATCAGCGCGGCATTGCAGCCGGCGCCGCCACCGCCGATGATCAGCAGGTCGGTTTCGAAATCTGGCTTGTCCAGATTCACTTGCTCGCTGCGCAACCAGGAGTGCGATTCCAGCAGGTCCGCCACTTCGGTAGTCAGCTTCTCGCCCTTGTTGGGGCCGACACGCACCGGCCGCAAAGCATCGGGCTTGTAGTCGGGATGGAAATCCTCCAGCACACGGCGCCGCTCTTCGGCGTTCATGGGCGGGTAAACGGGGACCGACTTCCTGGCCAATTCCAGGCGAGCGGCGCGCGTCTGGACCACCTTGCGCAACGATTCTTCCATGTACTCTGGATACATCTGATTCCTCTCTTATTCCGTGTGCCGACTATTCGGAATCGCGGGCGTAGTAACGCTCGGATAAAGCTTCGCGGCCCATAGCCATCAGCTCAGCGTATTCCGCCTCATAGACGCCCTCTTCCACCGCCTTGACGCGCTCCGCCAGTTCCGGGCTGTCCTTGCGCAGATAGCGGCCATAGAGGCGCTTCGCCAGGATGGCCATCAGGGGTTGGGTGATTTCAGCCGGGCAGCGCAGCATGCACAACCCGCAGACGACGCAGTCGAAGGACAGGTCCATCACCGCCGCGATGTCGCCGCGTTTGGCGGCCTGGACGTAATCCATGACCTGGAGCCCCTGCGGACAGGACTTGGTGCAGGTGCCGCAGGCCACGCAGCGGAACACCGTCGGGTACATCTGCTGAATGGCGCTGACGTTGGGCCTGAGCTTCTCGATGTCGTAGATCGCCTTTTCGGCCGGAACCGAGGGTATCTGCGCCAGCGTCATGCCGTCCTCGACCAGGGTCATACAGGCCAGGCCAGTACGGATTTTGTAATCGCCAGGCAGGCGGTAGAGGGTGGCGCAGGCGCCGCAATAGCCCTCGCGGCAACCAGCGCCACGGATGATCTGGTGGCCGGCATATTCGATGGCGCCCATGATGGTCGCCTCGGCCGGCACCTCATAGGCCTTGCCCATGATGTATACCGTGATCAGTCGCTCAGCCGCTTCGCGCCCTCCGTCGGCCGCCGAAGTCGTTGGACTGTTCGCTATTCCCGCCGACACGCTTGTCATATAAACACCTTTATCATCTTGTTTCCGCATTTCAGGATGCTTTAGTCGAATTGCGACTGAGGCCGAAGCCCTTCAGCAAGGGCGCCGGTCAGCGTCGTTGCTAAATTGGTTCACGACTTCAAGGTCCGATCATAAAGAGCTTCGTTAAGGGTTGACAATAGATGATGTCAATATACGATAAAAAAAAATAAATCACCTCGCATGACAATACCAATTATCGTTGCCGTTTATCGATGCTACCGTGGTCGCATCGAATATTGCCACCTTGCCGACTAGGAGACCTTCATGGCCAAAGCACCCGTTCGAGTCGCCGTAACCGGCGCCGCCGGGCAGATCGGTTATGCGCTGCTGTCTCGCATTGCCAGCGGTGAAATGCTCGGCAAGGATCAGCCCATCATCCTGCAATTGCTCGAATTGCCCATGGACAGGGCGCAACAGGCATTGAAGGGCGTGATGATGGAACTGGAGGACTGCGCCTTTCCGCTCTTGATCGACATGATCGGCACCTCCGACCCCATGGTTGCCTTCAGGGATGCCCAACAAGCCCTGCTGGTGGGCGCCAAGCCCCGAGGCGCCGGCATGGAACGCAAGGATCTGCTGCTGGATAATCCCAAGATTTTCATCGAACAAGGCAAGGCCATCGACCTGGTCGCCGCCCGCGACGTCAAGGTAGTGGTACTCGGCAACCCATCCAATACCAACGCGCTTGTCGCCATGAACGCGGCCAGGAGCCTGCCCAGAACCAGTTTCACCTCAATGATGCGGCTGGACCACAATCGCGCCGCCGGCAAACTCGCACAGCGCCTCGGCAAGCCGATCACCAGCATCGAAAATATAGTGGTGTGGGGCAATCACTCGCCCGCCATGTACCCGGACATCCGCTTCGCCACTATCGATGGCAAACATCCCCGTGAACTGGTGGATGAAGAGGCGTGGTACCGGAACGATTTCATCGACGAGATCGGCAAACGCGGCGCGGCCATCATCGATGTCCGTGGCCTTTCCTCCGCCGCCTCCGCCGCAGTGGCGGTCATCGACCATATGCGCGACTGGAACCTGGGGTCCAACGGCCACTGGGTCACCATGGGCGTCGTCTCCGACGGTTCCTACGGCATTCCGGTGGGCATGATCTACGGCTTCCCCTGCACCACCGCCAACGGCAAGTGGGAGATCGTCAAGAACCTGGAAATCGACACCTTCTCGCGCACGAAAATGGACGCCTCGCTGAAAGAGCTACAAGAGGAATACATGATCGCGTCGAGCATCTTCGCGCCCGAGATCGCGGCGCAAAACGTCAAAGACCTGCTTCACCCAACCGATGTGCTCTATGCCGGCGGCCGTCCTTCGCCGCTGCTGGCCGCCTGCGAACACTATGCCGGCAGCGAGAAGCTGCTGAAAAAGGCGCTCAAGATTCAGACCGAACTACTGGCCAACGAGCAGCCGGTCTTCGACATCACCGCCGATTGCGAGGACGGTGCCCCCGCCGGCAAGGAACGGGAACATGCGGCCATGATCGCCGATCTGATCCTATCCGACGACAACCGCTATGACCGCGTCGGCGTCCGTATCCACGATGCCGACCACCCTTACTGGCGCGACGAGTTGGAGATCGTCATCGGCCGGGCTGGCCAGCGGGTAGCCTACATCGGCTTGCCCAAGCCGGAAAACGCCGACGATGTCCTGACCCAGATCACCGCGCTCGATGAACTAAGGGACCAGTACGGCATTACCCGCGAGATACCCGTTCATGTCCTGATAGAGACCCCGGGCGCGCTCCATGAGGTATGGCAAATCGCCGCTCTGCCGCATATCGAGGTGCTTAATTTCGGCATCATGGACTTTGTTTCCGAACATCACGGCGCCATCCCTGCCGCCGCCATGAGTTCGCCTGGCCAGTTCAGCCACTCGCTGATCGTCCGCGCCAAGAGCGAGATCGTCGCCGCCGCGCTAGCGCATGGTATCGTGCCAAGCCACAACATCACGACCGAGATACGCGACCTCAACGTCGCACGGGAGGATGCCCGCCGCGCCCGAATGGAGTTCGGCTTCCTGCGCATGTGGAGCATCCATCCGAACCAGATACTGCCGATCGTCGAGGCCATGCGGCCGAACTTCGCCGAGGTCAACGAGGCCATCACCCTGCTGATCGCCGCCCAAAACACCGCCTGGGGACCGATCCAATGGGAAGGCAAGCTGCACGATCGCGCCTCCTACCGCTACTACTGGGAGCTTCTGCAACGCGCCCGCGCCACCGGAATGGACATCCCGGCGGAGGTCGCTCAGCGTTTCTTCGCCTGAACCATTGCCGCTGTCCAGGCCCCTTCAACGATCAATCGTTTCATTTCCCGCACGGCGTTTTCCCAGCCCATGAAGATGGCCTCGGCAACGATGGCGTGGCCGATGTTGAGTTCGGTGACACCGGGGATCGCCGCAACCGCCTGGACGTTATGGTAGTTCAGACCGTGGCCGGCGTTGACCTGTAGCCCCAAGGCCTGGCCTTGCTCGACGGCAGCACGGATACGGGTCAGCTCGTGTTCCGCCTCGGCCACCGTCGCGGCGTCGGCGAAGCGGCCGGTGTGAATCTCCACCACCGGGGCGCCGGCGGCCTTGGCGGCTTGCAGTTGGGCCGGGTCCGGGTCGATGAACAGGGATACCCGGATGTCGGCTTCAGCAAAGCGCCGGCAGGCAGCGGTCACCTTGCTCAACTGACCGGCGACGTCGAGGCCACCTTCGGTAGTCAGCTCCAGACGATTCTCCGGCACCAGGCAGACGTCTTGCGGTTTGACCTGTAGGGCAATGGCGATCATCGCCTCGGTTACCGCCATCTCCAGGTTCATCTTGGTGCGCAATATGCCGCGCAGGATATCCACGTCGGCGTCCTGAATGTGGCGGCGATCTTCGCGCAGGTGCAGGGTAATGGAATCGGCGCCGACGTTCTCGGCCATCAGTGCGGCCTGGACCGGGCTGGGGTAACGGGTGCCACGCGCCTGACGCAGGGTGGCGACGTGGTCGATATTGACGCCTAATTTAATCATAATGACTCGGCTTGATCATATTTGTTGCAGGTCGATAAGCAGTTGACGGGTGAGCAGCGGCTTGTCGCTCAGGTAGTGGTTGATGAGTGCGCGCATCAGCAGTTTACCTTCGGCCAGGGTGCGCGGGTCGGAAAAATCCCTGGTGGCGAGGTCGAGCAGGGTCTTGCCGGCATAACCGGGGCCGCCCTCGGTTACTACGACGCCGCGATCGAAGACGTAACCGTAACGTCGCTCCGGACGCACCTCATCGCCATCGATCAGGTGCGTCAGTGTCTGGGCGTAACCAAGCTCGGACAGCAGATCAAGTTCGAAACGGCGCAGTATGGGTTCGGCCTCGTTGCCACCAGCCAGGGCGGCCAATGTTTGGGCATAGCGGTCATACAGACGTTCATGCGGGTCGTCGGTTGGCAACAGCTTGAGCAGCAGTTCGTTGAGATAGAAACCGCACATCAGTGCGCGGCCCTGCAAACGCAGGTCGCCGCCCTGCCATTCGGCGGCGTGCAGGGTGCGCAGGCTGCCCTTGCCGAACCAGGACAGGAGCAGCGGCTGGAAGCCCAGCAAGCGCGACTTGATCGAGGACATGGGCCGCCGGGCGCCCCGCGCCACCAGGGCCAGGCGGCCGTGGTTACGGCTCAGTATCTCGACGATGAGACTGGTTTCCCGATAGTGTCGGGTATGAAGGATGAAGCCCGCTTCGTTATCGACCCGCTCGGCCATGCTCATTCATGGCCGAGCGACTTGATCAGCGCCGCGTTGTCGGCCCAGCCGCTCTTCACCTTGACCCAGCATTGCAGGAAGACCTTGGCGTCGAATAACTTTTCCATGTCCTGGCGGGCCTCGGTGGAGATGCGCTTGAGGTGCTCGCCGCCCTTGCCCAGCAGGATGGGCTTGTGCGCGTCGCGATCGACCCAGATCACCGCGTGGATGCGACGTAGACCGGAAGGCTCGGTCTCATATTGCTCAATCTCGACGGCAATACCATAGGGGATTTCGTCACCGGTCAGGCGGAACACCTTTTCCCGCAATATCTCCGCCGACAGGAAGCGCTCGCTGCGGTCGGTGATGGCGTCCGCCTCAAAAAACGGCTCGGACTCGGGCAGGTATTTGCCGACGATGCCGAGCAGCCGGTCGCCATCCTTGCGCTCCACCGCCGCCATGGGCACGATCTCAGCGAACTCGAAGCGGGTCGCGGTCTCCTTGAGGAACGGCAGCAGACGGGTCTTGTCGGCCAGCATATCGATCTTGTTGACGATCAGGATGACCGGTTTGTCCGCTGGCAACAGTTTCAGCACCTTCTCGTCGGCCGGGGTGAGGCGCATCGCTTCGATGAGGAATAGCACGGCATCCACTTCGGACAGCACGTTCTTGACTACCCGGTTCATCGACTGGTTGAGGGCGTTGCGATGCTCAGTCTGGAAGCCGGGGGTATCGACGAAGACGAACTGCGCGTCGCCTTCGGTGCGCACCCCGAGGATGCGGTGGCGGGTGGTCTGCGGCTTGCTGGAGACGATACTGACCTTGGCCCCGACCAGATTATTGATAAGCGTGGATTTGCCGACGTTGGGCCGGCCGATGACCGCGATGTAGCCGGCCCGCGTAATAGCGGTCATGTCCGGCTCAATTTGCCGTAAGCGGCCTGGGCCGCGGCCTGCTCGGCCGCCTTGCGGCTGGCGCCCTCGCCTTCGGTAACCAGTTTCAGGACGTCGATCCGACAAGCGATCCGGAAGGTCTGGGCATGGGCCTGGCCGGACGTCCCCAGCAGCTCATAGGTCGGCAAACCGTGACGACGCGATTGCAGCCACTCCTGGAGCAAGGTCTTGGCATCCTTGCCCTGGGTGTCCGGATCGACCATTTCGATCCGGCCGTCGAACAGCTTGGCGACCACCGCCTTGGCGGCCTCGAAACCGCCATCCAGATAGATGGCGCCGAGTACCGATTCCAGGGCATCGGCCAGGATCGACGGCCGCTCCGCACCGCCGCTCTTCAGCTCGCCCTCGCCCAAGCGCAGATGATGGCCAAAATCGAGGTCGCGGGCGATCTCGTAGAGCGGCTGCTGATTCACCAGATTGGCGCGCATACGCGAGAGCTGGCCCTCCTGGAGCTGCGGAAAGCGCTCATAAAGCATGGCGCCGACCAGGCAATTGAGGATGCTGTCGCCGAGAAATTCCAGCCGCTCATTGTTCGCCACGCTGTAGCTGCGATGGGTCAACGCCTGGGTCAACAGGCTGGCCCGGACGAAGCTATAACCGAGCTGGGTCTCCAGGGTTTTTAACCCAGTCGCAGTCATGCCGGCCGTTACTCTTTTATTCTGGTCGAGGCCAACGCTTCCAGGTCGACGCTGACGCTGACGCCGCCGACCAGGTGTTCCTTGCGATTGATCGGCACGGTCAGGGTCAGTACGCCCTTGTCGCGCTCGATTACCAGATCGCGGGCGCTGATGTCCTGGATGAAATTGACGTTGAGGCGCGCATCCAGGGTCTTGCGCAGGTCAGAGTCGGTCTGATCCGAGCCGGCGATCAACATATTCTCCAGCGTGTGCTTGACGGTAAAGTAATCGATATACGCCGGCACGATCCTGAAGCCGACCATGGCGGCGCCGGCCGCCAGCGCCAGCAGGAACAGCAGGCCAATCAAGGTCAATCCGCGTTCTTGGTTCATGTTGCCTCCTATTCGATGAAGTGGCCTATGCGGTTGAATTCACCGAAATTCCACCAGATCATGAACGCCTTGCCGACGATGTTGCGGTCCGGCACAAAGCCCCAATAGCGCGAATCGTTACTGGCATCGCGGTTGTCGCCCATCATGAAGTAGTGGCCTTCCGGCACCTTGCACCTGAAGCCCTGCTCATTGTAGGTGCAGTTGACCCGATAGGGAAAATCGCCGCCGACCTGATACAGGATGACCGGTGGCATATCCGCCTGGGTCATGGCGATATGGTCGTGCTCGCCCAACCGCTCGTGCCAGGTCTGGCCGGTGATGTAGTTGAGGCCGCTGGCGACATAACCGTATTCGCCCGCCTTGGCCGTCGCCACCGGCGCGCCGTTGACGGTCAGACGCTTATCCTTGTATTCCACAATATCGCCGGGCAGGCCGACGGTGCGCTTGATGTAATCCAGGCTGGGATCGTTCGGATAGCGGAACACCATGACATCGCCGCGCTTGGGCTGGCCGACTTCGATTACCTTCCGATTGACGATCGGCAGGCGAACGCCATAAGCGTACTTGTTGACCAGGATGAAGTCGCCGATCCGCAGGGTGGGCAACATGGAGCCGGATGGAATCTTGAACGGCTCGAACAGGAATGAGCGGATCAGGAACACAGCCAGTATGACCGGGAAGAAGCTCTTCGCGTAATCCACCAGCATAGGTAGTTTGGCATCCTTGGCTCGGGTCCTGGCGGCGGTAAGTGCATCGATCAGCCAAATAACGCCGGCGATGACCAGGGCGACGAACAGTATCAACTCGAAGTTCATTATTTATCTCCAACTTGCAGAATAGCCAGAAAGGCCTCCTGCGGGATTTCCACATTACCCACCTGCTTCATGCGCTTCTTGCCTTCCTTCTGTTTTTCCAGCAGCTTCTTTTTGCGCGTGATGTCGCCGCCGTAGCACTTGGCCAGCACATTCTTGCGCAAGGCCTTGACCGTCTCGCGGGCGATGATGTGGGCGCCGATGGCCGCCTGCACCGCCACATCGAACATCTGCCGAGGGATCAGTTCGCGCATCTTGGCGACCAGTTCCCGGCCGCGATACAGTGAGGTCGAGCGGTGCACGATCAGCGACAGTGCATCGACCTTCTCGCCATTGACCAGCACGTCCAGCTTGACCAGATCGTCGGCGCGAAATGCCTTGAATTCATAATCGAGCGAGGCATAGCCGCGGCTGGTCGACTTCAAACGGTCGAAGAAATCCATCACCACTTCGTTGAGCGGCAGGTCGTACTTGAGCATGACCTGATGGCCCAGGTATTTCATGTCCACCTGGGCGCCCCGCTTCTGATTGCACAGGGTCATCACGTTGCCCAGGTATTCCTCCGGCACCAGGATGGTCGCGGTGATGATCGGCTCGCGCACCTCTTCCATCTTGGACGGATCGGGCAATTTGGAAGGATTCTCCAGCAAGACCACGCTACCATCCTTCATGACCACTTCGTATTCGACCGTAGGCGCCGTGGTGATGAGGTTCTGACCGTATTCGCGCTCCAGGCGTTCCTGGACGATGTCCATGTGCAACAGTCCCAGAAAACCACAACGGAAACCAAAGCCCAGCGCCTGCGAGGTCTCGGGCTCGAAATGCAGGCTGGCGTCGTTCAGTTGCAGCTTGGTCAGGGCGTCACGCAACTGGTCATACTCGTGCGCGTCCACCGGATACAGCCCGGCAAACACCTGCGACTTGAGCTCCTTGAAACCAGGCAGCGCCTCGGCGGCCGGGTGCGCAACTGTAGTAATGGTGTCGCCCACCTTGGCGCTGACCAGTTCCTTGATCCCGGCGGTGACGAAGCCGACCTGGCCGGCCGACAGTTCGGGCCGCGCAACCGACTTGGGCGTGAACACGCCGACCTGCTCGCACAGATGCTCGGCCCCGGTGGCCATGAAACGAATCTTATCCTTCGGCCGCAGCACCCCATCAAACACCCGCACCAGCATCACCACGCCGACATAGTTGTCGAACCAAGAATCGGTAATCAGCGCCTTGAGTGGCGCGTCCGGGTCGCCCGCCGGCGGAGGGATGCGCGCCACCACGGCCTCCAGCACCTCGTCGATACCGACGCCGGTCTTGGCCGAACAACGTATCGCGTCGTCGGCCGGGATGCCGACGATGTCCTCTATCTCCTGGATCACCCGTTCCGGCTCTGCCGAGGGCAGGTCGATCTTGTTCAAGACCGGCACCACCTCGACGCCCAGTTCGATCGCGGTGTAACAGTTGGCCACCGTCTGGGCCTCGACACCCTGGGAGGCATCAACCACCAACAGCGCGCCCTCGCAGGCCGACAACGAGCGCGACACCTCGTAGGAGAAATCGACATGACCCGGGGTGTCGATCAGGTTGAACTGATAGTCCTGACCATCCTTCGCCCGATAACGCAAGGCCGCCGTCTGCGCCTTGATGGTGATGCCGCGCTCCCGCTCCAGGTCCATCGAATCGAGCACCTGATCCTCCATCTCGCGGTCCGACAGACCACCGCACAGGTGAATGATGCGGTCGGCCAAGGTCGATTTGCCGTGGTCAATGTGGGCGATGATGGAAAAGTTGCGGATATGCTGCATGAAAGGCGAGTCGGGTTCGTGTCAGGGGCGCCATTCTACCCGAAGCGGGCAGGAAGCCCCGTTTTGCCGCTCCTTTCCGCCCCCGCCTCTGCCTGTCCAGGATCATATCTCGCGCCGGGCCGCCGCATCGCGTATGGCACGGGCCGTGCGCAATGCCAGCGCCTGGATGGTCAGGGACGGCGCCTCACCACCACCGCTACTCGGAAACACGCTGGCATCGCTGATGAACAGGTTTTTACAATGATGGGCTCGACCGTGGGCATTCACCACGGAGGTTGCTGGATCCGTGCCCATGCGCGCCGTCCCGAACACATGCGTGGAACTGAACATGTCATAGGCGCCGAATTCCTCGAAGGGCGCCCCAGCCCCCATCGCCGCGACCATACGACGGCATTCGGCGGCCATAAATTCGATCCGCCCTATCGCCATGTCATCCAGATGGCTGTGGATGCGCGCTGCCGGCAGGCCATGCGGGTCGGTCAGGTCAGGGGCGAGATCGACGTAAGTGCCCGGATCGGGGAGCGATTCGCCGATCGCCCCGATGGCAATGGCATTGCCGAAGGACGCCTGCATCTTCTCGCGGTGCGACCGGCCCCAGCCTTCAACCACGCGGGTGGCGTAACTGACCGGCCCGGTCAGCAACATAGAGGCGGTCACCGGGGCGAACCGGCAACCGCCCACAACCCCGGGAATCGCATCGGGGGCGTTGAAATCCCAGCAGATGATGTCCGAGGGCAGGCCGCGATGTGTGCCAAGCGACTCCGGATGCAAGGCACAGGTGGTCCAATGCAGCGTTTCGAGCAGATTGCGGCCGACCAACCCCTGTTCGTTGGCGACCCCCCCGGCAGCATGAGGACCGGCCGACAGCAGTAGCAGGCGAGGGGTTTCGATAGCGCCAGCGGCGACGACCACACACCGGGTTTTCACTTCGTGGGTCTGGCCGGCGCTGTCCCGGTAGGTCAGCGCCCGTATCCGGTTGTCGGGGCCGGCACTCAAGCCGGTCACTTCGGCACCGCTCAACACACGGCAACGGCCTGTAGCGATGGCCTTGGGCACGTAGGTCACATCGACGCTGCCTTTGTCACGGCGGGGGCAACCCCGGTTGCATTGCGCGCAATAGTTGCAGCCAGGGCGTCCATCGTAGGCGCGCGACAATATCGCGAGCGGGTTGGGCCGCCAGGTACGGCCAAGGTGGCGGGTGCGTTCCGTCAACAAACGGCTCGCATAACCGGGTGCGTGTGGTTCCAGTGGATACGGGGCGCTGCGTGGGCGGGCCGGGTCGGCGGCACCCGCCACACCGGATAGCGTTTCGGCGGTGATGTAGTAGGGTTCCAGCTCCGCATAAGGAAACGGCCAGTCGGCGCCAACCCCAAATTGGCTACGCATCGTCATGGCAGCCGGTAACAGGCGATGCGACTCGGCGTCAAAATGCAGTGTGCTGCCGCCGATGCCGCGCACATGTTGGTAGGCAACGCCGCGCCGTGCATCGCCCTCGACCATAAGCCCCGAGATGTGGTTCCAGGAGCGCAGGTGGTCATGCGCCGGGGAGAGCTTCTGCATCGGCGCGAAGGCATGGATGCCGCGGCTGCCCGGCTTGTCGGGCGATTCGATGCGTTCCCAGTCGGGGCGATGCGACGGGTAGTCGGTCGGGGAAAACTCTGGTCCCGCGTCGAGCAGGAGAACACTCAAGCCGGCCGAGGCGAGGCCCCAGGCGCAGGCGGCACCGCCGGCCCCGGCACCGACCACGACCACATCGTGGCCGGTCATGACCGCGCGGCCATGGCACCGGGCGCCGATCGATAGTCCGGATACCCCATCGGTTGCGGCGGGTGGGTAATGCTCAACCCAGCCCAGGAGCGGGGGTCAGCGTAATAACGGCCGAAGGTTTCATTGCGTAGCCATTGGAAAAATATCCGTGGCGGCACGTCCGTAGGTTGCGCCAGACACGAAAGAAAGGCGTGCTCCCAATCGCTGCGTTCGCCTGCGGCATCATCAAGCCAGGCCAGACCAAGCCGGGCAAGCCGGCGGAATTGGCGGGTCGCGTTCAAGGCCTCGGCCACCCCGCGATCAATGCCAAGGTCGAGGGCGCCAGGGGCATGTCCGCGAGGGACGAGGTGATCGACTGCTCGGCGGAGGAGGGTCAATTCCTTTGCATCCAGCGGTGAGGGGAGGAGCAATCGCCAAAACAGCCCAGCGCCACCGAGCACGGCCGCCCCGCCGGCCAGCAGACCAAGAAAGCGCCGCCGCCCCGTAACTGGGGCGGCGGTGAGGGGATCATTCTGAGTGTCGAGTAAATCCACCCGGCCGGGCAGACCGCCCGAACCCCACGGCCATAAAGCCATCGTCAGGGGCGGTTATTTGCGATTCTTGCGGATAAGATAGAGGCCCGCCGAGACGATGGCCGTGCCAAGAGACAGCATGCCCCATTCGGACAGGGCCGGCACGGACGTTATAACTGGAGCCACCATGCCGGCGTAACTCTGGGCGGACAAGCTGAGTAGGATAATGGCCTGAACAAGTGAGCGCATGACGCCTCCTGGCGAGGGGTGACAGGGGAATTCTACTCAGCCCTGGGTCCGGATACAACCAAGCTAACCCAATCGGCAACACATCGCATCAATCAAGCTGTGGCATCCGGCGCACAGTTGATCTTGAAGAATCGCTGCCGGCGGCCCTGCAGGATGCCTCAGTCCCTTGAAACACCGTCAGGCTATGGATTTGCAACGAGTATGGTCATGAGCCGCGCCCGGTCCAGAAAATAATGACAGATTTCCTCTCCATCCAGCACCAGGACGGGGAGCAAACGACCGTAACGCTCGGCCAGTTCTCCCTCCCAGCCTACTTCGATTTCCCTGACGGCAAAATCCAGCTTGCCATGCAGGGATGCCAACCCGGCCCGCATCTCGTCGCAGAGATGGCAGCCGGGCCGGGTGTAGAGGACGAGTTCCTTCAACCCAGATACCCCGCGCGCACTGATGGACGATCCGTGCTCAATCGAGGCGCAGCGGCACGTAGCTGGATTCGTCGCCGCGCTTGATCAGCAGGGCCACGGTCTTGCGACCCTTGACTTCGAGCGCGCCGGCCAGATCCTTGGCATCATTCACGGCGACATTGCCGACCGCCATGATGATGTCGCCCGCCTGGATGCCGGCCCGCGCGGCCATACCAGAGGCATCCTCGACCAGTACCCCGGACTCGATGCCCAACTGCTTTTTCTGTTCCGGCCTAAGTGGGCTGACCGTCAGGCCGGCCATATCCGATCTGGCATCGTGCGCGCCGGCCGTCTTGGTATTGCCCATCTCACCGACCTGGGCGGTGAGTTCGCGCGTCGCGCCCTTGCGCCAGACGGTTATCCGCGCCTTGCTGCCCGGCTTGGTAGCGCCGACCAGGCGGGGCAGGTCGAACGAGGTATCGATCGGCTTGTCGTCGTAACGCAGGATAATGTCGGAGGTCTCCAGGCCAGCCTTGTCAGCCGGGCTGCCCGGCTCGACCTCGGTAACCAGGGCGCCAGCCGGCTTTTTCAGGCCGAACGATTCCGCCAGCTCGGCGTTGACCTCCTGGATCGACACCCCGAGACGACCGCGACTGACCTTGCCGTCGGCCTTGATCTGGTTCGAAACATTCATGGCCACGTCGATGGGGATGGCGAAGGACAGGCCCATATAGCCGCCGGAACGGGAAACGATCTGGGAATTGATGCCCACCACCTCGCCGCGCATGTTGAGCAACGGGCCGCCCGAGTTGCCAGGATTGACCGCCGCATCGGTCTGGATGAAGGGCACATAGTTTTCCTGGGGCAACGACCGGCCCTTGGCCGAGACGATGCCGGCGGTGACCGAATTCTCGAAGCCAAATGGCTCGCCGATCGCCAGCACCCACTCGCCGACCTTCAGCTGGCTCGGGTCACCTATGCTGACCGGGGTCAGATTATCAGCGGTGATCTTGATCAGGGCGACATCGGTCGTTTTATCACTGCCGATGACCTTGGCCCGGAATTCGCGCCGGTCGTTCAGCTTGACCGTCACCTCGTCGGCGTCCGCCACTACATGGGCGTTGGTTAGGATGTAGCCATCCGCGCTGACGATGAAGCCGGAACCCTGACCGCGCTTGGGCATCCCCCTACCATAGCCAGGCATGGGCGATTCCGGTATGCCGAAATGCTTGAAATACTGACGCATCTCGTCGGGTATCTGGGTCCTCGACGCGGGTTTGCCGTCGACGACCGTGGTGATATTGACCACGGAAGGCGTGCTCTTCGCCACCAGATCGGTAAAATCGACCAACGCTACGCCCTGCGCGGACGCCATGACGCTCACCGTCAATGCCAGCCATGCAACGAACAATCTAATCATGTTTCACCTCATGCGAATGATCACAATTATGCTCAATGAGCCGAGCAATGCGCTTCGCCCCGCCGGAGTATGATCGGGGCGGTCTCGGTTCGACGCCGTTTCAGCCAGACCGCCGCGACCAGCAGGCCGGTCAAACTGCCGGCGATGGCCTGAATCTCGCCCCAGACCGAGCCCAGCAAGGCGCCGCCCAACAGCAGGGCCAGCGGGACCAGGTAGCCAAGTAGCACCGCGCGATACACTGCGCCATCCTCAATGCCGATCACCACGGCCTCGCCCACTAGTGCGCCGATTGGATTCAAAACCGGGTATTCCGGTTCCCGAGGATGCAGCAAACGGGCATAGAGCGAATTACCACAGCCCTTGCCGGCACAGGCGCCGCAGGACGACGGACTCTCGGAGCGCACCCAGGCCAGATCGGCCGAGACACGCATCACGCGGGCTGGATTTTCAATCATGATTGACTAACGCAGGTCGAGATTCCCGGCGACGAAGTTCACCGCCGGCGAGGGCGCGTCACCAACGACGGTGACCTGATAGTTGCCCAGCTTGCGGGTCAGCAGGTTCATCAGACCCCGCGCGCTTTGGCCCTTGACGCTAACCATGCGCTCGGGCGCAGGCTCGACAAACATGGAAATATGGCTCAAGCCGTCGCTGAATATCCAGTGTTCAACCTCGACATCGCGGTTGGGCAAGCGGCGTTTGACTGCGGCCAATTGGCTGTAACCGGGCGGCAATTGTCTGACCGCGATAGGGCTGTTCTCCACCGGGTGGAGGTCTTCCACGGACGGCATCGAAGGCATGGCCACGGCGGCACGACTGGTCACACCCTGGCGCACCTTGACAAAAGCGTACTGCAACAATGGTCGATCATGGTCGCCGACCATCACCGCCTTGAGCGGCAGACCGGTATATTGTTCGGCACACAGCCGATAACCCCAGCGGTATCGGTCCTTGGGTGTCAGCTCGATGAGCTGGCAGTCCTGGCCAGCCACCCGGATGGTTTTACCTAGACGGAGACTGTAGAAACCGACCAGTTTGGCGACGTTTTCCGGCAACAGATCAGGAAAATGCCGATTACCCATGCGTCGCTCCATCTGCTGGCCTTTCGCCCCCCAGGCCAGGGTCACCGATTCGGTTCGGCTGCAACGCACCTCGCGGGGTTGGCCATCGAGGACCACCAGACGGCTTTCGTTGGCGAAGCCATTCGGCCGGTTTTCCACCTGCACGGTCTGCATCCTGTCGCCCATCTGCATCACGAAGATGCCTTCATATGGCAGCTTGCGCGAGGCATCGGACATGCGCCTCAACCACGAAACCGCCTCCGAATCCGGGATCGCACTACCGGCCCAAACCGGCGTGGCCATGATCGCCAGCAGACAAAACAACCATTTCATCGAGCGTCACCGGATAGAGAAACCGGGGTGATATTCATATCCGGCGCACCAGCCACCGTGAAGGCATAGTCCTGATGCGCCGCCAGGTAAGGCGCCACCTCGTTCGCCGCCATATCCTGGGCCGAGGTCGGCCGAACCCGCTCATCCTCAACCATCTGGGGCGCATTCGGCGCACCGTTGACGGCAACCGGCACGCCTGGGTTATTCGGCGCCATGCTCACGACGGTCCAGGAGATGACCGCCACGACGGCCGCCGCAGCCGCCCAGTAGACGGGCTGTCGATGTGATTTTGCCAGCGGCGCCAGAACGGTCGGCTCGGCCGCCAGGGCGACCTTGACGCGCCGATCCAGGCTGGCCGTGTCCTGAACGCAGCCGCGCAGCGCGTCGCCGATCAGGCCATATTCCGACCATATCCGCATAGCGCCCGCGTCCTTGCCCAGCCGAGTGATCGCCCGGCCGGCCTCATCGTCGTCCAATTCGCCATCCATCAGGGCGGATAGCCAGGCGTCTGCCGTCGCGTCCTGGGGCGGCGCCCATTTGTGTGCTTGTGCCATTGTCATTATTACCACCTCGTGTCCTGGGACGTGCCGAGCATCGGCCGCAACTTTGCGGCGATGGCTTCACGTGCCCGAAAAATCCTGGAGCGAACCGTGCCGATGGGACAGTTCATCGACTCGGCGATCTCCTCATAACTCAGCCCCTCCATCTCCCTCAAGGTGATGGCGGAACGCAATTCCTCCGGCAGGGCATCGACCGCCTCGTTCACCGCCAAGGCGATCTGCTTGGACATCAACGCCGTCTCCGGCGTATTGAGGTCCTGAACCACCAGTCGCTCATCCGGCTCGTCGTCGTCGCCCATGGCCTGATCGCTGAGCGTCGGCATGGTCTTTTTGCGGCCGGCCAGATAGTTCTTGGCGGTGTTGACGCCGATCCGGTACAGCCAGGTATAGAAGGCTGCATCGCCACGAAAGTTGGGCAACGCCCGGTAGGCCTTGATAAAGGTTTCCTGGGCGATATCCTCGACTTCTTCCGCATTTTTCACCATGCGCGACAGCAGGCGGAGCAGCCTGCGCTGATACTTCTCCACCAGCATCTCGAAGGCGCGTTTATCGCCTTGCCGCGCCCTTTCCACCAGTTGCCGGTCTATATCTTGCTCGCTCATCGTTCACGCCATTGGCAGCCATCCCGCCAATGGCCTAACCCTTTTTGGTTCGGAATCGGGTTAGTATAACCGTCATGACCCGGCAATAATGCCTGACAGACCCCTCGAATTCGTTAGAAGTTCCCAACCTCGCCAAACCATGCAGCATTACGACGTACTCATCATCGGTTCCGGTCTCGCGGCCTGCACCCTGGCCTTATCCCTGCCGAAACAAACCAAGGTGCTGATGATCACCAAAAAGGCCTTCGGCGACAGCGCCAGCGCCAAATCACAAGGCGGCATCGCCGCCGTGTTTTCCAGCCAGGATAGCTTCGCCGAGCACATCCGCGACACCCTGGTGGCGGGCGCCGGGCTGTGCGATGAGGAGGCGGTCCGCTATGTAGTGCAACATGGGACAGAGGCGATCAATTGGCTGATTGGGCAAGGCGTGCCATTCGATCGGGGCGAACCGGGCCAGAACAACAGTTACCACCTGACGCGGGAGGGCGGTCATAGTCAGCGGCGCATCTTTCACGTCGCCGACGCCACCGGCCAAGGTGTGCAGGATACCTTGCTGGCGCGGCTTCAAGCCGCGCCCAATATCGAACTGCGGGAGCGCTACATCGCCGTCGACCTGATCACCGGCAAGAAGCTCGGCCTGGCCGACAACCGTGTCTACGGCGCTTATGTCCTGGACAGCGACGCCGACCAGGTCGTAACCATCGCCGCCGGCCACACCGTGCTGGCCACTGGCGGCGCCGGCAAGGTCTTTCTCTACACCACTAACCCGGACACCGCCACCGGCGATGGCATCGCCATGGCCTGGCGGGCCGGTTGCCGAGTGGCCAACCTGGAATTCATCCAGTTCCACCCGACCTGCCTATACCATCCGCAGGCCAAGTCCTTCCTGATTACCGAGGCGATGCGCGGCGAGGGCGCCATCTTGCGCCTGCCCGACGGCACGCGCTTCATGGAGTCCCACGACGAGCGGCTGGAACTGGCGCCGCGCGACATCGTCGCTCGGGCCATCGACTTCGAGATGAAAAAACGCGGCCTGGATTGCGTCTTCCTGGACATCACCCACCAGCCGGCCAAGTTCATCGTCACCCATTTCCCCAATATCTATGCCCGCTGCAAAGAGCTGGGCATCGACATCACCCAGGAATGGATACCCATCGCCCCCGCCGCCCACTACACCTGCGGCGGCATCGTCATCGACCGCCAAGGCCGGACCGACATCGACAACCTGTATGCCATCGGCGAAACCACCTGCACCGGCCTGCACGGCGCCAATCGCCTGGCCTCCAACTCCCTGCTCGAATGCCTGGTCTACGGCCGCGCCGCCGCCGCCAACATCGCCCAGAGCCGGCCCGCATCGGCGCCCGCCCTGCGCGGCTGGGACGAAAGCCGGGTCACCGATGCCGACGAGCAGATCGTCATCACCCACAACTGGCACGAACTGCGCAGCTTCATGTGGGACTACGTCGGCATCGTCCGCACCAACAAACGGCTGGAGCGCGCCGCGCATCGCATCCGTCTGCTCCGCAACGAAATCAACGAGTACTACAGCAACTTCCGGGTCACCAGCGACCTGATCGAACTGCGCAACCTGGTCGAAACCGCCGACCTGATGGTTCGCTGCGCCCAGCAGCGGCATGAAAGTCGCGGCTTGCACGCATCCAGGGATTACCCTCAGACGCTGCCTGAAGCTAAAAATACGGTGCTAAACCCTTCACACGATTAGGAGACCGCCATGCGTCCAGTATTGATCACCCTGATGCTGTTGCTTTCCAGCTTGGCCAGCACCGCGCGTGCCGAGGTAGCGCTACTGGTCCACGGCTATTTGTCCAGCGCCGCCACTTGGCAGGCGAGCGGCGTCAATGGCCAGTTGATCGCTAGCGGTTGGCGGCCAGGCGGGATCATCCTGCCCGGTTATCGCGGCATCCAACTGCCGCCGCCCGTTGCCATGGCCGGGAAAACGTTTTATGGCATCGAATTGCCGTCGACGGCGGCGCTGGTCGTTCAAGCCGACATTCTAAGCGCCGCATTGCGGGCGCTCAGCACCCGGCATCCGAAGGAGTCAATCACCTTGGTCGGCCATTCTGCCGGCGGCGTGGCAGCTCGAATGGCGCTGGTGCGCGGCGGGGTCGGCAAGGTGGGCCGCTTGATTACCATCGCCGCGCCCAACCAGGGCACCGTGCGCGCCTTGCAGGCGGTCGACGCCACACACGAGAGCGGCCCGGTCGGGTTTCTGAAAGACCTGTTCGGCGGCTCCGACTATTACGCGGTCAAGGACTCCTGGCCGGTTTTGCTCGACCTTTCGCCGGCCACCCCCGGCAGCACGCTGTACTGGTTGAACAACCAGCCGCAACCACCGATCCACTACGTCTCGATCATCCGCGCCGCGCCCTATGGCTTGGGCGATGCCGTGGTGCCCGGCGCCAGCCAGGATTTGAACAACATCCCCGTCTTGCGCGGCAAGGCGTTAAGTATCGTCGTGCCGGCCGACCACGCCCTGACCCCGGCCGATGGCGCCATGCTGGCGCGGCTGTTGGCCTCGTAAACTACTACTTCCGGGCTAACAGCCTCAAGGCCTGACGGATGCTTTCTTCCAGGCTTAACCCCTCGGTCCCTTGCTTCAACGCCGGCAACGCCTCCTTGTCGCTGTAACCCAGCGCCATCAGGGCGTTGAGTGCGTCGTGGGCGACGTTGGCCGGGCTGCCGGCGGCCGTCGGCAGGGCATCGGCCAGCTTACCCTTTAGTTCCAGCAACAGGCGCTCGGCGGTCTTTTTGCCGACCCCCGGTATCTTCACCAGGCGACCAGTTTCCTGCATGGCCACGGCCTGAGCCAGTTCGTCCACGTTCATCCCGGACAGGACCGACAAGGCCAGCTTCGGTCCGACCCCGGAGATTCTGATCAAGGTGCGAAAGCTCTCGCGCTCCTTGACGGTGAGGAAGCCGTACAACTGCTGGGCATCCTCACGCACGCTGAAATGGGTGAACAGCGTGACCAGATCGCCCTGGGCCGGGAGGTTGTAGAAGGTGCTCATCGGCACATCGACCTCGTAGCCGACGCCATGGACATCGACCACAATTTGCGGCGGGTGTTTTTCCAGCAGGGTTCCGGTCAGACGTCCGATCATTTGAATTTATCCAAAACAAGGCTGGCCGCCAGCAACACAGCCAGCAGGTGGGCGGCGCCGATGGTGGCGCGAATGGCTGGCGCCAGCCGGGCCGGCTGGGCGGCGAACCGGCGCAGGTCCTTGGCCGCCATGAAGGCCGGCAGCCCCGCCAAGAGGGCGATCACGCTCCAGACCGGCAAGCGGCCGGCGGCGATCAAACCGATCAGCCAGCCCAGCGCCAACAGAAGGATCAGACCATAACCGTGCGCAGCTTGGTCGGGCGTCAGCCGGGCCACCCAATGGCGCTTGCCCACGGCCAGATCGGCGCTCCGATCCGGGAACTGGTTGATATACAGGATGTTGGTCACCAGCAGCGCGTAAGGCAGGCCGATGAGCCAGGGCGTGGCCGCAAAGGTGCCACGCTGGACGAAATCAGCACCAACAACGATGAGCAGGAAACCGGTGGCGACGCACAGCTCACCCAGGCCCCGGCTATTGAGTTGCAAGGGCGGCGCCGAATAGGCCCAACCGATGAACAGGCCGGCCAGGCCAATCCAGAGCAGGCCGGGCGCCGTATGGCCCAACAGCCACTGGCCGCCCAGCATCACCGCCAGAAAAAGCGCCATGCCCAACAGCAAGGTCTGGCGGGCGGTCAACACGCCATTCTGGATAAAGCGGGAACCGCCGGTGAATGGGAACAGGCGGTCGGTGTTGGCGGCATCCGCGCCGTTGAGGTCGTCGTAATAATCGTTCAGGACATTGACCCCGGCGTGGGCCAGCAAGGCCAGCAACACGGTGACCAGCGCAGTAAGCGCAGCGAACGCGCTGCCGGAATGCCAGGCGATGGCCAAGCCGAGCAACACGCCGACCAGGGTAATGGTCAGAAAGGCCGGCCGGGTGGCCAGAAAGTAACGCAGCCAAGGATTGCCCAGCCGCGCCAGGCTGGGTTCGACGGCCAGCGAGGCGTTCTTGTTCACGACAGCCGCCCCGCCCGCACCCGCCGCCCGGCAGTGACCAGCGCGCCCAGCCCCATACCGCCGTGGGCATGGCAGATCGCGCAGGCCAGGGCATCGGCGGCGTCGGCGCTGGGCGCGCCAGGCAGACTCAGCAACCGAGTCACCATATGGATCACCTGTTGCTTGTCGGCATGGCCGTTGCCGACCACCGCCTGTTTGATCTGCAACGCGGTGTACTCGAACACCGGCTGGCCCGCGTGGGTCAACGCCGCGATGGCCGCGCCGCGCGCCTGGCCGAGCAGCAGGGTGGATTGCGGATTGACGTTGACGAACACCTTCTCCACCGCCGCCGCCGCCGGGCCGAAGGCCGCCAGCACCTCGCCGATGCCGGCGAAAATGGTGGCGATCCGCGCCGGCAATTCATCACCCTGGGTACGGATCACGCCGCTGGCGACGTAGGTCAAGCGCTGGCCGTCCTTGTCGATGACCCCATAGCCGGTCACCCGCAGGCCAGGGTCAATACCCAGGATTCGGAGTGAGGGGTGAGGGGTGAGGGGTGAGGAGAAAACCATCTAGTCCGCCACGCGAATTAAATCGAGTCCGACCCTCATGGCACTACCTTAAGCCCACGCTGCGCGTGTCTGCAATATCCGCTCTCTGGCAATATGCCGAGGCACGGTAAGCAGCGCATGATTCTTGGGCCTTCGTTTGATCGCATGGGGCTCGACTCTTCCGGGCCGGATCGGCAACATCATCAAACCGATAGCGCCCAATAGATGCGCTCCCATCAGGGCAGCAGACTTCTTCCCGCTCCAACGTAGTTGCATCTGGAACGCCAGCAACAGTTGCAGCGCCCCCTTGAAGCTGAGCGCCCTGGCAACCACCTGCCGTCCGGCAGCGGCACGCGCCATCAGTCCGCGCACCAGATTGTAAGCGAGCAGGTGGACGGCTATTTCCTTGTCTATCACGGCGGGCGATTTAGACCGCAGAATATCCATGCCCAACACATCCTTGATCGAACGCAGGTCAACTTCCACTTGCCACCGCCTTTGATACAGTGCATCCAGATCAAACGGCGTTACGCTGCGCGCATCCGTGAGCGTGGTGACCAGAATGCGACCGGCCACTTCGGTTTGCCGTAGCGTCAATTGTTCCGGCATCCACTCATAGGTCGCGGTATCCATCCACTGCGGACGTTGGGGCCGGCTCCATGTCACCAACCGGTCGCGCTTGCCCAGGCGCACGCCTGCGCGGAAATCGGTATGACGGCGTTGATGCTGCCGGGTCAGAATATCCACACCGCGCTCGGCCAGCATGGCGCTGGTGAAGTAGGTGCAGTAATACCGATCCATCAAAATGATGTCGCCGTCCGATAAATGGGGCATCAAGGAACGGAACAGCGCCTGTTCTCCTGTGCCCTTGCCCCGACACGGGCCGGTGGACCAGCGCAATACTGCGCCGGTCGACAGAGAAATGGGCGCTACCAGCATCGCCAGCGGAAAACCCAAACCGGGCTGTTGCGTACCGCTTTGCGGATACTCGGCTTGATTGGCTGGAGTGTCAGGCATGGAAACTGTGGTGCCATCCCGGAGCTTGACCGCGCGACCGCGCCATTTCCAAGCCGATGCGCTTGCCGCCTCCAGGCGTTCCCCCGCCGCAGTGGCAAGGCGCTCGATGAGCGCCAGCGGCAAACGCTGTCTGGCTTTGCAGTAGGGGCCGGTGTTCAAGCTGCACGGCGTCGCACCTTGAGCAATGCGTTCGGATAAACGCCGGGCTACGGCATCCTGGCAGGCCCCGTCCGGAGAAAGGGCTTGCCCGATGAACAGACCCAGCGTGGTCAACGGCGGATAGGTTCGTTTGCGATAGTTTCCTGTTTCATCCTCAACCATCTGGCTCACACTTTCTTCCGTCAGTAGCTCGTCAAGCGCCTTGGTCGGATAATCGGCAAAGCGCCGCTTGAATTCTATAACCGCCCGTTGCAGGCGTTTTTTTGCTATCTTCACACATGGCTGATCCTCCTTGTATTGACAGTGACTTAAGACACCACCATCTTACAACGCGAGGTTATCAGCCGCTTTCATCTTGTGGTGCTGGCTTAAGGTAGTGCCATGAGGGTCTGAGCCTATTTATGCGTACACCACCGGACGAACGGGTCACGTATCCGGCGGTTCGGCAGATTAAGTCGTTCAGCATAATGTGTAGCTTATCACCACCACCCGGCCGTTCAACCGAAGCCTCGTCTGCCATCGCGCCGACCGTGGCTTCACTCCAGCCATAAGGCGTTCGCCCCTACCCGGCGCACACGTCCAAGTTCACACCCGAACGCGAACACGAACGGGGTCAGACCTGCGAAGCCGCACGCAAGGCCCAAGGTACTGAGTCGGAGTTCTAGCCCGGACTTTGCATAAAGCGGGCGTGTAACGTGATAAGTATTTGATATAATTTGAGTTATCAAGAAACCAATTCGTAAAAAATGCCCACCTGTTCTCGCCCTGCTGCTGATTTTACCCCGGAGTAACTCCGGTTTCCGCCCGCTGCGGGCTTCACCATCCGTGCCGACTTCCGCGGCGGAGAGGTCTCCTCGGATATGGGCGCTTTGCTGCTGACGGCGGGGGCGTATGTCTTGCACCAACAACTGCGTCACCTGGGGTTGCAAGGCACTGCGCTGGCGATGGCTCAGCCTCGGACGGTGATGCTCACGCTGTTCAAGATCGCCGCCCGCGTGAAACAGTACAAAGATCGGGTGCGGCTGCATTTGCCGGGCGGCTGCCCGGTCAAGGGACGGCTGGCGCAAGTCTGCCAGCGCCTCTACCCGGACATCAGGATGCGCGCCATGCCGGCTTCTCCATGACCCGTCACGTTTGGCTCACGAGACGATACCGCTCACCCTGACCTTCAACCACTTCATGCTTCAACCCAACAGCCGGGGTAGGGGGGGCTTTCGCCTGAAAATCGAAAAATTCGGCAATCTGGTTTCGAGGCGGAACAACCGCAGATTTATGCAACATGCGGGTTAGGAGCCTGTCGGACTTATGATGAATCAGCTGGGTTTGATGCCGCCTTCGTGGCGTCCCATTCGAATGGGATCATATGTACGGTGTATGTACAAGATGGTGCTTGTCAAGCTGACCATAACGTCTTGGCCTGATCCGAATGGCCTGATCTTGCCGGCCATGTTAAGGTGCGCGAAATTTTTCTAATCGCTCCGGAGCACGCCATGGCCGTCATCGACCTCAACGAAGAAAACTTCGAATCCACCATCACCGGTAACGACTTTGTCATCATCGACTTCTGGGCGCCCTGGTGCGGCCCCTGCCGAGGCTTCGCGCCGGTCTATGAGGCAGCGGCAGAAAAGCATCCCGACATCGTCTTCGCCAAGGTCAACACCGAGGTCGAGCAGGGCATCGCCGGCCATTTCCAGATTCGTTCCATCCCCACTCTGATGATCTTCCGCGAGCAGGTCATCATCTATGCCCAGCCCGGCGCCCTACCGGCTGGCGGCTTCGACGACCTGATCGTCCGTGCCAAGGAAATCGATATGGCCCAGGTCCATGCCGAAATCGCCAAGGAAGCGCAAAACGACGCCTGACCGACCGGGCATCCGTCTGGATCAGCTTTCACCGGCTGGCCTGGCCGATTCGGCCAGGCCAGCCAAGCAAGGATCGTTTCATGGCCATCAAAGCCACCATCTACAAGGCCGACCTGCAGATCGCCGACCTGGACCGCAACTACTATGCGGACCACAGTCTCACGCTGGCCCGGCACCCATCCGAAACCGACGAGCGCATGATGGTCCGCCTGTTCGCTTTTGCGCTCTACGCCCGCGACGGCCTGAGCTTTGCCAGGGGCTTGTGCGTCGGCGACGAACCCGACCTGTGGCAAAAGGACCTGACCGGCGCCATCAAGCTCTGGATCGACGTCGGCTTGCCGGACGAAAAATGGCTACGCAAGGCCTGCAACCGGTCTGAACAGGTCGTATTAATAAACTACGGCAGCCGATCGACCGACGTCTGGTGGCAGCAGAACAAGGACGCTCTGAACCGCATGGAAAAGCTTACCGTGCTGCGCATTGCGGCCGAGGACTGCAATGCACTATCCGCACTGGCCAAGCGCACCATGCGCCTGCAATGCACGGTGCAGGATGGCCAGGTGTGGATTACCGATGGTGAGAAGACAGCGCATATCGAACCGGTCAAGCGGGGGACTTGAGCCTCCCGGCCGGGCTACTCGTCGACCTTTCCCCGCCCCGTTTTCACCGCTGCCCGCCGGGCCTTGCCAGCCAGCCGCCGCGCTATGGAACCGCGGGTCGGCTTGGTCGGCCGGCGCGGCTTCGGTGTCTCGGCGACGCTGGCGATTAGTTCTTCCAGCCGCCGCAAGGCTTCGGCGCGATTCTTCTCCAGGCTGCGGAATGTCTGCGCCTTGATGATTACCACCCCGTCCTTGCTGATGCGCTGATCGCCGAGTTTCAGGAGCCGCTCGCGGATCGTTTCCGGCAGCGACGAGGCAGCGATATCGAAGCGCAGATGCACGGCATTGCTGACCTTGTTGACGTTCTGGCCGCCCGCGCCCTGGGCACGGATCGCGGTGATTTCAACCTCTTCGGACGGGATGGCGAAGCGGGATCGTATCGTCGCTGCCGAGGCGCGGGCAAGCGCCATCAGGCCTTGATCCCCAGATCGTCCTCGATGGCTTTCGCTGGATAGTGGAAGTGCACCGGCCCATCGGCTTCGGCGTCGATGAACTGACGCACAAACGGGTCGTCGGATGCCAGCATTTCAGCGGTCGGCCCTTCGGCGGCGATCCTGCCGTCCGATAAAAAGTAGACGTAATCGACCACCTTGAGCGACTCAGAGACATCGTAGGTGACGACGATGGAGGCGGCGCCCAGTGCATCGTTCTGGCGCCGCAGCAGGTTGGCGATGACGTTGAGCGAGATTGGGTCGAGGCCGGCGAAAGGTTCATCGTACATGACCAGCATGGGGTCGAGCGCGACCGCCCGGGCTAAGGCGACGCGCCGCTCCATGCCGCCGGAGAGCTCGCGCGGCATCAGGCCGTGGGCGCCGCGCAGACCGACAGCATGCAGCTTCATCAGCACCAGGTCGCGGATCATGTCGTCCGGCAGGTTGGTGTGCTCACGCATCGGGAAGGCGATGTTTTCGAACACGGACAAGTCGCTGAACAGGCCGCTGACCTGGAACATCATGCCCATCTTGCGGCGCAGCCGGTACAAACCATCGTTGTCCAGGGCGTGTACGTCTTCGCCGTCCACCAGCACCTGGCCGCGTTCCGGCTTGAGCTGGCCGCTGATCAGGCGCAGCAGGGTACTCTTGCCGCAGCCGCTGGTGCCCAGCACCGCCACGGCCTTGCCACGCGGAATGCCGAGATTGACGCCGTCGAGAATCTTGCGCTTGCCATAGGAAAAATGGAGGTCGCGGATTTCAATGACATTTTCGCCGGACACGTTTACCTCCCTTGGTCTGCGACGATTCGAACCAGATCGGCATCTGGGCTGTCGATGGCGACATATAGACGCATTTTGTCACGCCTTTCCAACCCGCCATTCCCGCACCAACGGCACCGTTACCGGCCGCTTCAAGCTGAGTGAATAGGCATCCAGCGCATCTACCGACGCCAGCAGCGAAGGCAGGTCGCGGCGACCGTGGTTGAGCAGGTAACGTACCACGTCCTGGGGCAATTGCAGGCCCAGGGCCGCCGCGCGTTCGTGAATGGCCGTCGCGCGGTCGGCCTCATTCAGCGGCCGCAGACCGAACACCAGACCCCAGGACAAACGGGTGGCCAGGTCCGCGCGCACCTCCAATTGCGCCGGCGCCGCAGGCCCGGCCGCCAGTACCAAACCACTGCCCTCGCGGGCCTGGTTGATGAGCGAGAACAGTCGGACCTGGGCCCCGGCGTCGAGCGCGTCGACATCGTCCACCGCCAGCAGGCCGGACAGGTCTTCTGGCAGCCGGCTGTCGGCGATATAAGTGACCTCGCGACCGAGCTGTCGGGCCGCACCCACCGTTGCCCGCAACAGATGACTGCGACCACTGCCGGGCGCCCCCCAGATGTAGGCGACCGTTTCCGGCAACTCGCCTCGGGCCAGGGCATCCAGCGCCAGCAAGAGTTCGAGATTGTCGCCGGGCAGAAAGTTGTCGAAGCGCGGCGCGGCCTCCGGCTGAATGTTGAGTACAAGTTGGCGGATGGCGAGCATCAGCCGCGCTCTGGGTAGAGAGACCGCAGGCCTGCCCGGCTAGCGGCGCAGACGCCGCATTCGGTAATCAGACCAGTGACCAGACGAGCCGGTGTAACGTCGAAGGCCGGATTCGCGGCTGGGCTGCCTGCGGGCGTAACCCGCACTGTCACCACCTCGCCGGCCGCCGTCTCGCCGGTCAGACAGGTGACTTCCTCGGGCCGGCGTTCCTCGATTGGAATAGCCCGGCCATCGGCCAGCGACCAGTCTATGGTCGGGCCGGGTAACGCGACGTAGAACGGCACGCCGTTGTCGTGCGCGGCCAGCGCCTTGAGGTAGGTGCCGATCTTGTTGGCGACATCGCCATTGGCGGCGGTGCGGTCGGTGCCGACGATGCACAGATCGACCCGGCCATGTTGCATCAGGTGGCCGCCGGCGTTGTCGGCGACGATGGTATGCGGTACGCCGTGTTGCTTCAGTTCCCAGGCGGTCAGGCTGGCGCCCTGGTTGCGCGGCCGGGTCTCGTCGACCCAGACGTGGATCGGGATGCCGGCATCGAAAGCGGCGTAGACCGGCGCCAGAGCCGTGCCCCAATCGACCGTGGCCAGCCAGCCGGCGTTGCAATGGGTGAGCACGTTCACCGGCCCTGCCTTATGCTCGGCGACGGCGCGGATCAAGGCGGCGCCATGGCGGCCGATGGCGCGGTTAAGTTCGACATCCTCATCGCCGATGGCGGCCGCTTCCGACCAGGCCGCCGCGCGCCGTTGGCTGGCCGGCAGGGGAGCGAGCGCCGACTTCATACGCATCAGCGCCCAGGCCAGGTTGACGGCGGTGGGGCGGGTCGCGGCCAGGGTCGCGCAAGCCATGTCGAGGTCAATGCCCTCATTGATGGCCAAGGCGACGCCGTAGGCCGCCGTGGCGCCGATCAACGGCGCACCGCGCACCCGCATGACCGAGATCGCCTCGGCCGCCTCGGCCAGGCCGCGCAAGGTGAGCAACTGGTAGCGAAACGGCAGTTGAGTCTGGTCGATAATGACGACACCGCTGCAATCCGGCAGCGGGACGATGGTGCGAGTGGGATTTCCATTGACGTTCATGGGTCCGCATTATCCTAGAAACGGCAGTTGGACGGGGCGGAGTGTGCGATTTTAGGGTGCAGGGCAAGGCGCAACGACGCGGAATGGTCGTTCCATTCCAAGGGGTTGCAACACCGCCATGTGCCATAAAAATCGTCCAATCCACCCCGTAGCGATCTCACCAAACGGCTGAACCATAGTTCATCCCTGTTGCCGTACAATGCCACCATGTTTACCACGCCCCTGTTTACCGCCCTTGCCCGCCTTTTGGCCACCCAGCCCGCGCTGCGCGACCGTCTGGTCGGACATGCCGGAAAACACGTCCGCATCCGCCTGCCGCTGGTCACCACGGCGTTCCGGATTACCGAGGATGGCGCCCTGGCCACGGCCGACCCGGCGTTGCCCAGCGCCACCGAGATCGCTATCCCGCCCGACATCCTGCTGGCGCTGCTCGCCGGGCAAAACAACGCCTTGAGCAAGGCTCGGATCGAGGGCGACGATACACTCGCTGCCGATCTTTTGGCCGCGCTGGCCGAATTCGACTGGGCCATGGCGCTGCGTCCGGTGGTCGGCGACATGGCGGCAGCCCGTGCCGCTCAGGCGATAGATGGCTATGGCCGCTGGCGCGAGCAGGCCCACGAGGCCATCGGTCGTGCGTTCGCCGAATACGCCACCTTCGAAACCAACTTACTGGCCGACCAACACGCGGTTCAGCGATTCATCGCCGATGTTGACGAACTGCGCGCCGCCGCAGCCCGTCTGGAGACCCGGCTCGCCCGCCTGGAGCAGACCCGCACGTGAGAATCCTGCGTCTCGGCCGCATCCTGTACGTCTCGGCCCGCTATGGCCTGGACGAATTCTTCCTCGGCCACGAGCGGATCAAGCTCATCCGCTGGCTGGTCAACCTGCTGTTCTTCTGGCGACCGCTACGCGACCCGCGCGCCGTGCGCCTGCGCCGGGCGCTGGAAGCGCTGGGACCGATCTTCGTCAAGTTTGGCCAGGTGCTGTCGACCCGGCGCGACATGCTGCCGAACGACATCGCCGACGAGCTGGCCAAGTTGCAGGACCGGGTTCGCCCCTTCCCTTCCGCGCAGGCGCTGGCGGTGCTGCGCCGCGCCTACGGCCGCGAGGCCAGCGAGGTGTTCGCCGAATTCGGCCCCGAGCCGGTCGCCTCCGCCTCCATCGCCCAGGTCCACAAGGCCCGGCTGAAGACTGGCGAGGCGGTGGCGGTCAAGGTGTTGCGGCCCAATATACGCAAGACCATCGAGAGCGATCTGGCCCTGCTTTTCACCCTGGCCGGCCTGCTGGAGGCGCTCTGGTCGGACGGCAAGCGACTGAAACCAAAAGAGGTAGTGGCCGAGTTCGCCAAGCACCTGGACGACGAGCTGGACATGGTCCGCGAGGCGGCCAATTGCTCGCAACTCAGGCGCAACTTTGATGGCTCATCCCTGCTCGTGGTGCCCGAGGTGTACTGGGATTACTGCACGGCCGAGGTGATGACGATGACCTGGATGGACGGCACGCCGATCTCGCAGATCGATGAGCTGCGCCGGCGCGGCATCGATCACAAGAAGCTGGCCCGCGCCGGGGTTGAAATCTTCTTCACCCAGGTGTTCCGCGACGGTTATTTTCACGCCGACATGCACCCCGGCAACATCCTGGTCACCGATGCCGGCCAGTATGTGGCGCTCGACTTCGGCATCATGGGCACGCTCAACGACATCGATAAGAATTACCTGGCGCGAAACTTTCTGGCCTTCTTTCAACGCGACTACAAGAAAGTGGCCCAGACCCATCTGGATTCCGGCTGGATAGCGGCGGATACCCGGATCGACGAATTCGAGACCGCCATCCGCGCCGTATGCGAGCCGGTATTCGACCGGCCGCTCAAGGAGATCGCCTTCGGCAAGGTACTGTTGCGGCTGTTCCAGACCTCACGCCGGTTCGGCATGGTGATCCAGCCGCAACTGGTCATGCTGCAAAAGACGCTGCTGAATATCGAGGGTCTGGGCCGCCAACTTGATCCCGAGCTCGACCTGTGGGCCACCGCCAAACCGTTCCTGGAGCGCTGGATGAGTGAGCAAATCGGCTGGCGTGGCTGGCTTCGTACGGTCAAGGAAGAGGCGCCCTACTGGGGTAGCCTGATCCCTCAACTACCACGTCTGGCGCACCAGGCGCTGAATGAAAATCGCCTGGCCAAGCTGGAATCGGGGCTGGATCGACTGCTGATCGAACAACGCCGGCGCAACCGCTGGCTGGCGACCATCGCCGCGCTGCTGGGCATCATGGCACTACTCAGCCTCTAATTTTTATGGCGGTTTGAGCCACCATACTGTGCAGTAGGTAAAGATTATTCGTCGAACAAGTCTGAATGCCGCCCTGTGCGCTCAAATCGCACCACGCTTCAGGCAATCTTGTAGATCAACAACCAGTCCGGGTCGATGTGCGCATCCCGAAATCCATGCCATCCGCCTTTCGGCGGATGGTCAAGGTAGATTGCTGGCAGCGGCTTACCTTCAACGAGCAAGCCAAGCAAGGTCTTCAGCTTGTCCACGATTCATGCGGGGCCGTCCCGCCCGCGCTT